>Ga0075431_100003958_pt1 | contig 14433 bp, 14 predicted proteins | sample RhiMetdeltSRZDD5_FD_75297 | JGI IMG/M metagenome (GOLD analysis project Ga0075431, IMG submission 75297) | Populus rhizosphere microbial communities from Tennessee, USA - Rhizosphere MetaG P. deltoides SRZDD5 | ecosystem: Host-associated > Plants > Roots > Rhizosphere > Soil | place: USA... | reverse complement strand
GCATTTGTCCATCTTGCCGCGCGAGCCGAAGTTGCCGACGCGCGGATACTGCGGCGCCCCAAACGGGCAGGCGTAGAAGCAGTAGCCGCAGCCGATGCACAGGTCCTTGGAATGCAGCACCACCCCGTCCGCCGTGGTGTAGAAGCAGTTGACGGGGCACACGGCCGCGCAGGGCGCGTCCGTGCAGTGCATGCAGGCCATCGAGACCGAGCGCTCGCCGGGCTTGCCGTCGTTGATGGTGACGACGCGCCGGCGGTTGATGCCCCAGGGGACATCGTGCTCGTTCTTGCAGGCGGTGACGCAGGCGTTGCACTCGATGCAGCGGTCGGCGTCGCAGAGAAACTTCATCCGAGCCATGGCCGTGTCCTCCTTACGCCGCCCTGACCTGGCAGAGCGTGGCTTTCGGCTCCTGCATGCCCGTGACCGGATCGAAGCCGTAGGTTGTTAGCGTATTGACGCTCTCGCCAAGCACCACCGGGTCGGAGCCCTGCGGATATTTCCGCCGCTGATCGTCGCCCTGGTACCAGCCACCGAAATGGAATGGGCACCAGGTCACGCCCTTGCCGACGCGCTCGGTGACGAGCGCCTTCATGCGGGCGCGCGGCTTGGTATCGGCAGCACCGAACACCCAGACCCATCCGCCATCGGTGATACCGCGCTCGGCGGCATCAGCCGGATTGATCTCGATGAACATGTCCTGCTGCAGCTCGGCCAGCCACTTGTTGGAGCGGGTCTCCTCGCCGCCTCCCTCGTACTCGACCAGGCGCCCCGAGGTGAGGATGAGCGGGAACTCCTTGGCGATCCCGCGCTCCACGGCCGCCTTCTGCACGTCGAAGCCGACGTTCGGCATCCGGAACTGCCGCGCGTTGGGCAGCGTCGGATACTTGGCGACCAGCTCCGGCCGGGGCGTGTAGATCGGCTCGCGGTGCACCGGAACGGCGTCGGGCAGGCCGAAGGCGTTGGCCCGCGCCTTGCCGTTGCCGTAGTGCATGCAGCCGTGCTTCATCGCCACCCGCTGGATGCCCCCCGACAAGTCGGTGGCCCATGAGACGCCGTCCGGGTTGGCCCCGCCGACGCGCTCGATGACAGCCTTCTCGGCCTCGGTGAGATCGCCGTCCCAGCCGAGCTTCTTCAGCACGCCGTAGGTGAACTCCGGGTATCCGTCCTGGATCTCGGAGCCGACCGTGTAGGAACCCTCGGCCAGCATGTTGTGCCGGACCTCCTGCCCGTCGGCGGTCTTTACGACACGCTCCACGCCGAAACGGGCGCGGAACGGACTGCCGCCGTCCATGACGTGCAGGTTGGTGTTGTAGAGGGTATGCGTGCCTGGATGGTTGAGCTCGGGCGTGCCCCAGCACGGCCACGGCAGGCCGTAGTAGTCGCCCTTCGCCGGCCCGTCCGAGGCCCTGAGCGTGACCAGATCGAAGTCCTTCTGGTTGGCCATGTGCTTCTTGAGGCGCTCGGGCGACTGACCGCAGTAGCCGGTGGACCAGCCCCCGCGGTTGATCTCACGCAAGATGTCCTCGGCCACCGGCACGCTGTTCTCGACCTTGATGTTCTTGAACATCTTGTCGGCGAACCCGAGCTTGGCCGCCAGGCGGTACATGATCTCGTTGTCGTCCTTGGACTCGAAGATCGGCTCAACGATCTTCTCGCCCCACTGCAGCGACCGGTTCGAGGCTGTGCGCGAACCCGCCACCTCGTAGCTGGTCGCAACGGGCAGCAGGTAGGTGTTGTCCTTCCTGTTACCCATGATCGCCCACGTGGTGGGCACCGGGTCCGCGACCACGAGCAGGTCCAGCTTCTCGACGCCGGCCGAGGCCTCCGGGATACGGGTCACGGTGTTGCCGCCGTGGCCCATGATGATCATGGCCTTCAGGTTGTCCTTCTGGGACACCTGGTCCTTCGGCAGCAGGGTGGCATCGAACCAGCGCGTGGACGGGATGCCCGGCGTGTTCATCATCCTGACCGGCTTGCCATCGGCGCCAGTGAAGGTGTCGAAGCGCGAATCCATCCAGGCGTAGTCCACCTCCCAAACCCGGCACCAGTGCCGCCAGGCGCCCTCGGCGAGGCCGTAGTAGAGCGGCAGCGTCACGATATCGAGGCCCAGGTCCGTGGCACCCTGCACATTGGTGTGGCCGCGGAAGATGTTGGCGCCGGTGCCGAACTTGCCGACGTTGCCGGTGGCAAGCAGCGCGATGCAGAACGCGCGCACGTTGGCAGTGCCAACCGTGTGCTGGGTAGCGCCCATGCACCAGATCAGCGTAGACGGCTTCTCCGTGGCGAACATCTTGGCGACGCGCTCGAGCTGCGCACCGGGCACGCCGGATACACGCTCCACCTCCTCGGGCGTCCACTTCTCGACCTCCTTGCGGATGTCGTCCATGCCGTAGACGCGCTGCTGGATGAACTCCTTGTCCTCCCAGCCGTTCTTGAAGATGTGGTGGAGCATGCCCCAGATCACCGGGATATCGGTGCCGGAGCGGATGCGCACGTACTCCGTGGCGTGAGCCGCTGTGCGCGTCAGCCGCGGATCGATCACGATCATGTTGGCGCGGTTCAGCTCCTTGCCCTCCAGCACGTGCTGGAGGGAGACCGGGTGCGCCTCCGCAGGGTTGCCGCCCATGATGATCATGGTCTTGGCGTTGCGGATGTCGTTGTAGCTGTTGGTCATCGCGCCGTAGCCCCAGGTGTTGGCTACGCCGGCGACAGTGGTGGAGTGGCAGATGCGTGCCTGGTGGTCCGAGTTGTTGGTGCCCCAGAACGCTGCGAACTTGCGGTTGAGGTAGGACGCCTCGTTGGTGAACTTGGCGGAGCCCAGCCAGTAGACGGAATCGGGGCCGGACTTCTCGCGGATCTGCATCAGCTTGTCGCCGATCTCGTTGATCGCGGTGTCCCAGCTGATGCGCTGCCATTGCCCGTTCACCATCTTGAGCGGGTAGCGCAGGCGGCGGTCGCCGTGCACCAGCTCGCGCGTGGCCGCGCCCTTGGCGCAATGCGACCCGCGGTTGATCGGGCTGTCCCAGCCGGGCTCCTGGCCCACCCAGACGCCGTTCTCGACCTCGGCCAGCACGGTGCAGCCCACCGAGCAGTGGGTGCACATGTTCTTCTTGATCACGCCGTTCTTGGGCGCTGGGCCGGTGGTGGCGGCCTCGGCTTTGCGCACACCGCCGAGCGGCAGCGTGCCAAGCGCGGCGAGCCCGCCAGCGGCGAGGCCCGAGCGCCGAAGGAAGGTACGGCGGTCGACGGCGCCGCTCACCTGGTTTCCAAGCGCGGCGGCCAAGCTGCCGCGACGCGCCTGACGATCGCTTTTCTTTGTCAGCACGACTCGCCCCCCTTAGCCCTTCGTTGGATACCGGTTGACCCGATAGAAGGTCTTGACGTGCTCCGTCTCGCGGTAGCGCGCCTTGCGCTTGTCGTCGTTGGTCTCGCTGTCCGCGTGCGCAGGTGCCGTCGCCAGCGTGCCGGCGCCGGCTGCGACACCAACTCCGGAGCCCACAATGCGAAGGAAGTCGCGCCGCCCGACCCTGGTAGTCGCGCTGGCGGCCCTGGGGGCCCTGCCTTCATCCTTCATGCTCGCCTCCTCCTTTTGTTCTCACCCGCTGGCCGCGGATCGTCGTCCGCTATCGCGGCAGCTTGAACGCCTCGGCTTCTATCTCCAGGAACGTTTGCCCGAGCGCACCGACCCGGGCATAAAACTGCGCCTTCTCGCTGATCGCCAGATCGGCAAAGAAGCGGCCCATCCACGGCGCGATGTGGCTCTCGAAGATCTCGCGGTCGGCATCGGGCGGCGCGTCGATGGTGCCACCGGCAAGGGCGGCCATGATCTCGCAGAGGACCGCCGCGCTGTCCTCCGGCTCCGACTGGCCGTTGGCCCGCTCGATGCCCAGCCGCTTCAGGTCGCCGCGCAGGCGCGCCAGAGGACGCTCGTAGAGGAAGCCGGTGAGGTAGTATGAGCCATAGGGCAGCAGCTCGCCGCGCCCCACGCCCACAAACAGGTCGAAGTATTCCCTCCCCACCGCCTCGACATCGAGGCGGGCTGCCGCCTCTCCCAGCGCCACGTGCGCCATCCCCAGCGGGCTGGCATCGCCGCGCAGGCGGGCCAGGCGGCCGAGAAGCTGCGCATCGGGCGCACGCGCCAGCAGCGTGGCCAAGAGCGCGTATTCTTGCGCGCGCGCGGCGTCCACGTCCTCGGCAGGCGATGTCACGTCGGTGTACAGGTCGGGGCGCAGGACGCTGCGGCCAACTCCGGTGGCGGCCTCCACGGACAGCACACGCTCGGCCGGAATGCGGTCCCAGTTGGATACGGAGGGCTGCGAGATGCCAATGCGGCGAGCCAGCTCGGTGATGCTGCCAGCCGCTCGTATCGCCTCATCGAGCCCTTGGTCTCGCATCCCCGCCTGTCGTTCCTGCTGGCTGAGTTTAGAACGGTTCGACACGGTATGCCGGTGTCTGCACGGCCGTCAATAGTCGGCGGCTATGTCATGTGGCGGAATTAGCCCATTGTCGGAGGCTATGGCACCTCACTTCGGCAGGGCGCGGCCGTGCCCCTTGCGGCGTGGCGCATTGCCCGCATCGGGGGCGGCCTCAGGATGCTGCAACGCAGCAACACTCGGTGTGTCCAGATTGTCCGACCCCTTTTGCACGGCCACGGATTGCATGTGCATGGGTGATTCCGCGATAGGGGCCGCATCCGGCGGCGCATCGGCCGTGTCCTTGGTGTCCGCAATCGGCTCGAAGCGCGCCCGCGGGGCGCCGGCGGCTTCCGGCGCATCTGTCGTCTCTGGCAGGTTGCCCAGCCCCTGCTCGACGAGTTGGCGCAAGTTGTCGCTGGCCTGCAGGGGCCCAAATCCGGGAATGGCGGTCGGGTCGGTGAAATCCCACTGGTTCTCAGCCACCTCGATGAAGTCGCGGATGGCAGGGTCCGTGGTCCAGGCGCGCCGCAGCGCCGCCTTGGTCAGAGCCGCCGGCACGCCCTTCTGCAGGAAGGCGCGGATGTCAGTGCCGGCGACGATCGACTCGATGGGCGGCAGGCTGGCCGGGTCGAACGGCGGCTCGCTCTCGACGGCCTTGGCTGCCGCATGACCGCGAGGGGCCTCGGTCTTGGCCCCGGCCTCCTGCCCGATCTCGGCATCCGCCGACCGCCGGTCGTCGGCGGTCGGCCCGGCGACTGGTGGGCTCCTCTTCTCCTCAGCTGCCTGCTGCTTCAGACGCGACCAGCGGGCGATAAAGTTGCTGTCGCCGCTCATGGCTCGCCCTCCCGCCGCTTGCGGCCCACGGCCGGCGCGCCTTCCGCCCCGCTGTCGCGCTGGCGCTTGAAGAACGCGCGCTCGACGTGGTGCTGGGCAATGAAAACCTCCACCGCGTCCTTGATGTCGGCTGGCATGGGCACCGTATCCACCAGATCGTTGCCGGCCTCGGTGAACGCCTCGCCCTCCGCCGGATCGGCGGTGACGGCCAGCACCTCGTAGGGCGGCTCGCCGCCCGTTGGCCGCAGAACGACCCAAAGCAGAGGCGCGCCGGAAGATAGATTATCGATGTAGTTTGCCGTCTCGGTGCGGTAGAGGGCGACGGTGGCCGTGCCGGCGAAGAAGGCGGTCGTATCCCCGGCCACTCCCAGCGGGGTCCAGGGCTCCGCCGCAGGGATGCCCGACAGTACGCTCGCCGGCCGCCACACGTAATCCAGCCACGGGCTCACCGCCTTGAGGCGTTCCACCACCACCCCGACGGGGATCGTGAAGAGGGCGGCCGAGGTCAATTCATCACCTCCAGACGCCGCACCGGCAGACCGGTGATCAGATTCTGCGGCTTCAGGCGCAGCACCTTGTCGGCGGTCATCGCGCCGATCAAGTATACCGGCTCGCCCCGCATCTTGTCCTCCACGTCGCCGGCGTCCTCGAAGGTGAGCCGGTAGAGCCCGACCACCCGGCCGCGCGCCGCCTCGCCGAGGTCCTCGCCGTTCCACAGGGCGTCGCCGATGCTGGTGCCCTCGGCATCGAGGCCCACGTACCAGACGAGGGGCGCATCCTGCAGCTCGAGCAGCGGCTCGATGTTAACGCTGACCCCCAGAAGATGCCGAATCCAGCGCCGGATCACCTTCCCCAGCGCCGTCAGCCCGTAGCGGCCGGCCGTCAGGTCCAGCGCCATGTCGAACTGGTCGCTGCGCTGCCAGTAGCTGCCGGCGTTGTCCTCGTTGAGCACGTCGATCTCCGCCGCAGCCGGCAGGCCGAGCATGGAGACGAGCGGCGACAGCGGCCGCTGGCCGATGCCGGCCACCGTCTCCTCGTCGGCGGCGACCAGCGAGCCCTCGTGCAGCGTGAGCTTCTGCGGCCTGAACAGCATCTCGGCGGCGCGCAGCACGAAGGCGTCGTCGCAGCCGTCCAGCACGTTGCGCAGGATCGCATGCACCATCTGGCTCAGGAACAGATGCGGCAGCCTGAGGTTGCGGCGGACGACGTCGAGGTACGCGGCCTCCAGCGTGGCGTGGCCGGTGAGCTGGTCGCGGAAGGCGATCATCACCTCCCAGTTCTCGCGGGCGTCCGCATCGGCGATTGCTGCCACCTCCTCGCGGCGCACCGGGCGGCGCGGGGCGGCGAGGAGCGCGCCGTGCAGCGCGCGCTCGGCATCGCAGGCCTCCGGCGGCGGCGCGATCTCGGGGCGCGCCAGGTAGGCCTTGAGGAACTCGTCCGTCACCAGCAGCCGGCCGTCGGCATCGCGGTCGAGCAGGTGGTGCCCGCAGGCGAGCCAGAAGTCGCGCGTCTCACTCACGGCCGCCCCCTTGGCGCAGGGCCACCAGGTCGATTTCTTCATCAAGCCCTGGCGACCCGTCGTCCTCCTCGCCCGCCACATCGATGATCGCGAAGGCGCGCGCGGGCCTCGCCCCGATGCCGGGCGCCAGCGTGCGGAACGTCTCGCGGATGTCGCCGTTATCGTGCTTGCGCGCCAGTGCCACCAGCATCCCCTTGGGATGATTGCTGATGGAGGCGGCAAACGCGATCTCCTCCTCCGCCGCCGCTCTGGCTGCCTCGACGCTCGGGGCGCCGAAGCGCTCCACCAGCCGCCGGGCAAGAAGCGCGAGGGCCGCAGCGCGGTCCTCCTCGCTGGCCTCGACCACCTGCACCAGCGTGGACCAGCCCAGCGAATCGATGCCGAGGAAGCCCGACCGGAACGCCGCGCGCTTCTTGCCGTCGAGGCGCGCCACGTCCATCGCCGCGAACGCGAAGCCGCCCGGCACGGCCCATTCGCCCGGCTCCGCCGCGCGCTCGAACACGAAGGTGTCCGACGGGTCGAGCCGGATCGTACGCAGCAGTTTCATGCGCGTGGCCCTCCGGTGGCGGGATCGAGCCACGAGGGCGTGGCGAGCGCATCGGCCAGCGCATGCCGGTCCGCCTCCGGCTTGCCGCGCCAGCGCACCAGCAGGTCCCCCTCGCGGCTGAGGGAGGCGATGGCGCCCTTCTCGAGCCGCAGGCGGTCGAGGTACTGCCGGGTCACGGTGGCCAGCTCTCCCGCGCGCCAGGCGTCGAGTGCCAGCATCAGGTGGCGCGCGAAGCTTTCCACCAGCCGGCCGGAGCCCAGGTCGTCGAAGCCCTCCTCCTCCAGCGCCGTCGCCAGCGGCCGCAGGCCCGCCTCCTCCCTTCCCAGCGACACCAGGCGGACACTGGCGCCGAACACGAGCCAGTCCGGCACCTCGGAATCGGCCGTGCCGGCCGGCCAGGCCATCCTGCCGCCCCCGACCAGGCCGCTGTCCACGTGGATCGCATCCGGCCAGCGGATCTCGATAGGACGCTCCGGCGGCGCGTGCGCGAGCAGGGCGTCGTAGAGCGCCACCATGCAGACGTGAAAGGCGCGGCGGGCGCTCACCAGCGGCTCATCCGGCTCCAGCACCACCGCGAACTCCGACAGGTCGAACCGGCCCACGTGCACCAGCGTGGCGGCGCCAGCCTCGGGTGCGATGGCCTGGGCGTGAGCGAAAGCGTCGCCGATCTCGCGCAGGGTCACGAGCGAGAACGGCGGCGGCAAGTCGAGCGTGGATGGCGAGCGGGTCTTGGGGTGGCCGTGCATCTCGGGCGGTGGGCTTCCTGGATTGGCGTGTTTGGTTTAGGACGATTATAATTCAAGATCGCCTCGGCAACACAAGCCGGAAGGGGTCAGACCCCTCGCGTAGACTGTGAAGGTCTATTCTGGGGGTCGAGGCGAGGGGTCTGACCCCTATCCAACAAGAAAGCCCAAGAGCAATGGCCGCCCCACCCCGCAAAATCCTGGTCTGCTCATGCGAGGACACGATGGCCCCCGATGCGGAGGCCATCCGCAAGGGGTGCGGCGGCGCGAGCGTGACAACGGCGCGCCATCTCTGCCGCAGCGAGGTCCACCGCTTCCAGGCCGCGGCGAAGGACGAGTCTCTGCTCACGGTGGCGTGCACCCAGGAATCCGCGCTGTTCGACGAGGTGGCGGAGGAGGCGGGGCGCGAGTCGCCGATCGCCTACGTCAATATCAGAGAGACGGCGGGCTGGTCGCGCGACGGCACCGCCGCCGGGCCGAAGATGGCCGCCCTGCTGGCCGCCGCGGCCGAGCCCATGCCGATGGTGCCGGCGACCAGCCTGGAGAGCGAGGGCGTCATCCTCGTCTACGGCCACGACGAGACCGCCGTGGAGGCCGCCCATCTGCTCAAAGACCACCTCGACGTGACCGTGCTCATTAGGCCGCCGGCCGACATCCAGCCCCAGCGCAAGACCGAGTTCCCCATCGTGCGCGGCGTCGTGAAGGCCGCCAAGGGATACCTGGGCGCCTTCGAGCTGACGGTCGACGACTTCGCCCAGCCGGCGCCGTCGTCGCGGCAAGCGCTGGTGTTCGGTGCGAGCCGCAACGGGGCGCAGTCGAAGTGCGACGTCATTCTCGACCTGACCGGCGATAAGCCGCTATTCCCGGCTTCCGATCTTCGCGAGGGATACCTGCGCGCCGACCCCGGTCAGCCTGCGGCCGTCCTGAAGGCGGTGCTCAAGGCACGCGATCTCGTCGGCACCTTCGAGAAGCCGCGCTACGTCACCTTCGATGCCGGCCTGTGTGCGCACGCGCGCTCCCGCATCGTCGGATGCACCCGCTGCCTCGATCTCTGCCCCGCCGGGGCAATTACGCCTGCCGGTGACCATGTGGCCATCAGCGCCGAGATCTGCGCCGGCTGCGGCCAGTGCGCCGCGGCCTGCCCGACCGGCGCCGCCTCCTATGCCTTGCCACCGGCGGACGCCTTGATGCGCAAGCTGCGCACGCTGCTGGTGACCTATCGCGAGGCCGGCGGGAAGGGCGCGATCGTCCTCCTGCACGATGCGGAGCACGGCGAAGCCCTGATCGACGCACTGGCTCGCTTCGGCGACGGCCTGCCCGCGAACGTGCTGCCTGTGGCGGTCAACGAGACGACCCAGGTCGGCCTCGACTCCATCGCCGCGGCGTTCGCCTTCGGGGCGTCGGACGTGCGCTTCCTCCTGCGCGAGCGCCCGCGCCACGATGTGGCGGGGCTGCGGCAGACCCTGGCCCTCGTCCAGCCGATCCTGGGCGGGCTGGGCTTCGGCGGGGAGCGCGCGTCCACCATCGAGACCGACGATCCCGAGGCCCTTGGCGCGGCCTTGCGAGCGCTCGAGCCGATGCCGCCGGCGCCGCGGCCCGCCGCCTTCGTACCCTCCGGCGGCAAGCGCGACGCCCTGCGCGTCGTCTTGCGCGAGCTGCACCGCGCCGCGCCGGACCCGGTGGACGTGGTGGCTCTGCCCGAGCGGGCGCCGTTCGGCGCCGTGGAGATCAATGCCGCCGGCTGCACGCTCTGTCTCGCCTGCGTCTCGGCCTGCCCGACGGGCGCGCTGTCCGACAACCCCGAGCGGCCGACGCTGCGCTTCACCGAGGACGCCTGCGTGCAATGCGGCTTGTGCAAGGCTACCTGCCCGGAGAAGGTCATTTCCCTGAGGCCCCAGCTCGACTTCCGCGCCGCCACGGCGTCCGGGAGGATACTCAAGGAGGAGGAGCCGTTCTGCTGCACCCGCTGCGGCAAGCCGTTCGGCGTCAAGAGCACGATCGAGCGGGTGATATCCAAGCTGGAAGGCAGCCACTGGATGTATCAGGGACAGGGCGGCGCCAGCCGCCTCGACGTCATCCGCATGTGCGACGATTGCCGCGTGGCCGTCGTCTCCGAGCAGGACTTCGACCCCTACGGCGCCCCGCCCCGCCCACACCCGCGCACCACGGCGGATTACCTGCGCGAGCGCGAGGAGGCTGAAAAAAAGGGGTCAGACCCCTCGCCTCAAACCTCGTGATTTTGCGCCAGCGACTGCGCGAGGGGGCTGACCCCTTTTGCGTCCGACCGAGGGGGATCGCGGATGGTTGCCAGCGACAGCTTCGCCGAATTCCTGCGTGAGCAGCTGGCCCAGCTCGGTCACATCACGATGCGGCGGATGTTCGGCAAGACCGGCGTATTCTGCGACGGGCTGATGCTCGGCAAGGTGAGGGACGACACGCTCTACTTCCGGGTCGACGACCACAACCGAGCGATCTTCAAGGAAGCCGAGTCTTTTCCGCCCCTCAACTACGACAAAGGGGGCTCCAGCATCGACCTGTCCTTCTGGCGCGCGCCGGAGCGGCTGTTCGACGAGCCCGACGAGCTTGTCGCGTGGGCACGAGCCGCGTTGGCGGCCGCGCGCCGGGTCGCGGCGAAGAGAGAACGGACAGCGCCAAGGGGGCTGGGGAAGGGGTCAGACCCGTCGCGTCGGACGTCGTGACTCACACAAGCGTCATGCGCGGGTGTCTCCGAGCAGGATTTCGCCCCCTGCAGTGCCCCGCCCCGCGCCCATCCCCGCACAACCGCGCTCTCTGCGCGAGCGCAAGGAGGCGGAGCGGAAGGCAAAGAGCGAGAGCTGAGTGGCCCCTCCCACCGCGGGCGCACCCTGTTTAGGGTGGCCCGGATGAGGCAATGTGGTGCCTTTGCACGTCGGCGCGCAGGATCTCGGACGCCAGGTCTGCGCTGGGGCCCTCGTCTCGGAACGCGACGAGTGCGGCTTCCGACTCCCACCGTTCGTAGACGTTGATGCGGGCGGGATCGAGCGGGTCCGCCGCCACTACAAAGTCGAGACAGCCGGCAGAACGGCGCGCCTGCGCGACCGCCTCCAGTGAGGCCGCCAAGAAGGCCTCGCGCCGTTCAGGCCTCACGTAGATCCGTCCTGAGACAATGATCATGACGAGGCCCCCCTGGGTGGTGTCAACGCTTCGTCGCCTTTTGCAGGAACTTGACAAGGGCTGCACGGTCCTCGGCTCCCACCTTCTGCTCCGGCATCTTGGTGCCCGGCGTATAGGCCGCAGGGCCGATCTCGAACAGCTTCGAGACTGTCTCGGGCGTCCAGACAATGCTGAGCTGCTTGAGGGCTGGGGAGAAGTCATAGCCGGGCTGCGTTGCGATTCTGCGGCCGAACAGGCCGGCCAGCGTTGGCCCGGCGCGCGGCGGCTCCTCGGGCTTCAGCGTGTGGCAGGCGACGCACGCGCGGAACACCCGGGCGCCCGGATCGCTGCCGTAGGCCGCCAGCGGATCGCCCGGCGTGCCCGCATCCGCCTCGCCTATGCGCTCGCCGGTCAGCGCGTTCCAGCGGCGCACGAGATGGTCGCTGCCGCCGGTCAGCAGCGTGCGGCCGTCCGGCAGGAACGCCGCCGACCAGGCTGGCATGCCCGGGCCGACCAGCGTCCGCTCCACCTTGCCCGCGGCGAGGTCGATGATGGAGACCGCGCCGCGAATGCTCGCCGCCGCCGCGAGCCTGCCGTCGCCCGCAATCGCGACGGCGACGATGGGCACGGGGGCGGCCTCGATCTCGCCCTTGAGCCCGCCCGACGCCGACAGGACGTAGACCTTGCCGGTCGAGCTGGCTGCGAGCATCTCTCCGCCCGGCGCCACAGCCACCGCGTTGAGCGGCGCCGGCAGCGTCACCACGGTGTGCGACCCGCCGCCGGCGAGCGGCCAGATGCGGAGGGTGAGGTCGTACCCCACCGTCACGACCGCGCGGCCGCCCGGCGTAAAGGCCACGCCGTTGACGTTCTGCTTGTGACCTTCGAGGATGCGCGAGGCGCCGTCCGCCAGCGACCAGAGCCGCGCGGTGCCGTCCCAGGACGCCGACGCGAGCGTCGCACCATCCGGCGAGACGGCGAGAGCGACGATGGGCGCCGTGTGCCCCTTCAGCACGCGCTCCGGCTTGGGGGAGCCGGGCTGCCAGATCGCGATGGCCGCATCCTCGCCGCTGGTGACGATGCGCCCGTCCTTGAGGAACGCCGCCGCGTTGACCGCGCTGTCGTGGAAGCGGAGCACCTTCTCGGCCGTACCCGCCGACAGCGACCACAGGATCGCCGTGGCGTCGAAGCTGCCGGAGACGGCGCGGCTGCCATCGGGGGAGACCGCCACGGCGCGCACCGGGCCGCCATGCCCCCGCAGCTGCGCAAGCGCCGGCACCGCAACCACGCAAAGCGCGAGAAGCAGGGGAGGCAGACAGGCTCGTCGCAGCATCGCGCTCAGCACTCGCCAAAAGGGGTCGGAACGGTCGGAGTGGCTTAGCAAAGAAGCCACCGCACGGGCAAATCACGGCGCCCAGCGGACGCGACCGGCCGCGCTCACGTCGAGCCCGCCCAGCTCGCCGGCCCGGGTCACGAAGCGCGCGTCGCGGATGAGGCCAAGAAGCGCCTGCATCGGCGGGCGGAAGTAGTCGCGCTGGCGCATCAGCAGGTCGAAGCGCTCGAAGCACAGGGGCAGGAAATCCAGCCCCGCCGCGGTCGCAACCGCGCGCGTGGCGATCCCGAAATCGGCATTATCCGCGCGGATGGCCTGGGCGATGTCCGGACCCGTTGGCGCCACGAGGGCCATGTGCAGGTCGTCGAAGCTGAGGCCGTCCTTGCGCAGCAGGGCGATCAGAAGCTGCTGGGCGCCGGCCCCGGCCGGACGCAGCGCGGCGCGCAGATTGCGGGCATGCGCCTCGCCCAGGGAGGCCAGCCGCAGGGGGTTGCCAGCCGCCACGACCAGACCCTGCTCGCGGGCGGCGAACCCGATCAGCACGGCATCGCGCAGCGAAGGCTCCGCCGCGACCGCTTGCGGATTGGCGTCCTTCGCCGGGTCGTCGCGGTCGTGGAGATGGATGGCGGCGGCGATCAGCTCGCCCTTGAGGAAGCGCCGGAATCCCACCTCGCTGCCCTCGGGGAGCATCGCGAGGCCCGCGCCGCTCTCGCTCAGCGCCCACTGCAGGAGCGGATCGTGGCTGCCCCCCACGATGGGCGGCGGCTCGGGCGGCACGGCGCCGGCCGGCCGCACCATGCCGCTGAGCAGCCAGCGATCGAGATCGGCGCGGGAGAACAGCCACTTGCCCGTCACCTTGGTGCAGGGGATCTGCCGGTCCGCAATCAGCTCGTAGAGCTTGCGCTCCTTCAACCGCAGATAGTCGGCGGCTTCCGCAGTTGTCAGGAGGCTCAAGCCTGCATCTGGCTGCATTTTTCTGCACAGAATCTAGAGATTGACTCAAGCTAGAAAAGCACAACGAATTCTTGATCGTCAACGTCAGCGATTTTTCAATCCGGTCGGCATGAGCGCCCTCGATCTGGTCTTCTCCGGCGATCCGAAGCTGTTCGGGATCGTCGGCCTGTCCCTGTTCGTCACGCTGTCGGCCACGGTGGTGGCCTGCGTCGTGGGCTTTCCGCTCGGGGCCATGGTGGCGCTCACCCGCTTTCCCGGCCGCAACGCGCTGATCGTCTTTCTCAACGGTTGCATGGGGCTACCGCCGGTGGTGGTGGGCCTGCTGGTCTATCTGCTCCTGTCCCGCTCGGGGCCGCTGGGGCCGCTCGGACTGCTGTTCACGCCGCGCGCCATGATCATCGCCCAGGCGGCGCTGATCACGCCCATCGTCGCGGCCCTCACGCGCCAGCTGATCGAGGACCTGTGGGCGGAGTACCGCGACGAGCTCACCGCCATGGCCATCGGGCCGGCGGGCCGGGTGGCGACGCTGCTCTGGGACGCGCGCTTCTCCCTGGTGACGATCGCGCTGGCCGGCTTCGGACGCGCCGCGGCCGAGGTGGGCGCGGTGATGATCGTGGGCGGCAACATCGACGGCTTCACCCGCGTGATGACCACCACCATCGCGCTGGAGACCTCCAAGGGCGACCTGCCGCTCGCCATCGGCCTGGGGCTGGTGCTGATCACGGTGATCCTGCTCGTCAACGCCATGGCCTGGGCGGTGCGCGGCTGGTCCGAGCGCCATGCGGGTTAGCTCCATGCGCGACCGAACCAGCACGCTGCCCATCGTCCTGAGCTCCATCGGCTTCGCCGCCGGCGAGATCTGCATCCTGCGGGACGTGACCCTGTCACTCGATGCCGGCCCGCCCACCGTGCTGATCGGGCCCAATGGCTCGGGCAAGACCACGCTGCTCAACGTCATC
>Ga0075431_100003951_pt1 | contig 14441 bp, 12 predicted proteins | sample RhiMetdeltSRZDD5_FD_75297 | JGI IMG/M metagenome (GOLD analysis project Ga0075431, IMG submission 75297) | Populus rhizosphere microbial communities from Tennessee, USA - Rhizosphere MetaG P. deltoides SRZDD5 | ecosystem: Host-associated > Plants > Roots > Rhizosphere > Soil | place: USA... | reverse complement strand
CGGCACCGGCGGAGGCGGGAGTGCCTGCGTCGTCGTGGGCAGCGGGAGCGAGAGCGTCGGGACCGAGACCGTTGGGAGCCCGACCTGACCGAACGCCTGCGCCGTGAGCACGCCGGCCAGGCCGCCGGCGAGTGCCAGCGCGGCCGCTGCGAATGCCGTTCTCAGTCTCTTCGCCACAGTCCCGTCTGGAAGATGCAGCGAAACCCGTGTTCTTGCGGTCACGCGCTACTGTGCGCTCGGGGCGTGTAGCTCAGCGGGAGAGCGCCCGCTTCACACGCGGGAGGTCACTGGTTCGATCCCAGTCACGCCCATGATGAAAAACCCCGCATAGGCGGGGTTCTCGTTTTCGGAACCGGAGACGCTGACCAGGGTGGTCAGCATTCGCGGCTACTGGCCGATGCCGAGCGACCAGGATCGGTGTCTCGCGGGGGGCGCCGCAACGCGGCCCGGACCCTTCGCAAGCCGCTTTCGATTCCCTACCGTCGAAGAGTGAAGAGCACGTTGCCCCCTGGACGAAGCAGATCTGGGCGGTGATCGGGTTCTGCGACGCGAACGCGATTCAAGGGGGAAAAGTTTCTAGAGCGCGGGGTCTTGCGCGGGCCCGTTCTCAAAAAACGGGCCGCAGGGTCGCCCGAGTGTGGCTAGGCCGCTACAGCGACGTCGCGGCGGAGTCGGCAGGAAGGACTCGTTCGAGCTCGGCTCGGGAGCTGATGCCGAGCTTGAGGAACACCTTGCGCAAGTGGTACTGGACCGTGCGCGGGCTAATGAACAGCTGGGCGCCGATCTCGGGATTCGTGAGTCCGTCGCGCGCGAGCCGAGCGATCTGGGCCTCTTGGGCAGTCAGGTCGCCGCGGGTCTCAACGCGTCGTTTGCGGACGGTCTCGCCCGTAGCGAGGAGCTCACGCCGGGCTCGGTCGGCGAACGCTTCGACGCCCATCATCGACAGCATGTCCTCGGCGGTGTGCAGCTGTTCCCGGGCGTCGACGCGCCTCTGTTCGCGTCGCAACCACTCACCGTAGAGCAAGTGCGTGCGAGCGAGCTCGATGCGGAGCCGGGTACGGCCGAGGCGCTCGAGCGCTTCACGATAGAGCGCCTCAGCGGCTCCGCCGTCGGACGAAAGCGCACGGACGCGGGCTTCGATGCCGCGCGCCCACTCCGTCGGTGTGACTTGAGCGCGTTGGGTCAGCCAGTCGAGCGCTGTGTTCAGCAGCGCCACGTCGCCTGTCCGCGATGCTGCCTCGGCCAGCTCCGGCACGATCAGGGGACCGAACCCCATCTCATCGCGCTCGAAGGCTTGCCAAGCGGCGTCGCGTGCGGCCTCGTATCGACCGAGAGCGTTGTTGAGCACCGACTCGAGGTATGTCAGGTTGGTGACGAACCGGCCCATCCCGCGCGTGCTCGCCTCGCGTCGTGTGGCCTCGAGCAGCTCGGTCGCAGTCGCCTCCTGGCCGCGCCAAACCGCGAGCAAGACCTCGTTGTACAGAACCTGCTGGTTGCCGGTTGCCTCGGCGACGAGGCGATCCTCGTCGAACAGGACCTCGGCCATCGCCAACTCCCCGGAGTAAGCGAGCGTGCCGCCGAGAAAGTTGAGCGCGAGGCGCAACTGGACGAGCGCGCCTGCCTCGCGCGCGACCTCTAGCTGGCGTGTGGCCAACGTATGCACGGCGTCGGCGTCCCACAGCTCCACAGCAATTGCCTGAGTTGCCCTAGAGGAGGCAAGCCAGAGCGAGCGGCCGACCTCGTCACTGCCCATGTCCTCCGCGAGAAGCAGCTCGAGCGCGCGAGTCAACAACGGCGCGGCGGCCTCGTAGCCCTCGGTTAAGCGGATCGCGAGCGCGTCGAGCACGACGTCCACTACGCGCGCCGGCTCGGGAGCCGCCGCGGCAGTACGGGCAGCCTCCGCTGCGGCCAGCACGCCGCCAGGGCGATCGAGATCACCCGCCCACAGGGCCGCCATGAGCGCCTCGAGGTGCGTTTCGCGAGCCAGGGGGGCGTGGAGTGGCGTGAGGCGTCCGGCGGCGCTGAGCAGCAACCGGGCCGCGTCGTTGCCTCGTTGTTGCTCCAACGCGATCTGCCCGCGCAAATGTTCCGCCTCGGCCGTCGAATAGGAGCCGAGCTGCTCAGTCTCGAGTGTGACGAGAAGCCCGAGCGCCGCGTCGAAGTCCCCGGCATCACGCTTCGCCCGAACAGCTGCGAGAAGACGGTCGGCGCGGCGGGCGGGATCGACTGTCAGTTCGGCGGAGCGCTCGAGAAAGGCGGCAGCAGCAGCTAAACCTCCGCGCGCCTGTGCTCGAGCTGCGGAGCGGTCAAGCTCCTCGGCGACGTCCTCGTCGGGGCCTGGGGCAGCGTTGGCTCGGTGCCAGGCGTGGCGGTCTGGGTCGATCTCGGGGTCTGTCGCTTCCGCCAGGGCGCGGTGCGCTTCCTGCCTCTCCTGAAGCGACGCGGACTGGTACGCCGTCGAGCGCACCAGCGGATGGCGAAAGCGCACACGTGCTCCGAACTCCAATAAGCCGGCCTGGGCTGGTGCCGTGGCGGCGTCAGTCGCGATACCGAGTCGCTCGGCCGCTCGCCAAACGAGCAGCGGGTCGCCCACAGGATCAGCCGCCGCGAACTGTAGAAGGCGTCGAGAATCGGACGGAAGAGCGTCGATCCGGCGCCGGAAGGTCTCCTCGACGCTCCCAGAGACCGGAACGCCGCCGGCGAGTCCGAAGCCGCCCGCGACTTCTGCCGGGGTCACGTCCCGAAGCAGCTCGAGCATCGCCAGCGGGACGCCGCGCGTCTCGCTGATGATTTGCTCGCGGACGCGCGGGTCAAGGGGGGCGGTCAGGATCGAGTCGAGTAGCGCGCCGGCCTCTGCTTCGCTCAACCCCCCGACGACAAGCTCCGGCAGCCCAGCGAGCTCGTCGCTGGCGGCGCGCGCCGCGAAGATCAAGCCGACTGACTCTGCGCCCAGGCGGCGAGCAACGAAGGCGAGGACATCGGCCGAGCCGCGGTCGAGCCACTGTTCGTCGTCGACCACGCAGAGGAGCGGCTGCTCGTCCGCCACGTCGGACAGGAGACTGAGTACGGCAAGGCCGACGAAGAAGCGATCCGCGGGACGCCCGGAGGCGAGCCCGAACGCCGTCCGAAGCGCCTCGCTCTGCGGTGCCGGTAGTCGGTCGAGACGATCGAGCATCGACGCGAGCAGCTGATGCAGCCCAGCGAAGGCAAGCTCCATCTCCGACTGCACGCCGGCGGCGCGCACCACCCGGAGCCCCGACGCTTGCTCGACGACGTACTCCAGAAGCGCCGTCTTGCCGACGCCTGGCTCGCCACGCAGGACAAGTGCCTTGCTTTCGCCCGCGCCCACGGCGCCGATGAGACGGTCGAGCACATCGCGTTCGGTGTGCCGGCCCGCCAGAGTCGTCGCGCGGCGGCTAACTGGGGAGAGCGTGTCCATCCTCCTGGTAACGCGACGTTATAGGTGCGCAGACAGGCTGCAAGGACTGGCCATTGGCGGACGCGATCGCAACCCGCCGCTCCTCATTCTCGGAGGTGTCCGAAAGGAGGACGCCAGTGACCACCGTCGAGCAACCTGAGCGCTTCACGACGCTACCTCGCGAGGAGACGCTCGCCGCAACGGTCGTCGCCCTCGAAGAGCACGGCTTCAGCGTGGAGGTCGTCGACGACCTCGACGCTGCCCGCGAAGCCGTCCTCGCCCGGATCCCCGAAGGCTCGTCCGTGATGACCAACACATCGGTCACGCTCGAGGAGGCCGGTATCGCCGCCGCGGTCGACCACGGCGAGCGCTATGAGTCGGCGCGCAACAAGATGATGGCGCTCGACTTCGCCACCCAGCTGCAGGAGATGAAAGCGATCGCAGGCCAGCCCGACTTCGCGCTCGGCAGCGTTCACGCGGTCACCCGCGATGGAACTCTCATCGTCGCCTCGGCCTCCGGGAGCCAGCTCGCCTCCTATGTGTGGGGCGCCGCAAGCGTCATCTTCGTCGTGGGCGCGCAGAAGCTCGTCTCCAGTGTGGAGGAGGCCCGTGAGCGGATCGTCGGGCACAGTCTCCCTCTCGAGGATGCGCGGGCGTACGCCGCCTACGGGCAGAACAGCCAGATCGGAAAAATTCTCGAAATTCACCAGGAAAACCCCGGCCGCATTTACGTCGTCCTCGTCCGACAGTCCGTTGGCTTCTGAGAGGCCTGGGGCGCCGCCAAACCAAGCCAATCGAAGGAGATCGTCCGTGAGCACCGAGCAGCGAGAGAACCTTGAAGCGATCCTGCGACAGTCAGCCTTCCCTGTCGGCAGTGATGTCAATGAGCAACGGCGAGCGCTCCGAGAGTTGCTATCAGCGCAGCCGCTGCCCGCCGACGTGACTGTGACCGAGGCCGCACTGGGCGGCGTCCCAACCGCCGAGATCACAGTCGAAGGAATCGAGCCTCGCCACTTCGTTCTCTACTTCCACGGCGGCGTGTACGTGATGGGGGACGCCGTCCTCGCCGCTGACCTTGCGTCGCAGGTCGGCCGGCGGACGGACGCCAAGGTGATCTCGGTCGACTATCGGCTCGCCCCTGAGCACCCGTATCCGGCGGCGGTTGACGACGCTCTTGCGGCCTACGAAGCGCTCCTGGACAACGGCATCGCCCCGTCGGAGATCGTCTTCGCGGGAGAGTCCGCCGGCGGCGCGCTCGCCGTCGTCACCCTGGTCAACGCCCGAGATCACGGACTGCCCTTGCCAACTGCGGCCCTCGCCATGTCGCCGTATGCCGACCTGACCCTGGCCGGGACGACGATGGAAACCAAGCGCGAGGTCGACCCGCTGATGAGCAGAGAAGGCCTCCAATCCCGAGTCACCGACTACACGGCGGGACAAGACGCCGCTCTTGGCCTGATCAGCCCGATTTTCGGCGACCTGGCCGGCCTGCCGCCCCTGATCATTCAGGCCGGAAGTCACGAGGTTCTCCTCGACGATGCCGTCCGCCTCGCGCGACAGGCCGCCACTGCTGACGTCGAGGTGACCCTCGACATCACCCCTGAAGTGCCTCACGTCTTCCAGGCGTATTACCCGATCCTTGACGAAGCGGCAGCGGCGCTGGACAGAGCTGGACAGTTCCTGTCGGCGCATTTGGCCGGTGCCGCGTTGCGGGAGGCCGCATGAGCCGCGAGCCCGATAACCGGAACGGTCGAATAGAGCGCGACGCGAGCGAGAGCAAAGTCGATCGCACCGAGCAGGACTTCGATGGGCCGCGAGAAGACTTGAGCCCGGCGAGGTCATCGAGGCCGAAATCGGACGCCTAGTCCGTCATCCGCGGGCGGAGTCAGCACGCCTGAAACACGTCGCTGCAGATGGCGAGCACGGATCGTCGCCGTTCCTCGAGATCGCGCTCGTGGCGGGCTGGATCGTCCCGCTCATACTCACCCTGGTTGGCATCACGCTGCTCGTCTATCTCAAAGCCTGAGAGGACGCGAGACTTGGAGCCCGAGTTGCCGGAGGACGTCCGGCCGGGTTTGGCCCCATTGGACGACGGGGTCGACCACGCGCGCGGGCCGACGGCCGGTCGACTCATTCTCGAGTACGGCGACTACGAGTGCCCCCACTCCCGGCAAGCGTTTCGGGCGATCGAATACCTCGAGCAGGAACTGAGCGGGCGCGTTCGTTTTGCCTTCCGGCACTTCCCGCTCGTTCAGGTCCATCCGCATGCGTTCGGGGCGGCCGCCGCCGCCGAGGCGGCTGCCTTGCAGAGCCGTTTCTGGGCCATGCACGAGCTTCTTTTTCGGTCGCAGAAGGCGCTCGAAGATGACGACCTTCTGCGGTACGCCGAACAGCTCGACCTGGACGTCGCACGTTTCGACGAGGATCGGGTGGGGCCAGACGTCAGGTGGCGCATCCGCCGCGATGTCGAGACCGGACTAGCTTCGGCGGAGGTGCGCGGCACCCCGACCCTCTTCATCGACGGCGTGGTCTATGTGGGTCGCTACGACCCGGCCAGCCTGACGGAAGCGTTGGGCAGATGAGCGGGGTCTTCTCCTGCATCGACGCCATCGAGCGCACGCGCCGCACTCCTGACGAGGTGCAGTGAGTGCACTAGGGCGACTGGAGTCGCCGCCGCGAACTTCGCTGCGCCTCGGAGCTCACGTTCCAACCACGATTGCTTGGCCCGCTGCGCCGGAAAATCGAGGGGAAGCGGTCATCCGCCCGCCAGGATCTGCGCTCGCAACGACCGGCCGACATGACTAGCCGCCGGCGGATGCGATCCCTCGCCGGGGTGGCGCACCCTCAACGCAGCACGAGAGACCGAAAAACACACGGTTCGTCGCGAGCCCGCTGTGGCTCGCGAGCCGCGAAGGAGGACGAAGGATGTCCGCTGAAGTTGTGACAAATCCTGCAGTCGGGGTGGAGGACCGTCGCCGCTGGCTTGCACTCGCTGTGATCGTGACGGCGCAGTTCATGGTCGTACTCGACATCGCGATCGTGAACGTGGCCTTGCCGTCGATCAAGACCGATCTGGGCTTCTCGCAGGAGAGCTTGCAGTGGGTCATCACCGGCTACTCGATCTTCTTCGGCGGGTTTCTCCTACTCGGTGGACGGCTCGCGGACCTACTCGGGCGCCGGCGCCTGTTCTTGGCGGGCCTCGGCCTGTTCACCGTCAGCTCGCTGCTCAACGGACTCGCCTGGTCGGAAGGCTCCCTGATCGCGTTTCGGTGCTTACAGGGTCTCGGCGCCGCCATGCTTTCGCCCGCTGCGCTATCGATCCTGATGACGACGTTCCAAGAAGGTCGCGAGCGCAATCGCGCGCTCGGGATCTGGGGCGCCGTGGCAGGGAGCGGCGGCGCTGCGGGCGTGCTACTCGGCGGCATCTTGACCAGCGCGTTCAGCTGGCCATGGATCTTCTTCGTCAACGTACCCGTTGGGGTTGCCGCCATCGCGGTCAGCCCGTGGCTTTTGCGCGAGAGCCGCGCCGATCTGCCCGATCGGTACTTCGACTTCGCTGGTGCGGCGACGATCACCGCCGGGCTGATGCTGCTCGTCTACGGGATGACTCGCGCCACCCAACACGGGTGGAGCGCACCCACGACGATCGCGCTCCTGGTGGCCTCCGGGGCCCTGATCGCGTCGTTCTTCCTGATCGAGGCGCGCTCGAAGGCACCGCTTTTGCCGTTACGCATCTTCCGGCTTCGGACGCTCGCCGGATCGAACCTGAGCGCGCTGATCACGACCGGAGCCGTCTTCTCGCAGTTCTTCCTGCTCACGCTCTACATGCAGCAGGTCCTGGGCTACTCAGCGCTCAAGACCGGAGTCGCCTACGTCGGGTTCACGTTGACGACCGTCGCCTTCTCGGCAGTCGCGCAAGGACTCGTGACGAAGTTCGGCGTCAGGACCGTGCTCCCAGTCGGGTTGGCGCTCGTGACGGTCGGGCTCGTGCTCTTCGCACAGCTGCCGGTTCGCGGCCACTACTTCCGCGACCTGTTTCCGGGCTTCGTCATCGGCGGGCTCGGGCTGGCGTTGGCCTTCATCCCGATGTCGATCGGCGCACTCACCGGAGTTCGCGCGGCTGACGCCGGCATCGCCTCGGGGCTGATCAATACGACCCAGCAGATCGGCGGGGCAGTCGGCGTCGCTGCCGCCACCACGATCGCGATCACCTTCACGAATCGCTACGTGGACTCTCACGCGGGGATCGACCCGCTCGGCAGCGCCGCGCTCACGCACGGCTTCCAGATCGCGTTCTACGTGCTCGCTGCCAGCGCCGCGGTAGGTGCAGTGCTTGCGGCACTGCTGATCGAGCCTCAATCGTCCGTGGCCGAGCGCGAGCAGGGAGTCGGCGAGCCCCAGCTCGAAGCCAACTGACCCCAACCTCATGCGAGCTACCGAAGGAGAAAGGCGATGACGAACGATCTTGGTGTCTGGACCGCCAACGACTGCGCGTTGGTGCTGATCGACTATCAGAAGGAGATGTTCGAGGTCATCCGCTCAGAGATGAGCGCCGACCTCGTTGAGATGCACGTGCGCCTGCTGGGCAGGACAGCGAAGGCGTTCGACGTGCCGATCGTGCTCACGACCGTGGGCGTGGGCGCCGGCTTCAACGGGCCGACGCTTCCGTCGATTCTGTCCGAACTCGACGGGATCGATCCGATCGACCGGTATTCGATGAACGCCTTCGAGGACGAGGCGTTCAGCGAAGCCGTGAAGGCGACGGGGCGCAAGCGTCTGATCATCGGTGGCCTCCACACGGAGATCTGCCTCACGTTTGCGACCGTCCAGGCCTTGAAGGACGGCTACGACGTCATGTACGTGGCCGACGCGGTCGGCGGCCGCTCGCAGGCTGCCCATCGAACCGCCATCGAGCGTCTCGCGCATGCCGGCGCCGTGCCGACGACCGCGCTTGCAGTGACCACCGAGCTGTTCCGCGACTGGGCGGGCCCGCTCAGAGAGCCGGCGATCGACACGATCTACTGGTACTTCCGCGAGATCCCGAAGCTCACGGACGACGTCGGTGTCGCGGATGCTGAGAAGGCCGCCGCAGCCGCCTACGCGGAGCAGGCTGCCGGCGCAGCGAGCTGATGCCGGGGAGGCTCTCAGGCAAGGTCTGCATCGTCACCGGCACGGGCGGGAGCATGGGGCGGGCGACCGCCCTGACGTTCGCCCGGGAAGGTGCGCGGGTCGTCGGCTGCGATGTGGCGATCGAGCCCGCGGAAGAAACACTCGAGCTGGTCGGGGCGGCCGGCGGCGAGATGGTGTCGCTCCAGCCGTGCGCTCTCGGCGACCCGGCCGACTGCGCACGACTGGTCGACCTGGCGATGAGCGAGTTCGGCCGGATCGACGTGCTGTTCAACCTCGCCGGCAGGTCGCACTTCGGCCTGGTCGAGAGCGTGACCGACGAAGACTGGGACGCTGCCCGCCGGGACGAGGTCGACGTGATCTTCTACCCGACACGTGCGGCCTGGCCTCATCTGATCGCTAGCAGCGGCGTGGTCGTGAACATGGCCTCGGTGAACGGGCAGCTCAGCTTCAGGAGCCTCGCCTCGCTGTCGCACACGACGAACAAGGCGGCGATCATCGGAATGACGCGCCAGCTGGCGATGGAGGGCAGCGAGCACGGCATTCGTGTCAACTCGATCTCGCCGGGTCTGATCCAGAGTGGAGCGAACCGAGCCCACCTTGAGGACGGCGCGGGCGGGTTCGCCCGCGAGATGATCGAGCGGACGCTCCTGGGCCGTCTGGGTGAGCCGGAGGACGTGGCGAACCTCGCGCTGTTTCTGGTCTCGGACGAGAGCTCCTACATCACAGGCGTCGACGTCGTCATCGACGGCGGAATGAAGGTCTGGTGAGCTGGAGTCGGTCCGGTTTTTGGACAGTCGCGTTCGCCTTCCTGATCGTGATGGCGTTCGCGACGCTGCCGAGCCCGCTTTACGGGCTCTATCGGGAACGCGACGGCCTGTCGGCCTTGACGATCACGATCGTCTACGCGATCTGGGCGGCGAGCACGATCGCCGCGCTTGTCGTGGTCCCGTTCGTCGCCGAGCGGATCGGTCGCCGTGGCGTGATGCTCGCGGCAGCGGTGACGATGATGACAGCGGCGGCCGTGCTCGCAGCGTGGCAGGCGCTGCCGGGCCTGCTGGTCGGACGCCTGATCACCGGTGTGTCGGTCGGGATGGCGGCCGGCACCGCGATTACGTACCTGATCGAGCTCCGCCTCCGCGCGGATCCGAACGCCTCGCCGGCCCCGGCCCGGACGATCGGCACGTCGGTGAACGTCGGTGCGCTCGGCGTCGGCCCTCTCGTCGCTGGCTGCCTCGCGGCCTGGGTGAGCCATCCGCTCACGCTGCCCTACCTCGTTTGGATCGCCCTCGGAGCGGTCGCGTTGGTCGGTCTCGCGGCGGCGCCGGAGACGGGTGCGCCGGCGGCAGCCCGAGCGCCTTTCTCGGTCAGGCTTCCCGCGCCGGCCGGCGCGGCGACCCTGGCCGCCTTCGCGGCCAACGGGCTCTTCGCCGGGCTCTCCGGGCTGATCCTCGCCACCACGTTCCACCGGACCTCGCATGCACTTGCAGGGGCGACGCTGTTCATCGTCTTCACGGCCGGGGTGCTGTCGCAGCTCGTGACGACAGGGCTGCGGGCGTCGAGTGTGTTCGCACTCGGCACCATCTCGATGCTCCTCGGTTTGGTGTTCCTGGTGATCGCTGTGCGCTTTTCGACCCCGAGCCTTGCGTTGTTCTTCGTCAGCGGCGGGCTGATCGGAGCGGGCGCCGGCGCCGTCTTCAAAGGAACGACGGGTCTCGTCCTGGATGGGACGGCGCCCGAGAACCGGGTCGCGATGACTGCCGAGTTGCTCATAGCGCTCTTCATCGGGCTCTCGGTACCGGTCATCGGGGCGGGAGTCGCGCTCGACCAAGGTGCGAGCGTCCCGAACACCGTGCTCGGCTTCGCGGTCCTCGTCGGTCTCGGCGTCGCGGGCGCCGGATGGGGGCTGCTCGCCCATCGGCAGAAGAGCTCGCCCCAGGCAGCATGACGATGGCAACGACCACACCTCGAAAGGAGTCAGGTTGACAACCGAGACGACAACAATCACCTCTGAGCTTCCGGACTACGCACCCGTGCCGCGGTCGGCGCTCGGCCCCGCTCTGAACGAGCAGGGCTACTACGTCGGCCGCGTGGAGCGGAACCTGTACTGGGTCACCGACGGCACCTACCAGTCGGCCTTCCTGACGACCTCGGACGGCGTTGTCCTGCTCGACGCGCCCCCGACCATCGGCCACAACATCCAGAGGGCTGTCGACGTGATCGCGTCGGAAAACGGCGTCAGCAACAAGGTCACCCACCTCGTCTATTCGCACCACCACGCCGACCACGCCGGCGCGTCCTCCCTGTTCGACAAGAACGTCACGCGCATCGGGCACGAGGAGACGCGGCGCCTCCTGCTGCGCGACGACGACCCGGCGAGGCCGCCCAATGAGGAGACCTTCGGCGACCGCCGCACCCTTGAGATCGGCGGCGAGCGCATCGACCTGGCCTGGCACGGCGCCAACCACTCGCCCGACAACATCATCATCCACCTGCCCGACCACGACACGTTGATGCTCATCGACATCGTCAACCCGGGCTGGGCGCCGGTCTACATCGCCAACCTGACGGAGGACATCCCCGGCTACCTTGAGGCGCCGGCGAACGCGCTCGCATACTCGTGGAAGCACTTCATCGGCGGCCACCTCGGTCGCCTGGGCAGCCGCGACGACGTCACGCTCCATCAGCAGTACATGGCCGACATCGCCGACAGCTCGAGGCAGGCGATCGACACCGTCGACCCGACCCGCTACTTCGTGAAGTACGGAGACAACATGTGGGCGGCAGTGAAGGGCTATCTCGACGAGGTCACGGCGGTCGCAGCTGCGCCCGTGATCGAGAAGTACACGGGCGTGCTCGCGGCCGCGGACGTCTTCACGGAGAGCACGACTTTCTGGGTGATGGAATCGATCCGGCTCGACCTCGGCTACGGATCGCAGGTGCACCCCTAATGCACAGCCTCGCGGTACGCGACCCGGTCGGCGATCACCTACTGGCGGCGAAGGAAGGTAGGGCTCACAATCCGCGGCATCGCCGATTCAGCTTGGCGACGGCACCGTGTAATAGTCGGGGCGTCGGCCAGGAGTAAAGCAACGTGCAGGGTCACCCGGACAGCGCGACCTCGTTGTCGCAGCCTGACTCCAACGGATCACGCAACGGTCGGCCCGCAGTCCGTTTCGGTGGTGTGGTCAAGCGGTTCGGCTCGACGACGGCGCTTGCCGGCGTCGACCTGGAGGTTCCGGAGGGCATGGTCTTCGGCCTGCTCGGGCCGAACGGGGCCGGCAAGACGACGCTCATCCGCATCGTGGCGACGTTACTCGAGCCGGACGCGGGACGGGTCGAGCTGCTCGGGCACGACGTCGTCACCGAGTCGGCGAGCGTGCGCGAGCTGCTGGCACTGACCGGTCAGTTCGCCGCGGTCGACGAGCTCCTGACGGGCCGCGAGAACCTGGAAATGTTCGGGCGCCTGTTCAGGCTCTCTCGCGCGCAGGCCCGCCGCCGAGCGTCGGAGCTGCTCGAACGCTTCGAGCTCGCCGACGCTGCCGACCGAACCGCGAAGACGTACTCGGGCGGGATGCGACGGCGGCTCGACCTGGCGTCAAGCCTGCTCACGCAGCCGCGTGTGCTCTTCCTCGACGAGCCGACGACGGGTCTCGATCCTCGGAGTCGCAACGAAATCTGGGAGATCGTCCGCGACCTGCGCCGCGAGGGGACGACGATCTTGTTGACGACGCAGTACCTCGAGGAAGCGGATCAACTCGCGGACGAGATTGCAATGATCGACCACGGGCGCGTGATCGCGGAAGGGACCGGCAACGAGCTCAAAGACCGTGTCGGCGGCCAGATCCTCGAGGTCGAGCTGATCGACGTGAGTCAGCGTGACGAGGCCGAGGCCGCGCTCCTTCGCGTCGGCTGCGGCGCGCCGGAGGAGGACGAGCGGCCGAACCGGCTGACCCTGCCGGCGCCGCGGGAGAGCCTCATCCTCGTCGAGGAGGCCGCGGCCGAGCTACGTCGCGCCGGGATCGGCGTCAGCGACATGGGCCTGCGCAGACCGACGCTCGACGACGTCTTCCTCCAGGTGACCGGCGACGCACCGAGCGAGAACGGCAACCCGTCGATCGCCGCTGCTGTGACCGACGAAAAGGTTCTGGAGCGCCCTCGCCCGTTTCCGCGCCCACACGCACCGTCGCTGCGAGCCGCGAAGACGAGCCTCACAGACACCGCCGTCGTGACGATGCGGAACCTCCGTCACTTCTGGCGACAGCCCGACCTGCTCGTTTTCTCGACGATCCAGCCGGTCATGTTCGTCATCCTGTTTGTCTACGTCTTCGGCGGTGCCGTCGGCCTGGCGCTGCCGCCGGGAGTCACGTACGTCAACTACCTCCTGCCCGGGATCTTCGTCCAGTCGGTCACCTTCCGCGCCTCGAACACGGCGGTCGGCCTCTCCGAGGACCTGCGCCGCGGCGTCATCGACCGCTTTCGCTCGATGCCGATGGCGCGCTCGGCCGTCCTGCTCGGGCGAACGACTGCGGACCTCGTGCGGAACGTCCTGATCATCGGCCTGATGGTCGTCGTCGGCTACCTCGTCGGCTTCAGCTTCCAGGCGGGCGTCCTCCCGGCGCTCGGATGCGTCGCGCTCGTCGCCGCCTTTGGGTTTGCGCTGAGCTGGATCTTCGCATTCGTCTCCTTGGTCGTTCGTGGCGCCGAGACCGCACAGACGGCCGGGTTCGTGCTGCTGTTTCCACTCGTCTTCGCAAGCTCGGTCTTCGTCCCGGTCTCGACACTCCCGAGCTGGCTGCAGCCGATCGCCGAGGCCTCGCCGGTGACGCTGACTGCGGACGCAGCGCGCACCCTCGCGCTCACCGGCGGCTTGCCGGATTCGCTCGGCGGCGCGCTCGCGTGGATCTTCGGAATCTTGGCGCTGTTCGTTCCGCTCTCCGTCTGGCGCTACCGGAGGATGAGCTAACCCAATGTTCATAGCTGCTCCTCGCCCAGGCCACCTTCGGGGCGGTCGCCGAGATCATGGCCGCCGAGCTTGACGAGCAGTCGTTCGGCGGAGGCGGCGAGCTGGCTGTCCCCGTTCGTCGGGCTTGGCTCGGAATGCCGAGAAATGGCCCGGACTTCCCACCCGAACGAGCCGACGAACCACCCCGCAATACGTGATCCCGGAGCCAGACTGGGCTCAACCCATCGATCAGTCTCGGTGCAAGGAATCCGAAGACGTTACGCTCCGTTGCGCTACTCACTCGGCTTCACACGCGGGAGGTCACTGGTTCGATCCCAGTCCACGCCCACTCGGAACCTTTCCTGGACGAGAATCGACCGATCCCCGGCTCGTCGGCGTAACGACCTCGACGCGCAAGCGGGCGGCGTCTTGCAGGGACGAAGGCACACCCTTCTGCTTTTCGCACGTCGCCTACCTGACTTGTAGCCCTCACGTTCAGGGAGTAGGGTCGGCCCGTCGTCGGAGGAAGGGGGACCGATGCGTTTCAAGGGCTTGCTGACCGCGTTCGTCACGGCAGGGGTGCTCGTCTGCGGGGTACCCGCGGCCGCAGACGTCGGAAGCGGCTCCGGGCCGCCCACCGCAATCGGGACCGGCGGCGCTGCTGCATCGGTGGAGAAGCTCGCGACCGAGGCCGCGGTCGGCATCCTGCGCCGCGGCGGGAACGCGGTGGATGCAGCCGTCGCGTCGGCAGCGGTCCTCGGAGTCACCGAGCCGTTCTCGTGCGGAATCGGCGGAGGGGGCTTCATGGTCATCCGCACCGCCGGCGGTCGGGTCACGACGATCGACGGACGGGAGACGGCGCCGGCGGCGATGCACCCGACGTCGATGTGGGAGAACGCTGGCCCCTTGCCCTTCAACGACGCGCGGTACAGCGGCCTCTCGGTCGGTGTG
>Ga0075431_100003946_pt1 | contig 14445 bp, 15 predicted proteins | sample RhiMetdeltSRZDD5_FD_75297 | JGI IMG/M metagenome (GOLD analysis project Ga0075431, IMG submission 75297) | Populus rhizosphere microbial communities from Tennessee, USA - Rhizosphere MetaG P. deltoides SRZDD5 | ecosystem: Host-associated > Plants > Roots > Rhizosphere > Soil | place: USA... | reverse complement strand
TCACGCCAGCGGCGACGTAGTCCGCCACGTGCCGCTCGATGTGATCGCGAATCTCGAGGTCGAGCCGATCGTCCGCCGACCGCCGGCGCAAGCGGCCGGCCAATGGCTTCCGCGACAGCCACGTCATGACGTGCTCCCTTCCGCGCTCTTCAGGATCAGGCCAATCGCATCGGTGAGCCGCTGCCAGTTGCGGGTCTCGGCGTCCATGTACAGGCGGCCCTTGCGCGTGAGCCGATAGAACTTCGCTTCGCGACCGGTGTCGCTCATCTTCCATTCCGCGGCCAGCAGCTCGCGATTCTCGAGCCGGTGCAGCGCGGGATAGAGCGTCCCCTGCGTGACCTGCACGACGTCGCGCGAGATCTGCTGCAGGCGCTGCCCGATGGCGTAGCCATGCAGCGGCCCGGGGGCAAGTACTTTCAGAACGAGCAGGTCCAGCGTTCCCTGGGGCAGATCTGATTTCGGCGCCACGCGTACACCTCGGGCTTCGACATATACAACGGCCACGTGTCGAAGGTCAAGGCGTGTGAACCAAGAACAAAGAACAAAGAACGAAGGGCGTAACTTTCCATCGTCCTCCCCCGTTACCCTAATCGAGAATCGAGATACGGGTGAGGGCGAGCGCGGACGACCACGACGAGCGGTCCCTGATCTCAGCGGCGCAGGCCGATCCTGCGCGGTTCGTGGACCTCTACGAGCGCTATTTCCATCGCGTCTACGCCTATGTCGCCCGCCGTGCGTCGAGCCGCGCCGAGGCCGAGGACATCACGTCCGAGGTGTTCGAGCAGGCGTTGACCAACCTCCGCAAGTTCGAATGGCGCGGCGTTCCCTTTCTCGCCTGGCTGATTCGGATTGCCGCCAACGCGTTGACCGATCGCTGGCGGCGAGACGCCCGGGACTCGCACGAACCGCTGCCCGATGTCGCCGGCGGCCGTGACGCCGAGGACATCGAACGGCGCGCGATGGTGTTTCAGCTCGTCGATCGCCTGCCTGACACGCAGCGTCAGGTGATCGAGATGCGCTTCGTGGAACAGAGGAGCATCCGCGAGATTGCCGCGGCGCTCGACCGATCCGAGGGCGCCGTCAAGCAGCTGCAGCTGCGCGCTCTGGAGAACCTGCGCAAGCACCTGGAGGGGGTCCGCCTGAAGGCGGACTCTACAGACCGCGATGGCTGACGAAGCGCTCATCGACCGGCTGGATCGGACCATCGACGCCCTGCTGGCGCGACGTGACGCGACGTCAGCGTTGAACGATCCCGACCTTGCCCCGCTCGCGATCCTGGCGGCGGAGTTGCGGCACATGCCCAGCCGCGCGTTTCGTGCGCGCCTGCTGGCGAATCTGACACGGAGGACGACGATGACATTGGTGTTTGAACCGACAGAGATTCGCGAAGGTTTCACGACCGTCACGCCATACGTTCGCATGCTCGACGCCGGACTGCTCGAGTTCCTGACCGCGGTCTTCGACGCGAAAGAAACATTCAGCACCCGCGGCAGCTTCGGCGGCGTGCACCGCGAGGTGCGCATCGGCGATTCGATGCTGATGATCGGTGAAGGCGGCGTGAAGGGGACGTTGCCGTTCTCGCCCGCCGCGTTCCACGTCTACGTGCCTGACGTCGACGCGGCGTTCGCGCGCGCGATCCAGGCAGGCGCAACGTCGATGGGCGAGCCGGCCGATCGTCCCTACGGCGAGCGTGCCGGCTTCGTCAGAGACGCATTCGGCAATCACTGGTACATCGCCACCGCCTTTGGCTCCTCGTCCGTGCCGGAAGGACGGCGCGCCGTCACGCCGTTCGTGCATCCGCGTGGCGTACCTGCGTATATCGACTTTCTGCAGCGCGCGTTCAACGCCGAGGTCGAGATCAGGGCCGAAGCCGGCGGTGTCGTTCGCCATGCGCGGTTGAAGATTGGCAGCGGCGCGATCGAGATGGGCGACACCGAAGGCGCCTCGGAGCCGATGCCCACCGGGTTCTATCTCTACGTGCCCGACGCGGACGCCGTCTACGAGCAGGCGGTGGCCGCTGGCGCGACGCCGCTTTCGCCGCCCGCCGATCAATCGTATGGCGACCGTCTGGGCAGCGTCGTGGACGCGCAGGGGATGACGTGGTTTATCGCGCGGCCAGCGTAGGCAGACTGGCCGTTTCGAGCCAGTAGGTCTTGAGCAGCGTCACGAGATCGACGAGGCCGGAGTAACTGAGCGGCTTGGCTGTCCGTCCTCGAGGAAGTGGACTTCGCCCTCGACGCCGCTGTCCTCGAAGGCCTGCTGAATCAAGTACCGATCTGCTGCGTCATCATCGGCGACGACGATCGGGCAGCGCGGCTGAGATCTCATGCGGTGGGCCGCTTCGGACCGCGGCCCTCTTCGCATCTTAGTTCGCGGCGCGCGGCCGTCCATTCAGGGAATTCCTGAAGCGCCCTGCCTGGCAAAGGCCTGAGCGGCGTTTCGCTGTGTCAGCGGACGTTCGGTGATTACACCGCGCGCTGTGGCAGGCTGACCGTTTCCAGCCAGTAGGTCTTCAGCAGCTTCATGAGATCGACGAGGCCCGAGTAGTTCAGCGGCTTGGTGAAGAACGAGTTCGCACCGTTGCGATACGTACCGTCGATATCGTCCTGATTCTTGGAATTGGTCAACACGACGACCGGAATCTCTTTGAGGTCAGGGTGGTTCTTGATGATCTTCAACGTCTCCCGGCCATCCATACGCGGCATGTTCAGATCGAGCAGGATGAGGCAGGGCAGTCTCGACTCGTTCGACGGCGCGGTCAGCTGACGTGTCAGCCGTTCGACGAGCAGCTGTCCGTCTTCGAAGAAGTGCACGTCACCGTTCACGCCGATGTCTTCCATCGCTTTCTGGATCAGATAGCGATCTCCCTCGTCGTCATCGGCGACGACGATGTCGCAGCGTTGCCACTGTCCGTTCATGCGTGTGTCGCTCCAGTCGGGACCGGCATGGCGGGCAGCGAGAAAGAGAAGATCGCGCCGCGGTCCATTTCAGACTCGGCCCACATACGGCCGCCGTGTTGTTCGATGATTCTGCGGCAGATCGCCAGGCCCATGCCGCTGCCGGAGAAACGCTCCTGGACGTGCAGCCGTTCGAACATGATGAAGATCTTTTCGCGGTGCTCCGGCTCGAAGCCGATACCGTTGTCGGCGACCGAGACGATCCACTCGGTGCCGCTGCGCCTGGCGCTGACGCGGATCACCGGCTTCCGCGTCTCGCTCCGGTACTTCAAGCTGTTTCCGATGAGGTTCCTGAACAGCATCGAGAGCTGCGCGGGGTGGGCGGCGATTTCCGGCAGCTCGCCGACCACGATCTCGGCGCCGGCCGTCTCGATCTGATCGCCGAGATCTCTCGTCACCTCGTCGACGATCTGCCGCAGCTCGACCGCCTTCGGGCTGTACTGCGACCGATCGATGCGCGCATAGTCGATCAACGCGTCGAGCAGGTGATACATGCGCGCGGCGCCGTTGGCGACCGTGTCGAGATAGCGCGCCGACGTCGCGTCGAGATCGGGGTTGCGTGACTTGAAGATCTCGACGAAGCTGACCACTTTCCGCAGCGGTTCGCGCAAGTCGTGCGAGGCGATGTGAGTGAACTGCTCGAGCGCGTCGCGCTGCTGCCGATAGGCCTCGCCTTTCTTCTGCCACTCACGCGCGTTCAGCAGCGACCGGACGCGGGCCTCGAGCTCCTTCGGGTGAAAGGGTTTGAAAAGATAGTCGTCGGCTCCGGCTTCCCATCCCTTCAGCAGCGAGTCCCGGTTCGTCATCGCCGTGAGCAGGACGACGGGGATACCGCTCGTGGCCGCGTCTGCCTTGATCTCTCTGGTCAGCTGGATACCGTCCATGCGCGGCATCATCACGTCCGAGAGCACGAGATCCGGCCGCAGGCGGCGCGTGAGCCGCAGCGCGTCGGCGCCATCGCTGGCCAGCTGCACGCTGCACAGCGGCGACAGCAGATCGGCGATGAAGGCCGCGAGCTCGACGTTGTCCTCGGCCACGACGATGCGGGGCCGGTCGGTATCTTCAGCCACGGGCGTCGCGAGCTCGGCGACGATCGGCTCCGGAAGGCGCAGATCCGCGGAGTCGGTGGTGGCGGACGCCGTAGCTGATTCGGCGGCGGCTGATTCCGCTGCCGCTGGCGCGATGCAGCGAAGCGTGAACGTGCTGCCTGTGCCGATGTCGCTCGCGACCTCCACCGTGCCGTCGAGGAGGCGGGCGAATTCCTTGACCAGCGCCAGGCCAAGTCCCGTGCCTTCGAAGCGCCTCGTCGACGAACCCTCGACCTGGTGGAACTTCTCGAACACTTTGGGAAGATCGTCGGACGCTATGCCGATCCCGGTATCGGAGACCTTCAGCGTCAACTGGCCGTTGCTGACGTCGAGGTCCACCGAGATGCGACCGCCCGCGGGTGTGAACTTGACGGCATTCGACAACAGGTTGAAGAGGATCCGCTCGTACAGGTAGCGATCCATCTCGACCCACGGCTGCGGCACGTTGATCGTGAGCGACTCGGTGATGCTCTTGCGATGCATCATCGTCCGGAAGTCCCAGACGAGCGATTGTGTCAGCTCGACGATTTGGATCGTTTCCCGGCGGATCTCGGTCTTGCCCGCGGACGCCTTCGAGATGTCGAGCAGGCCGTTGATCATCTGCAGCAGCCGGATGGCGTTGTTGTGCACGGTCTGCAGGATGTCGCGCGGCGCCGCGGTCGACGATGCGTCTCCGATGCTCGCGAGCAGAGCTTCGACTGGCGCCAGGATCAGCGTCAGTGGTGTACGCAGTTCGTGACTGACGTTGGCGAAGAACTCGGTCTTGAGGCGATCCAGCTCGCGGAGCCGCTGGTTGGCCACCTGCAGCTCCTGCGCGCGGAGATACACCTCCATCTCGGTCTGCTCCACTTGCGCGCGAAGCTCGTCGGTGAGTCTCGATTGCTCGATGCCCTTCTGCTTCAGACGCACGAACTCGGTGACGTCTTCGACACGATGGATGATGTAGGCGACCTCGCCGTTGGCGTCGAGGACCGGCGAGTTCATCGGACTCCAGAAGCGCTCTTCGAACCCGCCGCCCTCTGATTCCGGCCGGCGGATGTCGTACTTCTGGACCGCCATCGTGTCGCTCTGCCTGGTGGCCAGCACGCGGGCGAGCGAGGCCTTGAGATTGGCGACACCGGTAGCCGCCGGATCGTCGGGATTATCGGGAAACAGATCGAAGAGGTTCCTGCCGATCGTCTCTTCGAGCGTGGTCATGGTGGCTCTCAGCCGCGCCTGACTGACGGCCACCATCGTCAGGTCGGGCAGGAGCACGAGATAGTTCCCGGGAAGCGATTCGAAAATAGCGCGAAAGTCTGGCGGTAGCCTTTCCGGCGACAACAAGGACTCCTACACGGTCTCTTTCGGCATCATAGTTCGCCGACAGGAGCCCTCGAATGAGGCAATCCCTGAGGGTTCGCAGATTTTAGAGGTGGGCCTGAAGGCCCGCCTCTACGGGTCGCCTCTACCAGCCGACAGGCTGCCCCTTGGTCTGCTCCTGCAGCCAGGTCTGGAGCGGCGCGAAGTAGTCGAGGATCGCCGACGCATCCATCTCGTTCGAGTCGGTCAGCGCCGCGAGCGCCTCGGGCCACGGCTTCGACACGCCCATCGAGAGCATGTTGTTGAGCCGTTGACCCGCCTGCTTGCTCTCGTAGATGGAACACCGATGCAGCGGGGTCGTGCAGCCAGCGGCCTTCGAGAGCGCGCGATGGAACTGGAACTGCAGAATGTGGGCGAGGAAGTAGCGCGTGTACGGAGTGTTATCCGGCACGTGGTACTTCGCGCCGGGATCGAAGAACTCCTCGCCGCGCATCGAGGGCGGCGCCACGCCCTGATACTTCAGCCGCAGATCCCACCACGCCTGGTTGTATTGCGCTGGTGTGACCTCACCCGAGAAGACCTTCCATCGCCACTGATCGATGAGCAGACCAAACGGCAGGAACGACACCTTCTCGAGCGCGCGCGACAGCAGCAGGCCGATATCGCGTGACGCGTCCGGTGTCTTGTCGAGCAGACCGATCTTCACCAGGTATTCCGGCGTCACCGACAGCGCGATCGTGTCGCCGATCGCCTCGTGGAATCCGTCGTTGGCGCTGTCGCGAAAAATCATCGGCAGCGTGTTGTAGGCACGCTGGTAGAAGTTGTGACCCAGCTCGTGGTGGATGGTCGAGAAGTCCTCCGCGGTCTGGTCGATGCACATCTTGATGCGGAGGTCGTCGACGCTGTCGACGTCCCAGGCGCTGGCGTGGCAGACGACCTCACGATCCTTCGGCCGCACGAACAGCGACCGCTCCCAGAACGTCTGCGGCAGCGGCGCGAAGCCCACCGAGGTGTAGAAACGCTCGCCGGCCTTGACCATGTCGATTGCGCTCATCTTGCGGCGCTTGAGGATCTCGGTCAGCGAGTATCCGGCGTCGGCGTTTGCCGGTGCGACGAGGTCATAGACGTTCGACCAGTCCTGCGCCCAGATGTTGCCGAGCAGGTGCGCCGGCAGCGGCCCTTTCTCCGGGACGACGTCGCCGTATTTCTGGCGCAGCTTCATCCGCACGTAGGCGTGCAGCTGCACGTAGAGCGGCCGCACCTGTTCCCACAGGCGATCGAGCTCCTTGGTGAACGCATCGGGCGCCATGTCGTACTTCGCGCGCCACATCGCGCCGGTATCGGCGAAGCCGAGCTCTTTCGCGCCCTTGTTCGAGAGCTCCGCGAAGCGCTGGTAGTCCTTCTTGATCGGCGGTGCGATGGTGTGCCACCCCTCCCACGCGGCGCGAATCTCTTTCTCGTTGCGCGACGACGCGAGCAGCTTGGTGATGTCGTCGATGTTCAGACACGACTCGGGCTTGGCCCCCTCGGGACACCACTTGCCTCTGCCGTAGACGCCACGCATCGACGACACGAGGTTCGTCAGCTCCTCCGACTCTTTGGGATCGGATGGCGTCGCCAGCACCAACGCCACTTTCAGCAGATTGAGCTGACGGCGCTGATCGGCCGGTACCTCGACCGAATCGAAGCGCACCGCCTGCTTGGCGAAGCGGGACGAGGCGTCGGAGATCGCCTGCGTGGCCCGCGCGTCCATTGCTTCGGTGTCTGTGGTGATGAAGTTCTGAGCCACCCAGCCGGCGCGGCCCGCATCGAGCGCCAGCCGATCGAACGTGGCGTTCGCCTCGTCGAGGAACTGCTTCGCATCCTGCGCGGTCGGTGCGGCCGTAGAAGCCTGGCACCCGGCGGCGACGACGGCAACCGTGAACGCGAGACCGGCGGCGGTGAATAGGCGATGCAGCACGATGACTCCTCCTCGCGTCGATCTTATAGCTGACCGAGGACATGGACACCAGCTCTGTGCCGAACGTCAGCCTTTCGGTGTCGAGCCGCGGGAGTTGACGTTCGGAGCGGGTGGGGGGGTTGGTATGATGCCTCTCCTGGGAGGCCACCATGAAGCGACCGTTCGTGCTCGGCATGCTGTTCGCGGCAGGCGCGCTCACGATGTCCGTCAACGCGCTGCAGCAGCCGCAGGCGGCCGCAGGTCAGCCTGCGCCGCGTGTGGTCGAAGTCGATAAGCTCAAAGACAACCTGTACATGATGCGCGGCGGCGGCGGGAACAGCGCCGTCTTCATCACGTCAACCGGCGTCGTCGTCGTCGATACGAAGAACCCCGGTTGGGGACAGCCGCTCCTCGACAAGATCAAGAGCGTCACCGACAAACCGGTCACGATGATCATCAACACGCACACCCATGGTGATCACGTGAGCGGCAACGTCGAATTTCCGGCGACGGTGGAAGTCGTCACGCACGCCAACACCGCGAAGAACATGCAGGAGATGCGTCCGGCCTCTGGCGTCACGCCGGCGCCAGGCACGCCGGCCAATATCTTCAAGGACAACAACGGCCGCGGACTGCCCAAGCGAACCTTCACCGACACGCTGAAGATCGGCAAGGGCGCCGACCAGATCGAGCTCTATTACTTCGGGCGCGGTCACACCAACGGCGACGCGTGGGTGGTGTTCCCGGCACTGCGGTTCATGCACGCCGGCGACATCTTCTCGGGCAAGAACATTCCGCTGCTCGACGCCAACAACGGCGGCAGCGGCGTCGAAATCGGCAAGACGCTGGCGAGGGCGGCGAAGTCGGTGAAGAACGTGGACTCGATCATCAGCGGTCACAGCACGGTCATGACGGTGGCCGATCTCAAGGAGTATGCGCAGTTCAACGACGACTTCGCCAGTGCCGTCCGTGAAGCGAAGAAGAAGGGCGGCACGGTGGACGAGTTCGCGAAGACGTGGAAGATTCCGGCGCAGTACAAGGGGTATGCAGAGCCGCAGGCCACGCGTCTGCTGTCGAACGCGCGCATTGTCTGGGATGAAGTGAAGTAGCGAACGAGAAGTAGAGCGCGGGTGTCATACCCGCGCTCCACACGTGTTCACGCGCGTTAGGGACGCGGCGTCGGCGGCTTCGAGGGGTCGCCTCCCGGAGGGCCACCAGGGGACGGACGGTCGCCAGGCGCGCCAGGCGCCGGACGGTCGCCGCCGAGTCCGCCGGGTGCACCCGCGGCTGGCTTGACCTCGATACTGGTTGCGATGTTCGACGCGCCGTCTTTCCGATAGCGCACCATCACTTGCGAGCCTTCCGCTGTCGCAAGGCCTGCTGCGTTCCTCGACGCGCCCGAGACCTTGGTGCTGTCGTCGTACTTGATCGTCACTTCGCCGGTCGCCGTCTTGACCGACAACGTATTCGCCTTCGCATCCACGGATACCAGCTCACCGGTGGCGGTCTGCTGCGCCGCCCCGGCCTGATCGGCTGGACCCGCACCCGGAGCCGCCGGGGCCGCTGGGGACGCTGGCGATGTTGGCGACGGTGGCGCCCCGCCGGGCGCCTGCTGAGCGAGAGCCGAGCCGTACGTCAGCAGCGTAGCAGCACCCATCGCAACAAACACTCGAGAAGTCCTAGTCATGCGAAAACCTCCGGCGGCGGACGTCGCAACCACCGTACCACTACGGATCTTCCTGTGATTGCCTTTGTTATCGCGATCACCCGTTGCTCGCAGGAGGGTAGAAGCGAATTCGCTCAGTATCGTTCACGAACTCAGCCTGGCGCGCGTCGTCGCGTCACGATGGCCGGCACAGGCGCGCGCCACGCCGGCGCAGCGCCTCCGCGTGTGCGTGAACGATCTCTTGAAAAGTGCAGATGGGCTCGGACGAGCCGAAGAAGAGGAACGTAGAGCGCGGTGTCACACACCGCGCTCTACTCGAGAGACCCAGGTTAGGGACGAGGCGTTGGCGGCTTCGAGGGATCGCCACCACCAGGAGGCGACGGTCTGTCACCGCCACCCGGCTTCGGTGCGCCGCCGAGGGGCGCTGCACCCGCGCCTTCCTTGACGTCGATGCTGGTCGCGATGTTCGACGCGCCTTCTTTCCGGTAACGGACGGTGACCTGCGAGCCCTTCTGTGTTGCCAGACCCGCAGTCGTCTTCGACGCTCCAGACACCTTGGTCTTGTCGTCGTACTTGATCGTCATTTCGCCAGTGGCGCCCTTGACGGTCAGTTCCATCGATGCCGCATTCACCGACAGGAGCTCACCAGTCGCGGTCTCGTCTCTGCCACCCGCCTGTGCTGGAGACGCCGGCGACGCCGGTGACGCCGCTCCCGGCGGCGCCTGTGGCGGCTTGTCGCCAGGCGCCTGAGCGAGGGCCGAGCCGTACGCCATCAACGTAACGGCGCCCATCGCAACGAGTACTCGTGAAGTTGCGTTCATACAGGAAAACCTCCGCGCGTTTCATGGCAACCGTCGTACCATCGAGGGCTCATGCCCGATCGCGTTGTTATGGCCATAATCCGGCCCGCGGCCTCAGTGCACGCGAAGCCGCTCAGTATGATTTGAGAACTGAGCGTTAGCCGAAAGATGCAGATCGATCAGTTGAGTCGCAGGATGCGGCGCGCGACCGCGGGCGTCGCGACGACGCGGTTGTAGCGCGGACACAACTCGGCGACACGCGAGACGAGCTCGGCATTGGACGCCGCGAGGCGCGCCTTGTCCCAGCGCACGTTGTCTTCGAGTCCAGTTCTGCAGTGGCCGCCCATCTCGAGGCACCAGCGATTCACGTCGAGCTGGTAGCGGCCGATGCCTGCCGCCACCCACGTGGCCTCAGGCATCAATGACTTGAGCTTGGCGACTTCGAATTCGAGGATGTCGCGATCGGCCGGCTGAGCATGCTTGACGCCGAGCACGAACTGCACGTGCAACGGCGCCGTCAACATGCCTTCGCGTGCGTAGTCGACTGCGTTGTAGAGCATGGCGAGATCGAACACCTCGATCTCCGGCTTCACGCCGTACTGCGTCATCTTGCCGGCGAGCTCGCGGATCAGATCGGGTGGGTTCTCGTAGACGCGCGTGGGAAAGTTCACCGATCCCGTCGAGAGCGACGCCATGTCCGGACGATGGTGCAGCATGCCGCCGCGCTCGGAGCCGACGCCTGAGCGCCCGCCGGTCGAGAACTGCACGATGATGCCGGGACAGAGCGTGCGGATACGCTCTTGAAACTCGGCGAACTTGTCCGGATTCGATGTCGTGGACTGATCGTCGTTTCTGACGTGCACGTGCACCAGCGCCGCGCCGGCCTCGAACGCCTCGTGCGTGGACTCCACCTGTTCGCTGACGGTGATGGGAACCGCCGGATTGTTTTCCTTGCGCGGCACCGAGCCGGTGATGGCGACGGTGATGATGCAGGGCAGTGGTTCGGCGCTCGTCATCGGCTGCGTAGCATACTCGAACGACGCTCGCGTCGAGATGCCGGCCGCTAGGCGAAGAGCTCGCTCAACTGGATCGCAAGTCCTGGCAGGAGTCTGGTCGTGAGCCGGTCGGCATGATCGCGCGACAGTTCGGCAATTCGAGGAAAGCTGCCGTCGTGTTGACGTGAGAACACTTTCACCAGATTGAGCTCGGGATCGACGATCCAGTACTCACGTACTCCGCCGCGCTCGAAGAGAAGACGCTTCGCCTGTTCATCCGTCTTTCGAGTGCCCGGTGACAAAATCTCGATCACCAGAGCCGGCGCGCCCTGAACGTTCTTGTCGGTCAGGATCTCGAGCTGATCGCCGGCGATGAACAGCAGATCCGGCTCGACGACGTCCCACTTCGTAAACAAGACATCGAACGGCGCGAGAAAGACGCGGCCAGTGCCGGGATGCTGCCGAAGGTAGAGCCCGATCTCGATATGCAGTCGGCCCACGAGATCCTGGTGACGCGTGTTCGGGCTGGGCGTCACGTAGTGCTCCCCGTCGATGAGCTCGTGGCGGCGGCCATCGTCGGGGAAAAGCAGGAAGTCCTCGTATGTGAGCCGCCGATCCGGGCATTCCGAAGCTGTTCGCTCTTCCTCCATTCGGTCATCGTACATCGTCCCTCCTCTCGCTCAAGAGCCAGAAGGATGCCGACACGAAAACGCTGGGATTTCGGCCAGTCGCCACATGCAACGTGGCGGTTTCTGCGAAGGCGGACGAGTGGAAATCTCTCGGTTATTGCTTCTCGACGCGCAGGCTCCGCGTATACCACTGTCGCCATGCATACGCGTCGCGCGGCAGGGACTCGCCGGTGATGTCGCGCAGCGCCTGGAACACCCAGCCGCGTGTCTGATCGTCGAGCGCGCTGTCGTCCGCGAAGTCGAGGAGCCGAGGAATGGCTCTGCGGCGCTGGGCGGCGCTGAACATGCCCGACTGGGCCAGGCTGCACGCGGCACGCTCGCGGATCGCCGGCGAGGGATCGTCATGGAACATCTGCAGCAGCGGCTCGATCGCCGCGTCGGCGGCAAGAAATGCCAGTCCCTCCACCGCCCAGTACCGGATGTCGTGATTGTCGTCGTGCAGCGAGGCCATCAGGATCTGAAAGACGCGCTCGGGTTCGACGCCGCGGTTGCCGACGAGCGCGAGATCCCACATCGCGTTCACGCGCGGTCCCTGCGCGCCGGTGCGCGCGGTGTCTTCCAGACGATCGACCGTGGACGAGTGCGTGACGAGGTTGCGTGCGGCGATATCGACCTCGACGCCGGCGATCCGCACGGCGAGGTCGTCGGAGTTGATCGCCGTGACGAAGAGGCGATTCAGCCGTTCGTCGAGTGTGATCTTCCCGCGCCATCCTCCGACGCGTGCGGCGAGCTCGGTGCTCGCGCCGCGATAGTGGTTGATCGTGCGCTCCAGCAGCAGCTCCGCCTGCCGTTGTGCCGGCATGCCGTCCAGCCCTTCGATCTCGTGTTCCGACAGCACGTTCGCCGAAGCCGGCGTGTGCTGTGCCGCGCCGATGGCGATGACGCCGCCGAGCACGAGGACACTCGCCGAAACGGTCGCGGCCAGCCAGATTCGCGTACGCATGTGCGGGTCAGTCGCAATCCTGGTGCCCGGGCCGAAGGGTGCAGTTCAGCGCAGTCGAACGGCGATCCGTCCGTGATTTCCTCGACTACAATCCTTTCTCTTACAGAACCGGCAACGGAAGGAGCGTCGTACGACCATGTGTGCACTGACCAAAGAAGAAGTGATCGCCCAGCTCCAGAAAGAAGTGCGGATCCTGCTGCACCTCGCCACCAAGATCGATCGCAGTCAGCTCGACTATCGGCCGACGCCGAAGCAGCGCAGCACGATCGAGCTCCTGCGGTATCTGGTGAACATGGGGCCGATGCTCGTCAAGGCGATCAAGTCGGGAACATTCGACGTTGAGGCGTGGCAGGCGGCAACCGCGAAGGCCAACGCCGCCGACTTCGACCAGGTGTTGGCGATGATCGGCGCCCAGGAAGCCGAGTACGCCAGCCTGCTCGGACCGTGGACCGATGCCGACTTCCGCGGCTCGATCGAGCTGTTCGGCCGCACTGAGACTCGCGCGGCATACCTCCTCGAACTGGTGCTCAATGGATGCGCCGCCTATCGCACCCAGTTGTTCTGCTACCTGAAGGCCTGCGGCCGCGAGGAGCTCAGCACCGCAAATCTTTGGCAAGGAGTGGATGCGGCGGTTCCCGCTTAAGCCGCGCTACTGATATTTCTGATATTCTCCTTCGGCGCTCGGCCGCGGCGCAGCCATTCGGCTGCGTCGCTGCCGCGACTCTCGAGATTCGAGGTGCGTATGCGTTACGCCGTCACCCTGGCTGCCTTCATAGTCTTCCTGGGCGTTGTCGCCGTTCGACCTGCGTCCGCGCAGATCGATCTCTCCGGCATCTGGGCGCCGATCATGCACGAGGATCAGGTCGAGCGCGCCCCCGGTCCCGAGATCGGCGATTACCTCGGCCTGCCGATCAACGATGCCGGGCGGATGCGTGGCGAGACGTGGGACGCCAGCATCCTGACGATGGAGGAGCACACCTGCAAACCGCATCCCTCCACATACGGATTCCGTGGCGTCGGCAATCTCCGGATCACGTACAACTTCGATCCGGTCAACTTCACGGTCATGAAGATCGACACCCACATCCAGTGGATGGAACAGCGGCGCGAGATCTGGACCGACGGCCGCCCGCACCCGCCGGATTTCGATCCGCATACGTGGCAGGGGTACTCCACCGGGCGCTGGGAAGGCAACGTGCTCGTCGTCGAGACCGATCACCTGAAAGCCGGGTGGATCAGACGCAACGGTCTCGCGCTGAGCGATCGCGCCAGGATGACCGAGCGGTTCATCCGGCACGGCGACTTCCTGACGCACACCTACATCATCGAGGACCCGGTCTATCTGAGTGAGCCGCTGATCAAGACGAACGGGTTCCGTCTGCTTCCCAATGGCGCGATGCAGCCGTATCCCTGTCAGCCGGCCGTTGAAGTCGAGCGCGACCCAGGCGACGTGCCGCATCACCTGCCCGGTCAGAATCCGTTCATCGGCGATTTCGCGAAGAAGCACAACTTGCCGATCGAAGCGACGCGCGGCGGCGCTGAGACCGCGTTGCCTGAATTCGCCAAGAAGATCATGAAGGAAACGAGCGTGAAGAAATGACCGCGCTCCTCGGCCGGCTCGCCTTCGCCACGCTCGCGTTGACGCTCGTCGCGGCCGGTGTTCTCGCGGCTCAAGGACAGGGCGCTCAAGGACGGGGCGGTGGCGCGGCGCGGCCCTCTGCCGCTCCGGCGGCTGAAGTCCGATCGCGGCTCGTCCAGGGCAACGTCTGGTTGATCAACGCGGGCTTCGTGAACGTGGCCGCGCAGATCGGCCCCGACGGCGTGTTCGTCGTGGACACCGGCACGGAAGCGATGGGCGAGAAGATCCTTGCCGAGATCAGGCGGCTCGCCGGCGACAAGCCGATCCGCTTCATCGTCAATACGCATGGCCACGCGGATCACATCGGCGGCAACGTCGTGATTGCCAAGGCAGGCAAGTCGATCATCGCCGGGAATTTCGCCGGGCAGGCCGGCGCCGAGGCCGCGAACGCCGCCAAGATCATCGCCCACGAGAACACTCAGCTGCGCAT
>Ga0075431_100003945_pt1 | contig 14448 bp, 7 predicted proteins | sample RhiMetdeltSRZDD5_FD_75297 | JGI IMG/M metagenome (GOLD analysis project Ga0075431, IMG submission 75297) | Populus rhizosphere microbial communities from Tennessee, USA - Rhizosphere MetaG P. deltoides SRZDD5 | ecosystem: Host-associated > Plants > Roots > Rhizosphere > Soil | place: USA... | reverse complement strand
CCGGCCTTCGTCCTGTTGGGACTGCTCGGTTCCCTTCTGGCGGCCTTGCTTGCATGCCTGCTTTTCCGCTCGAAGCAACGGCATGCCGTCGATCTCGCCCTGAGCTTGGCCACAATGGAAAAAGCCAGAGCCCAGGCCGAAGCGGCGAATGCGGCCAAGACGCGCTTTCTCGCCACCATGAGCCATGAGATACGCACACCGATGAGTGGCGTTATCGGCATGAACAGCCTTCTCCTCGACACCGATCTCACCTTGGAGCAGCGCAGCTATGCATCCGTCATCGACTCCTCCGCCCGAGCCGTGCTCTCGATCATCGACGAGCTCCTCGATATTTCCCGCATCGAGGCAGGGAAAATCGATCTCGACGTCCACTCCTTCTCGCCCGTCGATTTGATCGAAGGCGTTGCCGAACTGCTCGCCCCGCGCGCCCATGCCAAGGGAATCGAAGTGGCAACTCATATCGCCCGTGACCTGCCGCCGGTGCTTCGCGCCGACGCCAAGCGGCTGCGCCAGATCCTCCTCAATCTCGCCGGCAATGCCATCAAGTTCACCGAAAAGGGCGGCGTGACGATTCTCGTCAGGCATCGCGGTGAAACGCAGCAGGGCAGATGCTCCGTGCGTTTCGAGATTGCCGATACCGGCATGGGCATCTCGCCTGCCGATCACCAGAAGATCTTCGGTATGTTCGCGCAGGGAGGCGACGAGATCACGAGACGCTATGGGGGCTCAGGACTTGGCCTTGCGATCTCTCGTGATCTTCTTGCGCGCATGGGCGGCAGGATGGAACTAAGCTCTTGGCCGGGGGCAGGTTCAAGTTTTGCATTCACCCTCGATATGGAGGTGGTGGAGCCCAGGGCTCCTTCGCTGCGAGATCCCCTGGCGGGGCGCAAGATTTCTCTGCTGATTCCGGAAGGGCCGACGAAGTTGGCGCTCGCTCTCACGTTGAAAGACTTGGGCGCTGTGGTTGAAGAACTTCATGCTGGCGACACCACTCTCTCCGCGACCTTTCCTAAGAGGGGGGATGATATCATTGTCGATGCATCACTCCTGGACTGCGGTGCCGTGCGGGAAAGCGCATTCGCGCGGTCAGGCACGTGGGTTCTTTTACAGCCGGAACAGCGTCGTAGCTACTTGCAGCTGCTCGAGTCCGGAGCAGGCTACCTGTTGAAGCCCCTGCGCCAATCATCTTTGATCCGGCAGCTGACCGAGCGCGATATGTTGCGCCTGTCGGACGCGGTGGAGCAGCTGAGAAAAGCTGCAGGTACTGCTAAGCGGATCGGAACCTTGAACATATTGCTCGTCGAAGACGATGCGGTAAATGCGCGGCTCGCCATCGCCATGCTGTCCAAGGCGGCACACAAGGTCACCCATGTCACGACCGGCGAGAAGGCGTTGAGCGCCATTCGCGAGTCCTTCGCCAGCGGCTCTGACACACGTCCCGATCTAATTCTCATGGATGTCAGGATGCCGGGTATGGGTGGCTTGGAGGCGGCGCGCCAGATTCGTCTCGAGGAACAGAACCATGCCGTTCAGGCCTGTCCGATCCTGGCCCTGACTGCCAATGCCAGAGCTGAGGACTTCGACGCCTGCATGGCCTCAGGCATGAATGGCTTTCTTGCCAAGCCCTTCGACCGTGCCGACCTGGATGAGGCCATCGCACGCCTGGCCAGGCGCACGGCGGCTTGACGCTTTTCTGACAGTCATCTCTATGTCAATTTCATTGGACCTTGGTCGTAATGAACAGCAAGGCAGGTCATGCTGGGCAGCGCTTCCTCCCAACGACAGGCGACCACGAGACGGCTTTTGGCGAAGAGCTGTGGTTTTTCCGTCATCGTCTCTCGCGACGTTGAGGACGTAATCGCCGCTCAGCGGCTGCGTTATGAGGTATTCTACGAGGAGCTGCAGGCCCAGCCCGATAGGAGAACCAGAGCGGCGCGACGCGACATCGATGACTTCGATCGCTTCTGCGAGCATATCCTGGTCAGCGAAACGGACTCGCCAGATCGGCCCGTGGCAACCTATCGCCTCATGCGGCGGCGGGACGCTTTGGCGAAGGGCGGTTTCTACAGCGAAGGCGAGTTCGAACTCGGCCCGCTGTTTCGCCGGCATCCGCAACTTGAATTTCTCGAGCTTGGCCGAGCCTGCGTGCTGGCGAGCTATCGTACGCGCCCGATCATCTCGCTCTTATGGCAAGGCATCTGGAATTATGTACGGGCCAACGGTATTGACGTCATGTTCGGCTGCCTGAGCCTGGAAGGCGCCAACCCCCTTGCACACGGAGCGCGGCTCAGCTTTCTGGCCCAGAACTTTCCCGCCCCGGCCGAGTGGCATGTGAGGGCCGTGGAGAGCAGGGCGGTGCCGATGAGTGTCTCAAGCGCTGACTATGACGAAGCTGTTGTCGCGCGCACGCTTCCGCCGCTGCTCAAAGGCTATTTGCGGCTTGGCTGCTACATAGGCGAGGGCGCGGTCGTTGACCATCAATTCAACTCGACCGACGTTTTTGTCCTATTGCCCGTGGCCAATATTAACAGCCGTTATTTTGCTCGTTTCGGCGCGCCGCACGAGGCCCTTAGCTATTGATGTTGTAGGCCGTTATGGCGGCCAGATTCACGATGTCTGACGTCGTTGCATTCATCGACGCGATCTGCAGCGATCGATCGAGTCCCGTGAGCAGAGGCCCGACGACCGTGACACCGCCGAGCTGTTGGAGCATTTTGGTGGAAATGCTGGCGCTGTGGGCAGCGGGCATCACCAGCACATTGGCGGGTTGCGACAGTCGGCAGAACGGATAGGCTGCCATGGCTTCACGCGACAGGGCCACGTCGGCCCCCATCTCCCCGTCATATTCGAAATCGACCTTGCGGCGGTCGAGCTCAGCCACGGCCTCGCGCACCCGCTCCGCCCGTTCCCCGCGCGGATAGCCGAACGTCGAATAGGACAGGAAGGCAACGCGCGGCTCATATCCGAACCGGCGTGACACATTGGCGGCCTCCTCCGCGATGTCGGCAAGTTCCTGGGGGTCTGGAAGTTCGAGCACCGAGGTGTCGGAAATGAACACGGTCCTTCCCCGGCACAGCGCCATCGATACTCCTATCGTGCGGTGGCCGGGGCGGGGATCGATGGCCATTCTGACATTGTCGAGCGCAACTGAGAAATTGCGGGTGAGCCCGGTGACCAGCCCATCCGCATCGCCGAGCGCCACCATGCAGGCGGCGAAGATGTTTCGATCGTTATTGACGAGGCGCTGGCAGTCGCGCGCAAGATAGCCTTGGCGCTGCAACCGCTCATACAAATGGCTTGCATAATCAATGTTGCGGCCAGAGAGCCTCGCGTTCAAAATCGAGACGTTCTCGTTGAGCTCTAGGCCCGTAGAGACCAGCACCGCCTGAATCTCCTTTTCCCTGCCGATCAATATGGCTTCGCCTAGTCCTGCGCTTGCGAACACATTGGCGGCTCTGATCATCCGATCCTCCTCGCCTTCGGCGAAGACGATGCGTTTGGGGTTGTGGCGCACCTGATCGAAAATGACCTGCAGCGAACCGGCAATGGGATCGAGCCGTGCCGACAACGTGTCTGCATATTCCTCGAGATCTGCAATCGTCTTTCGCGCGACGCCGCTGTCCATTGCCGCTTTGGCGACGGCCGGCGGAATGGTGGAGATGAGCCGCGGATCGAAAGGCACGGGAATGAGATAATCCGGTCCGAAACGCAGACGCGAGCCGTGATAGGCGGCGGCCACCTCATCGGGCACATCGCTGCGGGCGAGTTCGGCTAGCGCTTTCGCCGCGGCGATCTTCATCGGCTCGTTGATGGTTTTAGCCCGGACGTCGAGTGCGCCGCGGAAAATATAGGGGAAGCCGAGGACGTTGTTGATCTGGTTCGGATAGTCCGATCGGCCCGTCGCTATGATCGCGTCGTCCCGGATCTTGTGAACGTCCTCCGGCGCGATCTCGGGATCGGGATTTGCCATGGCGAAGATGATGGGTCTTGCGGCCATCGACGCTACCATCTCAGGCGAGAGCGCGCCCTTGACCGAAAGGCCAAAGAAGACGTCAGCCCCTTTCATGGCGTCGGCAAGCGTGCGCGCCTTCGTGTCCACCGCATGTGCCGATTTCCACTGGTTCATTCCCTCGCTGCGGCCCTTGTAGACGACGCCCTTGGAATCGCAGAGAATGACGTTGCTTACGGGCACTCCCATGGCCTTGATCAGCTCCACGCTGGCGATCGCTGCCGCTCCGGCGCCGTTGCACACGAGCTTGAAACTCTTGAAATCACGGCCGGTGATCTTAAGGGCATTGATCAGACCCGCGGCCGCAATGATGGCCGTGCCGTGCTGATCGTCGTGGAAAACCGGAATGTCCATGAGTTCGCGCAGGCGTTGCTCGATGACGAAGCAATCCGGTGCCTTGATATCCTCGAGATTTATACCCCCGAAGGTAGGTCCAAGATATCTCACAGAATTGATGAATGCATCGACATCGCTGGTGTCGATTTCCAGATCGAGGGCATCGACATCGGCGAAGCGCTTGAAGAGAACAGCCTTTCCCTCCATCACCGGCTTTGACGCCAGCGCGCCGAGATCCCCTAGGCCGAGGATCGCCGTTCCGTTCGAGATCACCGCGACGAGGTTGCCCTTGGCTGTGTAATCATAGACGCTGTCGGGCTTTTCGGCGATCCGTCGCACCGGCACGGCCACCCCGGGGCTATAGGCAAGCGACAGGTCGCGCTGCGTGGCCATGGGTTTGGTTGGTGTGATCTCGATTTTTCCCGGCTTTTGACCCTGGTGGAATTGCAGCGCTTCTTCGTCGGTAAACGTTGGTCGCGACGAAGCTCTTTTCTCTGACGCCATGGAAGCCCCGATTGAGGAGTTAATGACCCGCTTCAGCCTAGAGTGAGGCCGGAAGCCACTCAAGCCTACCTCAAAAACACTGTGACAAGGCGATTTGCAATGCCTAGAAGTGCGCTCGAAGAGCAAAGGGCGGAAAACCGATCATGCGGGATGCGCAGCCAAGAGAGGTAGCTGGGCCTCTTGCTGGAGAGGATGTGGAGGTTTCCCGCGTCACGCCCATGATGTCGCAGTATCTGGAGCTCAAGGCTGCCAACCCCGGCATCCTCCTCTTTTATCGGATGGGTGATTTTTTCGAGCTCTTCTTCGAGGATGCGGAGACCGCCTCGAGGGCACTCGGCATAGCCCTGACCAAGCGCGGCAGGCACCGCGGCGAGGATGTGCCGATGTGCGGCGTGCCGGTCCGCTCGGCCGATGAATATTTGCAGAAACTGATCAGGCTTGGCCACCGCGTCGCCATTTGCGAGCAGACTGAAAACCCGCAGGACGCCAGGCAACGCGGCAGCAAGGCTCTTATACGCCGCGAGATTGTCCGTTTGGTGACGCCTGGAACCTTGACGGAGGAGACGCTTCTCGAACCGGCCCGGCACAATTATCTTTTGAGCATCGCACGCACCAAGGCGTCCGAGGATTTTGGTCTCGCCTGGCTCGACATTTCGACGGGGGATTTCTTCATCGGTTCATCGTCCCTGGTCCAGCTGCCCGGCGAAATTGCGCGGATCGAGCCAGGCGAGATCGTGCTGCCGGATGGCGTGCTCGCCGATAACTCTTGTGGGGCGATGCTCAAGCAGTTCTCGGTGCCGTTGACGCCGCTTCCATCCTCCCGCTTCGACAGTGCGAATGGCGAATTGCGGCTCAAATCGCATTTTGCCGTCGCCTCCCTCGATGGCTATGGCACCTTCACTCGCGCCGAGCTCTCTGCCGCCGGCGGCCTTCTGGATTATGTTCTCCTCACCCAGCTCGGCAAAGTTCCCTGTCTTAGCCCTCCGCGCCGAACCCTCGCCGACGACGCCATGTCGATTGATGCGGCGACAAGGAGCAATCTCGAGCTTGCCAGGACTCTTTCCGGAGAACGTGCAGGCAGCCTTTTATCGGCCATCGACAAGACGCTGACAGGCGGCGGCGCTCGTCTCTTGGCGCAGCGACTATCGGCGCCTTTGCTTGAGGTTGCAACCATCAATGCCCGTCATGACGCCGTTTCATTTCTGGTGGCGGAAAAAGTCGTGCGCCACGCCGTCAGGGAGGGCCTCGGACACCTGCCCGATCTCGGTCGCGCCCTTGCCCGTCTGTCGCTGGATCGCGGTGGCCCGCGCGACTTGGCGGCAATCGCCTCAGGCCTCGCCATTGCCGGCAAGATCGCCCTTGTTCTGCAAGAGCATCAGAGTTTGTTGGGACTTCCGGCCGAGCTCGCCTCGGCGGCTTCCTCGATATCTGAGGAGGCATTGCGCGATCTGCACGAGACAATCGCAGGCGCTCTCGGCCGTGACCTGCCCCTTAACGCCCGCGACGGCAATTTCATTGCGCCGGGCTACTCTACGGAGCTCGACCAAGCCCGCCGGCTGCGCCACGACAGTCACAAGGTCATTGCTGGGCTCCAGCTCTCCTACGCCGAACGGACGGGTTTCAGATCACTGAAGATCAGGCAGAACAATTTGCTTGGTTATTTCGTCGAGCTGAACCAGCAGCAAGGCGAAGCGCTGCAGAAGAGCGCGCTCAAGGATGAATTCATTCACCGTCAGAGCATGGCCAATGCCATGCGCTTTTCGACCGACGAGCTTGCCGCTCTCGAGCAGCGCATCGCGACGGCCTCCGAGACGGCCTTGGCGCTCGAGCTTGAAATTTTCTCCCGTTTGGCAGCCAGGGTGAAGGCTGACGAGCAGCTCATATCCCGCGCAGCTCAGGCTCTGTCCGTCATCGACGTAACGGCAGCGCTGGCGGAGCTTGCCCATGAAAATTCTTATGTGCGTCCCAGCCTGGATGGATCCCTTCGTTTTGAGGTGAGCGCGGGCCGCCATCCCGTGGTGGAGAAAGCGCTCAAGCAGATATCGGCCGGCACTTTCATCGCCAACGATCTGCACCTTAACCCGGCCGACAGTGAGGGCCCTCGTATTTTGCTGCTCACGGGCCCGAACATGGCAGGCAAATCGACTTTTCTCCGCCAGAACGCATTGATTGCGATCCTCGCTCAAATGGGGTCTTTCGTCCCCGCCCGCGAGGCGCATATCGGAATTATCGATCGGCTGTTTTCGCGCGTGGGAGCGGCAGACGATCTGGCCCGAGGTCGTTCCACATTCATGGTGGAAATGGTGGAGACCGCAGCCATCCTCAACCAGGCCACCCCACGCTCCTTCGTCATCCTCGATGAAATCGGCCGCGGCACGGCCACTTTCGATGGTCTGTCCATCGCCTGGGCAACGCTTGAGCATCTGCACGAAGTGACGCGTTGCCGCGCCCTGTTTGCCACCCATTTTCATGAGCTAACGGGCCTCTCCTCGCGGCTTGAGCATTTGGGAAACGTGACTCTGGCGGTCAAGGAATGGCAGGGCGAGGTCATTTTTCTGCACGAGGTTCGCCAGGGTGCCGCCGACCGCTCCTATGGCATTCACGTGGCCAGGAGGGCAGGCCTCCCCCCCGCCGTCATCCAGCGCGCCGAACAAGTTCTGGCAGAGCTGGAGAAGACCGAGCTGTCGGCGGCGCGACGCGAGTTGCTCGATGAGCTTCCTCTGTTCTCTGCGGCTCTTCAGGGCCCCCGGAACTCTGCGGATTGCAGCAAGATCGAAGAACGCTTGCGCCAGATCGTCCTCGACGAGCTCTCGCCCCGTCAGGCTCTCGAGCTGCTATATGAGCTGCGATCCACGGTGATTCAGGAATGACCGTTCAGAACTTGACCAGCACCGCGCCGGAGGGCGCTATGAGCTTTGCCACCGCCCGAAGCGAGCTCGCAAGGGCGGCTTCGCAAGGCGTTGACGAGATCGCCAGGCGCGCCGGCGTCGTTGCGATTCTGAAACGGTTCCTCGATGGCGGCCGCGTGTTGGCGGAGGAGCGGCTGAAGCGAACCGGCAAGGGGCTGGAATGCGCCGCCTCCCTCTCGGCATTGCAGGACCAGGTCATCGAACTTCTCTACGATGTGACGAGGCTGCAATTCTACAGCGTGCAAAACCCATCGACGTCAGAGCGAATCTCGATCGTCGCCGTCGGCGGCTATGGCCGCGGCACTCTGGCCCCGGGCTCGGACATCGATCTTCTGTTTCTTCTCCCCTACAAGCAGACGGCCTGGAGCGAGAGCATTGCCGAATTCATGCTCTACGTGCTGTGGGATCTGCGCCTCAAGGTCGGGCATGCCGCCCGCAGCATCGACGATTGCATGCGACTTGCCCGAAACGACGACACCATTTTGACGGCTCTGCTGGAAGCGCGTTTCATATGCGGCGACCGTGCGCTCTTCGATGATATGTCACTGCGCTTCCGCAAGGAGGTCGTTTCGGCTGGTGCCAAGGAATTCATTGCCGTCAAGCTTGCCGAGCGGGACGCCCGCCACCTGAGGGCCGGCCAGTCGCGCTATCTGGTCGAGCCCGACGTGAAGGATGGCGTCGGCGGTTTGCGCGATCTTCACACGCTGTTCTGGATTGCCCGCTATGTTTACGGCACTTCATCGGCGCGCGAATTGGGGGCCAAGAACGTCTTCACCCGCGAGGAAGTTGCACGTTTCATCCGCTGCGAGGATTTCCTTTGGGCCGTGCGCTGCCACTTGCACTTCATGACTGGCAAGAACGTCGACCGTTTGAGCTTTGAACTTCAGGCGGAGCTTGCCGAGCGCCTGGGTTACACGGCCCACGGCGGTCTGAAGCACGTCGAACGCTTCATGAAGCATTATTTTTTGATCGCTAAGGAGGTGGGTGACCTGACCCGCATCTTCTGCGCTGTACTCGAAGCCCAGGAGATGAAGAAATCACCTGGCATGGTCGAGTTCTGGCGTGGCATCACCGGCAAGACCAAGGCCGCGCCGCTCCCCACTAATGACAGCTTCCGCATCGATTCCGGACGAATGAACGTGAGCTATGAAGGCGCTTTCGAGTCGGATCCGGTCAATGTTCTAAGGCTCTTTGCTTATGCCGATGAATATCGCACCGGCATTCACCCCGATGCCTTGAAGTTGGTGAGGCGTTCGCTGCCCCTGGTCGGCACGCGGCTGCGCGACGAGCCGGAAGCCAATCGCCTCTTTCTGTATTTGCTCACCGAAAGCCGGGATCCCGAAACGACGCTGCGCCGTCTCAACGAGGCGGGCGTGCTTGGCCGCTTCATCCCCGATTTCGGCAAAATCGTCGCCCTCATGCAGTTCAATATGTATCACCATTACACGGTCGATGAGCATTTGATCAGGGCTGTCGGAATTCTCTCGGAGATCGAGCGGGGCACCCTCAAGGAAGACCACCCGGTTGCGAGCCATATCGTTCATACCCTGTCCATGCGTCGAGCTCTCTATGTCGCCGTCCTGCTCCATGATATCGCCAAGGGTCGCCCCGAGCATCACTCCATCGCCGGCGAGCGCCTTGCGCTGACGCTCTGCCCGAGGCTCGGTCTCACCCCCGCGGAAACGGAGACCGTCGCTTGGCTCATTAGGCATCATCTTCTGATGAGTGAAACCGCGCAGATACGCGATTTGAACGACTTCAAAACCATTCTCGATTTCGCACACATCGTGCAAAGTCCCGAGCGCCTCAAGCTGCTTCTGATTCTAACCGTGGTGGACATTCGCGCCGTCGGACCCGATGTGTGGAATGGTTGGAAGGGACAGCTTCTGCGCACACTCTATTGGGAGGCGGAGCCGATCCTCTCAGGGGGCCATACCTCCATTGCACGGAATATTCGCGTGGCCGAAGCGCAAAGCAAATTCTCAAGTCACTTTCCCGATTGGAGCGATGCGCAGAAAAAGGCCTATATCCAGCGTCAATACGATCCATACTGGCTTACCGTCGACGAAGTCCACCAGCTTCAGCATGCTCGCCTGATCCTCGACGCCCTCGAACATGGGCAAACCATAGCGACCCATGTCGCAACCGACGAGTTTACCGCCATTACCGAGCTCACTGTCTATGCTCCCGATCATCCGCGCCTCCTTGCCCTCCTCACGGGCGCCTGCGCCGCCTCGGGCGCCAACATCGTCGGCGCTCAGATCTTCACCACCACCGACGGTATGGCGCTCGACACCATTCTGATCCAACGCGAGTTCGCCGATGCCAGCGACGAGAAGCGCCGCGGCGACCGTGTCGCCGATCTTGTCCGCAAGGCTTTGCGCGGCGAGCTTCGCCTACGTGAGAAAGTGGCGGCCTTGCCGAAGGCCAAGGGGCGTCTGAGGGCATTCAGTGTCGTGCCGCAGGTGATTATCGATAACGATTCGTCCAATCGCTACACCGTCATCGAGGTCGCGGGCCTCGATCGCACCGGACTTTTGTTCCATCTCACCGAAGCCCTGTCGGGGCTTAATCTGAATATCGTCTCCGCTCATATCGCCACCTTTGGCGAACGCGCCGTCGACGTTTTCTACGTGACGGATTTGACCGGTGCCAGGATCACGTCGGACTCCAGGGTGAACAAGATCGTCGCCGAGCTGACGAAAATTCTCTCCTCCGACTAGCATCTCGCGGGCATAAGAAAGTTTTTCCTTTGCCCGCGCCTTTGCGCTAGAAGCCCCTGTCTTCGGGATTTCCTCACAATGTCACTTCTTCGCTCTGCCGCGACTGTTGGCTCCATAACGCTTATCAGCCGCTTCTTTGGTTTCGCCCGCGACGTCATGATGGCAAACGTCGTCGGCACGGGGCTCGTCGCTCAGGCCTTCGTGGTAGCTTTCCGCTTTCCCAATCTTTTCCGCACGCTTTTCGCAGAAGGCGCATTCAATTCAGCTTTTGTGCCGCTCTTCGCCAAGCAGCTTGAAGCGGAAGGTGCGCAAAGCGCCGCGCGCTTCGCCGAGGACGTGCTGTCGGTGATGTTTTCATGGCTCATCGTCTTCACCGCCCTCGCCGTCATCGGCATGCCGCTCTTCATCTATCTCATCGCTTCGGGCTTCGCTGCCGACCCCGAGAAATTCGACCTGTCGGTGACCCTCACCCGAATAGCCTTTCCTTATCTCCTGTTCATGTCCTTGACCGCGCTGTTCAGCGGCGTCCTCAACAGTCTTCATCGGTTCACCGCTGCCGCCGTCGCTCCGATTCTGCTCAACCTCACCATGGTGGCGACGTTGCTCTTCGTGAATTTCATGGGCTGGGGGGATAGCCCCCGCACCGGCTATGCGCTGGCGATTGGTGTTTTCATTGCCGGCATAGTCCAGCTCGTCCTCGTATGGCTGGCCTGTGTTCGGGCCGGAATGGTGCTCAAGCCAAGGCTCCCGCGGCTGAGCCCGGGCGTGAAGCGTCTCCTTTGGCTGACGGTTCCAGGTGTCATCGCCGGGGGCATCACCCAGGTGAACCTGCTCGTTGCCACCCAGATCGCCTCCATGTTCGATCGGGCCGTGTCCTACATCTATTACGCTGATCGCCTCTATCAGCTGCCCTTGGGCGTGGTCGGAGTCGCCATTGGTGTAGTGCTGTTGCCGGATCTGTCCCGAAAGCTGCGCTCGGGCGAAGACGTACTCGCCCTAAGCGTCCACAATCGCGCCTTGGAGCTTGCCCTCTTCTTCACGCTTCCGGCGGCGCTCGCGTTGATGATCATTTCTCGCCCCATCGTCTTTTCCCTTTTCGAGCACGGCGCCTTCGCCAGATCGGACAGCCTGGCGACTGCTGCTGCCCTCTCCGCTTTCGCCGTCGGCTTGCCGGCCTTCGTTCTCATCAAGGTTTTTGCCCCCGGCTTCTTCGCCCGCGAGGATACTGCGACCCCGATGCGCTTTGCCCTGGTGAGCGTTCTTGTCAATTTCTTCTGCGCGGTGTCGCTCTCCTATTTCTGGAGGCATGTCGGCATCGCCGCCGCGACTGCTCTTGCCGCCTGGGTCAATGCAATACTGCTGGGGGTGACCCTTCTGCGTCGGAACCATTTTATTCCCGACGCACAGCTGCGCCGACGTCTGCCGCTTATGCTGTTATCAGGATTCCTCATGGCGGCGGTCCTCGGCGTGGGGCGATACTTGTCGAGCGGCGTTTATGGTGAAAGCATCCCTGGGCACCTTCGCCTCATAATTCTCCTGCTGCTCGTGGCGTCGGGGGCGATCACTTATTTCGCCGCCTCGCAATTGACGGGCGCCATGACCCTGGCCGACCTCCGCATCATGCTGAAGCGGACTCTCTAGGGCTCTTGGCTTGCGCTGAGTTTTGCTGGATATAGCGCCAAGGAAATTGGGAAGAGCCAAATGCCGACTTTGACGTCCCGCGTTTTTTCCGGCGTGCAGCCGACCGGCAACCTCCATCTGGGCAATTATCTGGGCGCCATAAAGAGGTTCGTCGAGATGCAGGAAAGCCACGACTGTCTCTATTGTGTGGTCGACCTCCACGCCATCACCGTCTGGCAGGACCCGCATGAGCTGACCCGCAACACGCGCGAGGTCACCGCTGCTTTTCTCGCCGCTGGCATCGATCCTGTGAAGCACATCATTTTCAATCAGAGCCAAGTCGCCCAGCATGCGGAACTCGCCTGGATCTTGAATTGCGTGGCACGCCTCGGCTGGCTCAATCGCATGACCCAATTCAAGGAAAAGGCAGGCAAAGACCGCGAAGCTGCTTCCGTTGGCCTTTACGTTTATCCCAATCTCATGGCCGCTGACATTTTGAGCTACCGCGCCACCCAAGTTCCGGTTGGCGAGGACCAAAAGCAGCATCTCGAGCTTGCCCGTGACATTGCTCAGAAATTCAATGTCGACTACGCGGACTACATCCGCGAGGCGGGCTATTCGGATGGATTCTTCCCTCTGCCTGAGCCCTTGATCTCCGGCCCTGCAACCCGGGTCATGTCGCTCAAGGATGGTTCGAAGAAGATGTCGAAATCGGACCCTTCGGACTTGTCGCGCATCAACCTGACGGACGATGCCGACAGCATTGCCAAGAAGATCCGCAAGGCAAAGACCGATCCGGACGCTCTCCCGCATGACCCTCAGGGCCTGGCGCAGCGACCCGAGGCGGCCAATCTCATTGGCATTTACGCAGCCTTGAGCGACGCGAGCGTCGAAACCGTCTTGCGCGATTTCGGCGGCCGCCAATTCGCCGATTTCAAACGGGCTCTGATCGATGTGGCAGTCGCCCGGTTGGCCCCCTTGGGTGGCGAAATGAAACGGTTAATGGCCGATCCAGTGCATGTCGATGGGGTATTGGCCGACGGTGCCGCGCGCGCGGCTGCCATTGCCGGTCCGGTGATCGCTGAGGTTAAGAAAATACTCGGGTTCGTTCGCAGCCGAAGGGTCTGATTCAGGTTGCAATACTTTGGAACTGTTCTAAATGATGGGCGAAGGAGATTGGATCATGTTCATCCAAACCGAAGCCACCCCAAACCCCGCCACCCTCAAGTTTCTGCCCGGGAAAGCTGTCGTCCGCGGCGGCCCCCGCGAGTTTCGCTCGCCGGAAGAAGCCTCGAAATCGCCGCTGGCTGCCAGGCTTTTTGGCATCACTGGGGTCGGGGGTGTGTTCCTCGGCGGCGATTTCATTACCGTTACCAAGATGGCGGGCGAATGGCAGCATCTGAAACCCGCCGTTCTCGGCGTGATCATGGAGCATTATCTCTCGGGTGAACCGGTTCTCCTCGACGATGAAACGCCAAAACCCGCCGCCGAAGAGGACTTCGACGCCGCGGACGGAGAGATTGTCGCCACCATCAAGGAGCTTCTCGACACCCGCGTGCGCCCCGCCGTGGCGCAGGATGGCGGCGATATCACCTTCCAGGGCTACAAGGAGGGTGTCGTTTTCCTCAACATGAAGGGATCGTGCTCCGGCTGCCCCAGCTCGACTGCTACGCTCAAGCACGGCATTGAAAACCTTCTCCGTCATTTCATTCCCGAGGTGAAAGAGGTTCGGCCCGTCTGATGGCGGATCCTTCTGTTCATGTACCGCGCGGATGAAGATCCTCGCGGTGGACACGGCTCTTCCAGCCTGCTCGGTTGCAATCTTCGACAGCTGCGAAGATCGAATTCTTGCAAAGAAATTCGAACCGATGGCGACCGGCCATGCCGAAAGGCTGGCGCCCATGGTGCGCGAGGTCATGGCGGCTGCAAACCAGGATTTCGCCTCTCTCGGCAGGATCGCAGCGACCGTGGGACCCGGCACCTTCACCGGGCTGCGCATCGGGCTGTCCTTTGCGCGCGGGCTGGCATTGGCACTTGGCAAGCCGGTAGTCGGACTGTCTACTCTTCGGGTCTTGGCCGCGATGACGGATAATCCCAATGCGTTTCCGATTGCAGCGGCCATAGATGCAAGACGCGGCAACATCTACTTTCAACTCTTCACCTCAGATCTTTGGCCCATGGGCGAGCCGCGTATCTGCTCCTCCGCCGAAGCTGCTGAAGCGCTTCCAGAAGTCCGATGCATTGCAGTGGGTTCGGGCGCTCCACTTCTGTCAGCCGCGGCAGAACCGCATCGGCTTATCTCGGATTGGCGCCTGGCAACGGATGCGGCAACCGTTGCCGCTATCGC
>Ga0075431_100003943_pt1 | contig 14452 bp, 12 predicted proteins | sample RhiMetdeltSRZDD5_FD_75297 | JGI IMG/M metagenome (GOLD analysis project Ga0075431, IMG submission 75297) | Populus rhizosphere microbial communities from Tennessee, USA - Rhizosphere MetaG P. deltoides SRZDD5 | ecosystem: Host-associated > Plants > Roots > Rhizosphere > Soil | place: USA... | reverse complement strand
TACGTCGCGGTTGCGACCGAGAACCTTCCGAACGGCACCAGGCTGACCAAGGATCACATCAAAGTGGTCGGCTGGCCGTCCTCGAGTCCGGTCAAGGGGACCTACAAAACCGCTGACGAAATCATCGGCAGGGGCCTGATCCAGCCCGTCACGCTGAACGAGCCGCTGACCGAAGGGAAGCTCGCGCCCATCGAAGCAGGAGCCGGTCTCCCGCCTTCGATTCCGCCTGGCATGCGGGCGCTGTCCGTCCGCGTGAACGACGTCATCGGCGTCGCAGGCTTCACGGTTCCTGGCACGCGCGTCGATGTGCTGGTCACCCTCAGGGAAGGCAACGACAGCATGACGCGAGCCGTCGTCAGCAATATCCAGGTCCTGACGGCGGGCACGATGATCGATCAGGAAAAGGCCAAGGATGGGCAGGCGATTCGCTCCTCAGTGGTCACGCTGCTCGTCACGCCGGATGATGCCGAGCGGATCACGCTCGCCCAGAGTGCCGGCGCGATCATGCTGGTCCTGCGCAATCCGCTCGATATGCTTCCCACTGAAACCAAAGGCGCGCGCATGGGCACCCTGCGCGGGACGCCGGCTCCGCCTCCGGTCGTGAAAACCGTGGGCGGCCAGAGGAGAGTGGTTCCCGCCGCGCCGAAGCCGGCTGTCGAGGCTCCGCCGCCGCCGTACAGGGTCGAGACGATCAAAGCCGGCAAGGCTACAACCGACGAGGTTATTAAACAACGATGACTGCAGATCGCAACGTGGGACGGCGTCTTACGACGGTTGGTGGAGCGCTGTGTCTGGCAGCGCTGACGAGTGCTCACACGGCAGCGCAGACGGTTCCGGTTCCGCCGCAACCGCAGGCGCCTGGTCAGGCCACGATCGAATCGCCGCCGATGCCGCGGGTGATACTGACAGCCGGCCGCTCCACCGTGTTGCCAACGGACTTCAATATCATCCGAATGGCGATCACCGATCCAACAGTTGCGGATGCGGTCGTCGTGGCCCCGCGAGAGATCCTGATCGACGGGAAAAAGGCCGGGACCATCAGCCTCATCATCTGGGGCGATAGTCAGAGGGTTCAGTACGACGTCTCCGTCCAGCAACCGATTCCCGATCTGCAGCAGCGGCTGGTGGCGCTCTTTCCCGGCGAAGACATCCAGGTGACGTTCAACGAGGACGCCACGATCCTCTCTGGGCAAGTGTCGAGTACGAACATCATGCTGCGAGCCGCGGAGATCGCTCGCGCCGCAGGCACGAAGCGATCGGTCATCAACATGATGCAGGTCCCTGGTGGCAACGAGAGCCAGCAGGTGTTGCTGCAGGTGCGCTTCGCAGAGGTGAATCGCCGCATCCTCAAGGAGATCGGACTGAACCTCATCGTGAATCGCCAGGGTTGGGCGGCCCGCTCGTCGACCCAGCAGTTCCCTGCGCCAACAATCGACGACGCTCAGAGTCCTGGCGGGATTATCTTCAGCGATTTGCTGAACCTCTTTTTCTTCGATCGCGACGAGGGCATCGGCGGCATCATGCGCGCGCTCGAGCAGAGTGGCGCGTTTCAAAGCCTCGCCGAACCAAACCTCATCGCCTATAACGGTCAGGAAGCCAGCTTTCTGGCAGGCGGCGAATTCCCTGTTCCCGTAGTGCAGGGCGCGACGGGCAGCGTCAGCGTGCAGTTCAAGGAGTTTGGCATCCGGCTGAGGTTTACGCCGACCATCGCCGGCGACGCGATCCGTCTGAAGGTCGCGCCGGAAGTGAGCACGCTGGATTTTGCCAACGGTGTCTCGCTGGGAGGCTTCCGGATCCCGGCGCTGACCACGCGGAAAGCGGAAACCGATGTCGAGTTGCGCGATGGACAGTCGTTCGCCATCGCCGGGCTGCTCGACAACATCTCGCAGGACGACGGGGCAAACGTCCCGTTTCTGAGCAAGATTCCGATCGTCGGTTATCTGTTCAAGAGCAAAGCCGAGCGCGCGACGCAGACCGAGCTGATGGTGCTTATTACCCCGAGGCTCGTAAGGCCGCTCGATCCCGACGAGGTACCGCCACTCCCGACGCGTTTCAAGCCGTTCCTGCCGGGCGGCGGTGTCGGGAAGGGAATGGAGGACGCCGGCCTCGTCGATGCGCCGGCTGCCCCGAAAGCGGACCAGAAGAAGCCGGGCGGAAAGCAGTAGTAGAGCTCGGGCGGGCAGTCGCTCGCCCAGGAGTGGTGAAGTCATGACATGTCAGGCGAGACGAGGTGGGGACCGCGGCGCGATCATCATTCAGGTGGCGTTCGCCCTGATGGCTTTGCTCGCGTTCACGACATTCGTGATCGACTACGGTGTCATGTGGGTGTCGAGGCGCCAGGCGCAGAACGTCGCGGATTCGGCGGCGCTGGCCGGAGCCATATCGCTCATTCGTGACGGAGGCTCGCAAGCGGTCGCCCGGACCGCAGCGATCCACTATGCGTCGACGAACCCAATCTGGGGCGAGGGGAACTCGGCTGCTAATGTCAGGGTCAATTTTTCGGGGCCCGATCAAGGCGGCGGGCCCACGCTCAACATTCCGCCCTGTGGAACCGATCCGGGATGCGTCAAGGTCGACGTCTATCGAAACATGCCCGAGGTCGATACCGCCGGCACCACCCTCGGCATACTGGGTAACCCGATACCGACGTTCATGGGGCATCTCATCGGGCTGACAGCACAAGGGGTTCGCGGCACAGCAACGGCAGAGACGCAAGCCGGAAACTCGATCAGGTGCCTCTTGCCATTTGCGGTGGCCGATCGGTGGGCGGATGCGACTGACACACAGGTCGCCACCTACGCGAACGACGGTCTCCACCTTGCGACGCCGCCGAACCCAATAGGGGGTTGGTCACCCAACGATCTCTACGAGGACGGGTTCGCGACGCCAGCCGGTCTAGACTCTTATACCCCGCCTTACCATGAAGGGCACACGGGTTGGACCGTGGCGGGTGATGAAAACCGCCCAGGCTCCGGCGACTACGGCCGACAACTCGTGTTGAAGGACGGCCAAGTGGGTCAGTTTTCTGCGGGATGGTCCAACCTTGTGGACCTGCCGAACAGCACGGGCGGATGCGAACTGCTGGTCAACATCCGCGGCTGCAATGAGACGCCGGTCCGCATCGCTGAGGAGGGTGAGAATTGTTCGGGTTTCCCGAACAACACCACGACCACTGAGATGGCTGGGCGCGGGTGTCTCGGCGTACAGAGCGGCGTGACTGGCGGGCCCACAAAGCAAGGCGTTGAGGATAACGGGGGCTGCGATCACGACAACGAGAACATCGTGGATCAGGATTCGTCCGCCAGATGGGATCCCAACTATGTCGGCGTGGGGCCGAACGGAATGGTGGGTGCTGTGGTCAACGGATCAGGACAACCGAACATGTCCAGCCCTCGGATCCGGCCGATCGCCGTTTTTGACATCGCGCATTATATGCAGAACCCCGAGTGCAGAAACCAGGCCGGCACGGGGTGTGTGACGAAGGTCGCGAACATCATCGGTTTCTTCGTGGAAGGAATGTGCGACACCGTGAAAAAAGCCGGAAGGCTCGACCCTGGGATGGACTGCGGCGACAAACCGGATAAAGAAGTGGTAGGCAGGATAGTCACGCTTCCGTCGACGTTTGCCGCCGGGGCCGGAAGTGTGACCGAGGACGCCGCGTTTCTAAAAATGGTACGACTGGTTCGTTAAAGGAATTCAGTGTCATTGAATATTCTGCTTGTTGGGTCGAACGATCGGCAGCTCGAGGAAATGCTGCGCGCATGCGGCATGAAGCTGCCGACGGCTGCCGGTTCTGAACTGGCTGCCCTTGCTCAGCCAGGCGCTCGACAACCCGACATCATCGTTTTGGACCTTCGGGACCAATCACATCTCCCAGCCGCGTTGCCCGTATTGAAGCGTCACCATCCGACGACCGGAGTGATCATCGTCGCGAACAGGCTCGACCCAGCAATGCTGCTGGAAGCCATGCGATCCGGCGTGAACGAGGTCGTCGCGGATCCGGTGACTACGGCCGATCTCGAAGCGGCCATTGCGCGACTGATGGCCCAACGACCAGTCACGCAGGGGAGCGGTTCGATTTACGCGTTCGTGGGCGCAAAAGGTGGAGTGGGCACGACGACGGTCGCTGTCAACGTGGCGGCAGCGCTCGCGAGGCTGGTTCCGAAAAGCACGCTCTTCATCGATTTGCACGTCGCGAACGGCGATGCGGCGGTATTCCTCGGAGCCGAGCCGCGCTTCTCGATCGTTGACGCGCTCGAGAATACGCACCGATTGGACGAAGCGTACTTTCGAGGCCTGCTCGTGAACACGAAGTGCGGGGTCGATCTCCTGGCGTCTTCCGATCGAGTCATCGTCGCGGCAGCTGACGTCAAGCGCGTTCGCACCCTGCTCGACTTCGCGGCGCGTCTCTATCAGCACATCGTTCTCGATGTTCCCAGATCCGATGCGCCGATTCTGGATGCCCTCGAGAGTGCGAGTCGCATTACGGTCGTGGCCAATCAGGAGCTGGCCACTGTCCGGAGCGCGAGCCGCATGGGAGCCGCTCTCCGCCACAGATACGGGAAGGACAAGCTCACGATCGTGATGAGCCGCGCGGATCGTCTCGCCGAGATCGGGCACGAAGACGTCGAACGGGCTGTTGGCGCGTCGGTCAAGCACAGTTTCCCGAGCGATTACCGGCGCGCGTTGACGGCCCTCAACAAGGGCCGTCCCGTCGCGATGGAGAATCACAACGAGCTGTCCAGCTCGTTCGTGAAGTTCGCGCGCTCGCTGGCTGGCATCGAAAAACCGGAAACGGAACGCCAGGGCGGTCGCTTCTCGTTGTTCGGCAGTCGCAAAGACAAGAGTGCAGGAGCCTAGTCCATGAACACGCTGTTTGGGCCGCCCACGACCATTCGTCCTGCGGATATGCGGAACCCGCAGTATCAGGCTTTGAAGGGGCGTATCCACGAGGAACTGCTCGGTCGCCTGAACCTCGAAAAGCTTGCGCGAGTCAAGCGTGAGGATGCTGAGCCCGAGATCCGCGGCCTGATTATCGGTCTCCTTGATCGTGAGTCTCAGAACACCCCGCTCAGCCTGTTCGAGCGTGATGCCCTCATCCTCGATGTCCTCCATGAGATTTTCGGCCTCGGCCCGCTCGAAACGCTGCTGGCGGATGGGACCATCTCGGACATCCTGGTGAACAAGTACAACCAGGTGTACATCGAGCGAGACGGCCGGCTGGAAGAAACCGAAGTCATCTTTCAGAATGACGCCCATCTGTTCCGGATCATCGAACGGATCGTCAGCATGGTCGGACGCCGCATCGACGAGTCGAGCCCCATGGTCGATGCGCGTCTCCAGGATGGGTCGCGTGTGAACGCGGTCATTCCGCCTCTGGCGCTCGACGGTCCCGTGCTGTCGATCCGCCGATTCAGAACGGATCGTATCGGCCCGCAGGACCTCGTGGATCGCCAGTCCCTGACGCAGCCCATGCTCGATTTCCTGAAGGGCACCGTTGCCGCGCGTCTCAACATCATTGTCTCGGGCGGAACCGGTGCGGGCAAGACGACCCTTCTGAACGCGTTGTCCAATTTCGTTTCCGACAGAGAGCGGGTGGTCACCATCGAAGACGCCGCCGAATTGACGCTGCGTCAGCGACACGTGGTCCGCCTCGAAACACGTCCGGCGAACATCGAGGGACAGGGCGCGGTACGTCAGCGGCAGCTGGTCGTCAACGCCTTGCGTATGCGCCCGGACCGCATCATCGTCGGCGAGGTGCGTGGCGAAGAAGCGCTCGACATGCTGCAGGCGATGAACACCGGACACGACGGCAGCCTGACGACGATCCACGCGAACTCTCCACGCGACGCGCTGTATCGTCTCGACACGATGGTGGCGATGGCCAACCTGAACATTCCTGACCGGGCCGTCCGGCAGCAGATTGCATCGGCCGTCAACCTCCTGGTTCAGATTTCACGTATGGCCGACGGGACGCGGAAAGTCTCGGCGATTTCCGAGATCACGGGTATGGAGCAGGATGTCATCACGATGCAGGACATCTTCCTCTTCGACCGGACCGGCTTGAGCCGCGAAGGGAAGGTGGTCGGACGGTTCCGCGCAACCGGCGTCAGGCCGAAATGCGCCGAGCGTCTGATGACGATGGGTATACATCTGCCGACGGACATGTTCGAACACGTCCAGGCGGTCGCATGAAGGGGGACCGATGGAGCTCGTAGCCCTCACCTTTGTCCTGGTGCTGAGCATCGTCGCCGGCTCGTACTGGGCGCTCGTACTTCGCCCGGAGCAGGCCGAAGAGGCGGCGCTTCATGGCCGGCTCAAGAAGGCGGCACCAACCGGGAATCTGACCAAGCTGCTCAAGGCGCCCGAGCGGTTGAGTGATGTCGGCGCGTTCGACCGGCTGCTGGTTCGATCCGGTCAGGTGATCACGCCTTTGCAGCGTATGCTCGAGCAGTCGGGCCTGCGGATGACCGTCGGGACTCTGCTGCTCGCCTGCGTCTGCGCTGGCATGCTGGGGTTCTTCCTAGTGTTCCGTTTTTTCAATCTGCTGCTGGTTGCCTTCTTCATGGGAGCCGTGTTCGCGTCGCTTCCCATCGCATACGTCAACCATGCCCGCAACAAGCGCATGCTGACGTTCGAAGAGCAGTTTCCGGAAGCGATCGACCTGCTGGCGCGCGCCCTTCGTGCAGGACATGCGCTCACGACCGGTTTGAACATGGTCGCGGAGGAACTCCCGCAGCCGATCGCCGGTGAGTTCAAGCTTCTCTACGATCAGCAGAACTACGGATTGCCGTTGCCTCACGCGCTTCGGAGTTTTGCCGATCGTATTCCAACGCTTGACGCGCGATTCTTCGTGACCGCGGTACTGACCCAGCGCGACGCGGGCGGCAATCTGTCCGAGGTCCTCGACAACCTGGCGTCGATCATTCGCGATCGCTTCAAATTGAAGCGCCAGGTCCGCGTCATTTCGGCTCACGGCCGAATCACTGGCTGGGTGTTGTCGATTCTGCCGACGGCGCTGGCGTTGTTCATCGCATTGACGAACCCCGCCAAGTATCGTTCCTTTTACACTGACCCCTTCGGGATGCAGATGATCGCGTTCGCGCTCGTCTTGCAGGTCATTGGCGTGATCGCCATCAAGAAGATCGTCAAGATCGAGTACTGAGGCACACATGAGTCCGGATATTGCGATTGCACTCGTCGCGGTGTTTGCATCGGTGGCGCTCAGTGTCTGTCTGCTGGGCGCGTTGATGCTGAGGTGGCTCACGCCCGAGCAGCGTGAGATCCGGCGGCTGGCCGGTCGAGGCGCGGACGGCATCATCGCCGAGCTCGAACTGCAGGACGTCGCGAGTCCCTGGGTGAAGCGTTTTCAGCAGGTGGTCCCCAAGTCACCCAAGGAGATGACCAAGCTCCGACGCCGGCTCACGGCGGCCGGATACCGGAGCGTCAGCGCTTCGATCATCTATGGCACTGCCGAAGTAGTGCTTCCCTTCATCGTCGGCGGAATCACGTTGATGTGGTTCGGTTTCTCGAAATGGTACATCGTACTGTTCGGGGCGGTGGTGGGTTACATGTTGCCGGGCCTCTGGCTTGGCCGAAAAACTGCCCAGCGTCAGAAGGAAATCCGCAATGGCTTGCCGGATGCGCTCGACCTGATGATCGTGTGCATCGAGGCGGGATCGGGCATCGATCAGGCGATCGTCAAGACCAGTGATGAGCTCGATATCTCGCATCCGGCACTTGCCGAGGAACTGCGCCTCGTCACCACTGAAATTCGCGCCGGGAAACCACGGCTCGAAGCGTTCAAGAACTTCGCGTCGCGCACGAAAGTCGACGACGTCCGCTCGCTCGTCGCGATGCTGATCCAGACAGACAAGTTCGGCACCAGCGTGGCGCAGGCACTGCGGACGCACGCCGAGGTCTCGCGAACGAAGCGACGTCAGAATGCCGAGGAACGGGCGGCAAAGATCGGCGTCAAACTCGTATTTCCGCTCGTATTCTGTCTCTTCCCTGCACTGTACGTTGCTATCCTGGGCCCGGCCATCATCGACTACCTGCGGGTGTTCAAGCCGGGCATCGTTCAACGAGGCCGATAACTTGATTCCGGGAGACAACCATGAATCAGACGACGATATTGTGGATTATCGCGGGCGTGCTGCTCGTTCTCTACCTCATGCGGCGTCGTGGCCGCCTGAGCCGCGACGACGATTAGTGTTCGAGATGACGAGCACGCGCCAAGCTGCGGCAAGGAAGGGGCTCTTGTGGCTGCGGTCCCTTGCGGTCCTGGTTGCTGCGCTGGCGTTGTCCGGCTGCGCGGCGCGGCAGGGAAGTCAGTTAGCTGGCCGTTTCATCAAGCCCGGGGAACCACAAGCGTCCTACGACGAGCCCGGCGCCGTTGCCGCGCCGCCTCGTGAAAGCCTGGCGAGCTACGGGCACCGGCTGCGGTCGTTGCAGTCGATACCCAAGACCAAATCGAGTTTGTTGCCGACGATCGAATCGAGCGATCCGCAGCTGGCCGCCGCGCTGCTGGCGCTCGCGTTCCAGGAGACATCCGCGAACCACAGGGCCGCGGCGACGGCATATCGAAACGCGGGCGTGCTCGATTACGCCTACCGGCATTACCTCCGGGCCTTGAAGCTCGAGCCCTGCGACGGTACCTCACACGAGGGCCTGGCGAGGCTCTGGCGCGAGTGGGGGCGTCCGGAGCTGGCGCTGGGCGATGTCTATCGTGCCATTCATTGTCAGCCGGCGTCGGCCAGCGCGCAGAACACGTTGGGAACCGTCCTGCTCGCCTTGGGGCAGCGTCAGAACGCGCGCACCGCGTTCGACTTCGCGCTGAGGCTGGATGCCGGGGCGGCTTTCGCTCTGAACAACCTGTGCTACCTCTCGGTGACCGAAGGTAACGGTGCCGGAGCCCAGCAGGAATGTGAGCGGGCCCTCGCCCTCGATCCGGCGCTGACGACCGCGAGAACGAACCTGGCGCTCGCATTTGCGCTCCAGGGCGATATTGCGACGGCGGAGCAGCGGCTATTGGGCGGTCCGAGCGTCGCGACCGGTCAGTTCAACGTCGGAATACTTCGCATGTCGTTGGGGAAATATGACGATGCTGCCGACGCATTCGAGCTCGCGCTGAAGGCCAAGCCAAATCTGTCGGAAGCGGCAAGACGAGCCGTTCAGGCCCGGGCGATTGCCGCCTCCCACAAGGAGCACTAAATGCTGATGACCGCTGACCGCGCTGACGCCTCGGTCCCCGCTGCCCCCAGGACGCTGCACGAAGCCGGCCTCGGCGCCGATCTCATCACTCAGCTCGTTTTGAAGACGCTCCATCTGTCTGGCGAGCTCCTGGGAACCGAGCTGGCGAAGCGGATCGGCCTTCCGTTCCCCGCGCTCGAACCCGTGCTCGCCGGCATCAAGCAGCAGCATCAGTGTGAAGTGTCAGGCGGGGCGCTCGGCTCCTCCTCATATAAGTACCGGATCACCGACGCTGGCCGTGCACGGGCGATGCTCTTCATGGAGCACAACCACTACGTGGGACACGCGCCCGTTCCGCTTGCGCAATACCGTCGATACATGTATCGGTATCAGAAGTCCCTGAGCGGACACGTTCATCGCGACGCCGTGCGAAAGGCCTTCTCGCACCTCGTGATCAGCGACAGGGTTCTCGATCAGCTCGGTCCCGCAATCAACGCTGGCCACTCGATGTTCGTCTATGGGCCGCCAGGGAACGGCAAGACCGTCATCTCGCAAGCGATTCACAACCTGCTGGACGGCGAGATCTTCATTCCTCACGCGCTGGAGGTCGAAGGCAGCATCATCCGGTTTTTCGACCCCGTGAATCACCAGGAGATTCCGGACGACGGCCCCGGTGATTCGATGGATGTCGGCGGCGATTACGATCGCCGATGGGTCCGCTGCCGCCGTCCGATGGTCATGGTCGGCGGCGAGTTGTCGATGGAACAGCTCGAGTTGAGCTACAGCTCGAGTATGGGGTTCTACCGCGCGCCAGTGCAGGCTGTCGCCAACGGCGGTGTCCTGGTCATCGACGATTTCGGACGTCAGACTTGCTCGCCGCGCGAGTTGCTGAACCGCTGGATCGTGCCGCTCGAGAGCCGCGTCGATTTCCTGACGCTCCAGACGGGACAGAAATTCGATCTGCCGTTCATGACGCTGGTTGTGTTTGCCACCAATATCAAGCCACAGGATCTCGTGGACGAAGCGTTTCTCCGCCGTATTCAGTACAAGATTTTCGCCGAGAGCCCGACGAAGGGCGAGTTCATGCAGATCTTCGAGAACGTCTGCCGCGACAAGGACATCGAGTATCGGCCGGACGTGATCGAGGACATGCTGTTCAAGTACTACCGTCCGCGACAGATTCAGCTGCGTGGCTGTCAGCCGCGCGACCTTGTCAATCAGGCGATTTCGCTTGCCGAATATCTGGCCCAGCCGGCTGAGCTGACTCCCGAGGTGCTCGACGCCGCGTGTGCCAGCTATTTCGTCGACGATCGCGAGGCGCCTGCGTCGTACGCGTGAATCTATGGGTGTTGTCCGTTCCCCGGTCATCGTGCTTGCGCTGCTGGTGGCAGCGGGCCCTCTTTCTCTGCTCGATGGCGGCGCCAGGGCGGAGACGTCAGGGCTTTCAGTCCGAATCACGTCGCCACTCGGTCGTACCGGTGTCCCGGGCGCAATCAGGATCGTGGCGCACGTCGAGTATTCGCCCGGCCCGCCACCAGGTGAAGTCAGATTCTTCGTCGATCAGAAACTCCTCGGTGCAGTGAGCGCCGGCCCGCCTTACGCGGTCGAATGGGTGGACTCGAATCCATTCGAGCGAACCGAAATCGCGGTCGAAGCGGTCGATGCTCTCGGCAACGCGGCCAGGGACAAGGTCGTTCTCGAGCCGTTCGAGGTGAACGAGGCGGCCGAGGTGACCGCGGTGCTGCTGGAAGCTTCGGTACAGGACGCGAAGGGACGATTTGTCAAGGGGCTCCCACCGACAGCGTTCACGGTCACTGAAGATGGCGTGTCGCAGAGCCTCGACCTCGTGCGTCAGGAAGCGGTCGGCGCGACCTTCGCGCTTCTCGTGGATCAGAGCACGAGCATGTCGCGGCGCATGGACTTCGTCCAGAGAACCGCCGCGACCCTGTCGAGCTACATGACGCCTCTGGACCGGATGATCATTGCGCCATTCTCCAAGGAGATTGGCGCCATCACCGGCCCGACCAACGATGCCGCCACAATCATCGACGGTATCAAGACCATTCAGCCGGGCGGTGGTACTGCAATCCTCGATTCGTTGGCGCAGGCCTCGCGAATCCTTGCGAACGCGGAGGGCCGGCGGGCGCTGGTCCTCATTACCGACGGGTACGACGAGCACAGTACGACGACGTTCGAAGAAGCCCTGGCCGCGGTCAAGTCCGCCGGCGCGACGCTGTACGTCGTGGGGATCGGCGGCGTTGCCGGAATCTCCATCAAGGGTGAGCGGCTTCTCAGGCGGCTTGCGATCGAAACCGGCGGCCGGTTCTTCTTTCCGGCCCGTGATGTCCAACTCACCGAGGTGCACGACACGCTGACCGAGGATGTCCAGAACCGGTACCTTCTGACGTACACGCCAAAGAACCAGAAGATCGACGGCCTGTGGCGAGAGGTTGGCGTGACCACCGCCGACGCGTCTCATGTGATTCGGACGCGTCCCGGCTATTTCGCCCCCAAGCCTCCGCCTATTCGTCCAGCGATCGAGTTCACCGCGACCGACGAGGAAGGCAAGTACCTCAATCTGTCTTCAGAAGACCTCGAGATCGTCGAAAACGGCGTTCCGCAGGCGCTCGAGAGCTTTCAGGAAGCTGTTCAGCCAGTCTCGATTGTGCTCGCTCTCGACGCGAGCGGCAGCATGAAGAAGAAGGAAGTTGAGATCGTGGCGAGTGCGCAGGAGTTCGTGCACGCGTTGAGGCCGCAGGATCGACTGGCCATCGTCACGTTCGCCGATCGCGTGGTGTTTGCGTTCGACCTTTCCGAGAACCGGCAGTTTGCGGCGGAAGCCATCGCCGGCTATCGTGCGAACGGCGGAACTTCTCTGTACGATGGCCTTGCCGACTCTCTCATTCGGCTCAAGCGATCGCAGGGGCGGCGGGTGGTCGTCGTGATGACCGACGGAAGAGACGAAAACAACCCTGGGACCGCTCCGGGCAGTGTCCGCAAGCTCGAGGACGTTCTCAAACTGCTGAACGAGACAGGGGCAGTGGTGTTCGCGATCGGACTGGGCACGAATGTCGATCAGGGGCCATTGCGGGAGATCGCAAACAAGTCTGGCGGTCGCGCCTACTTTCCGACGGATGTCAGCGATTTGCCGGCCGAATATCGCCGAGTCGTGGACGACCTGCGACGGCGATACGTCGTAGGATTCACGTCGTCGCACATTCAGCGGGACGGCAGCTGGCGCAACGTCGAGGTGCGTGTCAAGTCGGCGCCAAACGCCAGGATCCTGAGTCCTGGCGGATACTTCGCTCCGGCGAAGTGATTGATATTGTTTTTCAGGAGTTGGTCGCATCATGAGAACATCCGGACATAGCCGCGGTGACGGGTTGATGAGCGCGGTACCCATTGCCCTGTTCGTGTTCTTCGTGGTGGGTATCGCCGGTGGCTTCAGGCCGACATTGCGAACCATCGAACTGTTCATGTGGTCCGCGATTGATTGGGTCGCCTCCCTGTTAGGCTAAAGGATCAGCTGCCCGCCGCCGAGAGTGAGTAGCGAGAGATCGACTGAGGAGTTCTCCACGTCGCCGCCACGATCGGATTCCAGGCTGAGGCCGGCGTATGGACCCGTTAAGCACGCGCAAGCCACGGTCCCGTCGCATTCCACGACAGCTCTGGGTGGGGCTTGCCGCCACACTCGCATTAGCCATCTTCGTTGAGGTTTCCCGGACCGGTCTGGACCTCCTGGTCCTGTTGCTGATCGGCCTTTTCATCATCACTGTGGAGCGGACGGTCGGAGATTGGCTCGGAGAGCTTCTCGGTGCCGGCCGGGCGACCCTGGTGCTCGCAACGTGCCTCGGGGCCATGGCCTGGGTGCTGTTCGAGAAGGGTGGTGCGTTCGATCACTTTTTCGCCGCAGCCGAACAGCGAGGGTACCGAACGGCGTACTATGAAACGTCGGTCAAGGCTCCGCCTCCGGCCCCAGCCCCCGGTCCGGTGGTTGCCAGCACCGGGACCGGACCGGCGCCGGCGCCAGCGAGCTCCTCGTTTCCATCGCTTGGAACAAAACGTCCCCGGACGGCTCCATCTCCCCCCATCGATATCCCCCGAGAAGCCGACCGGGCCTCGAGCAGTCTGAGCGTTGCTGAGAAGTCGCTCTGGCCTCTCCAGACGAGCCTCGCCGTTTCGCATTTGATCGTCAGAGTGCCGACACCGGCGTTGACTGGTGAGCGAATCGAACTTCGAGCCCGCCTGACCTCGAATCAGACTCCGGTCCCGGGCGCGGCGATCCAGTTCACCGTCAATGACCGGGCATTTGCTACGGCAAGGACAGGCACCGACGGAACGGCCACCGTCCTGTTCTCCGCACGAGTACCAGGCCGATATAACATCCGCGCCAGTTTTCAGAACGATGGAAAACTCACGCCCTCGACCGCAGCTGCGACGCTAGTTGTCCTGCAGGGAAGCGCGCATTAAGCCTGGCGACTCTGACTCGCTGACTCCGAAGGCCTTGACGCGCCACGTGATGCGCTGACGAGTGCCCCGAGACCCTCTGGGGCATGGATGAATGCGTGCGCCCAGATCGGCGACGTCAGATACCCCCAGTAAAAGTTGAACGGCTGTCCTGCAACACAAAACAGGATGAAATACAGCAACAGGCTGCCCTTCAGCTGGTCTTGTGCCGAGTCGGCCCACAGGGCACTCATTCCGAACGCCGCTGCGACGGGCGTCACGTACGTCGGCAGCAATGTCATCACTCCATTGGTGTAAAGCGTCATGAAGATGAACGGCAATCCCAACGTTTGAAAATACGATCGTTCCCGGACGAGATCGCCCGCCTGAATAGCCCCGACGGCCGCGTACGCATGGATTGCGTAGTAGACGGCGTAAGCAAATCCGCCGGCCACCCAGAGCTTCCATTCGCGGCGACGGCCGGCGCGAAATGCGAGCAGCGTGCAGACGAGAGCATACGGGCCGCTCAGCTCCCTGATGAACAGCGCCGTGAGGCCAAGAGCCGCGCCGGTCATCCATAGCCTGGCAACGTAGGCGTTCAGGGAAAGGGCAATGAACATCGCAGCCCAGTGTTCCGGGAAGCCGACCGCGCCTGGCCGCACGAGCATCGCTGGAGCCATTGCACCAAGCAGCAGGAGGCCGGCTGCGCATGCCTTGACAGCCGACTGTGTCGAGTAGGCAAGACCGCCCGTCACAACGACCGCGATGCCCAGTAGAAACAGCAGCTTGCCCGCGATCGGCACGGACAACGCCG
>Ga0075431_100003941_pt1 | contig 14460 bp, 10 predicted proteins | sample RhiMetdeltSRZDD5_FD_75297 | JGI IMG/M metagenome (GOLD analysis project Ga0075431, IMG submission 75297) | Populus rhizosphere microbial communities from Tennessee, USA - Rhizosphere MetaG P. deltoides SRZDD5 | ecosystem: Host-associated > Plants > Roots > Rhizosphere > Soil | place: USA... | reverse complement strand
TCGTGCTCGGCCGGGCGGGCTGGAAGCTCGGCCTCCTGTTCGGCCTCGCTCACGCGATGTTCGCCGGCACCACGCTGGTGAACGTGCTGCTTCCGGCCATCCATCCACGCATGGGAACACCGGACAGCGCTGCGGATTCTTCGCCGTTGCTCGAGTCGCCGGGCTTCATGCTGCTCAACTACGGTCGACCGACGCCGGTCTTGACCATCGCTGCCCACCTGGCCTACGGCGCGATCGTCGGCGCGTTCGTCGCGGTCTCGGCTCACTGACTTTTCCGCGCCGTGTTGGCGGCATCGCGCTTGCTGCGTCTGGCCGATGGAGGAGTTTGTGGCTGAGGGTCCCCGCGTCGTCGTCATCACCGGAGCCTCGGCGGGCGTGGGTCGCGCGACCGCGCGCGCGTTCGCGCGACGCGGGGCGCACGTCGGACTCCTCGCGCGGGGCCGCGACGGACTGGAAGGGGCCCGACGCGACGTCGAGCGTCTTGGCGGCCGCGCGGTCATCGTCCCCACCGATGTGGCTGATGCGTCGGCGGTCGACAACGCGGCCGACGCCGTCGAGCGCGCCCTCGGACCGATCGACGTCTGGGTCAACAACGCGATGGTGTCGGTCTTCGCGCCGGTGACCCGCATCGAGCCCGAGGAGTTTCGACGCGTCACCGAGGTGACCTATCTCGGCACGGTCTACGGCACGCTCGCCGCGCTCCGTCGCATGTTGCCGCGTGACCGCGGCGTGATCGTGCAGGTCGGCTCGGCGCTGGCCTACCGCGGTATCCCGCTGCAGTCCGCGTACTGCGGCGCCAAGCACGCAATCCAGGGCTTCATGGATTCACTGCGCTCCGAGCTCCTGCACGACGACAGCGGCGTGCGCGTCACGATGGTCCAGCTGCCGGCGCTCAACACGCCGCAGTTCCGGTGGGTGAAGAACCGTCTGCCGCGCAAGCCGCAGCCCGTGCCCCCGATCTTCCAGCCGGAAGTGGCGGCCGAGGCCGTCGTCTATGCCGCCGACCACGCGCGGCGCGAGATGTACGTCGGGTGGCCGACCGTCAAGGCGATCGTCGGCAACAAGCTCGTCCCCGGCTATGCCGACCGCTATCTCGCGGAGCGCGGCTATGACGCGCAGCAAACAGACGAGCCAGCCGATCCTGAGCGTCCGGACAATCTCTGGGCGCCGGTGCCCGGCGATCACGGCGCCCATGGCGTGTTCGATGACGTCGCGGCGCGCTTCAGCATCGAGCTCTGGGCCACGACGCACCGCTGGTGGCTCGCCATCGCCGCGGCCGGTGTCGCTGCGCTCGCCTGGGCAACGCTCGCCAGGCCGTCGGATCGTCACGGCGCGCGTCGAACCGCCGTCGGCTAGCGTCACCACGCAAGAAACCAACCTCCCCTTGGCCCATGCCGGTCCGGGGTTTGCACCTGCTGACGGCAGAGAACTTGCCGGACAGGAGGCGACAGGCATGGCCGTCCACGACCTCTGGTACAAAAACGCGATCCTCTACTGTCTCGACGTCGAGAAGTACATGGACGCGAACGGCGATGGCACCGGCGACTTCGAGGGGCTGCATCGCCGGCTGGAATACCTCGCCGGGCTCGGCGTGACATGCCTGTGGCTGCAGCCGTTCTATCCCTCGCCCAACCGCGACAACGGATACGACATCAGCGACTTCTACGGTGTGCATCCCAAGCACGGCACGCCCGGCGACTTCGTCGAGTTCATGAACCACGCGAAGGCGCTCGGGCTGCGCGTCATCATCGATCTCGTCGTCAACCACACCTCCGATGCGCACCCGTGGTTCCAGTCCGCGTGCGCGGATGCGAAATCGCCGTTCCGCGACTGGTATGTCTGGTCGGACGAGCGGCCGAAGGACTACGATAAGGGGATGGTCTTCCCGGGCACGCAGAAGTCGACGTGGACGTTCAACGACACGGCCGGCATGTGGTACTTCCACCGCTTTTACGATCACCAGCCCGACCTCGACACGCATCGGCCGGCGGTGCGCCACGAGATCACCAAGATCATGGGCTACTGGCTGGAGCTCGGCATTTCGGGCTTCAGGATGGACGCGGTGCCGTTCATCGTCGCGAAGAAGGGTATGGCCGTGCCGACCGAGCGCGACTTGGGACTGCTCCACGAGCTTCGGCAATTCCTCCAGTGGCGGTGCCGCGACGCCGTCATGCTCGCCGAAGCCAATGTGCCGCCGGACGAGAGCCTCGAGTATTTCGGCGACGAGGGCGATCGCCTGCAGCTCATGCTGAACTTCCCGGTCAACCAGCGCCTGTTCTACGCGCTGGCCACCGGCGACGTCGGTCCATTGACGTGGGCGCTTCAGCAGACGTCGAAGAAGCCCGCCGCGGCGCAGTGGGTTCACTTCCTGAGATCGCACGACGAGCTGGACCTCGGGCGGCTCTCGCCCGAGCAGCGCGCGGCCGTCTTCAAGGAGTTCGCGCCCGACAAGTCGATGCAGCTGTACGACCGCGGCATCCGCCGGCGGCTGGCGCCGATGCTGAAGAACGACCGGCGGCGGCTCGAGCTGGCGTTCAGCCTGCTCTTCTCGTTACCCGGCACGCCGATGATGCAGTACGGCGACGAGATCGGCATGGGCGACGATCTCACGATGGAAGAGCGCGAGTGCGCCCGCACGCCGATGCAGTGGACCAACGAGCCGCGCGGCGGCTTCTCGCGGGCAGAGCGGACGGTGCGGCCGGTGATCGCCGACGAGATCTACGGGTACGAAAAGGTCAACGTGTCGCAGCAGCGCCGCGATCCGGAGTCGCTGCTCAACTGGACGGAGCGGCGGATTCGGATGCGCAAGGAATGCCCGGAGCTCGGCTGGGGCGAGTACACGGTGCTGCGGGTCGATGCGCCCGAGGTGCTGGCGATCCGCTACGACTTCCGCGGCGTGTCGATGCTCACGCTCCACAACTTTTCGAGCCGGCGCCAGACGGTGGGGGTCGATCCCAAGAGCGACAACAGCGGCCTGCTCGTCGACGTCTTCGACGAGAACCACAGCCGCTCCGAGAGCGGCGTGCACGAGATCTCACTGCCGCCGTACGGCCATCGCTGGTATCGCGTCGGCGCGCCGGACAACGCGCTCAACCGAACGAGCTTCTGACGCTCAGGCGGCGGTGCTGTCGCGGTGCCGCTTGAGCCCCACCACGTGGTCGACGAGCGAGCAGAGCGACTCGAAGTTGATCGGCTTGGTGAGATACGCGTCGAACCCGGCGTTGCGCGCGGCGCCGGCGACGAAGTCCTCATAGAACGCGGTAACAGCGATGGCGGGAATGCGGCCACCCTTGGCCGGCGGCCGCTCACGAAGCCGACGGATGAATTCGAAGCCGGTCATTCCGGGCATCGAGATGTCGGAGATGATGAGCGTCGGCAAATACTCGGTGAGGGCTTCGAGGGCGGCTTCAGGTGAGGCGAAGACCGTCACGAGAGCGCCGCAGTAATGGAGCGCCTGGTCGAGCAGACGACGTGAATCGTCATTATCGTCCACGACGAAGGCGTGGACGCCTCGGAGGTTGGGCCAGGGCGGGTGCGTCGCCAGTACGGACATACGTAGATGTACGAAGACTAAACCCTTAACGTGAGGGCGACAAGACGGAAAGGATTTGCCTACTTCGGCAGGTTCAGAACCTCGGCGATCGTGGTCACGAGCTGGTGCGGATCCAACGGCTTGCGCAGGTAGGCGGCCCAGCCCGTGACCTCGGTCGGCGGAAACCGCTGGTCGAAGGCGGTGACGGCGATGGCCGGCAAACAGCCACCCTGCTCCCGCGGCCGCTCCCGGAGCCACTTCAAGAACGACGCGCCGTCGCGGCCCGGCAGCGCCAGGTCGGTCACGACGAGATCCACCTTCAGGCTCCGCACGCACTCCTGCGCGGTCATCACTTCCTCGGCCTCGAGAACGCTCGCGCCGTGGCACTGCAGCGCGACGCGGAGCATCTCTCGATTGTCGGCGTCGTCTTCGACGACGAGGACGGTGAGTCCGAAGAGGTCGGGACGACCGGCATTGGAATTCACCCCCATAAGTTAGCGTAGGGCCGTCGCCCTCACCTAATTTCCAGAGCGCACGAGGGAGTCGGCACACTTATCCACCGCCGTCCACCGGTCCGATGTATCGGACCTCAGCCGGACTTCGGCAATCGAACCAGTGAGATACGACCGCGGCCACTTGTGCCGTTGACACGCTGCGGACGGTTCCCTACGCTCGCCATTCGCGAAGGGAGGACGCATGACTTCCACGCCCGACTTTCGGACGCTGTTCGAGTCGGCGCCGGGCCTTTACCTCGTCCTGACACCGGAACTCACGATCGTCGCGGTGAGCGACGCCTACCTGCGCGCGACGATGACCACGCGCGCCGGCATTCTCGGCCGTAACCTCTTCGCCGTTTTTCCCGACAACCCCGACGATCCCAACGCCACGGGCGTGAGCAATCTCAGAGCCTCGCTTCGGCGCGTGCTTTCCGCAAAGAAGCAGGATGCGATGGCCGTACAGAAGTACGACATCCGGCGTCCCGAGGCCGAAGGCGGACAGTTCGAGGAGCGTTACTGGAGTCCCGTCAACTCACCGGTGTTTGGCGCCGATGGCGAGATCGCGTACATCATCCATCGCGTCGCGGACGTGACGGACTTCGTGCGGCTGCGGCAGCGGGGACGTGAGCAACAGGTCGTGAACGAGGCGCTCCGCGTCCGCAACGAACAGATGGAAGCCGAGATCTACACCCGCGCGCGGGAGCGCGACGAAGCGCGCGCAGAGAACCAGGCCAAGGACGACTTCCTGGCCATGCTCGGGCACGAGCTGCGCAATCCGCTCGCGGCTATCGGTGGGGCGGCGGAAGTGCTGCGATTGCTCGATCCGCGCTCGGAGCCGGCGGCCCGGGCCCGCGCCATCGTCGAGCGCCAGGTGGGCCACCTCAAGCGTCTGGTCGACGATCTGCTCGATGCCGCACGCGTGCGGGCAGGGAAGGTGAAGCTGCAGTGTCGCCCGCTGGATCTCGCAACCGCCATCGAGCACGCGCTCACCGTTCTCACGAGCGCGTCGCGCACCGACCACGTCATCGCGACGAATCTGCAGTCCGTCGCCGTCAGCGCCGACCCCACGCGCCTCGAGCAGATCGTCCTCAATCTCATGACGAACGCCCTGAAGTACACGCCGCCCGGCAAGAGCATCCGCGTGACGACGCGAGCCGTGGACGGCCACGCGCTGCTGGAAGTCGCCGACGAAGGAGTCGGCATGACCGCCGACACAATTCCAACAATCTTCGATCTGTTCGTGCAGGGTGAGCGCACGGCGGATCGCGCTCAAGGCGGTCTCGGTATCGGCCTCACCCTCGTCCAGATGCTCACCGAGCTTCATGGCGGCACCGTGGAGGCCGCGAGCGGCGGACCGAATCGTGGCAGCACGTTCACCATCCGCCTGCCCCGCGCGGAGATCCAGCCGGGCGCCTCACGACCCGCCCGGCCTCCCGAAGTCGTGACACGTCGCCGCGTGCTCGTCGTCGAAGACAACGACGACGCGCGCGAGATGCTCAAGACGATTCTCCAGCTCTACGGCCACGAGGTCCTGGAGGCCACCGACGGCGCGGCCGGCCTGCGACTGGCCATCGAGATGCACCCCGAAGTCGCCTTGATCGACCTCGGGCTTCCGATCATGGACGGGCTCGAGCTGGCGCGCCAGATACGGCGCCAACCGCTCCAGCCGGGGCGGCTCATTGCGGTGACCGGCTACGGCCAGCCCGAAGATCGCCGTCGCTCGCTCGAGGCCGGGTTCGACGATCACATCGTCAAGCCGGTCGACCCGGTGCAGATCGCGGCGATGATCGGCTGAGCGTCGCCAACGCCTCGCGCGCAATCACGCCCTCTTCGTCGGTGGGGATGACGTAGACGGCGACGAGGCTGTCGGCCGCCGAGATGCGCGGACCGTGCCGCGCGTTGGCCGCGTCGTCCAGCCGCACGCCCAGCCACACCAGCCGCTCGCAGACGGCGGCCCGCACGGGCGCGGCGTGCTCGCCGATGCCCGCCGTGAACACGACGCCGTCGAGGCCGCCGAGCGACGCCGCGAGCGCGCCCGTCTCGCGCGCGATGCGATACGCGAAGTAGTCGAGCGCCAGACGCGCACGCGGCTCGTCGCTCGCCAGCAGCTCCCGCACGTCGCCGCTCACGCCCGACACGCCGAGCAGCCCCGAGCGCGTGTAGAGCAGCCGTTCGACCTCGGCGGCGCTCATCCCGCGCGCGGTCTGTAAATAGAGCACGACGGCGGGATCGAGATCACCGACGCGCGTGCCCATCGGCAGCCCGTCCAGCGCGCTGAACGACATGGTCGTGTCGACGCTCTGCCGTGCCCGCACGGCGCAGAGGCTGGCGCCGTTGCCGAGATGCGCGATGACGACGCGGCCGTCCGCAATCTGCGGTGCGACGCGCGGCAGCGCCGCCGCGATCGCGTCGTACGACAGGCCGTGAAAGCCGTAGCGGCGGATGCCGGCCTCGTGCAGCTCGCGCGGCAGCGCGAACATCTGTGCGAGCTCAGGCCGCGCGCGATGGAACGCGGTATCGAAGGAGGCGATCTGCGGTACCCGGGGCCAGTGCCGCCGGACGGCGCGAATCGCGGCCAGCGCCTGTGGCTGATGCAGCGGCGCCAGCGGTGTCAGCGCCTCGAGGTCCGCGAGCACCGCCTCGTCCACCATCACGGCGCCCGCGTAGCGCACCCCGCCGTGCACGACGCGATGGCCCACCGCGCGCGGCGGTTGGCCCTTCAGGTGCGCGTCGAGCCATCGCGCGACCAGCGTGAACGCGGCGCCGTGGTCGGACGCGTGTGCCGTGCTGGTCTCGTTGCCCATAGTCAGCCGTGCGTGCGTGGTGGCGATGCCGTCGACGACGCCGTGTACGCTGAGAGTCGGCGCATCGCCGCCAGCGACGTCGAAGAGCGAGAATTTGAGGCTCGACGAGCCGGCGTTGAGGACGAGCAGCATTCGCGGCTGCCACGATCTCACCGCGGCCGCCGACTGTCCACACGGCGGAGGGAAGCATCATGGCGAAGCCGGCATTGTCCAAGGAAGAGCTCGCGACCATCGACGCGTACTGGAGGGCCGCGAACTACCTCTCCGTCGGCCAGATTTATCTGTACGACAATCCCCTGCTGCACGAGCCGCTCACGCTCGAGCACGTCAAGCCCCGATTCGCGACTGGATGTGCCAGTGAGCGGCGGCGGAGGTGCCGCATTGTAAGAGTGAAAAAACGGCGTAATCCTGGAATCGGCTCAGGGCGCCATTGTAGTGTAGACGCCTCATGCAGGGCCGGGCCGCACGTCGTGCCAGTCCCTCCCGCGAGAGTCGGGAGATCATCCAGGCCCTCTACACGCTCGTCGATCACGTCAGCCGGGCGTCGTCGGTCGCCACGATCTACGAGGAGGCCCTCATCGCGCTGATGGCCACCGTGATGCCCGATCGCGCGAGCGTCCTGGTGCTCGACGAGGCGGGCGTGATGCGCTTCCGCGCGTGGCATGCGCTGTCGCCGGCCTATCGTGCCGCGGTGGAGGGTCATTCCCCATGGGGGCCGGACACCACAAACGCCGCCCCGCTCCTCGTCCGCGACGTCTTCGGTGATCCGTCGCTCGCGTCGTACGAGGCGGTCTTCCGCACCGAGGGCATCCGTGCGCTGGCGTTCATCCCCCTCGTCGGCGACGGCCGGCTGCTCGGCAAGTTCATGCTGTACTACGACACGCTGCACGACTTCTCCACCGATGAGCTTCAGCTCGCGCAGACGATCGCGCATCACGTCGCCTTTGGCCTGCGGCGCCGGGCGCGTGAGCAGGAGTTGGTGCAGGCCGCTCGCCGCCGTGAGGAGCTCCAGGCGGAAGCCGAGCGCGCGAACCGCGCAAAAGACGAGTTCATCGCCATGGTCTCGCATGAGCTGCGCACGCCGATGACGGCGATGCTCGGCTGGACACGGATGCTGCAATCAGGACAGCTCGATGCAAAGAGCTCCACCCACGCGCTCGAGGTCATCGAGCGCAACCTACGTCAGCAGACGCAGATCCTGACCGATCTCCTCGACGTGTCGAGGATCGTGAGCGGCAAGCTGACGCTCGACCTGCAGCCGGTGGAGCTCGCACCGATTATGGAGATGGCGGTCGAGATCATGCGGCCCGCCGTCGACGCCAAGCGGCTGGAGCTCACGACCTCGCTCGATGCCGGCGCGGGGACCATCGTGGGCGATGCCACGCGCTTGCAGCAGGTCGTCTGGAATCTGATCTCGAACGCCGTGAAGTTCACGCCCTCGGGCGGGCGAATCGATGTCCGGCTCGAGCGCGTCGATGATCTCGCGCGGATCGCCGTCATCGACACGGGGCGTGGCATCGCCCCGGGGTTCCTTCCGCAGCTGTTCGAGCGCTTTCGCCAGGCGGAGACGGGATTCACGCGACACCACGGCGGTCTCGGACTCGGCCTCGCGATCGTGAGGCATCTCGTCGAGCTGCACGGTGGCCGCGTGTCCGCGTCGTCGGCAGGCGAGGGGCGGGGCGCGACGTTCGTCGTCGAGCTGCCGCTGACGGCATCACACGCCGCACCCACCCAAGAGCTCGAGCGGCCAGAGCATCGCAGCGTCCGTCCGAAGCTGAGCGACATCCGGGTGCTGATCGTCGACGACCATCAGGACACGGTCGATTTTCTCGCCGCGGCGCTGACCGAATATGGCGCCGACGTCGACGTGGCGACGTCCGTGCACGCGGCGCTCGAGATCCTGGCGCAGCGCTGGCCGCACGTGGTCGTGTCGGATCTGTCGATGCCCGGCGAGGACGGATTCAGCCTCATGCAGAGGATCCGAGCGCAGGACGCCGGCGTACGGCGGCTGACGGCCATCGCGCTGACCGCCCACGCGCGCACGCAAGATCGCGAAAAGGCGCTGGCGGCAGGGTTCCAGATGTACTTGGCGAAGCCGATCGAGCCGGCACGGCTTGGGTACGTGATCGAGGCGCTACTGCGCGACGAGATCGAGATGCAGGGCTGAGTTTACCCTGCGGTTGTAAGGTCTTCCTCCGTCTCCCAACTCATCTCGATGACGGATCCGGAGGCCCACCGCACCCGAAGCAGCCGGAACGCTTGATTCGACGTCGTTCGAATCTCGATGATCTCGCCGACGGCGGCACCATCGAAGCGATGTCGCACCGTGTCGCCCAGCTTCAGGATCGGCATACGGCCTAGGGTGCAGCATCAGGTATGCCAGATCTCGGCGCGCACCCGCAGGAAGCCGGGCGGCGGATCAATCAGTAGCGGAAGCGGATGCCGTAGAGCGCGTCGTAGCTGGTGGGTGAGCTCGTCGCCGGTGCGCGAAGGCCGAGCGGCGAGGCGCCCTCGAACGGCGTCGTCGTGACGTCGTACGAGCCGAACAGCGTGACGTCCCGGCGCACGCGCCAGTTGAAGCCGGCGCCGACTCTGGCGCCGACGCGGACGTGCGGATCACCGGCGGCGCCGAACATGCCATACGTGTCGTACGGCGAATCGACGAACAGCGCGGGGCCCAGGACGGCGTAGGGCTCGAAACCCTGAGACAGATCGGTCCCAGGCCATCCGAGCTTCAGGTCGAAGGAGAGCGCGCGGCTGCGCGCGAGGTCGGCCGACGTCGGAGTGTCGGCGGCGGTGGAACCCGACAGCGCCGGGAGCGGAGCGATGAGCTGCCAGTCCAGCCGCGGGACGCCGAATCCGAGACCGACCGAGGGACCGCCTTTACCCGCGAGCTCCAACAGATTGTCGCTCGAGGAACCGGCCTGCGTCGTGCCAGGCGCACCCGCCATGACGACGGTGAGCAAGAGCAGAGCGAACCAGCGGACGTGACGTTGCTTCATAGCGTCGACGAGTTTATCAGGGCGGAGCGGTCTCTGCCCGAGGATCGCGCGCGAGCATCGTCGCGTCGGGAAAGCGCTTGCGGAGCACGTCGGCAAGGATGTCGCGGAGGCTTGGTCGCAGGCGGGCCGCGACGTCGGCACGCGATTCGCGGCCACGCGCGGCGTCGCGCCACGCCTCGTCCAGCCGATCGCGATGCCGCGCGAGCTGCGCGTCGACGTCGGCCGTCCACTCGGCAGGATAGTCGAGGTCCGCATAGTCGCCGCGTCCGCGGCCGAAATGCGCGACCAGGAGATACCGCAGCAGCGCTTCGCGAGCGAGACGGTCGAGCGTCGCGGGCTGGAATTGAATCGCCACCTCGGCGCCCATCGCGAGTCGATACGCGCCGCCGAAGGCATAGCCGCCGAGCGCTCCGAGCATCGCGCCGACGATGGCGCCGCCACCGAGCGACAGACCGCCGGTCAGCACGTCGGCGCCGAGGCCCGTCAGCAGTCCGCTGACTGCGCCGCCCACGATCGCTCCGGTCGTGGGATTGATCGCCTCGTGCTGCGGCACGGCAGCGTCCTCGAGCCGGCGCTCGACCTGCGCCTGGCTGGACCCCGACAGCTGATGCAGCTCGATCAATCGATCCATCAGCCGTCGCGTCGCGCGCTGCACGCGGTCGAAGAGCGCGCCCATCGCGCGCTCGCGATCGACGCGGGACAGCGCACGCAGGTCGCTGAGACGGTCGCGGAGCCACGAGGCGTCGCCGCTGGCCGCTCCGATCGGCTGGCGGTCGGTGGCCATCTCGGCGAGATAGTCCGCGAGCGCGTCGATCGCGCTCGCAAAGACGCGCAAGTTGCGACCGTTCCACGCGCGCACGAGCCGCTCCATCGCCGCGCGCTTGTCACCGTCGAGCAGGCCGGCGACGCGCTCGAGCAGGAGACTCTCCTCCACCCAGGCGCGGCTGAAGGCATCGAGGGACAGGACGTCGCGCACCACGGGGACGCTGGCCAGGTGACGGCGCCAGGTGGCGAGCCGCTCGCGCGCGTCGGTCGCTCCGACCTGGTTCAGCACGACGAGCACGGGGCGGTTCATCCAGGACAGCAGCTCCAGCTCGGGCTTCGTATAGCCGGCGCCTTCGGGGTCCTCGGCAGCGTTCACGAGATAGAGCACGACGTCGGCCTCGTGCCGCACGTTGCGCACCGCCTCCTGGCTGCACCAGAGCGGACGGTTCAGCACACGGTCCCACGCCTGATGCAGAAACCAGCCGATCGGATCGCCTTCGCGGCGCAGCCGGCTCATCAGTCGCACGGTGTCGCCGAACCCCGGCGTATCCCACAGCAGCAGCCGCGCGTCCTCCGTCTCGAGCATCACGTGGGCCTCGGCGATCGTCGTGACGTGGGGTTGGTCGCGCACCTCGCCGATTTCACGCCGAAGCAGCGTGCGCGCGAGCGTCGTCTTGCCGACGTTGGTGTGCGAGATGAGGCTCAGCGTGACCGTCGTCATCGTCTTCAGGCGACGTCGAGCGCGGTCAGCTGCAGGTCGCGCAGCAGGCGCTCCCACGTGGCCCGGCGCTCCTGGACGCGCGCCTCGGATCCGACCCGCTGACGGTACGTCGCCGTCTCGAGCACGAGCACGAGCCGCCAGCCCGCGCGCTCGACCCGCTCGCGCAGCTGCTCGACGAACTCGCCGTGGACTTCGGGCTCGGGCGTCTGTGCGAGCGTGAACACCAGCGCCACGAGGCCCCCGCCCGTGGGCCGCTCCGGCAGGGTGACGCGCTCCGGCGGGTCGCCATATGCGAGGTGCGCGGCGTCGCGAATCATGGCGCGCGCACCCGCGTAATCTTGAAGGCTCGCGACGAGGCGCTCGCGCAGACGCTGCTCCGGCGCACAACTGTAGTAGACGATCTCCACCAGGGTCGCTGCGCCACGGCCACTCTGGAGCGCGCGCCGTGCGTAGTCGCCGTCGATCTCTATCGGCAAGCGGCGCGACAGCCGCGCCGCCGTCAGCGCGTCCACGATGGCCAGCGCCGCGCGCGGGATCACGACGAAGAGCGCGACCGTCGTTCCCCACAGATGAATCCACGGCGCGGCGTGGCCGTCGCCGCCTGGACCTCGCAGCGGGGCGACGTCGGGGACGGGTATGCCGAGCACCCTTGCCGCAGAGCCGAGGACGATGTCGACGTACCGCTGCACGGCGGACGCATCGAGCCAGGTGCTCTCCCACGTCGCGCGGTACTCGAAGGCGATGCCCGATACGTACATGCCGGCGACCGCGCCGAGGGCCATCGCCAGCGCGCCGAGGTGCAGGACGACGCGCAGCCGCGCGCCGACCAGCGACGCGGCCGTCGCGAGCCACAGGCGCTGAAATCGCTGGATGGCGTCGGTGACGGCGGCGGATCGCGCGCTCGCGCCGAGGCGCCGCGCAACGCTCGCCACCCAGGCGTCGTGAAGCCAGCGGCCGAGAAACGTCGAATGCCGTTCTCGGCCGACGCCACGGACACGCGTCACGGCATGCGCCACGGCTCGCGCGGCGAGGGCGGCATACACGGCGATATTCCAGGCGAGAATGCCGGCGAGCGGGAAGGCGAGCACGCTCACGTGACGCGCGGGACCCCAGGCGTTGGTGGCGGCGCCGATGATGGCGGCCACCGCAACGGTCAGCACGATCACGGTCGTCCGTGGTCGTGGCGGCTCCAGCACCCGCTGAAGGGCCGGTGCCGCGCGGACGACTTCGTCGCGCAGCAGCGCGGCACGCGCCGGCAGCCGACTCCAGTCGTCGGTGGGCCTCGCGTCTTCGTCGAACACGCGGCGCGTTGCTGACGCGCGCGCACGAGGCGGAAGCAGGACGCCATCCGCGTCGGCATCCTCGATGGCTTGGATCAAGAGAACCGTCCGGGCGTCGCGCTCGCTCAGCCGAAGCCGGACGGGCGGCACACCGTCCACGCGGACATGGTACCGGTAGCCGGCGCGTCGTGGCGCCGCGGCGCCCTATTCCTTAGCCGCGCTCGACGACGCTTGCCACGATGCTCGTCAGCTCGCCGGGGTCGACGGGCTTCGGCACGTGCATGCTGTACCCGGCGGTGAGCGAGCGTACCCGGTCGTCGGCGCGTCCGTAGGCAGTGAGCGCGACGGCGGGTATCTTGCCGCCGTCCGCGCCGTCGAGCGCGCGGACCTTGCGGATGAGCGCATAGCCGTCTTCGCCCGGCATCTCGATATCCGACACGAGGACGTGCGGCCGCCACTCGCGGAGCATCTCCAGCGCCGCCGAGGCGGAGACGCACGTCCTCACCGTGGCGCCGGCGCCGACGAGGATGACCGAGATCAGGTCCAGCGCGTCGGGATCGTCGTCGACGACGAGAATGCGAAGCTCGTCGAGGCGGGTGATCGTCGCAGGCGTCTGGACCCCGCCGGCTGGTCGGCGTGCGAACGATTCGGCAGCGGCGTTGGGGACGGGCAGCGGTAGCTCGACGACGAACGTCGCGCCCTTGTCGACGCCCTCGCTCGTCGCCGTCACGCGTCCGCCGTGGAGATCGACGAGGTGTCTCACCAGCGCCAGGCCGAGGCCGAGGCCGGCGTGCGCGCGCGTGCTGGAGCTGTCAGCCTGGCGGAAACGGTCGAAGACGAAGGGCAGCACCTCGGCACTGATTCCGATCCCGGTGTCGCTCACGACGATCTCGGCGTGCGTGTCCGCGCGCCGGAGCTGCACCTCGACCTGTCCGCCCCGCGGCGTGAACTTCACGGCGTTCATCAGCAGATTCCACACGACCTGACGCAGCCGATCGGGATCGCCGGCGACCGGCCCGGCGTTCGCGTCGACCACGCTCTGAAGCCGGATGGCTTTCGCCTCTGCGGCCGGGCGGACAGCGTCGAGCGCGCCTTCGACGACGACGGTCAGGTCGACGGTGCGCACGTCCAGCCGCATCTTGCCGCTCACCACGCGCGAGACGTCGAGCAGGTCGTCGATGAGCTGGACCTGGGCGTTGGCGTTGCGCTCGATGGCTTCGAGCGCACGCTCCGCTCGCACGCCGCGAATCTGGCCGGCGCGCAGCATCCGCGCCCACCCGTACACGGCGTTGAGCGGCGTTCTGAGCTCGTGCGACAGCACGGCGAGGAACTCGTCCTTGGTACGGTTGGCCGCTTCGGCGGTGGCGCGCGCCTCCTGCTCGTTGGTCAGCAGCAACTCTCGCTGTGCCTCGGCTTTTCGTCGCTCGTCGTCGGCGACCGTGAGCGCCTCGGCGACCTCGCGGATCTCCTGGATGGCAATCGTGGGTGGCCGGGGCGACTCGTGGCGGCCGAGGGCCTGCGCCGCGCCGCGCAGCTCGCCGATCGCTCGATTGATGGTGCGAGCGACCGAGAGGGCGGCCAGCGTTCCGAGCACGATGGAGCCGAGGACACCGGCTCCGTAGAGCGCCAGCGAACGATAGGCCGCGCCTTCGACCAGCGCCGCCGGAATGCCGGGCGCGATCGTCCAACCGCTGTCCTTGAGGCGGCTGTACGCGGTGTAAATGCGGTCGCCTTCGAGCGCAAAGGTTTGCCCCATTCCCTCGTCGGCGCCGCCGGCCATGAGCCGCTGCAGGCTGACGGCGCCGCGCCCGCCGAGATTTTCCTGGTGCGCCCGCGAGCGGGCAACGCGGCGGCCATTC
>Ga0075431_100003937_pt1 | contig 14475 bp, 12 predicted proteins | sample RhiMetdeltSRZDD5_FD_75297 | JGI IMG/M metagenome (GOLD analysis project Ga0075431, IMG submission 75297) | Populus rhizosphere microbial communities from Tennessee, USA - Rhizosphere MetaG P. deltoides SRZDD5 | ecosystem: Host-associated > Plants > Roots > Rhizosphere > Soil | place: USA... | reverse complement strand
TTGGGTTTCAGGCGAATCGAGCGGGAGGTGCCGATCTTCGGCCCGGAAATCGTGTCGTTGTCGAAAACCTGAAGCAAAAAGACCGCTTCCTCGCTCTCCCGTAATGCGAGCCGGCCGAGATCCCACTTATACTGATCGCGCACGATGAGTTTCTTCGAGTCCTCTTTTTGCAAAGTGATTTTGTCTTCGCGCTCGCCGATCTTGACGATCAGCGCAACCCCGGCAATGCCAAAATCGTCGCGCGCGCCGTATTCGAGGGTGAGAATTTCGTCGCCGTTGATCTCCAAGTCTTCGGTGGGCTGCAGCAAGTCGACGGTGGGAAAGCCGTCGGGCTTGACCTTGAGCTCGTAGGTGATCGGCGAGTTGCGAAAGCCGTGCGCGTCTTCGACGTGAATGCGATAGGACTGGGATTGAAACAGCACCAGATTTGCCTGCAACTTGCGGCCGTCGATCTTGAGCGGGATCTTCCTGCCGTCGTCCATGACGATTTCGGCTTTGACCACGTCTTTGGTCGTCACCGCGTCGAGGCGCAACGTCGAGCCTTTGAGCCCTTCGATGCTGCCTTCGGGCACGGCGATCGAGCCGAGCGCGGTATAGGCCGGCGGATATAGCAGCAACTGCACGTTGGCGATTTCCGGCGCATCGACCGCTTCGGCGCTGTACGTCGCCGAGGCAAACGGTCCGGTCACGGCGCGATAGCGCAGAGATTTTTCCAGGCGCGCGATCTTGGCGCTGAATTTTCCCGCGCCGAGATTTTCCATGGGCACTTTTTCCGCGCCAATCAGCTCGCCGCGCTCGTTGGTGCCGGTCCAAGTGACGAGTTCTAATGCAGCCGGCGCGGCGCCGGCGGTGGCAGCCTGGATCGTTACCGGCGCGCCGCGCACGACGCGAAGCCCTTTGGGCTCGATCTCAATCGACGTTTGCGTCGGTGGCAAGTGTTCCAAAGGGCGGGTCAGCATGCTGATCGTGCCGCCGACCCAGGAAGGGTTGAACAGCACCATCGCCGACACCGGCAGGAGCAGCAAGCCGAGCAAACGCAAATTCGACTTGAACTGCCGGCTATCGATCAATTCGTCAATCTTGAGGGTCGCAACCTGATTGCGCGTCGTGCGCAAGAGCGCCATCACCATCGACGACGAGAAACCGGGCGCGCTCTGAGCCTGGGAAACTTGCGGATAAAGCTGCAGCGAATTGATCAGGTTGTTGCGCAGTTTCGGTTGCTTCCGCTCGATGTAAAGGGCGGCGCGCTCCTGCGACAAGCGCCGCAGGAAACGGAAAATCGACCAGCCGATGACCGCGACCAACAGCATGCCCGTAAGGATGCTATAGGCGAGCGGGCCGTAGGGAAAAAAATTTCTCAGCTCGAAGATCCCGGCGCCGAGGGCGAAAAGCAGCAGCGCGCAGATCGCAATCAGGCACAGTCCCTCGAGTCCTTGAAGCAGTTTGAGGCGCCGGATAAAGCGCTTCAGGAACGAGGACAACTCTTGATATTCTTCTTGTCCCATAAACCAACGATCAACGGCATATTATCGCCGTTATAATGGCTTGTCTATCCCGCTGGCGCTGCGCCGCGGCGGTGGCAAGCGTGAGAGTGTTGTGTTATGCAACTCTGATATTTAAGCGTCAGAAAGAAAGGAATCCGCGCGGGCATGGATAATTTGGAGAGCGAGAAATTGCGGCTGCATGAGGGTCACGAAGACGAATTCGGCGAGGACGAAGAGCTTATGGATGAAGATCACCCGATGTGGCGGTCGGAGCGGATCACGCTCAACTCCGTCGGCATCGATATCGGCTCGTCCACCTCGCACCTGATCTTCTCCCGCTTGACGCTGCGGCGCCAGGGTGTCGCGCTGTCGAGCCGCTTTGTCGTGATCAATCGGGAAATCATCCACGAATCGCCGATTCTTTTGACGCCTTACGTCGACAAGACCACGATCGATACCCATCAGTTGGGCGATTTTATCCATGAGGCCTATCGCAAGGCCAATCTGACGCCCGAGGATATCGACACCGGCGCGATCATCGTCACCGGCGAGGCGGCGAAAAAGAAGAACGCCGAAGCGATCGCGGCGCTCTTTTCCGCGGAGGCGGGCAAATTCGTTTGCGCGACCGCGGGGCATAATCTCGAGGCGATCCTGGCCTCGTACGGGTCGGGCGCGGTGCACATGACTTATCACGAAGGCGGCGATTTCACCGTCATGAACGTCGACATCGGCGGCGGCACCTGCAAGATCGCCATCGTCAAAGGCGGCAAGGTGATCGATACTTGCGCCGTGGAAGTCGGCGCGCGGCTCATCGCCATGGATGAGAACGGCAAGATCAACCGGCTTGAAGACACCGCTCTCAAGATCGCCAAGATCGCCGGCATTGCCAACCTCGCTTTGGGCGGCACCATCACCGAGGACGAAAAAGACAAGTTCGCGCAAGTGCTGTGCGATTCGCTGTTCCAAGTTCTCGAACGGCAGAAGCTCTCTCCCGAAGTGGAGAGTCTCTTGCTCACTCCCAATCTAGATTTTGCCGAGCCGATCCACGCGGTGATGTTTTCCGGCGGCGTATCCGAGTTTGTTTACGGCTACGAGAAACGCAATTTGGGCGATCTGGGAATTCAACTCGGCAAGAAGGTCCGCGCCCGCGTCAATCAGCTCGGCGGCGGCAATATTCCGCTGCGTCCTGCCGACGTGCGCATCCGCGCCACCGTCATCGGCGCCTCGCAGTACACCGTGCAGGTGAGCGGCAATACCATTTATCTTTCCCATCCCGAATTGCTGCCGCTGCGCAATTTGCAGGTGGTTACGCCGCAATTCGAGCAGACCGAGGCAATTACCGCCGCCGACATCAGCGGCGCGGTGGAAAAGGCGCTACAGCGCTTCGACGCGGCGGACACCGAGCGCACGGTGGCCCTGGCGATCGGTTGGGAGCTTGGCCCTTCCTACCCGTTGATTCGCACCCTCGCCGAGGGTTTGGTCGGCGCGATGAAAGGACACATCGATAACGGGCAGCCTTTAGTTTTGGTCTTTGACGCGGACATCGCCAAACTGATGGGAAACATCATCGAACGGGAGTTGATTCCGGGCGCAGGCATTATTTCCATCGACGGCATCGACTTAAAGGACTTCGATTTCATCGACATCGGTCAGGAACTTCCCGATGCCAAGGCGGTGCCGGTCGTGATCAAATCGCTGATCTTTCGGCATACCGAGCATGGCCGCGGGCACCACCAACAGCATTAGTGCTGAGTGAGCGCATAGGCGTAGCCGCGTTGACTTTGAGAGGTTATTTTAATAGTTATAAATATCTTGGTTTTACAGGTGCTTAAGTTATGGAAGAGCCTAGCGGACTACACAATTTTCTCGAAATCGTAACCAAACCCGACAATATCCCGATTGTCGCCATGCTGATTCTCGTCATTTTCTTCACCTGGATAGGGCTGCGCCAGGCGTTTCAAAACGATAAGCTCGTCGAAGAAGGAAGAGAAGACGACATTCCCAATGAAATGTGGAAATAGTAGATGGTGAAGATGTGGTTGGCTGTCCTGGCCGTCCTCATCGGGCTTGGTTTGTCTCACGCCGCCGATATCAAATCTCCACTACCGAGCGATAAACGATGGGAACAAGCGCGCGCGGATTGGGCGCAAGGGAGGGCCGGCGAGGCCAAGTCGGCAGTCGAGGAGCTACTCAAAGACTATCCCAACGCAGCGGACCTGCATCTGTTCCTGGGCATGGCGAAGCTGCGTTTGCGCGATCCTCAAGGAGCGGTCATAGCCGCCAAGCGCGCGATCGCTTTGGATCCGCAGCATATTCAAGCTCGAACTTTCCTGGCCTGGGTTGAGTTGGAGGTGCGCGGTGACGCGGATGCCGCGATCAAAGAATACCGCAGTGTCATCGAGCTCAGACCTGACCTCCCGGAAGCTTATACCAATCTTGCTGCGGCGCAAAAACGACGAGGTAACTTACAGGAAGCGATCGTGAGCCTGAATAAAGCGCTAGACCTCAATGGACGGTCTGGCACCGCGCTGAACAATCGCGGCTGGATCTATGCCGAGCAAGAACAATGGGCGCAAGCGCGCGGCGATTTTGAGGGAGCCTTAAAAATCGATCCGCAAGATCAAGGAGCCTTACAAGGAATGGCGCTCGTTTTAGAGAAAGAACGGAATTATGCCGGAGCTCAACAAATTCTCGCGCGGCTCAACTCCAACTCGCCCAATTTCGTTTATTGGTTGAATTGGGGCAGAATAGGGCTCATCCGATACTGGTGGATACTGCTCTCGGTCGCGCTAGCGCTCGCCCTGAGAGCACGGTTTAAGAAAGCGAGGACGCAAGCGAATGGCTGAAGCGAAAAAGCGCAAAGGTACGGCACTTTTGGCAGTGATGGACGAAAACTGCTCGAGTTGTGCCGGCTCGCCGCTGTGCGAAGCGCACTGTCCGGTGGATGGTTGCATCAATCTGCTCTATGAAGAGTTACCGCAGGGCGGGCTCAAGCCTTATCGGGTATTCGTTGATAATGACAAGTGCATCGGCTGCCAGATGTGCTACAGCGACGATCTTACCAAGATCCAGCAGCACAAAGAGACCGGCGAGATTTTTTACGAGTACAACAACCGGTTTTTCGACAGCAATCGCAAGCCCGTGCCGCCGGACGCCGTGCCCAAGCGCTTCCAACTGCAACTGATCGGCACCGACTCGGAAGACCGCTTGGATAAAAAGATCTGCCCCTGGGACGCCATCAAGATGTACGAATTTGATGACGGCCAGGAGGTTTCCGAATATTTCTACGACATCACCAAGATCAAGCAAGTCGACGGGGTTTACGTCATCGATGCCGAGGAAAAAGCCCGTTTGGAAGAGAAGCAAGGCGACTTTTACGATTAACTAGACGAGAGGAGGTATCGGCGCATGGCGGGAAAAATTGAGATCATGGAAACGGTGCTGCGCGATGCGCACCAGTGCCTGGTGGCGACGCGCATGCGCACCGAGGACATGCTGCCGATCGCCGCCCAGCTCGACGATATCGGTTACTGGTCGCTTGAAACCTGGGGCGGCGCAACCTTCGACGCGACCTTGCGGTTTCTCAAAGAAGATCCGTGGGAACGTCTGCGCAAGTTGCGCGCCGCCATGCCCAAAACCCGATTCCAAATGCTTTTGCGCGGCCAGAACGTGGTCGGCTACCGCAACTATCCCGATGACATCGTTCAGGCATTCGTTGCGCGCGCCGCGTCCAACGGCATCGACGTTTTTCGCATCTTCGATGCCATGAACGACATTCGCAACATGCAAACCGCCATCGAAGCGGCGCTCAAGACCGGCAAGCTGGTCGAAGGAACGGTTTGTTACACGATCAGCCCGGTTCACTCGCCCGATTATTTTCTGCGCATCGCCGAAAAACTAGCCGACATGGGTGTGCAAATCATTTGTCTGAAAGATATGGCCGGCATGCTGGCGCCGTACGCCGCCTATGAAATCATCAAAAAGATCAAATCGCGCATTTCGCTGCCGCTCCATCTGCATTCGCACTGTACGGCGGGCCTTTCGCCGATGAACTACATGATGGCGATCGAGGCCGGCGCTGACATTCTCGATACGGCGATCGCGCCGTTTTCCCAAGGCGCCTCGCAAGCCGCGACAGAACAGATGGTGGCGGCGCTCAAGGACACGCCGCATGACACAGGTCTTGATCTCGCCAAGCTCGGCAAGATCGCGGATTATTTTTATGGCGTGAGAAAGAATTACGCCGAGTTCGAGAGCGCGGTTAACAATCAGATCAAAACCGATGTGCTGATCTCGCAGATTCCGGGCGGCATGCTCTCGAATCTAGTCGCTCAATTGCGCCAGCAGAAAGCCGAAGACAAGCTCGACGCCGTGCTCGCCGAAATGCCGCAGGTGCGAAAAGATCTGGGCTATCCTCCGCTGGTGACGCCGACCAGCCAGATCGTCGGTTCTCAGGCGGCATTGAATGTGATGACCGGCAAGCGCTATTCCGTCGTTGCGATGGAAACGCGCAACTATGTCATGGGCCTTTACGGCGAGCCGCCGGGCCAGGTCAGCGAAGAAATGAAAAGCAAGGTGCTTGGAAAAAAAGACCCGATCACCTGCCGGCCGGCGGATCTTCTAAAGCCCGGGCTCGAGCAAGCGCGCAAGGACGCCGGCAGCCTCGCCCGGAGCGAAGAAGACGTGCTCACCTATGCGCTCTTTCCGGAAATCGCGAAGGATTATTTTTTAGCGCGCGACGGGCAACCGGCAGCAAAAATGTAGCGGCCCTGCCCGTACGGGCGTTTCGAAATAAATCAGATGATCTTATTCAGCGGATATTCGATGATCCCGACCGCGCCGTTCTGAATCAGCTGTGGAATCAGATCGCGCACTTTCGCTTCTTCGAGCACGCTTTCGATCGAGTACCACTTCACGCCCTTGAGATTGGGCGAAGGGTGGAGAGTAGCCACGGTGGGTGCGGTGATGCTCGGAATCAGCGCGACCACCTTCTCCAGGCTCCCTTCAGGCACATTGAGTTTGATGCCCACCTTGTTCTCGGCGGAAAGAGCCCCCAATAACAGGAGCTTGATTTGCTCGATCTTCCGTCGTTTCCAGGGATCCTGCCAGGCCTGCTTGTTGGCGATCAATTGCGGGCAGGATTCCATGAGTTCATGAATAATCTTCAAGCCATGAGCGCGGATCGTGCTGCCGGTCTCGGTAACTTCGACGATCGCATCGACCAGCCCCTCGGCGGCCTTGGCCTCGGTGGCGCCCCAGGAAAATTCGATGGCGACAGGGATATTGCGTTCGGCAAAGTAACGCTTGGTGAAATTGACCATCTCCGTCGAAATTCGCTTGCCCTTGAGATCGTCGAGCTTCTGGATGGGGGAGTCTTGCGGGACTGCGAGTACCCAGCGGGTCGGACGAAAACTCGTTTTCGAGTAAACCATTTCGCAAACCACTTCGACATCGGAATCGTTTTCGGTGGTCCAATCTTTGCCGGTGATGGCGACGTCCAACGTTCCCATTTCCACGTAACGCGACATTTCCTGCGGGCGCGCCAAGCTGCACCGAATCGAATCGTCATCGATCGACGGAAAGTAGCTGCGGCTCGTGGTGGAAATTTTCCAGCCCGACTTCTTGAAGAGCTCGATGGTCATTTCCTCGAGACTCCCCTTCGGGATGCCGAGTTTCAATTCTTTGCTGGCCTGCATGATGTATCAGCTTGTTAGTTGGGTTCCTGCTTGCTTGTTGTCTAACTGGACGCCTGCAATAAATCCCCCTCTTTCCCCCTTTGTCAAAGGGGGATGAAAGGGGGATTTTTCTGCGCGCATTTGATAACTCACCAGCAATGCAATTGGAACTCGTTTGGCTAGGACTTTTTATAAACTTCCTTTGGATCGAAGACTCGCTCGGCGATGACTTTCCAATCGCCGCCGGCGCGCTGGCGGAAAAAGCAACTGCGGTAGCCTTCGTGACAGGCGGCGCCGCCGACCTGATTGACCTGCAGGAGAATGGTATCGTTGTCGCAATCGATATAAACGTCCTTAACCTCCTGGAAATTGCCCGATTCCTCGCCTTTAAACCAAGGTCCTTTGCGCGAGCGGCTGTAATAATGCGCCTTGCCGGTCTCGTTGGTCCGCTCCCATGCTTCTTCGTTCATGTAGGCGACCATCAACACGTCGCGCGTTTGATAATCCTGCACGATCACCGGCACCAGGCCGTTACCCTTCGCGAAATCGATTTTTACCGCCGTCATACGAATTTTCCTCGGAAACGTTTAGCTAACATAGATGGAGAGGCCCTTCAACCGGGTCTACCGCGGCGCGTGGCTCATTCCAGCGATTGTTTCAGCACCGGGATCTCGTCGATTTTCTCCGACGGCAGCATCTTCCAGTAAATGCCTTTCGGTCGAGGCCATTGCGCGGCGACTTCGATGACTTCCGTCGGCGTCACAACGGCGCTGAGCGGGATGTCGTGCACAGTCATCGGGATCGCTTCGTCGACGATTTGCAACGGATGGACCGAAGTCACGATCGGGGTTCGGCGGCCGATCTTTTTTTCCTGGGTCAGTAGGGCGAATTCCAGGTCGGAGTAGCCGCCGCCTTTGCCGACCCGCGCGCCGTCTCGATTAACGGCCACGGAGCCGCAAACGACGAGATCAATTCTCCTGACTTGAGCGAGCGTTACCGGGCGGCCGTATTGGGACGCGCCTTTAATTGAAGCGGCGGCGTAGGGCGAGCATTTCAACTTTTTGGGATCGAGCTCAGTGAACGGTTTTTCACTGCGCAGACGGGGCACGGCCATGTAGATGACCTTGCCGTCGGCCAGCGCGCGCTGGCGAATCGCCCGTTGCGGCGAATCGGGATTGATTTTTAGCACCCGCGCAGCCTTCCAGTAAGGCGTCTCTGCCAACCGCTTGGCGCAGGCTTCGGCGCCGACGAAATTGGGAATTCGTCCCTCTGCTCCGGGGAAACGGGCGACCCGATTCTGTTGCAGAGTTTCCCAGATTGATTTGCGGATTTCGTCCTTAGCTCGCATCGAACTAGCGTAATCAACAGAGAGGGGACGGGCAAGCTGTCTTGGGCACGGCATGCCGCGCCCTTTCTTCCCCCACCTTTTTCGGCCGCTTCATTGACTGAGCCGGAAGCCCGGTTGTAATATTCATCCAATGGATAGTTTCATCGTCGTCTATGTCACGGCGGGATCGGCGGAAGAGGCCGAGCAATTGGCGCAAACGTTGGTCGGCGAGAAACTCGCGGCGTGCGTCAGTCGCCTCAAATCCGTTCGCTCGGTCTATCGATGGCAGGGACAGGTCGAGCAGAGCGAAGAAGAGTTGCTGATCATCAAGACTCGCAAAGAATTATTCAGCGCCGTAGAAATAAGAGTCCGCGAACTGCATAGCTACTCCGTTCCGGAAATTATCGCGCTTCCGATCGTTGCCGGCAGCGCCGCCTATCTCGGCTGGCTGGGCGATCAGGTCGGGAGTAACTCTGCGGCGACCGACGAAAATATCCGCACCGTAAGAGAAATTTCGTCGGGAGGCGTGATCTACCGCAAAAATGCCGACGACTATGAGATTGCGTTGATTCACGTGCGCAATCGTTGGGGGCTCCCTAAAGGCCATGTCGAGGAGGGGGAGCGCGACGAAGAAGCGGCGCTGCGCGAGGTGCGCGAAGAAACCGGCCTCGAAGGAAAGCTCATTAGAAAGCTCGGCGACATCCGCTATTCCTATCGCGATAAGGCAAAAGACGGCGAGCCTTATCGGATTAATAAGCGGGTACATTTCTTTTTACTGCGTTACATTAAAGGCGACGTGCGCGACCATGATCACGAGGCCGACGACGTGCGTTGGTTTCCCATCGAGCAGGCGATCAAGCATCTCAAGTTTGCCACCGAGCGCAAGATGGTGCACCGGGCTTTGTCGATGCTCCGCTCACGCCAGGGGCAACGGCGCTGGCCGGCGGCCCAGGGCAATTCGTAACCCGGCCGCGACCTTTCTTTTCGTTTCTCCGTTTTCGTGTTAATCAGGCGTTATTCTGACAGGGGGAGCGCTTCGGCATGGGAGTTCATTCGCTCGGTGTTACCTTTTCGGTGCCCTATGATATCGCCGCGGTGCGGCCGCTGCGGCAGACGATATCTAGCGAGCGTCTCGAGGCCCTGTGCGCCGCCCACTTCAACACCGAGCTGCTCCCCCAGGACATGATCTATGTCGACCTGAGCACCGACAGCGGCGTTAGCTCGCTCAGCACCAATCAACTCGCGGTGCTCAACGGAGCGCAATTCGTGGAACCGGGCATGGGCTTGGCGGCGGAAGGCAGTCGCGCGTTTGCGCGGCTCGCCGGGGCGGCAGAGCGCATTTTCGGATTTCCCTTCCTGGTGCCGACGACCCAAGGTCGAAGCGCGGAGCGAATTTGGACGAAAATCAACGTCCGTCCGGGAAGCCGCGTTTGCGGCAACATGCTTTTTCCTTCGACCCGAAGCCATATCGAGATGAACGGCGCAAAATTCATCGACGTCGTTTGCGACGGCGCTCATGACTTGACGTCCCAGGAATCTTTTAAGGGCAATGTCGATTTGAACAAGCTCAGAGCCGCGATGGCCGAGCACGGCGCCGAGCAAATTAGCTGTATCTACATCGAACTTGCCATGAATGCTTGCGGCGGCCATCCGGTGTCCCTCGCCAATCTCAAAGAACTACGGGCCATTACCGTCGCGCACAAAATTCCGCTTATTCTCGACGCATGCCGTGTTCTCGAGAATAGTTTTTTGATCAAAGAAAGAGAAGCCGGTTACCAAGACCGGAGCATCCTGGAAATAGTTCGGGAAACTTGCGCGCTGGCGGACAGCGTGACAATGAGCGCGCTCAAGGATTTTTTGGTTTCGAGCGGCGGGTTTATCTTGACGCGGGATGAAGCGGGTTACCGCAAAGCCGCGATGCAATGTTTCCTCGATGGCGCGCAGCTGCCGGCAAGTGCGATGGACCTTCTCACCGCGGCGCTCGCGGACATATTTGCCGCGGAGTCTTACATCGCGCAGCGGGTCGGCCAAGTCGACTATCTCTGGCGCCGGCTCAAGGACGGCCTACCTTTGGTGAACCCGGCGGGCGGCCATGCTGTCTTTATCGATCTTAACGCGTTCTTGCCCGAGCTTGCGCTGGAGCAGTTTCCGGCCGAGGCTTTGGCTGCTTTTATCTATCAAGTCTCCGGTATACGCGCGACCAAGGGACCGCCGCCGGCGCCGAGCCAAGCGGCCAGGGGCACTCAACTCCTGCGCCTCGCCGTGCCGGCGCGTAAATATCTGCGCGGCCATCTCGACGACGTCGCTGAAGCGGTTCTCTACGCTTATGCGAACCGCAAAGAAATTCGCGGACTGAAACGAATCGAAGATGCCGCCAGGTCCAAGTACGATCCGGCTCACTTCATCCAGCTATGAGCGCAAACCCTACACCGATTGATTTCGCGACGCCGGGACGCCATATCGCGCAAATCTTTTTCCAACGAGTGGACGAGCTCGGCGATCGCACCTTTATTAAATTGCAAAATGGCGAGGGTTTTGACGCCGTATCCTGGCGCGATTTCGGCGCGATGGTTCAGGGTTTGGTTTTGGCGCTTGCCGATATGGGTATTGCGCGGGACCACAAGGTCGCGATCATCGGCGAGAACTGTCTGGAATGGCTGGCTGCCGATCTGGCGATGCTGGCCGGCGGATGGGTGAGCATTGTGGCATCGCCGTCGCTGTCCGACGCCATGCTCGGCAGGATTCTTAGTCATGCGGAGTGCCGCGCGGCCTTCGTGCAAGACCCGACGTCAGTCGGGAGATTGCTCAATCTGAAGGGCCAGCTGCCCATGCTGTCGCATATCTTCGTCATGCAGAAAAGCGATTCGATCCTTCCGGGAACGATTTCGTTTGATCAGTTAGTCGAGCGCGGGCGGAAGTGCGACATTGCGCACCTTAGAGAAGTTATCGAATCGGTTCATCCGAATAGTTTGGCGACGATTATGTACACTTCCGGTTCGACCGGCGAGCCTAAAGGAGTCATGCGCACGCAGGAGAATCTTTTCGCCAATATCACCAACGGCGGCGAGTTGGTTCTAAGCAAGCCGGAAGAGCTGTTCGTCATCGTGCTGAGTCTCAACCACTTATTCGGTCGCTTCGGTTTCTTCAAGAGCGCGGTTACCGGCAGAACCACGGCGCTGATCGAAGCGACCGAGCTCAAACTAAACCTCAAGACGATCGAGTCGCTTGGCGCTACCGTTATGGCGATGGTGCCGCGGGTGATGGAACGTATCTGGAATTTGGTCCTTGACCTGGGCGAAAACCGGCAGCTGTGGCAGCGGCTTGAACTGCTCGATCGGAAAAGATCAGCTTCCGGATATATCGACGATGACGCCGAGAGACAGATTTTCGAAGACCTGAAAGCAAAGTTAGCGGGAACCGTGCGGCGCGCACTTGGCGGACGGATCAAATACATCGCCTACGGCGCCGCGGCGATGCCGCCCCGCATCATGCGTTTTTTCGAGCTGACCGGTATTCCGCTCATCGGTTCCTATGGCCTGACCGAATGCGGCGGCGTCACGCTCTGTGGCATTAGCGAGAACCGGCCCGGCAATTTGGGCAAGCCGTTTGCGAACGTTGAGATTCGCATCGCCACCGATGGCGAGATCCTGGTGCGGGGCTCGACGGTGACGCCGGGCTATTTCAAGGATCCGGAAGGTACGCGGGAAGTGCTCGACGAAGACGGTTGGTTTCACACCGGCGATCTCGGCGCCCTTGATGCCGATGGTTCGCTGAGAATCACAGGCCGTAAGAAAGATGTGTTCAATTGCGCCGACGGCTCGAACATCTATCCCGGCTTTATTGAGCTGCAATTGGAAAACGAATCTTTCATCAGGCAGGCGATTTTGTTGGGCGACCGCCGGCCGTTTATCGCCGCGTTGGTCGTGCCTGATCGTAATAGGATCGCCGCCGCGCTCGGGCGCCCGGCCGCGAATCTCTCCGCAAATGCAGTGAGCACCGCGCTGTGGTCGCAAATCGAGCGCATCAACGGCCGGCTGGAAAGTTACGAACAGATTCGCAAGATCGCCGTGATCGATAACGATTTTCCGGCTGAGGCGCGCAGCGTGAATGTCTTCCAAAAAATCAAAGTCGCCCGCCCGGTGGTTGCAGCCCGTTATCGGGAGGAAATAGCAGGCATTTATGAGGCGGACGGAGAAGGAGATAAGCTTTGAATCAGGTGGCCATGATTACGGGAGGCGGCGGCGGGATCGGCGCAGCAGTTGCGCAGCGAATGGCTGCCGCCGGCATTTCACTCATCATCGCCGATTTCGATGGCGCAGCCGCTGAAAGGGTCAAGAGCGAGATCACGGAAGCAGGCGGCCAAGCCGACGCGTTCGCCATCGACGTCACGGCTGCGCGTGAGGTCAAGGCGGTGGTGAAGGATGTCGAAAAGCATTATGGCCGGATCGATATCCTGGCCAACATCGCGGGCGGCAGCGCGCACACCAAGCGTATCGAGGAATTGACCTGGGCGCAGTGGAAAGAAGTCGTGGATGTCAACTTGAAAGGAACGTTCCTGATGTGCCGCGAAGTCGCGCCGGTCATGCAGCGTCAGAAGAGCGGCCGCATCATCAACACAGCTTCCAATTACGGCGTTACCGGCGCCGCGCTCCGCACGCCCTATGCCGCGGCGAAAGCGGGCGTCATCACATTCACAAAATCACTGGCCCTCGAACTGGCGCCCGACGGCGTGCTTGCCAATACGGTGGCGCCGGGGCCGACGGATACACCGCGCGTCATGGAAAAGGAGTCCGCCCAAGCGCGCCAGCAACGGTGGTGGCCGAATATTCCGCTCGGACGCACAGCGGTGCCCCAGGATCTCGCAGAGATGTATTATTTTTTAACGACGCCCGAGAGCGCGGCGATCACCGGACAAACATTTCATGTCAACGGCGGGGTGGTGATGCCATGAGGCTCAAAGACAAAATCGCTGTGGTGACGGGCGGCGCTCAAGGAATCGGCCGGGCGGTGGCTCTCGGTATGGGCCGCGAAGGCGCCAAGGTCGTCGTTGCCGATCTGCAGGCGGAAAAGGCGCAGTCGGTGGCGAACGAACTTCAAGCTCTCGGCGCGGAAGCGTCGGCGATCGAAGTCCATGTCGCCAATGAATCATCGGTGAAACGAATGGCGAAAAGCACATTCGATCGTTTCGGCCGCGCCGATATTCTTGTCAACGTCGCCGGCATCTATTACCCCAAGGCCTCGGTGGTCGATTTATCCGAAGAAGACTGGGACCGCACGATCGACATCAACGTCGGCGGCAATTTTCTCTGTTGCCGCGAATTTGTCCCGTCAATGCGCGCGCAGAAAAGCGGCCGGATCATCAGTCTCGCCTCGGGCATCGGCCATTATGGCATGCGGCAGTTCTCGCATTACGCCGCTTCCAAGGCGGCGGTCATGGGATTCGTAAAAGCGCTCGCGCGCGAAGTCGGACCGGACGGCATAACGGTCAATGCCATTTGTCCGGGTTCGGCGAATACTTCGATGCCGCGCCAACATCGCTCCGAGGAGGAAGTCATGACGCGTTTGCGCGCGACTCCGTTGCCGCACATTCTCGAACCCGAAGACATCGCCGGCGCTATTCTATTTCTCGCCAGCGATGCGGCGGCTTACATCACGGGGCAGTCGTACAACATCAACAGCGGCAGCTACATGTTTTGAAGATTTGCCGCTTTTGTCGGGCGCGATTGCGGGTCGGGCGCTTGCGCGACGAGGACCGCAAATCGCCGCCGAGACTCAACGATCGTCTTGCCAAACGTTTCATTTCGCGTATTGGATAATCCAATTTGCCGGCGCGTTGCGGCAACGATTCGGAATCGAGTGAGCGCGCGTCGGTACCGGACGATCTTTCTCGCCTGCCGAAAACTATCGAGGGCATGGGTTCTGCCGCGAGGGACGGATTGTGGCCGCCGATCGACGAACCCTTTATCGGCGGAAAACCGCCAGATCGAAT
>Ga0075431_100003936_pt1 | contig 14477 bp, 9 predicted proteins | sample RhiMetdeltSRZDD5_FD_75297 | JGI IMG/M metagenome (GOLD analysis project Ga0075431, IMG submission 75297) | Populus rhizosphere microbial communities from Tennessee, USA - Rhizosphere MetaG P. deltoides SRZDD5 | ecosystem: Host-associated > Plants > Roots > Rhizosphere > Soil | place: USA... | reverse complement strand
CTGCGAACGGGCCGCCGAGATGCACGGCGTCACCGCGCGGTACTACGAACTCGGCGAACTCGATGATCACGGCAATGCGCCGCGGCGCCATCCCGTTGGTGCCCGGCAGCGCCTGTAGGTTCAGTGCACGCAGCAGATAGCGGTCGATCAGCTCGAGCGCGGCGCCCGGCTCGCGCATCAGCGTCTGCGACGACGCCTCGCGGCCGAGCGCGCCCTGCAGCCAGTCGCCCCAGTCTTCAGCGCCACGGGTCGCCCGCACGCCGCGGCTGCGGTCGTATCGCAGCACGACGTCGTAGCTGGAGAACATCACCTGCTCGAGAAACGCGGGCAGCGAGTGTGGTTTTCCGCCGGCCGGCACGACGTCGAACACATTGCCGTGCAGAAGAAATTGGGCCGCGGACCCCGAGCGGAACAGGTCGCGCATCTCGGATGCCCACGGCGGCAGCTCCATTGACATGCCTAATGAATCTCCCTGGCTCGCGCGTCGGGCGAGAGCGGCGGCGGCTCGGTGAGGAGATCCTCCATCGCGCCGAACACCTGCTGCTGGTCACGAATCCACTGACCGGTGGTGCCGAGCGTGGCCGTGATCTCGTCGATGCGCTGCGACAGCAGCTCGGGATCCGTGGACAGCGCGGCCTGCTCGCGGATCAGTTCCACCTGCTGCGCGATTCGTTCGAGCTCGGCATCGATGAACGCGAGCTTTCTCTCGGCGTCCGCGCGCTGCTGCTGGCGCTGACGGAGAATCTCCAGCTGTCCTTCCAGGCTCCGGCGCAGCTCGTCGGTGATCGTCTCGGTCCGCTGCTGGCGTTCGAGCGAGGCGATGCGGCGCTGCAGGTCCGTGCCGTCAGATGCGCCCAGAACCTGACGAATCGTCCGGCGCGCCACGAGCAGGCGTAGAAACATCCAGGACAGGCGGCCGAGGCTGTCGGCCTGACTCTCCAGCCCGCCGGCGGTGGAGGCGTCGTGCGACTGCAACTCGATGATCGAGCGGCACCGCTCCGACAGCGCGTCGTATTCACGTCGATCGGCAGGTTCGAGCTGGCTGAGGAGACGCTGGATTTTGGTGTTCCACTCCTTGCTAGCTTCGCCAAGCGGCAGCGCGTTCACCAGCCGCTGGAAGCGCTTGTTCGTAGAGAGGAGCATCAGGTAGCCGAGTTCCAGCCCGGCGCCGATCACCCAAAATCCAGGGTTCATGAGCCCCAGCAGTCCGAAGGCGCCGAGGCCAATCCAGTTCGGCGCGACGAACATGCCCAGGGGCCGGGCATTGAACGCGGCGGTGACGTAGTCGACAAAGCCGGGTTTGGCGGCCATCGATGCGTATGCAACCATTCTGTCTGGACTGGGTCGAACGAGCAAGCGCACCCCGGCGGACGGTGGCTGCAGCACGGTCAACGGCGCACGCGGGCGTCGGACGTTGTCCGGAGACGATCAACATGAACATCAATCGGCGTGACCTTCTCGGTGGCCTGGCCGCCGCGGCGGTGTTCCCAAAGCTGCCGGCGCCATCGATGGCCGCGCGGCAGGGGGCCGCCTTGGCCGCTTCTGTCGGCGCACTCCCAAGGAAGAGCGATTTCGACATCCCCGAGCGGCTGACCTACATCAACGGCGCCTACACGCACCCGATGCCGATCGTCGCGCGCGACGCGGTCCGCCGCAACGCGGAAAAGCGGTCGCGCCCCGGGAGCATCGGAGAGGGCAACTCCGATCTCCCCACTGAGGTCAAGCAGCAGTTTGCGGCGCTGATCAATGCGCAGCCGTCCGAGATCAGCTTCGTGCCGAACACGAGCACGGGCGAGAATCTCGTCGTCAACGGATTGGGGATTCCCCGGACCGGCGGCAACGTCGTGACCGACGCGTTGCTGTGCGTGCTCCAGCTTCAAGTGGTTGATGGCCGACTTCGGGCTCGGGTTTCTCTACGTTCGCGCGGAGCTGCTCGGGCGCGTCGTCAACCGGTCGCAGTACGGCTATCACTCGTCGCGCAGCATCTCGACGCACTTCCTTCCCTACGATCCGCCGGCAAGCACGCCGTTTACCTGGGAACTCGGGACGGATGCGACGGCGTTCTTCGAAGTGGGCAGCAACGCGTACGCCCCGATGGCTGCGCTGAGTGCATCCCTTCCGTATCTCCGCGGGCTGGGTATCGAAGCCATCGAGGCACACCGCCAGCCGATGCTCGAACGGTTGCGGCGCGAGATGCCGCGTCTCGGGTTCGAGCCAGCCACGCCGCCGGGCACGAAGTCGGCGCTCATCACCTTCGTGGTCAAGGATCGGCGCCCGGTTCTTGACAGGCTGATCAAGGCAAACATCAACGTGAGACTTGGCCAGCACTTCATTCGTCTGTCCCCCTCCGTGTACAACGACCTGAAGGACATCGATCGATTGCTCGAGGCGCTGTCCTGAAGGGCCGATTGCCGCGTTGAGATCCCGGCCGATCTGCGTCCCGTGAGATCCGCGGCGACTCGCGTCCCGTTCGAAGATCTGCGATGATGCGCTGCAACGAGGCGACCATGAATCTTCGGACGTATGTGCGGATCGGATTGTGGGCGAGCGTGATTCCGGCGGTGGCCATCGCCGCTTTTGCCGGCCAGCAGCGGCCAGACCCTCTGGCCGAGCCCTTCAAGGGCGTCACGGCCGACGGCACCGTCGTCAGCGGCCTGTTTCCAATCCGCGCCACCGGTGTCAGCACCGCGCCTGTCCGGGAAGCCGCGGTGAAGTTCATCGGTGGGCTGACGGCGGACCAGAAGGCCCGCACGACGTTCCAGTTGAACGACGACGAGTGGCGGAAGTGGAACAACGTGCACCGCTACACGCGGCAGGGTGTCAACTTCAAGGAGATGACCGAGGATCAGCGCACCCGTGCATTCGATCTCCTGAAGGCCAGCCTCAGCGCGAAGGGGCTCGAGAAGTCGCGCAACATCATGCGGCTGAACGAGACGATTCGCGAGCTGACGCAAAGGCTCGACGAGTACGGCGAGGGTCTGTATCACCTGACCGTCATGGGTGAACCCTCCGATTCGCAGCCATGGGGATGGCAGCTCGACGGTCATCACCTCGTCATCAACTATTTCATCCTCCGCGATCAGGTCGTCATGACGCCGACCTTCATGGGATCCGAGCCGGTGCATGCCGAGTCGGGGAAGTACGCCGGCACGAAAGTGATGCAGGATGAACAGAACAAGGGGCTCGCGCTGATTCAGGCACTGAAGCCCGATCAGCAGAAGAAAGCGATCCTGAATTCGGAGAAGACCGCGAACAACTCGCTGGCGCAAGCCTTCCGTGACAACCTGGTGCTCGACTATGCCGGCATCCGTGCCAACGAGCTCACGCCTCCCCAACAGAAACTCCTCCTCGACGTCGTCGACGAGTACGTCGGGAACATGAGTCAGGGCCACGCGAAGGTCAGGATGGATGAGGTGCGGAAGCATCTTGATGCGACCTACTTCGCATGGATCGGCGGCACGGGTGCGGATGCCGTCTTCTATTACCGCATTCACAGCCCGGTGATCCTGATCGAGTTCGATCACCAGACGCCGGTGGCGCTGGAGGGCCCGCGCGTGCCGGGCCGCCAGCACATTCACTCGGTCGTGCGGACGCCGAATGGCAACGACTATGGCAAGGACCTGCTGCGCCAGCACTACGAGGCGCACAAGGGAGACGTGGCGCACGGCCATGCTGAGCGGCGTTAAGCCGAGACCACGGGAGACTGACGCATGACTCGGATCTGGACTTGGGTAGCGGCCGTCGGTTTGGCGACGGTGACCGTGATGGCGCAGGGGGGCGCTCAGCCTCCGGGCTCGACCGCGTTTGACGGCCTGGCCTTTCGGAGTATTGGTCCGAGCCTGACGACTGGCCGCGTCTCCGACATTTCGGTCGATCCGAAGAACCGCAACGTGTGGTACGTCGCGGTGTCTTCGGGCAACCTGTGGAAGACCGAGAATCGCGGCAACACCTGGACGCCGATCTTCGAGACCTACGGTTCCTATTCCCTCGGCGTCGTCGTCGTCGATCCCAAAGATTCGAACGTCGTCTGGCTCGGGACGGGCGAGAACAACAACCAGCGCAGCGTGGCGTTTGGGGACGGCGTTTACAAGTCGATCGATGCCGGCAAGACGTGGACGCGTGTCGGCCTGCCGAACTCTGAGCACATCGGCGAGATCCTGATCGATCCGCGCGACTCGAACGTGGTCTACGTGGCGGCGATCGGCCCTCTCTGGAACGCGGGAGGGGAACGAGGTCTTTACAAGACGGTTGATGGCGGCAAGACGTGGAAAGCCGTGCTGACGGTCAGCCCGGACACCGGCGTCACCGACGTGGCGATGGATCCCAGGCGTCCTGACGTGTTGTATGCGGCGGCCTATCAACGCCGTCGCGCCGTCGGTCAGCTGATTGGTGGCGGTCCCGAGAGCGCTCTCTACAAGACGACCAACGGCGGTCAGACGTGGAACAAGCTGACCAAGGGATTGCCGACAGTCGAGATGGGCCGCATTGGCATCGGTATCAACTGGCGTAATCCGAACACCGTCTACGCACTCGTCACCGCGCAGCGCGGTCAGGGCGGGTTCTTCAGATCCGACGACGGCGGCGCGTCGTGGACGCGGATCGGCCGCGAGCCGCGCGAACCGGGCAGCGGGCGGGGAGGCGGCAATCAGACTCCGCCGAAACCGTGCACGGCGCTTGGCGCTGGCGCTCCAACAACGCCCACGCCACCGCCACCATCCGAAGAGGAAGGGCAGCCACAACAGGGTCGCGGCGGCCGCGGCGGCGGACCGGCCGACGACTGTTACCGGGGCGGCGACCCTGGGTACTACAACGAGATCATTGTCGACGGGCACGATCCCGAAACGATCTGGTCGCCGCAGACGCAGATGTACGTCAGCCGCGACGGCGGCAAGACGTGGGCGCAGGCCGGCTTCGAGCAGACCGGCATGCACGTCGACCATCACGACATCGTGTTCGATCCGAACGACCGGAAGCACTTCCTGGTGGGCAACGACGGCGGACTCTACGAAACCTACGACGGCGGCACCACGTTCCGGCACTTCACCAATCTGCCGCTCTCGCAGTTCTATCGGGTTGCCGTCGACAACAACCGGCCCTTCTATCGCGTCTGCGGTGGCACGCAGGATAACGGCACGCACTGCGGACCGTCGCGCACGGCCAATCGCGTCGGGATCCGTACGAGTGACTGGTTCGTCAGCGGGGGAGGTGACGGCTTTCAGCCGCGAATGGACCCTGAGGATCCGAACATCCTCTATGCCATGTCACAGGGCGGCTCGCTGTCGCGCGTGGACATGCGGACCGGCGAGAGCCGGGGGATCCGCCCGCAGGGCGGCGGCGCGCCCGGCGTCGGGGGCGACGATCCGCCCGAAGGCGGCCGTGGTGGCGGCCAGGGCGGCGGACGCGGAGGGCCTCAGGGCCGGTGGCACTGGGACTCGCCCTTCATGGTGAGCCCGCACGCGGCGCGCCGCTTGTACTTCGCCGGCGAGAAACTCTATCGAAGCGACGATCGCGGCGACAGCTGGACGGCGATCAGCCCCGATCTGACTCGCAACCTCGATCGCACGAAGATCGAGATCATGGGCAAGGTCTGGCCGCAGGACTCGGTGGCCTACAACCAGGCGACGACGACGCTGAGCACGATCACGACGATCGACGAGTCGCCGCTACTCGAGGGCCTGCTTTACGTCGGCACCGACGACGGGCTGGTGCAGGTCAGCGAAGATGGCGGCAAGAACTGGCGCAAGGTCGAGAAGATTCCAGGGCTTGCGGAATATGCGTACGTGACGGATCTGTCCGCGTCGCCCCGCGAGGCGAACACGGTGTTTGCGGCCTTCAACAACTATCAGCGCGGTGACTTCAAGCCCTACGTGTTCAAGAGCGTCGATCGTGGGCGGACGTGGACGTCGATTGCCGGCAATCTGCCCGAGCGTTCGGGCGCGTGGAGCATCGTCCAGGATCACGCGAACGCCAGCCTGTTGTTCGCCGGGCTCGAGTTCGGTGTCTACTTCACTGTGGATGGCGGACAGCGGTGGACGCAGCTGAAGGGCGGACTCCCGGTCATCCAGGCGCGAGACCTCCACATCCAGCGCCGGGAGAACGATCTGGTTGTCGGCACCTTCGGACGGGGCGCTTACATCCTTGACGACTATTCACCGCTCCGTGGCCTGACCGCAGAGATGGCGTCGGCGGATGCCGTGCTGCTGCCGTTGCGCGACGCCTACATCTTCGACGAGCTCGGTCAGCAGCGCGCCGCGTGGGGCAACCAGACGGCGCCGAATCCGCCGTACGGGGCTGTGTTCACCTATCAGCTCAACAAGCCGGCTGCCGGCGAGACGCGGATGGTGCTTTCCATCGCGGACGACAACGGCCGGCCGGTGCGCCGGATCGATTTGCCAGCGACGACGGGCATTCAACGGATAGCCTGGAACCTGCGGGCCGATCCGCCTGCGGCGACTCAGGGGCAAGGCGCTGAGGCTGGGCGCGGCGGCGGGGGCCGTGGCGGTCAGGGCGGCGGGCGTGGTGGGCGCGGCGGCCAGCCACAGGGCCCGGTGGTCGAGCCAGGCCGGTATCGCGCGACGCTTGGTTCCCTAGCAGGCGACATCGTCACACCCATCGGTCAACCCCAGTTCTTCATGGTGGTGCCGCTGCCGCGCTAGGCAAAGGCCAACGGGCGAGCGGCGATGGGCAAGGGGCAAGGGGCAAGGGGCAAGGGGAACAAGGCAAAAAGGGCCATGGCCCCATCCATCGCCATCGCCCATCGCCCAATGCCTTTCGGCAAAGGGCGGTCCCACTGTTCATCCCACCGACCGGCTGGCCGTTGAAGCTGATCGGTCGGCCGGGACGTCTTTAGGATCGAGCGTGCATGTGTCGCCTCACTTCGTGCAATGATCGATGAACTTTTCAGGGGTGCCTCTTGTTCGAATCCCTGTTCAAACTGCTGTTCAGTTACCGTCCGGTCATGTTTCAGCAGGGCGAGTTCCAGCTCGTGCCCTCGACCGGATCGTACGTGGCCGCGGCGATCGCCGCGGTGGCGATTGCTGCCACTTTCCTGACCTACAGGGCCGCGCAGGGAAAAGGCGAGTTGCGTCACCGCCTGGTCCTGGCGGCGATGCGCACGGCGATCATCGGACTGGTGCTCGTCTGCCTGTTCCGGCCCGTGCTCGTGATCAAGGCGGCCGTCCCCCAGCAGAACTTCCTCGGCATCCTGATCGACGATTCCCGCAGCATGCAGATTGCCGATCTCGACGAGGCGCAGCCGCGCGGATCGTTCGCGCGCCAGCAGTTCGGCAGTCAGCAGTCCGCGTTGCTCCGCCAGTTGTCCGAACGGTTCGTCCTGCGTCAGTTCCGGTTCTCGAGCGCCGCGTCCCGGCTGGCGACGCCCGACGATCTGACGTTCGCCGGCGCGCAGACGAAGCTCGGCGCCGCGCTGGATGGCGCGCGCCAGGAACTGGCGGGGCTGCCGCTGGCTGGTCTCGTCGTGGTGAGCGACGGCGCAGACACGACCGACACGGAATTGACCGATGCGTTGCTCGCGCTGAAAGCGGCGGGCGTTCCGGTGTCGACGGTTGGCGTGGGACAGGAGACGCTCGCGCGCGACGTGCAGATCGATCGCGTCTCAGTTCCGCGCTCGGCCCTCAAGGGCACGTCATTGATGATCGACGTGGTCGTCACGCAGACCGGCTACGCCGGACAGACGGTCATGCTCGACGTCGAAGACGAGGGGCGAATTGTCGGATCGCAGGAAGTGAAGCTCCCGATGGATGGCGAGCCCGCGGCAGTACGCGTTCGCTTCACCGCATCGAATCCTGGCCCGCGCGTGTTCAGGTTCCGCATCGCTCCGCGTCCCGGTGAGCTCGTGACGCAGAACAACCAGCGTGATGCGCTGATTGATATCCGCGACACGACAGAGCGGATCCTGTACTTCGAGGGCGAGCCGCGGCCCGAGATGGCGTTTCTCCGCCGCGCCGTGAAAGAGGACAAGAACCTCCGGATCGTCACGCTACAGCGGACGGCGGACAACAAGTACATGCGCCTCGACGTCGACGGCCCCGACGATCTGATCGCGGGGTTCCCCCGGACCCGTGAGGAGCTCTTTGCGTACCGCGGGTTGATCCTTGGCAGCATCGAGGCGGGCGCGTTTACCGGAGATCAGCTCAGGATGATCGCGGAGTTCGTCGAGCGGCGGGGCGGCGGGCTGCTGATGCTCGGCGGCGGGCGGTCGTTCTCCGAAGGCAACTACGTAGGAACGCCGGTGGCTGACGCGCTGCCGGTGGTCATCGAGCGCGTGGCGAAATCGATGGACGGCGCGCTGCCGCTGATGCGGCTGCAGGTCAAGCCGACACGCGCGGGCGAGGGTCATGCGCTGGCTCAGATCGCGCAGACAGAAGCGGCGTCGCTGGCTCGCTGGAACGAGTTGCCGACGCTGACGAGCGTCAATCCCATTCGCGCCCTCAAGCCCGGCGCCACGGTCCTGCTGAACGGCATCGATGAACGCCGAAGGAGCCAACCCGTGCTGGCCTATCAGCGGTACGGCCGCGGCAAGGCGCTGGCGTTCACCGTGCAGGACTCGTGGTACTGGCAGATGCACGCCACGATCAGCCTGGAGGACATGACCCACGAGAACTACTGGCGCCAGCTCCTGCGGTGGCTGGTCGACGGTGTGCCCGAGGTGGTCGAGTCACACACCTCCACCGAGCGCGTGGAAGCCGGGGAGACGGTAACCGTCACCTCTGATGTCGTGGACAAGTCATTCGTCGAGCTGAACGATGCTCGCGTCATCGCCACGGTGACGACGCCGGCAGGGACGACGATCGAAGTGCCGCTGCAGTGGACCGGCGAGCGTAACGGTCAGTATCGCGGCAGCTTCGTCGCACAGCAGGAGGGCCACTACGCCACAAGCGTGGCCGCGACGCGCGAGGGGAAAGAGGTCGGGACGGGCCGATTGCACGTTCGAGCGGCGCCAGGTGACGCCGAGTACTTCGATCCGGTCATGCATGCGGCGCGGCTTCGCCGCATCGCCGACGAAACCGGTGGGCGCTTCTACAACGCCGCGAACGTCGGTTCGCTGCCGGAGGATCTCAAATACACGGCGCGTGGCGTGACGGCCATCGAAGAGCGCGACCTGTGGCACATGCCGATCGTTCTCGCGCTGCTCGTCGCGTTGATTTGCGGCGAGTGGGGGTATCGGCGGAAGGTGGGACTCGCGTAGCGATAGTGCAAGAGTGCAGAGTTCAAGGTGCAACGTGCAAAGAGGGTGCAAGGTGCAGAGTGCAGGGTGCAACGTGCAAGGTGGAAATCAGAATTTCACTCGAACTCCGAAACGCACCTGGCACGTTGCACTCTGCACCGTGCACTTTGCACTGCTCTGTTCGACTGCGCACGCGCAGGCGACGCATCTGGCGATCATCGTGGGCCTTGCGGGTCAGCCGGAACATGCCGAGCTGTTTCAGCGTTGGGCGTCGACGCTCGTCGAGGCGGCGGGGAAGGTCGGGGTCGAGCCGAAATCCATCGTGTATCTCGCAGACAAGGTCGAGGCGGATCCGAAACGCATCACCGGGCGCTCGACGAAGGAAGAGATCTCGAAGGCCTTCGCCACGCTGGCGGCGGCGCCCGAGGACGATGTCGTGTTCATCGTCCTCATCGGGCACGGTACGTTCGACGGCAAGATCGCGAAGTTCAACCTGCCCGGGCCAGACATGACGCCGGCGGATTTCGACCCGCTCCTGAAGCGTTTGAAGGCGCGTCACGTGGTGTTCGTGAATACAGCGAGCGCCAGCGGCCCGTTCATGGAGACACTGGCGTCGCCCGGCCGGACGATCGTGACCGCGACCCGTACCGGCAGCGAGCGTTTCGCCACCCTCTTCGGGGGCTATTTCGTCGACGCCCTGGCCGGGCTCGAGGCCGATGAGGACAAGAACCGCCGCGTGACCGTGCTCGAAGCGTTCTCGTGGGCGAAGCGCGAGGTGAACACCGCCTACGAACGCGAAGGCATCATGCTCACTGAGAACGCGCTGCTGAACGACAGCGGCGGCGAAGGCGTGGGCGATCCCTCGCCGACCGGCAAGCAGGGCAAGACCGCCGCGGTCGTCGCGCTCGGCAGCGCGACAGCGGGCGATCCGCTGCCGGACGATCCGAAGCTTCGTGCCCTGTATCAGGAACGCCGCGAGTTCGAGCGCCGCATCGAAGCTCTCAAGCTGCTGAAGGATGCGATGCCGGCGGATCGCTACACCAGCGAGCTCGAGAAGCTGGCCACGGAGCTGGCGCTCAAGACTCGTCAGATTCGGGAACTCGAGAAGAAATAATGCCTCGGGCCTTCTCCCGCGTGGTTTCGCTTGCCATTGCGTTCGTCATTGCGACGGCGGGGGCGGTGGTCTTCGCGCAGGATATCTTCCGACGGTCGACGAGCATGTATGGCAACGTCGAGTACGACGGCCGGCTGACGTTCGTGCGACTGCGGTATTCGGGCGGGTTCCGACGCGATCCTGGCTGGGCGCACGACTACCCGACGGCGGACATCCACATGATGAAGATCCTCTCCGAGCTGTCGATCACCCCGGCGCGAACGGACGGATCGAACGTGCTGGCGCTCGACGACCCTGAGCTTTTTCATCACCCGATCGCCTACATGTCCGAGCCCGGCTTCTGGGTGCCGTCGGAAGAGGACACCACGAACCTGCGCAACTATCTGTTGAAGGGTGGCTTCATCATCTTCGACGACTTCCGCACTCGTGAAGGGCACTGGCACAACCTCGAAGAACAGATGCGCCGCGTGCTGCCGCAGCACCGCTTCCTTCAGATCGACGCGAAGAGCCCGATTTTCAATTCGTTCTTCGAGATCGCGAGCCTGCAGTACCTGACGTCGTACGGCGGCGCGATGCCGACCTACTGGGCGATTTTCGAGGACAACGATCCGACGAAACGGGTCATGGCGATCGCCAACGTGGACGGCGACCTGGGCGAGTACTGGGAATATTCGTCGACCGGCCTCTTTCCAGTGGACCTGTCGAACGAGGCCTACAAGTTCGGGATGAACTATTTCATTTACGGATTGACGCATTAGGAAAATCAGGTCCGGCTAGAGCCGGACACAACAAATCGCGGTCGTAGTGTCCGGCTTCAGCCGGACGGCAGGAGGTCTTCGTGGAGCGTATGGTTCAGGACGTGGTGGATCTGGAGTCGCCGGACGATCTCGCGCTGGCCGATAAGATGAAAAAGGGCCGCGACCAGATCATCGCCGAGCTGCACAAGCTGATCATCGGTCAGGACGACACGATCAATCAGGTGCTGCTGACGCTGTTCGTCGGCGGCAACAGCCTGATCGTCGGCGTGCCGGGTCTGGCCAAGACCCTCCTGATTCATACGCTGGCGCGTGTCGTCGATCTCAAGTTCTCGCGCATTCAGTTCACTCCCGACCTGATGCCGTCGGACATCACCGGCACCGACATCATCCAGGAGGACTCGACCACCGGCAAACGGCAGATGGTGTTCGCGCCCGGCCCGATCTTCGCGAACATCGTGCTCGCCGACGAGATCAACCGGACGCCGCCGAAGACGCAGTCCGCGCTGCTCGAGGCCATGCAGGAGCATCGCGTGACAATCCAGGGCCGCACCTACAAGCTGGAGGAGCCCTTCTACGTGTTCGCGACGCAGAACCCGATCGAGCTCGAAGGCACCTACCCGCTGCCCGAGGCGCAGCTCGATCGTTTCATGTTCCACATCGTCATCGATCATCCGCCGGAAGAGGAGGAATTCAACGTCGTGCGAACGACGACGGCGATCCTCGAGCCGGAGTTCCAGCGCCCGGTGACCGGTCAGGACCTGGTGGCGTTCCAGCGGCTCGTGCGCCGCGTGCCGGTGGCCGAGGCGGTGATGCGCTATGCGCTCACCCTCGTGCGCTCGAGCCGTCCGAAGTCGCCCTCGATTCCCGACAACGTGAAGAAGTGGGTGGCGTTCGGCGCCAGCGTCCGCGCAGCGCAGTACCTGGTGCTCGGGGCCAAGGCCCGGGCGCTGATGCAGGGGCGCTATCACGTCAATTTCGACGACATCCGCGCGCTCGCGCATCCCGTGTTGCGGCACCGTATGCTGACCAACTTCCACGCGCAGTCCGAGGGGATCACCAGCGACACCCTGGTCGATCGGCTGCTGGAGGCCGTTGCCGTTCCGCGTTCGGGACTCTGATCATGATTGGAAGCGGAGCGATTCCCGGTGCCCGGTTCGTCGACCCGATCGTGCTGGCGCGGATCGGCAATCTCGAGCTGGTCGCGCGCTCGGTCGTCGACGGATTCATCAACGGCATCCATCGATCGCCGTTCTTCGGGGCATCGGTGGATTTCGCCGAGCATCGTGGCTATGTGCCGGGCGACGACATCCGGCGCGTCGACTGGAAGCTGTACGCGCGCACCGATCGGTATTACATAAAGGAGTACGAGGCGGATTCGAATTCCAACTTCGCGGTCCTGCTCGACGTGTCCAAATCAATGGGATACGGGAGCCGCGGCATGACGAAGCTGGACTACGGCCGCATGCTGGCCGGCTGCCTCACCTACCTGGTCCATCGCCAGCGAGACCGCGTCGGTTTCGTGGCCTTCGACGACGACATCGTCGAGCACGTGCCGCCGTCGGCGAAGCACATGGACACGGTGCTGCATGTGCTCGATCGGCTGAAGCCGGCGAAGCCCGGCGGTCTGCGCGCGCCGCTGCACAAGATGGCCGAGCATTTCGGCCGCCGCGGCATGCTGGTGCTCGTGTCGGACCTGTACGAGGAACCCGACGCGGTGCTCGAGGCGATCGGTCCGCTGCGCTTTCGCGGCAACGATCTCGCCGTGTTTCATCTCCTGGACCCGGCCGAGCTCGATTTTTCGTTCACCGACCCGTCGGCGTTCGAGGATCTCGAGAGCGGCGAGCAGATTCCGATCGTTCCGCAGAAGCTCGGCGATCAGTACCGCGAGCTGGTCCAGGCGCACATCACCGCGCTGACCGAACGTTTCTCGGCCAATCGCATCGATTACACGATGGTGAATACGTCCACCCCGCTGGACCACGCGTTGTTCAGCTACTTGACGACCAGGGAGAGATTGACCCGGGTACGCTGACAGATGTAACGGGAGAGGCGCGCCAACGGCGCGATGGGGGATCCGGCGGGGCGAAGCCCCCCGGTCTAACAATGCTGACATGGCTTTTCTGACGCCGCTCTTCCTCGCCGCGCTTGCGGGCCTCGCGATTCCGGTGCTGCTGCACCTGATTCAGAAGGAGCGTAAGAACGTCGTCCACTTTCCGTCGCTGATGTTCCTGCGGCGCATCCCCTACCAGTCCGTTCAGCGCCGGCGCATCCGCCACTGGTTCCTGCTGATGATGCGTCTCGCGGCGCTCGCGCTCATCGTTCTGGCGTTCGCGCGGCCGTTCTTCCGCCGCCAGGACCTCGGCGCTGCGGCGTCGTCCGGCGCGCGGGAAGTCGTGATTCTGCTCGATCGGTCGTACAGCATGGGGTACGGCGACCGATGGCAGCGCGCATTGTCGGCGGCCGGGGACGCGGTCAACGGGGTGCGCGGCCAGGACCGCGGATCGATCGTGCTCTTCGGGTCCGGCGCCGAGGTCGCATTGCGGTCGACGGCCGATCGCAGCCGTCTGCAGACTGCGCTCGCCGGGGTCGAGTCGAGCGCCAGCACGACGCGCTACGGTCCGGCGCTCAAGCTCGCAGGCAGCATCCTCGGAGAATCGGCGCTTCCGCGGAAGGAAGTGATCCTCATCTCGGACTTTCAGCGCTCGGGATGGCAGGGAGCCGAGGGCGTACGGCTGCCCGACGGCGCGGCGTTCACTCCCGTCAACATCAGCGACACCGATCCGGCGAACATGTCGGTCACGCCTGTGGCATTGCAGCGCTCGATGTTCGAGAACCAGGAGCGCGTGACCATCACGGCCGGCGTCGCCAACCACAGCAATGCAGCCTCGAGCGTCGATCTCGCACTGGACCTTGGCGGCCGGGTCATCCAGACGCAGCGTGTATCACCGGCGGCGAACGGTTCCGCGTCCGTGACGTTCGAGCCGGTGACGGTTGCGGAGAAGAACATCCGCGCGACGGTCAAGCTCGCCGACGACAAGCTGATGCGCGACAACGCGTTCCATTTCGTGTTGTCGCCGGAGCCTCCGGTGCGCATCATCATCGCCGAGCGCAGCGCAGCGGCGCGCGACACCAGCCTGTATCTGGCCCGCGCGCTCGCCGTCGGCGAAGCGCCCCGGTTCGAGACGTCGACGAGATCGGCGGATGCCATGACCGCCGAGGATCTCAACGCCGCATCCGTCGTCATCCTCAACGATGTGACGCCCAGCCAGGCGGCCGGTGAACGTCTTCAGCGCTTCGTGGAGCGCGGCGGCGGACTTCTGGTGGTGCTCGGAGAACGCGGGTCCTGGCCGGAGTCGGGCGAGTTGTTGCCGGGCGTTCCAGGTGAGCCGGTCGATCGTTCGACAGGCGTGCCTGCGCG
>Ga0075431_100003935_pt1 | contig 14477 bp, 12 predicted proteins | sample RhiMetdeltSRZDD5_FD_75297 | JGI IMG/M metagenome (GOLD analysis project Ga0075431, IMG submission 75297) | Populus rhizosphere microbial communities from Tennessee, USA - Rhizosphere MetaG P. deltoides SRZDD5 | ecosystem: Host-associated > Plants > Roots > Rhizosphere > Soil | place: USA... | reverse complement strand
ATCACGTTGTGCTTGGCGAGTGCCATGTGATGGCCATTCTGCTCGATGCCGCCGGCGACGATGACCGCCGACGTCTTGCCCGCGGCTTGCGCCTCGCGGATCTCCGGCCAGGTCAGCTCCTCGATGTAGAGCGAACGTGTTTGCGCCGACGCGACAGACGCGGCGAGGACGACCGCCAGGGTTATGAGTGTTCGCATAGACGCTCTCCTGTATCAGCTCGATGGCTGTGGCGAGATGCTAGCACGTCGCAGTGTCGCTTCCGGCATCACCAGCTTCAGCACCGGCGTGGTGGCCATTGTCGTCACGATCGCCATGATGACCATCATCGTAAAGAGCGCCGGCGAAATCACTCCCAGATCGAGCCCGACGTTGAGGACGATCAGTTCCATCAGACCACGCGTGTTCATCAGGATCGCCAGGCTGGCCGACATTCGCCAGTCGTAGCGGGCGATGCGTGCGCCGGCAAGCGTGCCGCCGAACTTGCCCAGCGTCGCGACGAGGATGATTGCCGCGCACGTCAGCCAGATGCTCCAGCCCGACAGCAAACCGATCTCGGTTCGCATCCCCGTGAACGCGAAGAAGGCCGGCAGCAGCAGGATCGTCACCACGTATTCGATCCGCTCCTGGAGGACATGCGCCAATCGGCTGTCGTGCGGGATTACGGCACCGAGCAGGAACGCCCCGAAGATCGCGTGCACGCCGATGGCTTCCGTCGCCAGCGCCGAGCACAGCATGGCCACGAGGGCCATCGCCACCGCCTGCCGATCCGGCTCCTGGCCCTCCCATCGCTTCGACAGCCTGATCGCCACCGGCCGGACGAGGACGAACATCAAGACGATGAAGGCCAGGGTGAACACGGACGGCAGCCACGCGCTGCTCCCGGTGCTCTTCACGATGCCGACGATGAATGCCAGCAGACACCACGCGCTGACGTCGTTGATGGCGGCGCAGCTGAGTGCCAGCCTGCCGATCGGTGTCCTGGTGATGCCTTGATCGGCGAGGATACGGGCGAGCACCGGAAAGGCAGTGATCGACATCGCCACGCCCAGGAACAGCATGAAGTGCATGACGGGCACGCCCGCGGGCGCGAGGCCTTGATACAGCACCGTCGCCAGCCACACCCCAACGACGAACGGGACCGCCATGCTGCTGAACGCGATGCCCACCGTGCTGCGCAGCTGTCCCTTCAGGCCCTCGCTATCGAGTTCGACGCCGACCAGAAACATGTAAAGCACTACCCCAAGCTGCGCGAGAAGGCCGAGCGACGGCGCGACGGACGCCGGCAGCAGGAAGGCATACGCCTGTGGTGAAAGGCTGCCCAGCAACGACGGCCCGAGCAGAATGCCGGCCACGACTTCGCCGATGACCGGCGGCTGGCCGATGAAACGGAAGACACTGCCCAACACTCGACCGGTGATGACGACCGCCGCCAGCGCGAGCAGGAGATGCCACAGCAGATCCGGCTGCATCAGCGCAGCATCCTTCATCCTTCCTGATCCGGGCAAGGAAGAGCCGCGTCTGGCCCGGATTCTGCAACAATCCTCGACCATGAAATGGCAGGGTCGGTCCGGAAGCACCAACATCGAAGATCGGCGTGGCATGCGCATGGGCCTTCCGCTGGGCGGCGGCATTGGCGGCATCGTGCTGCTCCTCCTCTACTCCGCACTGACCGGAACGAACCCGATTGACGTCGTCAGCAACGTGGCACCGAGCGAGGAGACAGCTCCGACCGGCGCACCGGCCAACGATCCGCAGGCGCAGTTCATCTCAGTCGTGCTCAAGAGCACCGAGGATGTCTGGACGCAGATCTTCGACGAACGCGGTGCGCGGTACGAGCCGCCAGTGCTGGTCCTCTTCACGGACGCCACCCAGTCGGCCTGCGGTCTCGGGCAGTCGGCGATGGGTCCGTTCTACTGCCCGCGCGATCGCAAGGTGTATCTCGACCTGTCGTTCTTCCAGGAGCTCGAGGCGCGTTTCGGCGCCCCGGGCGACTTCGCGCGCGCCTACGTCGTCGCGCACGAAGTAGGCCATCACGTACAGACGCTGACCGGACTGTCCGATCGCGTGTCGGCGGCGCGCGAACAGCAGGATCGCGCCGGCGGCAACGCGCTGTCAGTGCGCCAGGAGCTTCAGGCCGACTGCTATGCCGGCGTGTGGGGCCGCTACGCCGCGCAGCAGAATCTGCTCGAACCCGGCGACGCCGAGGAAGGGCTTCGCGCCGCCGCGGCGATCGGCGACGACCGGCTTCAGCAGCAGTCGCAAGGCCGGGTTGTTCCCGAGTCGTTCACCCACGGTTCGTCCGCTCAACGTGTCGAGTGGTTGAAGCGTGGAATGGAGAGCGGTCGTCTCGAATCGTGTGACACGTTTGCCGACACGCGCCGCTAACCGACAAACGGCCGCGGATTCTTGAGCCGCTTCCAGAGGAATGCGACATACGCCGCGCGTCGGCGAGAGGAATTTTCGTTCTCCGAGAAGTACTCGTCAGGCACCTCGCCGACCGCACGTTCGAGCGTGGGTCGATTGAGGATATCGGCAAGGCCAGTGTCGACCGAGTGCATCTCCGTTGCCCGCGACTTCAGAATATGGTCCGCCCGCGGCCAGCCGCCGAGTCGCGGCGAGTCCTCCGTCACCTCATGCCATCGATGGTGGAATCCCAGGCTCGCCCCATGATCGACCAGCCACAGCTGCTGCTGGGACCACAGTAGATTCGAGTTCCTGACCGTCCGATCCGGGTTCTGCACAAGCCCATCGAGCCACACGATCGTCGATGCGAGACGAGGGTCGACGCGTGGGGCATCGCGCAGCTGGAAGTCCTGCACGTTCTGGAGATATTGGAACCCCAGGTTGCGTCCGCCGCTGAAGCGAATCAGCTGCGCAAGCTCCTCGTGCGGGTCGTCGACAGGTACGTCAGCGGGGAGGTCAATCCAGACTCGCGGCGGCACGAGCAATCCCAGCGCGTCAGCCAGGCCGCCGACGATGATTTCCGCAATCAGGCTCGCCGGTGCCTGCGCCGCCCCACGGAGCTTGGTGTGAAAGAGGCCCGCATCCGTCTCGACGACAATCGGCCACGAACTCCCACGGCGGTCGGCGCGCAGCACGCGGCGCGCAGGATAGGAGGTTCGGTGCCGCGGTAACGAATGCAGCCCAGCTCCTGCGTCTCCGGCGACTTGGGTGATACGAGCCATGGGTTGGTCCGCCTGAAGGCGGACACTACGATGCTACCGGGTTCGTCCTTCCGGCAACACCAGCATGTTGGACTTGTCAGCACTCTGATCGGCGCGCGTGCCGGCATCCCAGGTCGGTATCGGCGCCTTCCCTGGCTCGTAGAGTGACTCGAGCGGACCCCACACCTTGTCCACGCCCTCGTGGAACAGATCGCCAATCAGCAGGTCGGTAAGCGTGCCGCGAAGATGCGGATACTGCCGCACCATGTTTCCGAAGCTGAAGCCGCCGTAGTACTCGCAGACGAGGCGCCGCATCCGATCGACGCCTTCGTTGAACACCGGTCCCCACTTTCCCAGCTGTTTCGCCGACGTATCCGACGTCTTCAGTCCCTCGACGATGGCGTCAGCCGCGAGCTCACCCGACTTCAACGCGAGCAACACCCCTGACGAGTACAGCGGATCGAGGAACCCAAACGCGTCGCCGACGAGCACCCAGCCGTCGCCCGCCACCTGAGTAGAACGGTACGAATAGTCCTTGGTCGCGAAATACCCGGTCACGCGCTTCGCCTTCGACACGCGCTCCTTCACGCCGGGACACATCTCGACTTCTTCGTCGTAGGTCTGCGCGTAGGGCCCGCGTCCCTTGAAGAGGTAATCGAATGGCGCAACGACACCAACGCTGACGATGTTGTCGTGCTGCGGGATGTACCAGAACCAGCCCTGCTTGTTGCCGTTCTGAATGACCAGCGTCGCGCCTTCGTCGCGGCCGGAGTCGCGATACGCGCCTTCCCAGTACGTCCAGATGGCGCCCTTGTTGAGAATCGGATCCCAGACGCGCAGGTTGCGGCGGTTCATGATCAGGCCGTTCTGCCCACTGGCGTCGACGACAACGTGCGCGTGCACATCGCGAAAGCCGTCTTCCTCTTTGATGCGCACGCCGATCGCGCGGTCGCCTTCGAACAGCACGTCGTGGACACGCGTGCCTTCGTGCACGTCCACGCCATGCTCGCGCGCGTTGTTCAGCATCATCTGGTCGAATTCGCTGCGCACCACCTGCCACGTCTGCGAGCACTCGTGCGGTTTGTTGTCCCAGAAGTAGAACGGGGCGGACTCCTTCCCCACCGAGTTCACGAACTGCACGCTGTACTTCTTGACGAAGTGGCTCTGCTGCATCTTGGGCAGCATGTTGAGCCGCTTGAGCACCCAGTAGGTCTCCGGGATCAGCGACTCGCCGATATGAAACCGTGGAAAGCGCTCGCGTTCGAACAGCTGCACGCTCACGCCCTGCTGCGCGAGCAGGGTGGACACTGTCGATCCCGCCGGCCCACCCCCGATCACTATGACGTCCGGGTTCCCTGTTGGCATGTCCTCGTTATGACTCCACGACGAATCGGCTGGCCTTCATCTCGAATCTGGGCAGCGTCCCACCGGGCACGACGTTCACCGGCACGGTGAGGCCGAGCGCCTCGCGAAGCTGATACGCCACTCGCGACGCGATCGCTGCTGCGTCCCCCGCGTGTGGACCGAGCTCGATCTCCAGTCGCAGCGCCCGCATCGCGTGATCGGCCGAGACGACCGACCGGAACTCCAGGATCTCGGCAAAGCGGCGCACGACCGTCTCGATCCCGACGGGATAGACGTTCACGCCCTTGATGTTGACCATGTCGTCGGCGCGCCCGAGGATTCCGCCTTTCAGCCTCGCCCACGTGCGCCCGCACGGACATTGCGCGAACGTGCGGACGACGATGTCGCCGGTGCGGTAGCGAATCACCGGGCTGGCGGTTCGGCCGAGGTTGGTGACCACCAGTTCACCGTGTTCGCCTTCGGCAACCGGCTGCCCCGTCGCCGAATCGAGCACTTCGGCGATGAACGCGCCCTCGTTGATGTGCAGATATCCCGGTGCTTCCCAGCATTCGAAGCTGACGGGGCCCACTTCCGTGAGCCCGTGATGGTCGATCACGCGTGCGCCCCAGCTCCGCTCGATGCGCTCCCGCGTGGGTGGAATGCTGCCGCCGGGTTCACCCGCGACGATCAACACCCGCACGGTGCTCTCCGCCAGTGGCCGAAGCGGACGCTCGTGCTCGGCAACTTCCGCCAGCCGCAACGCATATGTCGGCGTGCAGCAGACCACCGTGGCGCCGATCGATTCGATCAAGGCGAGCCGGATCTGACTCGACATGCCGCCGCCCGGCACGCAGTGCAGACCGATCTGAGGCCCGGCCTCGAAACCTGCCCAGAAGCCGAGAAACGGGCCAAACGAGAACGGAAAGAACACGCGATCGCCGGCGCCGACATGCGCGCCGCGATACACGGCTTTCCAGCAGTCGAGGAGAAACTGCCAGCTTTCGTTGGTGTCTATCCAGCGCAGCGGACGCCCGGTCGTCGACGACGTCTGACAGTAGCGCGTGTAGCGCTCGAGCGGTTCGGTGAGCGCCGTGCCCCACGGCGGATTGGCCGCCTGGTCGGCATTGAGCTCCGCTTTCGTGGTCAGCGGCAGCCGTTCCAGATCGCGCGGGAACTGCAGGCGTTCGATCTGCAGTCCGGCCTCATCGAGCTTGCGCGTGTAGAACGCGTTGCGGCCGTAAATCGCGGTGATGAGCTCCATCAGCCGCCGGCCCTGAACCGCGGTCAGCTCGTCCCGGCCGAGACGCTCGGCGGTGATCATCTAGGAAGCGGCACCTGCCGCGACCGCGAACCGGGAAGCGATCTCAGGAGGGATCGGCACGGCCTTGATCGACTTGTCCGGCTGATAGGCCACGCACACGATGGTGGCCGACCCGGTCGCAACGGGCTGACCGTTTCGGGTCATCGTGCACGTGTACTTCATGCTCCGATTGGAGATGCTGACGATGCGCACCTGGATGTCGACCTCGTCCTCGAAGCGCAGCGGACTGTGGTATTCGAAGCTGGCCGCGACGCGCGGAAAGCTCACGCCGAGCTCGTCTCGCGCGATGCTCAGCCCGGTCGCCCGCCACAGGCCGTGCTCGGCCTCCTCCATGTAGCGAAAGTAATTGCTGAAATGAACGATGCCGGCCCCGTCACATTCATAGAAGAAGACGCGGCGCCGGATCGTGTGTTTGGAGACGGGAGAACCCGGTGCACTCATCGATCACGTATAGCGTATGCCGGCATGCTCCGGCAGGAAGAAGCGCTTCAGCAGACCGTCCACGCGCAGCAGCCCGTCACGCGTGAGCGCAATAGCGGTGTCGGTCGCCGTTTGCAGATAGCCGTCGGCCTTCAGCGAATCGAGCTCGGTGCGGAACCGATCGAGCACGTCGACGCGATACTTGTCCCGGAAATACGACGGCGCGATCGATCCGAGCTTCAGCTGCAGGATGAACTCGCGGATGAAGCGTTCCTCGTCGGTCGGCCGGTAGGCGCGGCTGAGCGGCACCTCGTCGCGCCGGACCGCCGCCGAGTAGGTTTCCCACGTGTCGAAGTTCTGCACGTGGACGCCGTTGATGTGGCCGAACGATGCGACGCCGAGTCCCACCATGTCGGCACCCTGCCACAATCGATCCGTATAGATGAACCGTGTTCGTTCGGGATTCTTGACAGCCGTATAGGCGCTGCGCACGTGATAGCCGGCGGCCTCGAGCGCTTCGAACGCTTCGCGCACCCAACGCCGCTTCGTCGGCCAGTCGGCGACCGGCTGCGCGAACCGGCCGGTGCCCTTCAGCAGGTTGCCGCTGATCGTGGTGTTGAACGGCAGCTCCATTTGATAGATGGTCACGCTGTCGGGCGAGAGCTCGAGCGTCCGATCGATGCAGCGCCGCCAGTTCTCGTCGGTCTCGCCGAGCATGCCGGCGATCAGATCGATGTTGATCTGCGGGAAGTCCAGCGATCGTGCGAAGGCATATGCGCGTCCGATCTCGGGCGACCGATGCGCGCGGCCGTTCAGCTCCAGGATGTCGTCGTCGAAGTTCTCGACGCCAAGACTGAGCCGCGTCACGCCGATGCCGCGGATTGCCGCGAGCTTGGCTTCGGTCAACGTGCCGGGCTCGCACTCGAACGTGACTTCTTCCGCATCCCTCCACGGCGTCAGCGAGGACAACCGGCCGACCAGGCCTTCGAGCTGCTTCGTCGAGAGGAATGACGGCGTGCCGCCGCCGAAGTACACGAAGTTGAGCGGCCGTCCGGCAATCGCCGGCTTCGCAGCGCAGAGCTCCCATTCACGCGCGAGCACATCCAGGTAGTCGGTGACTTCCTGCGCGTTCTTGTCGGTATAGACACGGAAGTAGCAGAAGTGGCATCGCTTCCGGCAGAACGGGATGTGCAGGTACAGGCCGAGCGGCACTCCCGGGACGGGAGGCGTCTCGAGCGCCACCTTGCCGTCCTGCTCGACTGCCGCGGTCGTCCAGGCAGAGAACGGCGGATACGTGGCGACGAAATAGCTCCCGACCTCGGTCTGCGTGTCGAGCGTGGATGACGTCCGATCGGTCACGGTCCGTCCACTATATACTGCTCCCGCTCACTGAAGATTTCATGCAGACGACAACCGACACCCCGAGGAAGAAACGAATGGGCTGGATCATCTTTGTGGCGGGCGCCGTATTGTCCTGGGGCGCGTATGGCGCACTTCTGCACTTGGGGCAGACCCAGCTTGGCAACCCGTTGAAGGCCCTGCTCTGCGTTGGCGCCGCCTACTTCCTGATTGGCGTGATCATCCCGGTCATTGCACTCGGGTCGCAGGGCAATCTCTCGAACTTCGACAGTACCGGACTGGTCACGGCCACCATCGCCGGTGCGCTTGGCGCCGCCGGCGCCGCCTGCATCATCTGGGCCTTCCGCACCGGCGGCCTGCCGGTCTACGTGATGCCGCTCGTCTTCGGCGGCGCGCCGCTCGTCAACGTGCTCGTCTCGATGGTGATCCACCCACCGAAAGCGGCCATCAATCCGCTCATGTATGCGGGGTTCGTGCTCGTATCGGTTGGTGCGGGCATGGTGCTGTACTTCCGGCCCGCCGCGTGAGCCCCGCTACGGCGACGCAGCATGATTGCGTCGTCGTAGGCGCCAGCTTCGCGGGCCTCGCCTGCGCCACTGCCCTGGCGCGCGCCGGAATGCGCGTCATCGTTCTCGAACGCAAGGCCGACGTCGGCGAAAAGCTCCACACCACGGGCATCCTGGTCAAGGACGCGATCGATCAGATCGCGCTGCTCGATGGCCTTCCAGCGTCCTTCGTCAGACGCATCGACGGCGTCCGGTTGTACGCGCCGAGTCTCCGCCACGTGGACCTGTCGGCTCCCGGCTACTACTTTCTGGCCACCGATACACCGCGGCTGATGCGCTGGCTTGCCGAGCGTGCCGTGCAGACCGGCGCCGTCATCGCGCCTGAGACGTCATTCGTCTCGGCGCAGCGAACACAGAGCGGCTTCGATCTCGGCGAGCTCGGCACCACACGCTTCATCGTCGGCGCCGACGGTCCCAACTCGCGGGTCGCGCAGACGCTTGGCCTCGGCCGCAATCGCAAGTTTCTCTTCGGCGTCGAACACGAGTATGCGGGCGTCGAGCTCGCCGAGCCCGAGCGGCTTCACTGCTTCATCGACCGGCGTCTGGCTCCTGGCTACATCGGATGGATTGTCGCCGGCGTCGGCGTCATGCAGATCGGGCTTGCCGGGCGCGTCCAGTCGGGACGACTCACCGCCACGGAAGCGATGGCGCCGTTCCTCGACAAGATCTCCGGCATCGTGGATGTCCGGCACTCGAAGCCGGTGTCGATCAGGGCCGGGATGATTCCGTGCGGCGGTGTCGTCGAACCGGTGGCGATGCGCCGCGCGATGCTGGTCGGCGATGCGGCAGGCATGGTGTCCCCGGTCACGGCAGGCGGCATCCATACGGCCCTCAAACATGGCCTCGCTGCCGGACATGCCATTGCCGACTTTCTCAACGGCAAGAGCAGCGACCCCAGCGAGGCATTCGTCCGTTCGTACCCGCGCTTTACCGCGAAACGTCTGCTCCGTTTCCTCTTCGATCACTGTCAAAGCGATGTGGCGTTCAATCTGCTGCTCGGCACCAGGCCGATGCGCTCCGCCGCCAGCATCGTCTACTTCCACCGCAAGGGCGCCTTCGATCGACGTTCGTAGTGTCCGGCTTGAGCCGGCCAGCGGGCGTTCGTAGTGTCCGGCTTCAGCCGGACCAGCGACGTCCGTAGTGTCCGGCTTCAGCCGGACGGCGACGTCTGTAGTGTCCGGCTTCAGCCGGACCAGCCGCGACCTGGCTGTAGACACGCTACGGCCGTGGATGTAGACTGCCTACATCCAGGGAACGGATCGCCGTTGTCCCTCGTCTGAACGGAGCATCATGGGACTGATCGACTGGATCGTCCGCCGCCGGCGCGATGACGACCTGCAGGCCGAGATTCGCGCTCACCTGTCGATGGCCACTCACGATCGCATCGACAGCGGCGAGGAACCACGCGGCGCGCGTCTGGCCGCGCTCAAAGAGTTCGGCAACGTCACGCTGACGCGTGAAGCGACGCGGCGCTCATGGGGCGGCGGCTGGCGCGAGCGTCTGCTCGACGTCGCGCAGGACGTTCGCTACGCGGCTCGCGTCCTTGGCCGCAGCCCCGGATACTCCATCGTCGTCATTGCGGTGCTGGCCCTGGGCATCGGCGCGAACGTCTCCGTGTTCAGCTTGTTCAAAGCCGTCGGTCTCGAGCCCCTTCCGGCTGTCGATGGATCGGCCAGTCTTGGCGTGCTGGTGGCGCGCACCGGCGCCGGCCGAATCGTCCCGCTGTCGCATCCGGACTTCCGCGATCTGCGTACGGAGCAACGCGCCTTCGACGGCCTCGCCGGCGCGATGATGGACGGCTTCAGTCTCGGACTTGGCACACGCGGAGAACGCGTGTTTGGCGAGCTGGTGTCCGGCAACTATTTTTCCGTGCTGGGCGTGCGTGCGAGTCTCGGCCGCACGCTGCAGGAGTCCGACGACGTCACGCCCGGTGAGCATCCGGTCGTGGTGATTTCCGACGGGCTCTGGAGACGCACCTTCGGTTCGGACCCGGCGATTGTCGGGAAGACCGTTCAGATCAATGCCTATCCGTTCACGGTCGTCGGTGTCGCCGAGCCCGGCTTTCAGGGGTCGGTCGTCGGCGTGCGGCTGGACGTGTTCATGCCGCTGATGATGCAGCCGCAGCTGCGCGGAGTCGATCTCCTTTCAGCGAGGCAGGCACCCATGGTCTGGGGCCTGGGCCATCTACGGCCCGGCTCGTCGATACGGACGGCCAGCGAAGAGGCGACGTCGCTCTCCACGCGCATCGACGCACAGTTCCCGGCGCGCGAGGTCGAACAGCATGCGACCGTCATTCCCATGTGGCGGTCGCCGTTCGGCGCGCAAACGTACATGTTGCCAGCGATCATGTTGATGGGCGTGATGGGTGCGCTGCTGCTGTTGATCGTCTGCGCCAACGTCTCGAACCTGGTGCTGGTGCGCGGCGTGAGCCGCCGCGGCGAAATCGCCGCCCGGCTCGCGCTTGGCGCCAGTCGCGGCCGCATTCTGCGATTACTCTTCGTCGAGAGCGCCGTGCTTGCGCTGCCCGGGGCCGCTTGCGGACTCCTGACCGCACGGGGAATCTCGGCGCTGCTCAACGACGGAAGCGCGAACGCGGCCTCGCAGGTCCCCATCTCTCTCAACACGTCTGCAGACTGGACCGTCGTCGCCTTTGCCGTGCTGCTGTCGTGCGCCAGCTCGCTGATCTTCGGCTTCGTTCCCGCGCTTCGCACCTCGAAGGTCGATCTCGCCGGCGTGATGAAAGACGACTTGTCGCCGCGCGGGGGTTCGCGCGGACGAGTGCGAAGCCTGCTGGTCGCCGCGCAAGTGGCCGTCTCGCTGCTGTTGCTCGTGGGGGCAGCCCTCGTCATGCGCAGCCTCGACGCCGCGCGGACGGCGAATGTCGGCTTCGACGAACAGCACGTCGCCGTGGCGCTCGTCGAGCTGAATTCGAGCGGCTACGACGAAGCGCGGGGCCGCGTGTTCTTCGAACAAGTCCTCGAGACGCTCAGGGCTCAGCCCGGCAACGAATCCGCGGCACTGGCGAGCGCTCTACCCCTGACGCTCGTCGACAACGCGACCAGCGCCACCCTCATCGAGGGCCGCACCGCGGCCAAGGGCGAAGACATGCGTTTCCTGGTGAATACCGTGTCGCCCGACTACCTGCGGACATTGCGCATTCCACTCATCTCCGGACGTGATTTCACCCGGAACGATGGCGAGGCGTCGCAGCGCGTAGCCATGATCAACGAGACAATGGCCCGCCGGTTCTGGGGTTCACCTGATGCGGCACTCGGCAACCGCATCCGTGTCGGCCGTGGCCAGTGGCGAACCGTTGTCGGCGTCGCTCGCGACATCAAATACGCGCGGGTGACCGAGCAGCCCAGACCTCACGTCTATCTGCCCGCCGGGCAGGACTACTGGTCGACGATGGCCATTCACGTCCGCTCGAGAGATCCGGAGCCTGCGCTCCTCGCCCGGCTCCGCTCGACGATCCAGGCACTCGATCCGACTGTGCCGATCCTGCGCGCGACGATGCTGCGGGATCAGACACGCGCGGCGCTGTCCATCTTCACGATGGCCGCCGGCAGCCTCATGACGTTTGGCATCATCGCGATGATTCTGACCGCGCTCGGCACCTATGGTCTCGTGTCGTACGCGGCCAGACAGAGCACCCACGAAATCGCCATTCGCATCGCGATTGGCGCCGATCGCCTGGATCTGCTTCGGAAATTCCTGGGGCGCGGGCTGAGACTCGGGGCGGCGGGCGCGATCTGCGGGCTGGTGCTGTCCCTGGTGATAGCAAGACTGTTGTCGAGCCTGCTCTACGGCGTCGCTCCGACCGACGTCGTCTCGTTCACGGCCTCCCTGGCACTGGTGATGGTGATCGTCCTCGCCGCGTCGTTGATTCCAGCCTGGCGTGCGTCGAGGACCGACCCGATTGCCGCGTTGCGGCATCGATAAAGGAAGTAGGGGCCATCTTCAGGCGGCCGTGGCCCTTCGCAGGATCTAAGACTTGCCGATCGCGTACAGATTTCGATCCGTCCTGATGTACCAGCGTCCATCCACCAGTGCGGGTGTGGCCAACGTGGTCTCTTCGAGCTTGTTCACGTGCAGCAACTGGAACGCCGGTCCCGCCTTCAGCACGAACGTTTCACCTTCATCGTTCGTGAAGAACACCTTCCCGTCAAACGCGACCGGCGACGCGGAGAATCCCTCGCGCGCGGCGGCGCCAAGCCTTCCCTGCCACATGACCTTCCCGGTCGTCGCCTCGAGACAGGTGACGATGCTGGCCATGTCGTTGACCATGTAGAGATACTCGCCGTAGAGGATCGGCGAGGGCACGAATGGTGATCCGCGCGGGCTCGTCCACTGCAGGTGCGTACGCGTGACGTCGCCCTTGCCACCGGGCTTGATCGCCAGCGTCGGGCCGGCGCGACCCGACGAGCAGAACACCATCCCGTATCCGACGACCGGCGTGGGAATCACCTCGTAGGTCGTGCCGCCGCAGCTCCACAGCTCCGCACCCGTGTCGGGGTTGTAGGCCTGCACGCGCTGCTGGCCATGGACGATGATTTCGTCGTGGTCGACTACGCGGACGGCGATCGGTGTGCCCCAGCCGACGTTGGCGTCGCGCCTGGTGCGCCACAGCTCCTTTCCGGTACGCGTGTCGAACGCGGCGATGAACGAACCCGCGAACTGATCCTGATAGAGGATGATGCGGTCCTTATAGAGCAGCGGCGATCCGGCGGTGCCGTGATACGCATCCATCGGACCAAGGTCGCGGTGCCACACCAGCTTCCCGTCCATGTCGACGGCGACGAGACCGCGGGCGCCGAACGAGGCGTACACCCGCTGGCCGTCGGTTGCCGGCGTCGCCGATGCATGGCCGTTCTTGTAGTGACTCCCCTGACCCGATCGGCCGGCGGGCGCAAACGCCTCCCATAGCTTCGTGCCGTCGGTGCGCCGAAACGCGACCAGCGAGACACGCCGGCCGTTGTCGTAGGCGGTGGTCAAGAAGATGCGATCGCCCCAGACGATCGGTGACGAGTTGCCGTCGCCGCTCAGCGCCGTCTTCCATCGCACGTTCTCGGTCGCCGACCATGAGTCGAGATAGCCGGTGCCCGGCACCAGGCCCTGTCCGGACGGTCCTCGCCATCGCGGCCAGTACTTCGCGCCTTCGCCCTCGTCCGCCACCATGCGGACGGCGGATGCCGCCTCCTGGCCCGATACGACAATCGACGGGCCGGCCAGCAGCGCACAAGGCACGAGCATCGTCAGCAGGCTGCGCAACATCTCTGGCGAGTGTATCAAGATCCGCGCGGCCGAGTGCGCGCGGCCGCGGTGGGCGACCGGCGAGCGACAGCTCGGTCGCACCGACACGCCTCAGACGGCCGATGCGTTCCGGCGCGAGCCGTGGAGCGCGCTCCCCTAGACGTTTGACATGTAGCGCTCCATGGCGGTAGCCTCTCACATCAAGCATCTATGGGAAAAGCCGGTTCCGGCGAGCTGGTCCAGGGGACGCTCCCGCTGCTGATTCTGCGCACGCTCGCCTCGGGCCCGAATCACGGGTTCGCGATCGCGCGGCGGATTCAGCAGGTTTCACGGGAGGTCCTGCGCGTCGAGGAAGGTTCCCTTTATCCGGCCCTGCACCGGCTCGAGGTGCAGGGATGGATTGCCGCGGAATGGCGGGTCACCGAGAACAACCGCACCGCGAAGTACTACCGGCTGACCCGCACAGGGCGGCGGCAGCTCGAGCGCGAGGCGACGCGGTGGAACGCGATTGCCGACGCGATCGCGGCGGTCCTGCGCGAAGCCTAGAACAGGAGCTCTCCGCGTGTGGCGCACACTGTTGCATCGAATCGGATACCTGTCGCGGCAGCGCCGCTTCGATCGTCAACTCGACGCCGAACTGCGCTTTCACATCGAGAGCCGCGTCGACGAGCTCGAGCGGCAGGGATACAACCGGTCGACGGCGGAGGCACGCGCCCTCGCCGAGTTCGGCTCGCGGACGCGCGTGGCGGAAGACGCCCGCGCGGCGTGGCAGTTCCGCTGGATCGAGGAACTGATCGCCGACATCACCTACGCGCTTCGAGCGTTCCGGCGGTACCCGGCGTTCGCCGCGACCGCGGTGGGCTGTCTGGCCCTCGGCATCGGCGCCAACGCACTCATCTTCAGCCTGGTGAACACCGCGCTGCTCCGCCCGCTTCCCTATCCCGATGCCGATCGCATCGTCATGGTGCGCTTCACGCCGCCCCGCCAACCGGACCAGAGGCTGGGGACCAACGCCGGCGGCTACTTCTTCATCCGCGAGCACAGCCGCGT
>Ga0075431_100003932_pt1 | contig 14479 bp, 9 predicted proteins | sample RhiMetdeltSRZDD5_FD_75297 | JGI IMG/M metagenome (GOLD analysis project Ga0075431, IMG submission 75297) | Populus rhizosphere microbial communities from Tennessee, USA - Rhizosphere MetaG P. deltoides SRZDD5 | ecosystem: Host-associated > Plants > Roots > Rhizosphere > Soil | place: USA... | reverse complement strand
GCGTTGAGCCGCGCGGAGACATCGTCGAGGGCCTTCAGGATGCGCAGGCCGCGATCATTGAGGTACTTCTCGACGCGGCTGCCGCGCGCGTGCTTGCCGAGATCCTCCTTCGTCCGGTACTTGCCAGTGAGAAAGCCCGAGGCCAGCGCGAAGAACGGGATCACCGCCACGTCCTCCTTGACGCAGAGCGGCTGCGCCGCCTTCTCGAAGTCGGCGCGGTCGGACAGATTGTAGAGAGGCTGCAGGGTGTCGTAGCGCGGCAGCTGCTTGGCGGCGCTCACCTTGAGTGCTTCCGCGAGACGCGGCGCGTCGGTGTTGGAGGCGCCGATCGCGCGAATCTTGCCCTGCTTGATCAGAGTTTCGTAAGTGGCGAACGTCTCCTCGAACGGCGTCGCCTTGTCATCGACGTGCGACTGGTAGAGATCGATGTAGTCGGTCTGCAGACGCTGCAAGGAATCCTCTACGCGCGCCATGATATAGGCCTTGCTCAGACCTTGGCCGAGGCCTGGCATCTCCATGCCGACCTTGCTGGCGATGATGAGCTTGCTACGGTTGCCGCGCGCCTTCATCCACTTGCCGATGATGATCTCGGACTCGCCGCCCTGATTGCCCGGCACCCACTTCGAATAGACGTCGGCCGTGTCGATGGCACCGAAGCCGGCGCCGACGAAGGCGTCCAGGATCTTGAACGACATGGCTTCGTCGATGGTCCAGCCAAAGACGTTGCCACCGAACATCAGCGGTGCGATCTCCAGTCCGGATTTGCCGAGCTTGCGCTTTTGCATGGGAGGCCTCGTTGGCGGGAGCAAGCCGCGCCCTTCGATGGGCGGGCCAGCAGATGTGGTGCGGGTGAGGTGAAGCTTGCAGAGGGTGGCCTCGTGGTCAGTGGGCCGACCACGAGGGCACTGTTGGCGGGAATGATCGGATCAGGCGAGGTTCCAGTCGAGGGTGATGTCAGCCTTCAAGACCTTGGAGATCGGACAGCCGGCCTTGGCGCCTTCGGCAATGGTCTTGAATTGCTCCTGGGTGATGTTGGGCACGCTGGCGTCCAGCTTGAGCGCCGACTTGGAAATCTTAAAGCCCGGCCCATCCGACTCGAGTGTCACAGCAGCGGAGGTGGCGAGCCGCGTCGCCGTGAAACCGGCGCCCTGCAGCGCGAAGGCCAGCGCCATCGTGAAACAGCCGGCGTGCGAGGCGGCCAGCAGCTCCTCGGGGTTGGTGCCCTTGGTGTCGCCGAAGCGCGTGTTGAAACCATAGGGCGAGGTGGAAAGCACCCCGCTCTGCGTGCTGAGGTTGCCCTTGCCTTCCTTGCCGGTGCCTTGCCACTCGGCACTGGCGGTTCTGGTGAATGACGCCATTGGGTACTCCTGGGATTGGACCGTGCGGGAACGGCAGCCGCGCACGAAAAGGCCGCTGACGCTGCCGGTTACCGGCAGACTAGCCAGCTCCCGTCGCGCTCACAAGCCGCGCGGCACAAGCGCGTCGGTGGGCCGCGCGAGATTGCGACATCGTGAAACGACTACTTGTTCTTGGCGCGGCCGTCGCTGGCTTCGGCCGACCAGCCGGAGCCGATGTCGGCGGCGCCGCCAGTCGACCCGCTGCCGGAGCCTTTCGCCGCCGAGCTCGACGAGCGCGCCGCACCTGGATCGTTGCGCACCGGCGCCTTTTCGCGCGGCACGACGCGCGGATCCTCGGGGGTGAGCTGCATGATCTCGCGGAAGATGCCGGGGGTCACCAGCGCGAACGGATTGACGATCACCTGCGGGGAGGCGACGCTGCCCTGAATGGCGAAGGTGATGCCGAAGATGCCTTCGCCGCCGAGGCCGGTCAGCACCGGGCCGAGCAGCGGAATGGGAGCGAGTGCGCTGTTGAGGCCAGACAGTGGCACATAGGTGCCCCCAACCTCGATACGCTGCAACCTGAAGTCGACCTTGCCGCGCAGCGTGGCGCCGACCACCGGCCCCTTGATGGAGGCGCCGTTCATCACGAACTGGCCGTGCCCGATCGAGAAGGGGATGCGCATGGTGTCGAACTCGAACCTCTGGCGCACCACCGTCTTGCCGCTCCGGCCGGACTGGGCACTGTTGGGCGAGTTGTCGGCGTTCTGCAGCACCTCGCTGACGATCGGGTCGCCCAGCACATAGAAATCGCGTGCCCACAATGTGCCGGTGCGGTCGGCCGGACCCTGGCCATCCAGGTTGACCTCGAGGTTCATCTGGCCGCCGAAGGCGTTGGGATAGAAACCAACCACCTTGAACAGTAGGCCGGCATCCATGGCATCGGCGCGCAGGACGCGCGCCTCGTTGGCATCCGCCTTCAAGACGGCGTTGAAGGGCTTGCCGCCTTCCAGCTTGCCGCGCGCGTCGAGCCCCACCAGCCTGTTGTTGCGTTTGCGCACCTGCAGGCGCACCTCGCGCATGGAGGTGTCGGAGAAGCCGACCACGGTGTCGACCTCGGCGCGCAGGTCGAGACCAGGCTTGTTCTTGTCCGGCTGCTCGGCGGCGCGCCCGACATCGAAGAAGGAGCGGAAGATGTCGCGGCCGTCGTAGGTGGTGCCCTTGGCCGTCACCTCCCACACGTTGTCGGACCGCAGTTTGCCCGTAACATTGAGCGAGCCGATCACGTTGAGGGAGAACTGCGGGAAGCGGAACTCCCTTAGTTTGTGATCAGGACCGATACCCATCCAACCTTCGACGGCGACGTTGTCGCCGACCAACTTGACGTTGTGCAGCTCAAGCGGCAGCTGGCCGCTGCCCTTGACCACGTCATACTGGAAGATGCTGGGCCGCCCTTTCGGCTTGCGCCACGCAACGCTATCCAGAGACACCTCGGCGTTGACGAGATCGGCGCGTACCTGGACGCTGCGCTCGTGGCGCGCGTCGTGCGATACCAACACCTCGACGCCCACCTCGCCCTGCAAAAGATCGTTGAGCTCGATGCCGAGCTGAGCGCGGTCGGAGTTGTCGAGGGTCGCCAGGAGGCGCAACGGCGGCTGCTTGTCGGGCGTGGCGCCGAACACGTGCTGCCAATTGGCCCTGGCAAATACGCCATTGACCAGCATCTCGCCCTTGGCCTCAACCGCCGTGCCGGTCAGGTCCACCGTGATGTTGGCACCGGTCACATCGTGAGGTCCCACGGCCTGCTTGAGCCGTCCATCGGTGATGCGCGCTTTGCCCTCGACCTTGACGTCCCCGGCCCTTGGCACCTCGCCAAGCGGCATGGAAACGCTGAGTTGGGCCTCCACCTTGCCGTCTATACCCGTGAGCAAGGCACTGCTGCCCTGCAAAGCGTGAATGGGTTCCTGGTCCATCATCTCCAGCGCCAGCGACAGCGGTCCCTGTGCCTTGAAGGCGAATTGACCGGTGCGCGGCAGCGGCTGGGACATATCGACGTTGAGCGAGCCGCCCTTCAGGGCAATGCGGCGGCCGTCGGCCGCAGCCATGGACGCGTCGGACGCGGTGATCTCCAACGTGTCGCCCTCCTGACGCAGCAGGCCGCGCGGCACCTCCATCGTCGGCCAGCCGTCGAGCACGCTGAAAGCCAGATCGAACCCTTCCATCGTCAGCGAGATACGCGGCGCAGAGCCGGCGCTTGCATCGGTGCCCGACGCGCCGCCGCCGGAGACGATCCGGAAGGTGCCGCTCTGCAGATTGCCGCGCAGCATGTGACGTCCGACCCACTCGCGCGACTTGGGCGCCAGCACGCCTGGCCATAGAGCCTTGAAGGTGTCGGCCGTCATGGCACCAATCTTGCCGTCCAGACGCGCCTGCATGGCTCCAGTCATGTCGGCGATGTCGCCCTGCGCGGACACCTCGCCGCCGCCGGCACGCAGCACGAACTGATTGAGCACGACGCGGCCGCGTTCGGGCGCAAGGAAACCGCGCGCGCGCCAGTCGTCGATGGTGACACGCTGATGGATGGGCGGCTCGGCCCCGAGCCAGCCGCCAGCCGACCTGATGTCGTAGACCCAACGCGGACCTTCCGCTCCCTGCGCGGTGTGCGCCACCTGGCCAGTGAACTGCACGCGGCTGTCGCCCCAGACGAGCACGGAGGGAGCGATCTCGAAGCGACGTGCCGAGGCGTTGTAGGACAGCGCCAAATGACCGCCATCGACCGGCAGCGGTCGGCCGCCGAGCCACGGCAACGCGATCTTGCCAGGTGCTGTATCGATGCCAATCGTACCGCTCAGCACCTCGCCGGCGCTCGACAACTCGAGCTGGGCCTCGCCCCACACCGGCACGTCGAAGCCTTCCAGCATGGCAAGCTGGGGCACCGAGCGCGCCAGCGCCTGCGGCACCAAGTTCTGCACAGAAAGATTGAGCTGCAAGGTGTTTGCGTTGGCCGCTTCCGTGGTGCGGAAGTTCACCTCCCACGGCCCGCTCTGCGACTCGATGCGGGCCTGACCGGCAATCGAGCTGCGGCTGCGGCGATGGTCGAGATCGATGTCGAGGTCACGCACCCGCCAGATGCTCTTGCGGCTGCCGTTGTCGAGAATGACGGTCGCCGACCTTAGCCCAACGCCGCGCAGGTAGGCGCTGGCATGCTCGCGCCGACGGGCGCGGCCGGATGCCTCCGAAAGGACCCTGACGAGGTCGATGCGCGACTGCGTCCAGTCAGCCGGTTCGGCCTTGGGGGCAGCGCCATGCGTACTGCCGCGCAGGGCCGGCGTCTTGCTCGCGCCCTCCTCGTGGGCTTCGCCGGGTGGCGTGAACTTAACGGACAGCGAGCCGTCCTCGCTGTAGTAGAGCAGCAGACGCGGTGAGATCAGATCAATGGTCTCGGGCGCGAGGCGGCCGGCGTTCAGCGCCTTGCGGCTCAGCGACAGCGAGGCAGACGGCGCAAAGGCCAAAGGCGCACCCTCGGCATCTTCCACGCGGATGTTGTTCAGCTCGAACGACACGGTGCCGGCGTCGGTTAGGCGCGCGGACACATCCTCGATGCGCACGCTGAGGCCGGCGAACTCGCGCTCAAGGGCCTCCTGGATGTGGCTCGCCAGGAAGGTCAGCGAGATGGGGCCGGACAGCAGGCGCGCGTACAGCAGGCCGACCACCAACAGGACGGTGAAGCCGGTAATGCCGGCGATCTTGGCCGTCAGGCTGAAGGCGCTGTGCAAGCGCGCCGAAGGTTCAGGCTTGCGGGCGGTGCGCGACTTGGAGCCGGTCGTACGAGGGGTCTCCGACTGCCAAATCGATTGGCCGCCGGTCCTCGTTGAGTCGCTCCCACGATCAATGGCCAAGAGGTTCCCCCACCTCTCTATGGGTCCCGTCATACGCTCCGTGCCGCAACCGCCCTTGCGTCAGCGTCCCCCGACACGAACACCAGGACGAACCGCCGCCGGCGGCACGCGCATGTCGACTACCAAAGCAGTCATCATGCAATTCTAACGTGTGAGCAAGAGGCTCAAAAAAAGACCAAAGGAAGGCGTGTCTACCGGTCACCCCGGCAAACACGCGCTCCCAGATGGCTTCTTCATGTCTGGGGCTGAGGCTCGAGGCCGCCCGTACCCGGCTCGGGCCGCGGCGGGCGCAGCTTGCCGGCCGCCGGCACCGCCGGACCGGCCGAGCCCTTCGACTCTTCGTCGTCGTTGCTGCGCACGATCTTCTCGCCGCGCATGACGAGCTGCACTTCATCGCCACTAATGGTTTCGTATTCCATCAGCGCCTGTGTGATGGCCTCCAACTTATCCCGGTTGGCGAACAGCACCTCGCGCGCCTTCTTCTCGCCGTCCGTGACGATGCGGCGGATCTCCTCGTCGATCAGCTTGGCGGTGTCCTCCGACATATTCTGGCGCTGCGTGATGGCGTGGCCGAGGAACACCTCCTGCTGGTTCTCGTTGTAGCGCAGCGGACCGAGCCTATCGCTCATGCCCCATTCAGTGACCATGCGCCGGGCCAGCTCGGTGGCCTGCATGATGTCGTTGGAGGCGCCGGTGTTGAGATGGTCCTCGCCGTAGATTAGCTGCTCAGCGATGCGGCCGCCGAACATCATGGCGATGCGCGATTCGCACCACTGCTTGGAGTAGGAGAGCTTGTCGCGCTCGGGCAGGCTCATTGTGACGCCCAGTGCGCGGCCGCGCGGGATGATGGTAACCTTGTGCAGGGGATCGTTGCCCGGCACCAGCAGGTTGATCAGCGCGTGGCCCGCCTCGTGATAGGCGGTGGCAAGTTTCTCCTCCTCGGTCATGATCATGGAGCGGCGCTCGGCGCCCATCATGACCTTGTCCTTGCTGTCCTCGAACTCCGCCTGGGTGACAAGGCGCTTGTTGCGGCGCGCCGCCAGCAGGGCCGCCTCGTTGACGAGGTTGGCAAGATCGGCACCGGAAAAACCCGGCGTGCCGCGGGCGATGACACGCGCATCGACGTCGGGCGCCAACGGCACCTTGCGCATGTGCACACGCAGAATCTTTTCGCGACCCGCCACGTCGGGGTTCGGCACCATAATCTGACGGTCGAAGCGGCCGGGGCGCAGCAGCGCAGGATCGAGCACGTCGGGCCGGTTGGTGGCGGCGATGATGATGATGCCCTCGTTGGCCTCGAAGCCATCCATCTCGACAAGCAGCTGGTTGAGCGTCTGTTCGCGCTCGTCGTTGCCGCCGCCAAGGCCGGCGCCGCGATGGCGGCCGACCGCATCGATCTCGTCGATGAAGATGATGCAGGGCGCGTTCTTCTTGGCCTGGTCGAACATGTCGCGCACGCGCGAGGCGCCGACGCCGACAAACATCTCGACGAAGTCGGAGCCCGAGATCGTGAAGAACGGCACGTTGGCTTCACCAGCCACAGCACGTGCAATGAGGGTCTTGCCGGTACCCGGCGGGCCGACCAGCAGCGCGCCGCGCGGAATGCGACCGCCGAGGCGCTGGAACTTCTGCGGGTCGCGCAGGAATTCGACGATCTCCTGCAGGTCGGTCTTGGCCTCGTCGACGCCTGCCACATCCTCAAAAGTCACGCGCCCCTGCCGTTCGGTCAACAGCTTGGCTTTCGACTTGCCAAAGCCCATGGCGCGGCCGCCGCCCGACTGCATCTGGCGCATGAAGAAAATCCACACGCCGATCAGCAACAGCATGGGGAACCAGTTGACCAGCACGCCGAGAATGGAGGGCACATCCTCCTCGGGCGGACGGGCCGTGATCTTCACGCCCTTCTTGTTGAGCCGCTCGACCAGGTTGGGGTCTTCAGGTGCGATGGTGGTGAAGGTGCCGCTCTTGTCGCGGTAGGAGCCGGAAATGCGGTGCTTGGCGATCGTGACCTCGGTCACATTGCCGGACTCGACGCCCGCCAGGAATTCCGAATAGCTGATCTCGTTGCCGCGCCGGCTCTGGCCAGGGCTCTGGAACAAGTTGAACAAAGCCATCAAAAGCAGGCCGATCACGACCCAGATGGCAAGATTCCGGAAGTTCGAATTCATCGAGGATCCTTCGTGCCCTAGGGTTCAGTGCCGCCGCTTCCCCAGGTCTTGGCGCTGCCTCGGAACGGGGTCCGGGCCAAAACTGAAGTTAACATAGGAGTGTATAACAACTTTGCCAAGCTTACGGCCGGTTTGTGCCGTCCGCATTGGACTTGCGGCTACCCCAACACGACGAGCATTTCGTTGCTGGGTCAAGGCGGTGCGGCCCAACAGCGCCCGTACATCTACCGATGCACGCGGCTACCGATGCACGCGGCGCCCCAAGCTCGAGCGTTGCGGATGCACGGACGGGCCGGCGCCGGCAACATGGTTGACAAGTGTCTAGTAGTGCGGGCACGGACGGCCAGCCTGTCGCAGGTGTTCAGCCGCCGCCGCCGGAGCCGGCCAGCGCCAGGAAGGTGGCCCTGAGCTCGCCGGCCTCGGCGCCCGACCGGAAGTCGAGAGGCGGTACGGCGAGCAGATCGATGCCACGCCAGAATGAGGGTGTGGCGCGCAGCGAGGCGACGGGCAGCCGCGTTGCAACGTCGACCCGTGCCCGCAGCTCGCGCACGCCTTCCACGCCCAGAGCCCGCACCTCGACGGCCCCTTCGCACCTGTGGCCGGTGGACACGCGGAAGCGGCCGTCCCAAACGGCCACGCTGCCCGGGACGAGCAGCAGGGTGGGCAAGGCGTCGCGGCCGGGCTCGCGCTCGATCAGCAGACGCTCGGGCGCGGCCGCCACCCTGGCGCGGGCCAACGTCCACGCGCCAGTCGGCGTCGAGGCAAGCTCGGCCAGGATAGCCTCGACGCCAGCCAGCGGCACCGGTTGACCGGCTCCGCCCGCCGCGGCGACGGCATGGGCGAGCACGCGGGAGACGATCTCATCGGGCAACGCGGTAAGCTTGCTGCGATCGACATCGAAGAAGCCGCACGGGTGTACTTCGACGATCCCAGCCCTGGGGTCGAGCACGTCCGCCACCCAGCGATCGAGGGCCGCACGCACCTGGCGCAGGCGGCGCGCACTCAGGCTGAGCATGCCCGGCGTGAGGCCGATGCCTTCAAGCGCTGATTTGGCGGCACGCAGGCGCACGCGCTCGAAGATCGGCGAGGCGTTGCTCGGGTCCTCGATCCAGCCGATGCCACGCCGACGCAGGTAGGCCTGCAGACGCGCCTTCGGCACTTCGAGCAGCGGGCGGGCGATCAGCAGCGGTTCGCCATCCTGCAGAGGAGCGAGCGGGGCCATGGCGCCAAGCCCATCAAGACCGCTCCCGCGGGCGAGCCGCATGAGCAGGGTCTCGGCCTGATCATCCTCGGTATGGGCCGTGACGATGAGGCCGATGTCGTGCGCCAGCGCGTAGTCGGCCATCAGGCGGTAGCGAGCGCGCCGGGCCGCAGCCTGCAGGCCGCTCGCGGGCTTGTCGCCCTGCCACACGAGGATCGCATGGCCAAGTCCGAGGGCCGAGGCTTGGCGGGCGACGGCGTCGGCCTCCGCGGCCGAGCCGGGCCGCAAGCGATGATCGACCGTGAGGACGGTGCAGGACGCGAAGGATCGGCCCGTGCGGGCGATCCATTCGGCCATCAGGGCCATCAATGCGGTGCTGTCGCTGCCGCCGGACACGGCCAGTGCGGTGCGCACGTGCGGACGATCGGCGAAGAAGCGGGCGAACAGTCCGTCCAAGTCGTCGGGCTCGATCGAGGCGCTGATGTCCGACATGACTGCACCAGCAGCCGTGTTGCTTCGCGCTGCTGCCTCTGACCCGGCGAGCGCCGCCTAGCTGCAGCCGGCGCGCTGGCGCTCGGACTGGACGGCGCTCTTCACGCGTGCGGGTGCGTTGGGGAACTTGACGGCCAACTCGTTGAAGGACGAGCAGGCCGCGTCCTTCTGCCCCAGACGCTGCAGCGACATGGCGAGCTTGAGCAGGCTTTCAGGCGCCTTCTCGCTCTTGGCGTAGGTCTGATAGCCCTTCAGGAAAGCGCTGGCCGCAGCCCGATACTGACCGCGCACGAACAGCGACTCGCCCATCCAGTAGATGGCATTGCCGGCCAGGGCGTGGTTGGGGTACTGGCGAAGGAAGTCGTCGAAGGCCGTTTCCGCGGCGGCATAGTCGCGCTGGATCAGATAGCCGTAAGCTGTCGAGTAGAGCGCCTTGGGATCGCCCTCAGCCCCGCCCTGCTGACCGCCGCTGCTCTGCTGTAGTCCGCCGCTCGCAACCTGGCCGCCGGAACCGCCGGACGGCTCGTTGATGAGGCGCCCGATGTCGTCCTTCTTACCTCCATCCGGGGAGACGGTGACCGAGCCGAAGCCGGACTTGTCCGGCAGGGTGGTGCTCTCGACGGTCGGGCGTCCGGGACGGCCGGGTTGCTGGGGATCGTTGCCAGCAACGGTCGTTGCCGAGGTGGTAAGCGCGCCGCTGCGGCCGCCGAGCGAGCGCACCTGCTCCTGCAACTGCTCGATCTGGGCAGCCATGGCGCGAATCTGGGTCTCCAGGCCGTCGATACGGCCGGCATCGGCACCCTCAAACGCGGCAGCCGCACCGGGGTTGGCGCGGGCGCTCGCCGATCCACTTGAGCTGACGCCCTTGGCGAGCGACTCAAGTGTGCCCACCATCGCCTGCATGTCGACCAGCTGCTCCTCCAGTGCCTCAACGCGCTGGCGCAAACCGGCATCGGAGCCGCCCGCCGCCTCCCTGGCGGCCGGCAAGGGCGCCTTGGCGGTGGGCGTGGCGGTGCCGCCTGGAAGTCGTGGGCCGCCGGTCTGCGGCTGCTGCTGGGCGCTGGCGCTGATCGAAGCTAGCGAGGCGACGACAACAAGCACGACAGCGAGCGAAGCATGGACGGGAAATCGGGTCATCGTGGGTTCGTTGCGACTCTTGGGGTCAGCGTTGGTCGATCTGCCTCGTTTCACTGCACGCGGCGGTGCGCGGCGCAGCGCCGTCCCGGCTCTGATGCCTCAGTTCGATCACGACTTCGCAGTGCCGGCAAGCAACAATGCCGCATGCATTGGCCGTGCGCGGCCGCCACAGTTGCATGATGCAAGGAAGTTACACTCAGTCAAGACTGCGACGGCGCCCGGAAGCGCGCTGGCTCCTCCCGCCTGGGCGGACACGCAAATGTGCGCCGTCAATGGGGCCAAACTGAGATGTGACAACGACTGATGCCCCGAGCGGATCAGGAGCGCGCGTCGGCACGGCTGTTCAGGACCGTCTGGGCGCGGCGATTCTGCGACCAGCAGGAAATGTCGTTGCAGACCGCCACCGGACGCTCCTTGCCGTACGAGATGGTACGGATGCGCTGGGCGCTGACGCCATTCTGGGCCAGGTAGTTGCGCACGGCCTGGGCGCGCTTGGCGCCGAGCTGGATGTTGTATTCGCGCGTGCCGCGCTCGTCGGCGTGGCCTTCGATGGTGATGGTGTACTGCGAGTACTGTTGCAGCCAGCGCGCCTGATTGGCGAGCGTCTGCTGCGATTCGGGGGAGAGATCGACGCTGTCGGTCGTGAAGTAGACGATGTCGCCGACGTTGACGGCGAAATCGCGCGCAGAGCCGGGCGTGGCCGGCGCATTGCGGCCGCCGCCGCCAAGCTCGCTCTCTGGTTTGGGAGTCTGGGTGCAGGCGCTCAGTGCCAATACCAAGGCAAGCGCCGCGGCGATACGCGACAACCCCGCTAGCCAGCTGCACAGCTGCATTCTGATGCTCCCCCTATTTCCTCGGGGCCTCCAAAAAGGCATCCGGTGCGCGAACGGGATTTTCGCCGCGTCTCCAAGCCTCTTAGAGGACGGTTCGTTCAAAAATGTGACCACTCGGCGCTTGAAAAGCGCCCATTGGCGGGCAAAGGCAAGACGCGGGGGAAGCGTTTTCCCCGCAATGCCGCGGTAAGGTCGCGGCCGGACAACGCGGTGTTGCAAAAAAACTAGGGCTGCATCCGGCAGCTAATCTGCCCAAGATGCAGCCCCAATTTGAACGGTCCTCAGCCCAGAAGGGCTGGAAGCCGCGTTACTTCACCTGCTGAGCGGTCGGCAGCTCAGCGCCGAGCTTCATCGGCACGCGCTCCTCACGACGGCAAGCAGTCAGGGCAACAGCGGCGACGACCGCCGTGATAACGATCACGCTCTTGATGTTCATGTCTTCTCTCCTGATGTGTTCGGCAATCGCACCTTCTCGGGTACCGGTGATAAACGATCAGATCAAGAACTGAGGTCCATGTCTGAGGGTTTTCCGACCCGATTGATGCGAAAATGCCACGAGATTTTCCGACGCACCGGCCTGGCCAAACGCGCACGAGAGACGAACAACCGGCCCACCGATGCAACCGGGCCGCGCTCCGTGGTAGAACACACCAACTAAGTTAATGTGCCGTAAAGTTGTGTTTCAGTTGCGCAACGGCGACCAGGCCGGATCGGAGGCAAAGGCAGGGGTCTGCACCCGCCGCTCGTTGTAGCCGGTCAGATCGATGGAAAAGAGCTTGGGGCCGCCGGCGGCGCCTTGGCTCTCGCGAAAGAACATGATCACCCGGCCATTGGGCGACCAGGTGGGCCCCTCGTTGTGGTAGCCCTCGGTCAGAATGCGCTCGCCAGAGCCGTCCGGGCGCATGACGCCGATCAGGAACTGGCCACCCATCTGCTTGGTGAAGGCGATCAAGTCGCCGCGCGGGGACCACACCGGCGTCGAATAGCGGCCCTCCCCAAAGCTGATGCGGCGCTGCTGGGCGCCGTCGGTGCCCATCACATAGAGCTGCTGGCTGCCGTCGCGGTCTGATTCGAACACCACACGGCGTCCGTCGGGACTGTAGCAGGGGCCGGTGTCGATCGCGCTGCCCGGGGTCAGGCGGCGCATCTGCTTGGAACGCAAGTCCATTTCCACGATTGCCGAGTTGCCGCCCTCGCTGATGCTCATGACGATGCGCTGGCCGTCCGGGGAAAAGCGGGGGGCGAAGGTCATGTTGGGGAAATTGCCCACGAGCTCGCGCTGGCCGGTCTCGATATTGAGCAGGAACACACGCGGCTGATCGCCGGTGTATTGCATGAAGGTGATCTCGTGCTGAGTCGGGCTGAAGCGCGGGGTCAGCACCAGCTCCTTGCCCTGGCTGAGCAGGCGGATGTTGGCGCCGTCCTGGTCCATGATGGCCAGCCGCTTGTTGCGCTTGTCCTTGGGCCCGGTTTCGTCGACGAACACCACCTGCGTGTCGAAATAACCCTTCTCGCCGGTCAATTTCTCGTAGGCGAGGTCGGCCACCAGATGGCCCAGTCGGCGCCAGTCGTCGGCCCCGACCGTGAAGCGCTGACTGCCGAGCTGGCGCGTTGAGAATACATCCCAGACCCGTGCCTCAGCGACCAGGCGGCCGTCGGGGCCCTTATAGGCTCGGCCGACCACCAAGGCCTGTGCGTTGATGGCGCGCCAGTCGGGAAAGCGCGGCGGAGCGTTCATGTCGCGCACGGTGTCGATGAAGGAAGCCCGGTCGAGCGGCTGGAACAGACCGGACCGCTCCAGGTCGGCCATGACAACATTGGACACCTCTGCGGCAAAGCGCGGATCGTCGCCCTGAAACTCGGGGATGGCGATCGGGATCGGCTTCAGCGTGCCGCCCGTTACCTCGCCCTGCAGGCGCCCCTGTGCGACCGCGGACACCGCCGACACTGCGCTGAACAGCAGAAGCAACACACCTGCGATCGAAACGGACCTATTCCAGTCAGTTAGCCCAGCCATCATGCAAGCGATATCTCCGCAGGTTTAGCAGTCCTAGATCGTTCATCCGCCAAAGAGATCTTTCGGATTGAAGATCAGATCAATGCCCTTCCAGGCCTCATATTTATCCGGCGGCAGCATATCATAGGGTTGGCACCCGAATACGGCGCGTTCGGCCGCCTCGGCGGCAAGCCGTGAGACCGGCGCGCCGTCGACGCCGGTGGCTCGCGGTGTTCCCACCACGCTGCCCTCGCGGTTGAGATCGAAGCTCAGGCGCACCTTGAGGCCTTCGAGCCCCGCTGCAGCGCCAACCGGCGGACGATAGCATTCCGTTATCCTGCGGGTGAGCAGGCCGACCAGGCGCGCGCTTTCGCTAGCCGACAGCTGCTGATCGCGCCCCTCCTTGGCGCCAAGCACGGGACCCTTGTTCTTGCTCGGCTGCTCCTGCGGCGTATTCGGCAGCGGTGCGCCCTTGTCCGGCACCTTGTTGAGCAGGGCCTGCATCTCGCGCATCTGATCGTCGAAGGATTTTTGACGCTTGGCCTCGGCCTCCTTGCGCTTCCTTTCCTCGTCCTCCTTCTTTTTCTTGAGCTCGGCCGCCTTGCGCCTCCTCTCGTCGTCCTCCTTCTTTTTTTTCAGCTCGGCTTCCTTGCGCAGCCTTTCGTCCTCATCGCGCTTCTTCTGTTCGTCGGCCTTCTTCTGGTCATCGGCCTTCTTCTGGTCATCGGCCTTCTTCTGCTCGTCGGCGAGACGCTGCTCCTCAGCCTTGCGGGCCTCCTCGCGACGCTCCTCCTCGAGCTTCTTGGCCTGCTCGATGGCGGGGTCCGGACGCTCGGCAGCGAGCTTTTCGGCGATCGGGTCGGTAGCGGGCTTCGGCGGCTCGACCTTGGCCACCTCCTTGGGCGGCTCGGGTTTGGGCGGCTCGGGCTTGGGGGCTTCCTTGACCTCTTCCTTCGGCGGCTCGGGCTTGGGAGGGTCGGGGGGCTTGGGCGTGGCGACCGGGGTCGGTTTGGGTGCCTCTTTGCGCGGCACCTCGGCGGCCTTGGGTGTCTCCTTGGCCTCCGCATCCATTTGCTTGGCCGTGCGTACGCCCTTGCGCACCTTGGTGACGTCGGAGGGCTTTATCAGATCGACGGCGACCGCCTCGGGCTCGCTCACGCGCAATTCGCGCTGCGTCTGAATGGTGAACATCGCCCATCCCAGCACCGCAGCGTGCAGCATGACGGAGATGATTAGGCCGACATGCACGCCAGTTCGTTCGCCTCACCTGTCATCCGGGAACCGCGGATCCCGGACCATGCCTCGCTCTAGCGTGGTGCCTCGCACATGCCATCACCCCTTATGGCAAACCGCATCATGGCATGTGCGAGACTGCACCACACTAGAATCGCCTCTTTGCTAGAGTCCTTCAGTCTC
>Ga0075431_100003930_pt1 | contig 14481 bp, 14 predicted proteins | sample RhiMetdeltSRZDD5_FD_75297 | JGI IMG/M metagenome (GOLD analysis project Ga0075431, IMG submission 75297) | Populus rhizosphere microbial communities from Tennessee, USA - Rhizosphere MetaG P. deltoides SRZDD5 | ecosystem: Host-associated > Plants > Roots > Rhizosphere > Soil | place: USA... | reverse complement strand
CGGCACTCTCCGGCCGCTGAGCCGAAGCAGAAGATGCGGCGACCACGATCAAGAACAACCACAACGATCGCGAGATCCTCATCGCGTTCCCTCCCTGTCGGGTGGAGGCAGTATAGTCGCGCGTGACGCTCACGCCCACGTGGCCCGTCGCGGGGCGGCGGAAAAGCAGGAATTTGCCGACCGCGGCGTGATGGCGATGCTTTGGCCGATCGCGCTGCCGATCGCTTTCGTGATGTATGGCGCGCTCGGGATCGTGAACCGCGTCATGCGGGACAATCCGAGCTAGATGCGCGCACAGTCCGGCGGGATTGGGAACGAATCGCGCCCCTCGGCACGACCGCCGAAATCTTTAGGGTAGCCGTGTGAACTTTACCCTACCGCCCGCGCCCCTTTTAGCCGAAGCTCTGCGTCGCGGCTAATGTAGTCGCCCCTACAGCACGGATCATGGCCGAAGAACGAAGAAATCATTGGAATTTCGAAAACACCGACACCGGCTGGACATGGACCGTCTCACGAGCGGACGGATCTCGCGAGGCATCGACCCGAGCTTTCAGAACGCTCAAGGAATGCGCCGACGACGCGATCAGCCACGGCTACGTCGCATGGCGTGCCGAAGAAGAGCGCCGGCGCGACCTGGTGCTCGGCGTGAAGAAGGCGCTGAAGCGCGACGTAGCGCAGGATTGAACCTACAGCCTCTGCCGCGCAGCCGTGACACGGCCGCATCAATAAAGCAGCACCGACCGACGCTCGTCCGCCCACGACTGCTCGTCCCGGGCGGCGAGCACATCGAGGTCGCCCGCTTCGGCGGCGGGATCATCGACCCATTCACGTAGAAGCTCGCTACCGTTGATGAGATCGATCGCCAGGCGGTCGTGCTCGTATTCGTACGGGAAATCCCGCCAGAGCTCGTAATCCGGCCGGAGTCTTCGCAGCGCTTTGAACGCGAGCGCCTGCAACCGCCACGGTCGAAAAGCATCGTGGTCGTAAGCCGCGTCCTCGACATGCATCTGCACGCCCGCGCAGAGCTTGCCCGCATGCTTGTGGAATGTCGGCTCGAACCAGCACTCGCGCAGCCTGCAGCCGCGCAACCATTCTGGCGCGAACGCCTGCATTTCCGAGAGCAGCGCACGCGCGTCCAGATCGGGGGCACCGAAGAGCTCGAGCGGCCGCGTCGTGCCCCGCCCTTCCGAAAGCGTGGTTCCTTCCAGCATCACGGTTCCGGCGTAGCAGCGCGCCATCCACAGGTTGGGCGCGTTCGGGCTCGGATTGACCCATACACGGTCGCCTAGCGGCCAGCCGTAACCGGGCGCGAGCGCGGGCTCCCAGCCCTCCATCTTCACGACGTGATGATCCACATCCAGACGAAGGGTCGCGACGAACCACGCCGCCAGCTCCCCCATCGTGAGGCCGTGCCGCATTGGCATGGGCGCTGCGCCTACGAAGCTTTCCCACCCCGCGCGCAACGTGAGCCCTTCTACAGGTCTGCCCGCGGGGTTCGGGCGGTCGAGCACGTAAACGCGCTTGCCGTGCTTTGCCGCTGCTTCGAGCACGTAGCGCAACGTGGTAATGAACGTGTAAATGCGGCAGCCTAGATCCTGCAGATCGACCAGCAGCACGTCGAACGTGTCCATCATCTGCACCGTGGGACGCCGCACTTCGCCGTAAAGGCTGAAGACCGGAATGCCATGCACAGGGTCGACGAAGTCCTCCGACTCGACCATATTGTCCTGCTTGTCGCCGCGCAGCCCATGCTGCGGACCAAATGCCGCGGTAAGCTCGACGTCGACGAGCGCCGCGAGCGCATCGAGCGTGTGCTCGAGCTCCGCCGTCATCGACGCGGGATGTGCAAGCAGCGCCACGCGCTCGCCGGCGAGCGGTTTTCTGAGCGCCGGCTCTTCCAGCAGCCGGTCAATTCCGAATTTCATCGAGCTCGAGCACGAACGCGTCGCGGTGGTGGAAATCCGGCTTGCCCGGAGGATGTGCAAGCGCCCAGTACGAGAGCACACCGTCCCGGTCTTCGATCACCGCTGTCAGCGAAAGTGAAAGCGCGTCGCCGGCGTGCATGGGCGAGAGGCGCGTGAGACGTACCAGGGCGTCAAGCTCGAGGGTTACCGATGTGCGACGCACGGTCACTCCCGGGTCCAATGCGTCCTCCTGAAGCCACGCCCCGTCGCGATATGCATCGAAGCTGTACGCCGCCCACTCGCCTGACGGCGAGAAATTGAACTCGTGATACGCAAGTGCGGTTCCGCGCCTCACGAAAATCTCGCAGCAGGTGTGCTGCCAAAGGCGCTCGGCTACGCGAGCCTGCCGCGCCTGCGGTATCCGAAGCCGATCGAGCGCACCATCGATCATGTACATCACCGCCAGCGTTCCGTCCGTATACCTCTGCAAACGCGCTCGGATGCTGTGCACGGCATCGGCCGGTGTGTCCGGATGCGGTGTAAGGGTGACGGTGCGCACCGGGCCGTGCGGCACCGAAGTAAGATCCGTAGCCAATGTACCGCTCGTGACGCCTGCTGCCATTGCGAACGGATTATACGTGCGTCGCCGGCGGCTCACTCCCCCGCAAGCGCGGGAAGATTCGGATAACATGAGCCCCCGTACGTCCTATCGAACCAGGAGTCGCCATGTCCGAGTACACGACACAGGAGCTGTCCGAGGAGCGGCTTAGACAGGCCGCTGAAGAATTCGTCCGGCAGGGGGTCGACATTCGCGCCCGGGTCCACGATCTGACGCTCGCCGCGCTGCAGAGCCGCCGCTTCGATCGTGACGCGATGCGGGATGTGTTCCGTGCAGTCACCGCCGGCGTGGCTACCGGCGCGGAAGGCTCGCCCGACATGCGCCAGGCGTTGGCCGACGGCTTGAAAGGCATGGACCAGGCGCTCGCCCGTTCGGCGGAAGCCGGCGCAACGGCGTTGAAACAGCTCGCCTCCACCGGCAGGAATTTCTCGGAAAGCGATCTCAAGGCAGCGCTCGCAAGCCTGAAAAGGCTCGAGGACGATTTCGTCGCGACGATCACCAATGTCGCGGACGCGGCCTCCGGGCCGGTGCAGCCGCAGCTGCGCGGTGCGCTCGGAGACCTGACGCATGCCGGCACCGAAACGGGCAAGCAGCTCGCGCTCGCCATGAACGAGCTCGTCTTTCGCTTCGCCAATTTTTCGCTTGATGCCGGCATCGCGGGACTCGAGGCGGCGGGGGAATTCGGCGCCCGCTTCGCCAATCTCGCGAGCGGCATCCTGTCGGGCGTTGCGGACGCGCTCCAGAAAGATTCCGAGGCGCGCAAACGTGTCTAGAGACTGCGCTTCCGTCTAGCGCCGCCAGCGCCCGCACGCCTGTCATGCTGAGGGAAACCGTAGGTTTCATGCGGGACCTGCCGCGCCTGCAGGAGATCAGCGCGGTCCTGATCCGGCATGGGCTCGGAGACATCGTCAGGCGCTTCGGCGTCGGCACGGTGCTAGAACAGGCCGGCCAGATGCTGAATTTCCGCGCCGCCTCCGAAAGCGTGCGTCTCACGCCCGCCGAGCGCATGCGTCTCGCGCTCGAGGAGCTCGGGCCGACCTTCGTGAAGCTCGGCCAGGTCATGGCGACACGCATCGATCTCTTTCCGCCCGACTGGATCGCCGAATTCGAAAAGCTGCACAGCTCCGTGCCGCCGGTGCCGATCGACACGTTGCTTCCCGAGATGACGCTCGCGCTCGGCCGCTCGCCTTTCGATGTGTTTCGCGACCTCGAGCGCGAGCCTTTCGCCTCCGCCTCCATCGCGCAGGTACATCGGGCGAAACTGCAGGACGGCACACCGGTCGTGCTGAAGGTGAGGCGTCCCGGCATACGCGAGAAAATCGAGGCCGATCTGCGCATCCTCGAGCAGCTCGCCGCGCTTCTCGAGTCCGAAAGCTCCGAGGCGCGGCGCTATCAGCCGGTTGCGATCGTCGGCCATTTCGCGCGGTCGCTCGAACGCGAGCTCGATCTCGCTCTCGAAGCGCGAAACGTCGAGCGTTTTGCGAGCAACTTCGCCGGCGACCCGGTCGTCGTCGTCCCCAAGGTATACGCCGAGTGGACGAGCCCCGTCATGAACGTCCAGGAGCAGATCGTCGGCATTCCAGGGACCGACATGGCCGCGGCCGAAGCCGCCGGATTCGATCGCAAGCTGCTCGCGGCCCGCGGTGCCGAGGCGGTGCTCCGCATGATACTCATCGACGGTTTCTTTCACGCGGACCCTCACCCCGGCAACGTATATTTCCTGCCCGGGAACCGCATCGCGATCATCGATTTCGGTATGGTCGGGCGGTTGAGCCCGCTGCGACGCAATCAGGTGATCGACCTGCTGGCCGGCCTCGCGCGGCTGGACGAGGCGCCCATGATCGACGTGCTGCTCGAGTGGGCGGGCGACGCTTTTGTCGACGATGTGAGACTCGCGGCCGATCTGAACGATCTCGTGTTCGAGTTCGAAGGCGTACCGCTGAAAGACATACGCATCGCCGTGCTCCTGCGGCATTTCGCGGCGCTCGTGCGCGAGCATTCCATTGCGATTCCTTCCGACCTTGCGCTCATGTTCAAGGCCATCATCACGATGGAAGGGCTCGGCCGCCAATACGATCCCGATTTCCAGGTCGTCGATCACCTCGCGCCCCTGCTCCGCCGCGCGCGCATGGAGCGCTATCAACCGGAAGCGCTCGTCACGCGCGGCCGCAACGCCGTGACGGATTTTCTCGAAGTCGTCGGCAGCGTCCCCCGCGATCTTTCCCGCCTGCTGCGCGACGCGAGGCGCGGCAAGACGCGGATCGACCTGGATCTCAAGCGCCTTGATCAGTTCGGCACGCACCTCGACCGCACAATCGATCGGGCGACGGTAGGCGTTCTCACGGCCTCCGTGGTGATCGGCTCCTCGATCGTGATGACGGTCCAGGGCGGTCCGACCGTCTTCGAGGTGCCGCTCTACACGATGCTCGGCCTCTGCGGCTACCTCCTCGCGTTCTGCAACAGCGTGTGGATCGTCTACGGCATCTGGCGGTCGAAAAAATAGCCAGAGAGTTCGTCTCGCCCGCTACACGAGAGCCAGCATTCCGGCCACTGCGCCGCCGGCGAGCAGCCATAACGGATTGACCGACGTCCTCAGCGTGAGGATCACGGTAAGCGCCGTGAGAACGTAGCTGCGCCAGCTCTCGTTTACCGGGCCCATCAGTATCCAGCCGCTTGCGAGTATGAGCCCGATCGTGATCGGGGTGAGCCCACGGCGAATGGCGAAACCCAGAGCTGCTTTGGGATGACGTGCATGCAGATGAGCGACCAGCAGCGTCAGGGTGGCCGAAGGCACGAGCATGGCGAACGTGGTAGCGAGCGCGCCCAGCCATCCCGCGACATGCCAGCCGATGAGCGGGATGTACATGACGTTGGGACCGGGCGCGACTTGCGCCAGCGTGTACAGCTCCGCGAACTGGGTGCTCGTCATCCAGCCATGCACTTCCACGACGTAGCGGTGCATTTCGGGCAGCACCGACGGCGCGCCGCCGACCGCCAGAAACGACAGCATCAGAAAATAGAGGAACAGCGCGGCGAGCTGCGCAGCATCCATCAGCTCTTTCCTTTCCAGGCTGCGAAGACAGCCCACGGAGCAAGAGCGCCGACGACTGCGAGCAATGGCCACCGCATGACACCCACGCCCACAAACGTGAGAGCAACGAACGTCCAGGGACGCCAGCGCCGCTGGAGCACTGCCGCTACTTTCACCGCCGTGGCGAGCAGCAGTCCGACCGCGACGGAAGACATGCCGGCAAGGGCGTCGCGCACGAGCGGCAGCCCGCCGTAGTGCTGATGTACCACTGCGATCGCGATGATCACGAGCAAGGGCGCGCCCAGAAAACCCGCGACGGCCGCGGCTGCGCCGCTGTACCCGGCAAAACGATAGCCGACGATCACGGCCATGTTGACCCCGTTCGCTCCGGGAAGCAGTTGCGCGAGGGCCAGCAGCTCCACGAACTCCTGCTCGGTGAGCCACCGGCGGCGCTCGACAAGCATGCGCCGCGACCAGAACAGGGCGCCGCCAAAGCTATGGAGAGTGAGTCTTGCGAACTCGACGAACAGCTCGCGCGGGCTCACGCCCGGCGCTTGCCAGACCGATGGTTTCATGGAAGCTTGCGGCGGATGAACGACCCGCTCAGTGTATCGGCTCCGCCTGTTCTAGGAGCCGGTGAGCCGCCCGCAGCCTACCGGCTCGCGGCTTGCTGCTGCAGCCCGGATTTCCTGCAAGATTCGATTCACGCGTCATCGCCGCCCGCCAGCGGGCACGAGAAACTAAGAAAGGAGGTGCTCGATTGCGTGTAGCCGTAACTGAGAAGGGCACGGTCCGCGCAGACCTCGCCCGCACAACGCTCGCGGTCCTGTTCATCGTGGGCCTTATCGCGGCCTGTTTCTGGATTCTGCGTCCGTTCGTGGCGGCGATGATCTGGGCAACGATGATCGTCGTGGCGACCTGGTCGCTCATGTTGCGCGTGCAGGCGAGCCTGTGGGGGCGGCGTTGGCTCGCCGTGATCGTGATGATGAGCGCTTTGGTCCTCGCGTTCGTCATCCCGTTCTCGCTCGCAATCGCGGCCATCGTGGAGAACGCCGACGAGATCGCGACATGGGCCCGTACGCTAACCAAGGCCCGGCTACCCGAGCTTCCCGCCTGGATCGTCGGGCTGCCGTTCGTCGGGCCGCGAATAGCAAGCGCCTGGGGCGACATCGTCGCCTTCGGCCCGGAGGCACTCACCTCGAGAGTCGAACCTTACGCGAAGGCGATCGGGGCCTGGTTCGTGCTGGAGCTCGGTAACTTCGGGCTGATCGCGCTGCAATTCCTGCTGACGCTCATCATTTCGGCCGTGCTGTACCTGTACGGCGAGCGCGCCGTTGCCGGGCTGCGGCTTTTTTTTCGCAGAGTGGGCGGGGAGCGCGGCGACGGTGTTGTCGAGCTTTCCGGCCAGGCGATACGTGGCGTCGCCTTCGGCGTCGTCGTGACGGCCCTCGTCCAGAGCGTACTCGGCGGCATCGGACTGGCGGTCGTGGGCATACCTTTCGTTGGCCTGCTGACAGCGCTCATGTTCATACTGGCTGTCGCGCAGGTCGGCGCCGCGCCGATCCTCTTCATAGTCGTCGCCTGGATGTACTGGCAGGGCGACACCGCCTGGGCCACGGGACTGCTGGTCTGGTCGATTTTCGTCGCCAGCATGGATAACGTGCTTCGCCCGATACTCATCCGCCGCGGCGGCCACTTGCCGCTTCTGCTCGTCTTCGCCGGGGTCATTGGCGGGCTGGTCGCATTCGGCCTCGTTGGTATTTTCGTCGGGCCACTCGTGCTCGCGGTCGGTTATCGGCTGCTCGAAGCGTGGGTCCATGAAGGTGAGACGGGTGATCTGACATAGCGGCTCGCAGCCGTCCGACGGCGCCGCGTCGCGATCGAACCGGCGTAAACTGAGTTGCGGCCTTACGATCCCGCAGGCGGACTATGAAGGCAACATCTGGTTCGGCGACAACGGCCAGGGCGGAACGACGATCCGCTACAACCCGAGAAGCCGCGAGTGGAGCTACTACCCCACCCCGCAGGTGACCGACCAGCCGAAGATCGAAATCACCCGCGACGGTGCGGTCTGGTACTGCCCGCGCTCGGCGGGCAAGCCGGGCGTCGGCGTGTTGTATCCCGACGTGACTAAGGTGAGGACGCTCCGTGCGTACTACATCGATTACGACCCGCCCAGCTCGCGCGCGATGCTGCGAAACAGGGTTGCGCCAGGCATCACGCTAGACAGAATGACGAAGTGACGCAGTGACGAAGTCAGCGAGTGGCTGACCACGTCACTGTGTCACTGTGACTACAGCGGCCGGATCTCCACCTTGCGCCACTTGATTGGGCCACCGGGCGCTTTGCCGTGGTTGCCAAACTGCAACGAGAACGGCCCGCTCGCGAATTTGCTGTCGTTGATGTTGACGGTTTGCTGCCCGTTCATTTCGACGATCAGGTTCGTACCTTTCGCGGTGATCAGGAAGGTATTCCATTTGCCGGCCGCTTTCGGCATGGGCGAGACCTTGGCGAAATTGACGATGCCGCCGGTACCGTAGCTCGGGTCCGGGCGCTGATCGTAGATATTCACTTCGTACGCATTCTCCGCGCCGATTTTCTGCGGGTCCTGCGCGCGCATGAAAATGCCGCTGTTCGTATTGTCGGCGGCCCAGAACTCAGCCCTGATCTGAAAGTCCTTGTAGGCGTTCTTCGAGACGAGATGCCCGCCCTTGCCTTTATCCGCCACCACCGCGCCGTCCTCGATTCTCCAGTTCGCATCGCCGACTCGGTTCCAGTTGTCGAGCGTTTTCGGATTCGAGCCGTCGAGCAGCGTAGTCCATCCGCCCGCCTGACCGGGCATATGCTCGCAGCCGACGAGCGCGAACGCCACCAGTACTGCAGCCGCCGTGTAACGGGATAACCATCTCATTGCGATCTCCTCCGCGATTGGACCATTGTCGATTTGTCGTGTCCGGGGCGGTCACGACTCCCCACGGAAAGCATGGGCCACCCGCCGGCTCAGCGTCAAGAAGCCGCGCGGCCGCCGATCATGCCGGGCGAATATCCGCCGTTAGCGGGAGCCGCCGCAGCCCGTAGGCGGCCCGTCGCCGTTCAGTGTGTGTGCGCGCTCGCGGCCACGCAAAACCATCCGCTCTTCGATCGAGACGTCGGCGTCACGAAACGAGCCGCTTACACGGATCGTGGCGTGACGGGTCAGCAGCCCCGGGGTTTTTGGCTGTGGGTTGAGCAGAAGCTCCCAGCGCTTTTCGCGAAACTTCACCGCCCCGACGCCGGTCGTGCGCGTCTGCGAAGTGTCGAGCATCACGGTTCGCGTTTTTCCCGCACCAGATGCCACGTCGAGCACAATCGCTGCGCAGTTGATCGGAATATCGCGGTCGCCGCGAAGCATCAGTCCCACGACTTTGCCGAAGTTGAGCCCAAGCTTTGCGTCCGCAAGATTGGAAATGCGTCCTCCGGTAACGTTCGCGCTGAATGAACCTGTTGCGTCAGCCAACATGCCTGCAACGGAATTTCCACGGCCTGACAAATCGATGTCACCGCGAACAGCACCGGCCGCACGCGCTCGTGGTGTGATCCACGCGACCAGTCGCTCCAGTTTCAGATCGCGGAGTTCCATTCGCACACGCGACGAAACCGGCTTCTGACGAGCGTCCATACGCAGCGTACCTGCGACACGTCCGCCAGCAATACCCAGCGCCAACGGCTTGAGTTCCAGCACGCCACCCGCGAGATCGGCTGTCACGCGCAGGCTCTCGACCATCGGGACCGCGACGACCTCGAATTTTTTTGCCTCGAACTTGATACTTGCATCGAACGCCTTGAGACGATCGACGCGCACCGGCCGGGCCGGCAGAACGCGGCCTTTCGAATTCGTCGCCTCCGGCTCCCCTCCTGGGACGCGATCGCCTCGCGCACGTTCCGTCGCCGGCCGCATGCCAATGAGCGGGCGCAGATCGGCGATATCCGCCCTTTCGCTGCGAAGATCGGCGCGTATGTGCGTGCGGTCTCCGCTGCGATCGTACGTCGCCTTTCCGGCGAGATCGGTCGCGCCGATCTTTCCCTTCAACTGCCTGAACTCGTAGATGTCATGCGTCTGCGTGAGCTGCGCCTCGAACCGGAAAGGCCGCGAGGGCGGCGGCCGAATGCGCAGGAACGGATGGAGATCCGAAAGTGTCGAGCCGCTCAGCCGAAGCTTTGCGTCGAACGTGCCGATGTCGAAGAGATCGCTGAAAACGCCGTCGAGCTCCACGCGGGCGGTGCGCGAAGTCACGTGTCCCCGCAGCGGAAAAACGACGCCGCTGCTGCGAAAGCTCAGGACGCCGGTGCTGAACGCGACGCCGGCGTACGGTGCGCCCTCGTAGCGGCCTTCGAACGTGATCCGGCTCGAGAGGCCATCCTCCGCCGGTTTTTCCAGCGGACTCGCCACGCCGACGAAGTGAAGATCGATCTCGCGATTCACGAAGCGAACCGTCGTACGGTGCGCTTCCAGGGTGTGGACGGTAATCCGCCCCGGCGAACGATCCTCCGGGTGCCTCAGACGCCAGTTCCTGCGCCCGTCCGCTTCTCTTTGCATGTCCACGTCGGCATCGACGAGGACGAGGCGCGAGATGACCGGCCGGCCTTCCCATACGCTTTTCAGTGAGACCTTGAACGAAGCTTCTGCCGCTGTCGCGAAAGGCCGGTCGCCGGCCCAGGGCGCGTTCTGGATATACACGCCGCGAAGCCGCACCGTCGGCTCGCCCCACTCGAGGTCGACGTGCAAGTCGTCCAGCCGTACCTCACGTCCGGATTTTTCCGTGAGGTAGCTCACCAGCGGCGTGCGGAGCCAGTTCCAGTCAAAAAGCACGAAGAGCGCAGCCAGCGCGAGCGCGAGGGCTGTAGCGAGCTTCGCGTATGCGTTCAGGCGGAGGGCTCTGAAAAAAGACTTCATTCGGGTCGCGAGCTGAATTCGCAGGACCCGTGGCAAAAGCCGGTCCCATGCTGGCGAGTGCTTCCCGTGCCCGGAGCGCCGGGACCGCGGCCCAAGCGGCAGCGCACATTCCCGGCGGGAATACAACCCCGGAGGCGCCGTCAGCCGCTTCCTCGAGCCCGGTACGTGACTGCGGCGCGAGGTTCCCTCGCGCCGCAAACACTCCCCGGGTCCCGCAGGCGTGCGTTATGCGATACGGCGGTCCGGCTGGGGCAGGCGCCGCGCCGCGTGATCGTCGTGGGAACGGTCCAGGCAACCGTCGGCCGCAATGCTGCGCGTCCCGTGAAGGGCGGTATTGGACCTCGAGCCGACACTCCGGGCGCCTGCCGCATCGGAAGCCCCGCGCATGACATGCAGCTTCGGCAGCCGCGTGTCGGCGCTCTCCTTCGCCAGGGCCTTGCGGGCTTTCGCGAAGGTCTTGCGGATGTCCGTCGCGGTGCTGTGCGTGTACTTCCATTTCGGATCAAGCAAGCTCATGGAACTCCCTCCATGTGAACTCATTAACAGGTTGAACAGCTGGTGTAGGACAAACACTTAGTCTCACGTAGGACTGACACTGTAAACCGTGTAGGCCCCACACCATCTGAGCAATCCGTCACACCTTCTCATTCAGCCCACAGAACCGTCTAGGACGAATGTCCTGTGGGGCGTCCAGGCAGGGATAAATGCCGCAATTGCGGTCAACGATGCGGAACAAATGCGCGACCGGCGCCCTCCGCTATGGTGAACAATGTCCTGAAATCGGACGACGCGATCGGGTCAGCGACCCGTGAATCTCGGCTTCCGTTTCTCCATGAAAGCGCGGTGCCCTTCGATGTAATCCTGGCTCGCAAAAGCAGTCCGCGACGACTTTCTCGGTGAGCGCGTTGTCGCTCTTTTCCGAGTCCTTCACGTATTCGTCGATGACCCGTTTGGCCGAGACTATCGAAAGCGGCGCATTGGCGGCGATGGTCTTCCCTGCTCGATCAAACCGCGCGCTGTCCGGCCGTGGCTCTCTTGTCCGAGACAATGCGGCCCTCCTTGAAGACGAGCAGGAGTTTACGGACGTTCGCAATGTCCTCGAGCGGGTTCTCCGAGACCACGATCAGGTCGGCGAGCTTACCGACTTCTACCGTGCCGAGATCGCCTGCCGCGCCGCAGAGCGCCGCCGCATGCTTCGTGGCCGCGAGCAATGTCTGCCACGGTGTGGCGCCGTCCCGCACCCACAAGCCCATTTCGAGCAGCGCGGCATCCTTCAGCGGGCGAATGTCGGAGCCGAGCGCCATCTTCACACCGGCATCGAGCGCTTTACGGAACCACTGCGCGTGCACCCCGGAAGCCGCGTCCGCGCGGCAACATAGAGAAGGCGCGAGATTGCGCTGCCTGAGGTATGCGCGCTCCCATTCGTTACGCGCCTGATCGGGCGTGAGATGGCTGATTGCGAGCGTCGGCACATACCACGCGTCGTGCTCCAGCATAAGATCGATGCATTCGTCGTCCATGATGTAGCCGTGCTCGACGCTGTGCGCGCCGAGCCGCACCGCGTTCTTTACAGCCTCAGGGTTCGTCGCGTGCGCCATGACTTTGAAGTCGCGCTGCCTGCAGATTGCGAACGCCGCTTCGAGTTCGTCCTTCAGCAGGAACGAGTGCCAATGCCTGTCCCACGCCGGCCCCATGATCCCGCCCGAGAGATTCAGCTTGATGTGATCGACGCCGCTCTTGATCTGTTCCCGGATCGCTTTAACGAACCCGTATGGCCCATCGCATTCCAGCGCGTGACCGGTCGTGAGGAAGTGACCGCCCGTTGTCGTCAGGAAATGGCCGCAGGCATACAGGCGCGGACCCACGAATTGGCCTGAATCGAATGCCCGCTTCCATGCGACGTCCATGAAGCTGTGCGTGCCGGCGCAGCGAAATCCGACGATGCCGGACTCGGTGAGCGCGGTCATCAGGCGATGGCCGAATAGCGCCACCTGGTCCGCGAGCGGCGCGTCCGACAACGAGAGATAGTCGGGATGGACATGAACGTCCCACAGCCCCGGCATGAGGTACGCGCCGCGAAGATCGATGACCTCCGCATCACTTTCGGGGACTGCGCCTCGTTCGCTCACGCCGGTAATCCGTCCGTTCTCGATGACGACGGCCATGCCGGGCCGCGGATTGGGCTGAACGCAATCGATGAGCGTGGCGTTCCTGAGGACAGTTTTCATGTCGCGGGGCAGCGTAAATCGTTAATCGATTTTCGCTCCGGATTCCTTCACCACCTTCGCCCATTTGGCGGCGTCGGCCTTCTGGAAAGATGCGAACTGCTCGGGCGAGCTGCCGACGACTTCAGCGCCGAGCCCGACCATTCGCTCTCGCACATCCGGCAGCCGCAACGTCTTCACAATGTCGACATTGAGTTTCGAAACGATCTCCCGCGCTGTGCCGGCCGGGGCAAGAACACCGAACCACTGCAAGGCTTCGAAGCCCGGCAGCCCGGATTCGGCAACGGTCGGGATCTCGGGAACGATCGGAGAGCGCTTTGGATTCGTCACGGCAAGCGCGTTCAGCCGGCGTGATTTGACATACGGGAGAAACGATACGGCGGTGCCAAACATGAGATGCACCTGACCGCTGGCAAGATCAACGAGCGCCGGCGTGTCGCCTTTGTAAGGCACATGGAGCATCTGAATCCCCGCAACGGATTTGAAGTGTTCGCCGATGAGATGCGAGATTCCACCATTGCCCGAAGAGGCGAAGCTCAGCGCATTCGGCTGTTTCTTCGCGAGCGCCACGAGCTCACGCACGTTCCTGGCGGGAACCGAAGGATGCACGGCCAACAATACCGTCGCGTTGGCGATGAGCGTAACCGGCGCGAAATCGCGCACGGGATCGTAGCCGAGCTTGCTGTAGAGACTGGGCGCGATGGCGTGTGTGCTGCTGGTCCCGACGAGTATGGTGTATCCGTCTGGCGGCGATTTTGCCGCGAGCTCGGAACCGATCGTGCCGCCTGCGCCGCCGCGATTATCGACGATCACCTGCTGGTTCCACGATTCCGTGAGCTTCTGCGCGATGAGCCGACCCACGATGTCCGTTGCGCCGCCGGCGGGGAACGGCACGATCATCCTCACGGGCTTGGTGGGGTACCCCTGGCCGCGGGCGCTGTGCGGCGCAAGTAGCAACAGGGCGACCAGACACACGGCGCGGCCAATGCGGGTCGTCATATCAGTCGAGCGCCTGCGTCACGAGCGCGTGCATGAGCTGGCGGTGGTAATAGCGGATTGGGCCGAGCGCGTGCGCCATGAACACGACCACCAGCGACTCGGCGGGATCGACCCAGAAGTAAGTGCCGGTCGATCCGGCCCAATGGAATTCGCCGCGCGAGCTCGCCACGCCCGAAATCCCCGCGCTGCGCCTCACCGCAACGCCGAGCCCAAAGCCGTATCCGTTGATATTCGGATAGTCGCGTAGTCGCGTCGCATCGATCTCCGGGCCGAGGTGATCGGCTGTCATGTATTCCACCGTCTTGCGGCCGAGCACGCGCGTGCCTTCGAGCTCGCCGCCGTTCAGGAGCATCTGTGCGAAACGAAGATAGTCCATCGTCGTGGAAACCGCGCAGCCTCCACCACAATCGAACTTGTGCAGCTTCGTTCCGTCGCGGACGGCCTGCGGCTCGCGCGTGATCGGATCGTTCGGCAGCGCTTTGGCATAGCGTGAGAACGCTTCGGGCCGAACGACGAAACCCGTGTCGCTCATCCCCAGAGGACCGAAGAGGCGCTGCTGGAGGAATTCGCGCAGCGTCATGCCCGCGATCTGTTCGACGACCAGACCCAGCACGTCGAGCCCGAGGCTGTATTCCCACGCCGAGCCCGGCTGGTAGTGCAGGGGCAGCGCACCGATCCGTGAGAGGAACTCCGCGCCCGACAACGTCGATGCTGACCACGTAGAGGAGATCGGCCAGATCTTGTGCAGCGGCGTCGAGCCGCGACCATAG
>Ga0075431_100003928_pt1 | contig 14482 bp, 18 predicted proteins | sample RhiMetdeltSRZDD5_FD_75297 | JGI IMG/M metagenome (GOLD analysis project Ga0075431, IMG submission 75297) | Populus rhizosphere microbial communities from Tennessee, USA - Rhizosphere MetaG P. deltoides SRZDD5 | ecosystem: Host-associated > Plants > Roots > Rhizosphere > Soil | place: USA... | reverse complement strand
TGTCGACCGGTGTCCACAATTCGTTTGTTCAGGCTCTTCTGCAAACGGGCATGGCGGGCTTCGTCTTGCTTCTTGCGGCTTTTTTCGCGGCCTTTCCCCCTCGCAACCTCCCGAAGAACGTCCGAAACCATGCAGTAATTATTTTCAGCATGATCTTCATCGCCTTCTTCGTGAATCCGGCTTTGGAAACCCCCATCATCGTCGTGGGCACAGGTTTCGTTTACGGTTACCTGCTTGCTCTCCGGGCCAGCCGTCGCACCCCTTTCCCATCTAGGCGAATCGGTAGACTCAAAACGGCTTACAATGAGCACTGTCAGCTGCCCGCCCGGCGCAAACGCATGCTCATCTGTAATCTGGAGTGGGCTGACAACACCACAAAAGGATTGCCTCAAAAGATCCAGTCGGCAATCTCCTTCGACAATTAATCTTCTGCTAGCGTGGGAATGCTTGCGGCCTCAGCTCCGCTTTGGGCTATCGCTTGCCGCCGGAACAGGAGCGAGTGCAAATGGAACAACTGCTTTCATATCGTCGTAGGATCTTCGCCGGTTGCAGCAGCTGGTTGGTTCTGCTCGCAGGCATCCTCTTCCTGCTTCCTGAGTCGGCTGTCGCCGAATACAGGTTGCAACCCGGAGACACCCTGGAAATTGCGATCGCCGGCCTGCCAGATCTCCGGCAGAGAGCAGCAATCGGCTTGGACGGCGCAATCGCCTTGCCATTGGCTGGCCAGACTAAAGTCGGAGGTCTCTCCATTTCAGAGGCGAGAGAGCAAATCACCCTTGATCTTTCGAATAAGATCTATCGGCAAATAACCAATGACGGTCGCGAAATCCCGAAACTTATCTTGCCAGAAGACATTGTCATCAACGCGGTGGAGTATCGACCAATCTACGTGAACGGGGATGTGGCCAGGCCCGGAGAATACGTGTTCCGACCGGGCATGACGGTCCGGCAGGCCATCGCCATCTCTGGCAGTTACGACCTAATGCGGATGCGTTTGATCAATCCGTTCATACAGGCCTCTGACTTCCGATCGGATCATGAAGCGTTGTGGGCTGAATTGGCAGCACAGCAGGCCAGGATATGGCGCCTGCGCACCGAACTCGGGGAGCAGGGGACCGAGACTATGGATAGTAAGGTACCGATTTCCACCGAGTTACGCGAACGTCTCATGTCTGCGGAAGCCGAACATCTCAAGGCACGCATGGTAGACCGCCAAAAGGACAAAAGCCTTCTTGAGGAGGCAACCAGAAAGGCAAACGCGCAGCTGGTTATCCTGGCCGAAAAGAAAAAGCAGGATACAGAGGGAAATGCGGCCGATATGGACGATTTCCAAAAGGCGAAAGAACTCTTCCAGAAAGGCATGACACCGACCACGCGATTGTCGGATGCGCGGCGAGCAGCTCTCATGTCGTCGAACCAACTCCTTCAGACGATCGTAGAGATGTCCAACCTCGAACGGCAGCGCGGCGAATTTACCAGACAGCTGGAAAAGATCGATAATCAAGGCCGTATCGATGCCTGGAGAGAATTGCAGGACGCAAATCTACGAGTCGCCCAGATCACTGCGCGCCTCAGGGGCACAAACGAGAAGCTCATGTACGCCGGTCTCCAGCAGTCCCAACTTAATCGAGGGACAGGCGAGCGACCGCACATCACCGTCTACCGAAAGGGGGCGAGCGGTACAGAAACCATCACTGCCGATGACGATTTGGAGCTTGCGCCGGGTGATGTCGTTGAAGTGCTGCAAAAGAACGAGAGTTTGGCTGGGCTGCCTCAGGAGCCAAAGGCGCAGAAATGAAGTTTTTAGGGTCTGCCGCTGTCGAACGACGGCATCCAGCACGGTGGCCAAACGCGGAGAAACGAGTGCGAGTACTTTTGGTCCACAACTTTTATCAAGTACCCGGCGGTGAGGACAGCGTCGTGTCAGAAGAGCTGTCAATGCTCCGGAAGAACGGAGTTGAGGTGGAATTATTTTCGGTGAGCAACGACGAAATCAGAGGACTTTCAGCAACAATTTCGGCAGCCCTTCAAGTTATTTACAACCCGCGCGCGCGGTACCGATTATTGAAACAATTGGCAGAATTCTTGCCCGATATCGTTCACGTTCATAATTTTTTTCCACTTTTAAGCCCCTCCATTTTTGATGCGTGCCTGCAAGCACGGGTGCCTTGCGTTCTGACCCTGCACAATTTCAGAATTCTGTCTCCCGCCGCTCTCCTTCATCCGGACGAAATGGCTCGACCGCGAGGCCTGCAGGAGTCCTGCTGGTGGACCGTTCGAAAGCGAGTTTATCGGAATTCGATGGCAGGGACGCTGGCCGTAGCGGCAATGATCGAATTTCACAAAAGGGCCGGCACCTGGACCCGCAAGGTCAATCGCTTTGTCGCGTTGACGCCCTGGGCCAAGCGAATGTTTGCGGAAGCCGGACTCCCCGATGAACACATCGTCGTCAAGCCCAACTGTGTCGCGAGGGCGCCAACGTTTGGCAACACGCGGCGTTACGGGGGGCTATTCGTAGGCCATCTCTGTGAGCAGAAAGGCGTCGGTACACTTCTTCGCGCCTGGCAGGAGATCGATTACCCCTTGAGGATCATCGGCGACGGGCCGCTAGCTGAACTTGCCGAGCGGAACCAAAACAATAACGTCCTGTATCTTGGCCGGCTCCCGAGGCAGGCGGCGCGGAGAGAGATGCTGACCGCAAAATTTCTGGTTATGCCATCGACAGGATGGGAGATGTTTCCAATGACCATAATTGAGGCATTCGCGAGTCATCTCCCGGTTATTTGCTCCGACTTGCCATCTCTCAGTGAACTGATTGAGCCCGGTATCAATGGATTGACTTTCGCCCAAGGGGACGCGGATGCCCTCGCTGCTCAAGTGCGCTGGGCCCTGTCGAATCCGTCGGCGCTTGACGAACTCAGTTCGCGTGCGTACGCGATTTATGAAAAGCGATATACGCCCGAGGCCAATTTCGACCAGCTTGTCAGGATATACCAATCCGTCTCGCGTGATCAGCGCCATGGCGCCGCGTACTTCCCCGAACAGAGTATCTGCGCGTAGGCGTCAGATGTACTTTTGATTCAATTTTGGATCGTCGTTGCAAATACCAGGCGTAGGCTATTCGCAACCCGTCTTCGAGACGCGTCTTTGGTCTCCAGCCCGTGGCGAACAAACGTCCGCTGTCCATCAGCTTGCGCGGCGTCCCATCAGGCTTCGACGCATCGAATCGGGTCCGAGCCTCCACTCCCACGACTCCCATGATGATCTCAACGAGTTCGCGAATGGTGACGTCAGAACCGACGCCAACATTGATATGTTCTTCTCCGGAATAGGTTTTAAGTAGATGAACGAGGGCGTCGGCCAAATCATCGACATACATGAATTCTCGGCGCGGGGTACCTGTGCCCCAAACCACGATTTCACTGCGGCCTTCGATCTTTGCCTCGTGTGCTTTAAGTATGAGCGCCGGAACGACGTGGCTCGAACTCGGATCGAAGTTGTCGTTAGGCCCGTAGAGATTTGTCGGCATCGCCGAGATGAAGTCGCAACCATACTGTCTTCGGTAAGCTTGACACATTTTGATGCCGGCGATCTTGGCTACCGCATACCACTGATTTGTTGGCTCCAAAGGTCCGGTCAGAAGGGCATCCTCGCGTATCGGCTGTTCGGCGAGGCGCGGGTAGATGCATGATGAACCGAGAAACAGCAGTTTCTCGACACCGCAGTCCTTTGCGGCATGGATGACGTTCGCCTCAATCATCAGGTTATCATAAAGGAACTCAGCTGGCAGCGTATCGTTCGCTAGAATGCCGCCAACGGTTGCCGCCGCTACAACGACGACATGCGGCCGGCGACGCTCCATCCACCTTTCCACGTCGGCCTGACGCCGAAGATCGAGTTCTCTTCGAGGCGCGGTCAGGATCTCACCGGACTCTGATGCCAACCGCCTCATCAGAGCGGACCCGACCATCCCTCGATGACCCGCGATCCAAACTCTCTTTCCACTGAGCCGGAATGGCATCCCATTGTGGCTTGTCATGTCGGTGATGCCTCTGACTTACGTCTCCGGGGACTTGAGAAAGAGAGAAGTTGTAAATATTCACCGAAAATTATTGGCTGCCAGTTCCCGACACAACGACGTTTGCGGATTACTCCGTCTGCGTGACGTTGGAGTCGGAGAGCAAAAAGATGACCGCGAAACGAACGACAGTTCTTGTCCACCTGGGGAAACGGAAAAGAGCGAGAAACCGGCTTTCCTGATCATGTTCACCGCCTTGCGGGTCTCTGCCACATGGATGTGATGAAGTCGGTGGTGAAACTCGATCAGAAGCTGATCAGGCAAAATCGAGGACGTGACGATATCCGGGATGACATCGTACTCAGATCCTTCAACATCGAGTTTCAGGACATCAATGTGCTCCAACTCGAGCAAGTTCAAAATGGAACTGTATCGCATCACATCGCATATGACCGTATGACCGGCGGTTGCCTTGGCGGAGAAATTGCCGCGAGAGTCCGTTGCTGGGCATAAAAACTTCTGCCTTCCGTCGAACCTGGCTATGCCGATCGGGAGTATTTGCATGCTTGCCGGCTTTCCGCGCGCTGCAATCCAATTGAGGCTCGCGGTAGTGGGATCAAATCCATAGACGTGGGCGCCGTATCTTCGACTGATTTCCTCGTCGAAGGAAATGTCGTCTCCTAGTCCAAATGACAGCACGATTGGATTAGTCGTCTTACAGAGTGGCTCGACCGCCACGACCCAGCCACCATAGTCGGAACCAAGGCGTCTCGTCGCCAACTTCACCTCTGGTGCAAGCAAGTGATCAGTCCCCACACCTGCTCTGATCACACGCTTGCAGTATCGCAGCCAATCAGGATTGTACATGCGGACGCCTGTAAAAACAGAAGAGAGATATCATCGGGGCACATGACGTTCTGCATATCGACTACTGGGGGGTACTCCTCTGTCGTAGTTGAGCCTGCGATCCGGAAATCAGAATGCCGCCAGGATGGCCATGCAGGGGCCTGCCCGGCCATTCGTGAGAGGGTGCATGCAATGCGCACCGGGCCCCGTCGGCAGCGCTGGCGGCTTAGGAACCCAACTCTGGTGATCGCCGGCGAGTATAATGTGCAGCGGCCTGCCGCGCTCGATCGCATCGAAATGCCGCAAGCGGCTATCGACCGCATTGCTGGATTAGGAATGCGCCGCTAAATCGGCTCAACTGAATGTGTCCGTGCTACGCCAATCGGCTGAGCCTTTGAATATCGCACCGCTAGTACGAGCCTTGATCAAATGCGCATTGTCCTCACTCGACGCGAGGGACTCGAGTCACCTGACGGCGTGAATATCTTTATAATTGCGCTGGGTCAGGCTCTGACTGACCTAAATCATGATGTGCAGCTCGTCGTCGGGAGCCTTGAGAGCTCGGCCGAGTACAGGCGTCATTTGGGTCCGCGTGTGAACTTGCCGATCGTTGCCTTGAGTCCAAAACCTTTAAAAGGGCTTGCGTCCGCCGCAGCGTGGCTACGGGGAAAACGAATAATTGATCGCTTCAATCCGGACCTCGTCCTCCACAGCGAGACTGTGCCTCTTCCCCTTCGCGGTATAATTATCCAGATAGTACACGATCTCCAGCCTCGAAGCGGACGACTTGCACCAGTCTGGCGCAGCATTCGGCGCCTCAGCACCAAACGCTGCGACTATATAGTCGCGACGACTACCGAACTTCGAGACGAACTCGTACGCGATCTTGGAATATCGCCAAAGCGGCTAACGGTGATCCCCAAGTGCGTCGACCTCCAGATGTACAACCGCACCGGGCTTTCATTTCGGGAGCGGGCGATTCTCCATTCCGGAACCCAGCCATATAAAGATCCCGGAGCCACGATCCGGGCGTTCGGCGCACTCAATGATCCGTCGGTGAGACTCTACGTTGCAGGGAATATCACCGTACCGACGCAGGAAGCGGTGGACGCTCTTCCTTCCCAGCTTCGCGGGCAGGTGACCCTTCTGGGAGATGTAGACGGACAGGTTCTCCGCAAGCTGCATGGCCAGGTTCGGGTCGCTTCATTCCCCACCCGGTACGCAATCCCCGTTGCCTCGGCGACCGTCATGGAGGCTGTTGCGTCAGGAACGCCAATCATCGGTTCGCATCAGGTAAGTCGTGATATTCTAGTCGAGGGCTGCAACGGTCGCGTTGTTGATACGAATCCGGACGCGATGGCGGTCGCACTGAGAGCGTTGTTAAAAGATGACGCGCTGTGGTCGCGCCTGTCTACAGGCGCCTGCCGAATGATCAGACGGTTCGATGCTGTCGGCATCGCTCGACAATACGTCGAGCTTGCGACGCAGGCGGAAGGGAAGCCGCCAGCAGTCTAGAACCCGTAAAGTCGTGCCGGATTCTCAACCAGGATCTTGCGACGAAGCTCGGCGTCGGGCACCCATCGAGCAAACAGATTGAGAAGATGGCCGGCATCGTCCGGGAGATTGGGTACCGCAGTCAGTCGGCTGCCGCTCGACGAGTCAACGTGGGGCCAACCCGAGCCCCATAGCAGCCGATCCGGATTCGTCGCCAGAAAAGCTTGCACCACAGGTACCAAGTCGTCGTAGTCGGGACGCTTTTTGGAAAGCCGGTATGGCTCTGCCAACTTGATGTATGCGCGCCCCGATTTGACCAGCGACAGCAGCGTATCGAAGCCAGGCTGCCCGACACCGCCTGCTACCCACCCAAAGTAATCAAGAACAAGAGGAACTGGCGACACGGCTAGTTGTGCTGCGAGAGCAGCAATAACGTCCGGGGGTGCGGAGATCTGGAGGTGCCATCCTCGGTCCTTGGCAAGATTGATCCAGATCTGTAACCGCTTTGCGGCTGCTGCCGGATTGAAAACTCGGGCCCCGCCGAGAAACAAACGAATTCCTGCTATGCCCGCTTCCTTCATCGAATCGAGAGCTTCCGATGAGGTGCTCTCGCTGATCAAAGCAACGCCTCGCGCGCGCGTTCTTCCGAGTCGTCTAATAGCATCGATCGTCGCTGAATTGTCATTTCCGTATATGGTTGGAGTTACAATGACCACACGATCAAAAGTAAGAAATGTGAGAGTCTCAGCGAGCTCATCAACTGTAGCCGGAGGAGGGCTATAGTCCCGTTCGCGCGACATCGGATAGTTCGCCGGTTCGCCAATGACATGAACGTGCGCATCACAGGCGCCGCGTGGAACATCAAAAGCAACCTTGATTGTTGTGCTTGAACCGGCGGTACAGGTGTGTCGCGAATTGACGATCAAACCAAGTGACGCCCCTACAGCACTGAGCCTGATAAATACTGCTCGCCGCGTCAGCATTGCTTTTGTCAACCCGATAGATCAAGCCCGCTGTTGACCGTCAACTCAATCTACCCACGCTCAGATCCCAGATATATGATCGCAGCGGAGATGCGCCCAATGACCAAAGTGGGGTTGAGCCAAGAATCATGCGTCCAGTGGTGGTGCTTGTATCGATGGGCGTGCTGAGGATGCGAAAGCCAACTCCCTTGCGGCCGAGCCGATCCATGAGCGCCAGGACACCGCGGATAGAATTCGCGACGCGATAGGGCTTCGTGATCACGATCACGTCCCCCTTCTTAGTGAAATTTATCGCTCGCTCCAATTCTGGCAACTTACGAAAGAGACCGGCCCTCTCGCAAAAGAACTGCTGAGCTCCGACGGCGGCCAGGTCGCGCCTCTGCCCCTCAAGGCGCGCGATTGGTTCAAGTGCGCCTACACGGCAATAGCCGACGATCACGTTCTGCTCCTGAAAGGTTGCTTCCGTTGCGCACCCAGGGACCGCATAGAAACTGCGGAGCGAAGGCTCTTGCGGAGGCCAGAGTTGTCGTACCGACCGTTCTATTTGCGTACCACATTGAAACTGTCAGAACATTGTTTAGGACTAAACTCCCCCGGGGTCCCGAACTCTTTAGAATAAAATTCCTGCAGCCATTACCAAGTTCCCTACAAGAAACTCCCTGGCGCTTTGTGGAAATTTGGAGGTACAACTTTCATCGGTACTTTTATTTTGTTTTTGCGCATCAGGTTTGCTATAAGTATGCAGCGGTAATATCTAAGTTCGCAAAAAGCGCAAAAAGAGGAGATCGGGACAGGGAGGTAGCGGTCCCTGGGGGGGACCATAGTGAGTTGGCGTAGTGAGGCATGCTATGAAAACTGGCGTCCCCACGGTCGTTACCCATCCGTGCGCTTTGTTCCGTGACGGCCTTCGTCAAATTCTCGGCAGCACGCCATTTAGGCCAATCCATTTAGCGGCGGAATTCGATCAAGCTGCAATCTCCGACCTAACCTCAGCTGAAATTTCTTTATGGCTGCTGGGCATTGATAGGTGCAGCGAGAGCACGTTTGATCTCGTGCGCAGGGTCTGCAAAACCACACCAAGTTTGAGGACAATCATTCTCGCACAGGTTCACACCGCCGAGGACGTGTGGCCTGCTATCGAAGCCGGCGCACGCGGTTTTCTGTATCAAAATATATCGAGCGAGAGGCTCGTTAAGTCGCTGGAGTTGATTGCACTAGGCGAAATACTTGTTCCAACCGATTTTCTGTATGCCGTCGGCGACCGACTATCTACGACCATGCGGTCTCCATCTCCGTCTCCAGCTCCGTCTCTGTCCCTATCCCTGTCGCCGTCTGAGCAGTCTGAGGAGACGGTTGCCTCGCACTTCAAGACAGGACAATTGGCCAATTGGAACGCGCTTTCTAGCGAGGATAATTCGTCGACAGCACTCATCAAAGGGCTGTCGCGGCGCGAGACATCCATCCTGCGTCTCTTGATGCAAGGCACTTCGAACAAGGTTATCGCCCGCCAGCTCATAATCACAGAGGCGACGGTAAAGGTCCATATCAAGGCTATACTGCGCAAGCTCAGACTGCATAACCGCACGCAGGCGGCGATGTGGGCTAGCAATCATCTTGACGCCGGTGTTGCCCGCTCGAATGGGTCGGAAATCATGAGTCTGTCATCCCCCGCTCACGATGGCAGGACTAAGATACTGCGGACGACGAGGGCCTGAGGTCAGGCCAGCGGTAGGAACTGTCTTATCAGAACGATAATGATCACACGCGAGGCGCGTGCATCAATGGGTCGCCTGGCCAAACGAAGCTCAAGAAAAGCCGACCAAGCCGACATGCAGCATTTTATTCAATCATTTCGTCTGCACGGGCCTGCAATGTGCCTCGGGCGACCAGTTCAACCTCAGTTTCCTTGCCACGACGCGCACGTCCATCTTCCTGGCCAGCGCGCCAGCGGACAGCTTGAGCGGTAACAGGAATTCCTCCGCGCAGAACCTCTCCGGGATGGCTGATGACAAGAGCTGGGACCGGGCCCGTCGCGCCCGAAACGGTGAAAACTGGCGAACTATTCACAACTGCGACGATGCATGGGTGGAAGCCTCTTGCTCATCGCTCCTTTCCCTCCTCAGTGGTAGTTCATCTGAGCGCAAAGGGATTAAGCCATCGTAACCGATCTGCACAAACGTCGCTGATGGTTATGATCGCACTCGAATCAACATAAGAAACCGGTCACTGGTCCTGCAAGGGCGGACGTCGAAAATGAAAATTTTGGTTTGCGGTGCGGGCGGCTTCATTGGCCATCATCTGGTGCGCCGGCTGAAAAAGGAGGGGCATTGGGTGCGCGGCTGTGACCTGAAGTTTCCTCGTTTCAGTCGCAGTAATGCCGATGATTTTATGATCGGCGATTTACGCGACCCTTATTTCGTGCGCCAATTGGTCGATCAACGATTTGATGAGATCTACCAGCTTGCTGCCGACATGGGTGGCGCCGGTTATATCTTTACTGGAGAGAATGACGCCGACGTTATGCACAATTCGGCGAACATCAACCTAAACATGCTCGATGCATGTCGTAAGCGGGCGATACCTAAGATCTTTTACTCCTCTTCAGCTTGTATCTATCCCGAATACAATCAAATGGATCCGGATAATCCAAATTGCGCCGAACACACCGCGTATCCGGCCCAGCCCGACAGCGAGTATGGCTGGGAAAAACTTTTCAGCGAACGGCTTTACCTTGCCTACATGCGCAATCACGGCATCGCCGTTCGCATCGCGCGCTATCACAATATCTTTGGGCCGGAAGGCGCGTGGAATGATGGCAAGGAAAAGGCGCCGGCGGCGATCTGCCGAAAAGTTGCCATCGCGGAGGAAGGCGGCGACATACAGATTTGGGGCGACGGCAAGCAAACGCGCTCGTTTCTCTACATAGACGAATGTTTGGACGGCACGTTTCGTCTGATGCGGTCCGATTTCACTGGGCCGGTCAATATCGGGTCCGAGGAGATGGTTACGATTGATGGGCTAGTCGATCTAGTCTTGACCATTGCCAACAAGAGGCTGAACAAAGTCTATATCAAGGGACCCACGGGCGTGCGTGGTCGCAATTCCAATAACTCGCTGGTCCAGCAGAAACTTTGTTGGGCGCCAGGCCGATCGCTGCGCGAGGGACTTGCGCCCACCTATAACTGGATCCTGGGGCAGTTGGCGTCGTGCTTTAGGGAGGCATTGTCGACCTCGAGCGTGCGGTCGATTCCCGAACGCAGCTCGTCGACTCGTCTGGGATCGATGTCGAAACCCACGACCGGCACGCCTGATTTCGCAAACGCGACGGCAACCGGCAGCCCGATAGCTCATTAGCCCGCCGGCGTCGGCTCACAGGAACCGACGGTCCGGGCTCACTCGAGCCTGTAGCAGATCGAGTAGGTGGGTGGCCTGCGCGTCACGTCGTAGCCGACCCGGCATTGAACCAGATAGGCTTGGTCGGGGTGGCGGAAGAGGATGAAGGTGGAACGATTGTCGAAGGCTTGGCTGTAACCGGCAATTTGCCATCCGTCCTTCAGCATAGTGCTGATCGAAGGCGCGTCTTCGGCCGCGGCCGGGGTGTGAACCGACAATGCGAATAGAAGCCCGGCAAGGAGACGCCACCATGCGTGGCGTGTTCGGCTGTCTTTATTCATGGCGGCAATTATGCTGCGGAAGCTGGCGCTCCGCTTGAGATTGTCGAGGTACCTCCGCGCCGATCAGCGTGATGAACTCGCGCCGCCTCATTTGCTGCCCCTGAGGCTCAACACACGGCATCGTACCAACACGCACCCGTAGCCTGGAGGGGTCAGTCAATGTCCGCTTTGGGTAAAAAGCGGACAGTTCGCAATGCAATCGCCATGTCCGCTTTACCCCCGTTAGCAGACAACGGATCGGCGGCAAATTGGACTTACGCCTATGGCTCAATGACTTTCTAAATTTTTACCTGACAAAAGAGGGTCAAAAATCCCGCTGGGGTAAACAGTGGGGGTAAACAAATCGCCCAAAGTGCCAAAAGTCATTGCGGCACAGGCTCGCGATCACGCAGCGGTCGTGCAGGACCGAATAGAAGAATTTCGCAGGTGCCGCGCGTTTCCATCGGAAAGGCGAACTCCCCGCGCTTGTGGTACAGAACCGCACATACATTTTTACAACGTGTTTCCTCATCTGCCGCGGTAGCACCATCTAGGGAGAATTGACATTCCCCGCCCTTCTCCACAACAACCGAGACGAGCGGGTTGTGGGGTAGGCCATGTCCTTCATTTGGAAGTTGCTTTGGCTCGTGTTTTTTGCGGTGGGCTGTTTTTGGCCGCTGCAAAGTTTTCGTGCTGACCGACTTGAGCGCACCCGCGCCGCCGCCCTTTCCTCGGCGGTGCGCCCTGCGCAGACAGCGGATGTACCTGCTGCGTGGGGAATTACTTATGGACGCTTATGATAACCCGCCTGGAGTAGCTCATGAACGACATGTTCCTGAGCAGAATAACCAGCTCAGACTCAGTATCATTTTTGCTAGATAGATTTTCGGGGCCAGGCTGCTTTGGGCTTGGTTCAAGTCGTCCCGACTCGCCGTTGGCAAGGCGTCCCGAGTCGCCGTTCGCGAGGCGGGTCGGGACGCACCAAATCAGTTGACCCCACCACTATCAGATTGGCGGTGCCGGCGGATGTAACCGCACTGTCAGGGCCGCGTCTGCGTCGAAGGCGTTCAGCGTTGGCGCGGCCTAACATCAGTTGCGGGCTTTCTGTTGGAGGACAGTTCAGTGCCAGAGGAAGTGCGAGCTATTCTGGTCGGCGTGCTAATTTTTGTGCTGGCGTCAGGGACTCTTGTCAGCGCGATCGTAATGGCAGGCCATTAAACACGGTCTGCGATATAACGGGAGTCATGATGCGACGACTAATTATTGCCCTTGCGGCCGCTTCCGCGCTCGGCATCTCGTTTTGTCCAACCGACGCCGCGGCGCGTCGGACCCGCGCCGCCGTAGCCGACAGCGTCCCAAGCTGGGATGAAACCGAAAGCTGCCGCGCCGCAGCCATGGCTGGGCACGAAACGCCCAGTGAGAGATTGAAAGGCTGTCTGGCGAGCGAGCAGCGCACACGTGAGGAACTAGACAAAAACTGGTCGACGTTCCCGGCAGCCGATCGCGTCGGTTGCGTGAAGTCGCTAACTTTCTCGCCCACGTACACCGAGCTTGCGACCTGCCTTGAGATGAGACGCGACTTAAAGAACTCGCGTGATGCAAAGCCCCCCGACACCAACCCGTCGCACTGACCACCGCGAGCGGAAAGAAACAGTCATGACATACACAGATTTCAATACGGGTCGCATGACGTACGAATTGGCCGCAAAACTGCGTGAACATAAGTACCCGCAGCCGGACGACGATGAACTTAGGAATAGACCACGAAGGTGGGTTTTGTACCTCGATCCGATACGATCATACGGTCCAACTATCGGTGAGTTAACAGCTGCCCTCAGTACGGAAAGAATTTTCAAGGACATACAACAAGAAAACGACGATTGGCGTGCCGTGAGTGCCGACGGAAGTTTCGTGACAGCCCCTTCCATGCTCGAAGCGCTAGTAAAGCTGTGGTGTATGCATCACCCAACTGACGAGGGGTGGTGATGAGCCGTCTAGGGCGGCGCCCTCGTTCTCGCAGGCTCGGTTTCGACCTTGAGGGGATCGTCTCGAAACGGCCGATCTCTGTGTATCGCTCAGGTCCGTCGAAAACCTGGATCAAAGACACGCGCTCTCGACGGAACGTTCTAAGCGATTTTTTATCAACTTTTGTCACTGGGAGGTCAAAACCAGGAACGTCGCTGTTCTGCGTCCGTTGACAAGATGGGCTCACAACAAAGGATGATTATCCGTTGTGTCGATTATAAAAAATATTTTGAAAAGTGCGGCATCCCGCGCTGGCTTTGAAATTCACCGAAACCGGCCTCGACGAACGGATATTGCAGACTGGGAACTTTATCGACCGCTTTATTCACCGTGGTTCTCAAACGAATTTCAAAAGTACTACTCGATCGCCGCTCCTCGGACAATCGTAAGTCCTGACAGGTGCTATGTTCTTTACACTTTACTCAAGCAAGCACTGAACATCGACGGCGATGTCATAGAATGTGGCGTCTACAAAGGTGGCACTGCATCGATAATTGCGAGGGTCATTGCCGAAAGCGCAGTGTCGAAAAAGCTCTATCTGTTCGATACGTTTAGCGGAATGCCAGAGACCGATGAGGAACGTGGTGATGTGCCACCGAGTGATTTTGCGGACACTACGGCTGAGGACGTCGAAAGGTTCTTGAATGAGCCAGGGATTACAGTCATCAAAAAGGGCATTATTCCGGAAACTTTTGTCGGTTTGGAATCGCTTCGTTTTGCGTTCGCACATATTGATGTTGTTATCTACAAGTCAGTCATTGATTCGCTGGTTTTTATATGGCCGCGACTGTTACGCGGTGGGTTCATTGTTTTGGATGATTATGGTTTTGCCTGTTGCGCAGACTCCCGCCGAGCGGTCGATAAATTTTTTTCAAGCTCAAAAACGTATCCACTTTGTCTACCAACTGGCCAGGCCGTGATTTTCAGGAATTGAGCGAAAAAGGCCCGCAGGGAGGAAACCCCCGCCGCTGGAATCTGGGGAAACATTACTGCATCGTGGAGATCATTATGGCCGGTCCGGTTTCTATCGCCTCTGTTCGCGGCTCATGGCGTTCAGCGGCTGCTTGTGTATTGCCTGGACAAGCGCGAAGGCGATTGCCCTATTTTTGGTCGATATTGAGCACCGCTGCCGCTGCACTGTCTGCAGCCGGCGCTTTCGGATTTTGACTTTGATCCAGGTCTTCGAGGGTCCCGAGCGATACGGCGCATTCAGTTTCTTTGAGAGAAAGGCTCCTAACTTGTTGACCAGGTGGGCTGACCCACTGCTAACTCTCGCACTCGCCTTGCATCGAAAAGATATGCGCTACAGCATAATTGTTGCTCGTCTCCCGGTGTAGGAAAGAAATGTACAATCACTATCGGCGCTAAAATAAGCAGCGCTATTGCCACCACAATTTTGTCGCCCCAAGCCATTTTGCCTGATGATCCAATTGCAGTTACGCGCAGTTGGAAAGCAGCAAGAT
>Ga0075431_100003923_pt1 | contig 14485 bp, 12 predicted proteins | sample RhiMetdeltSRZDD5_FD_75297 | JGI IMG/M metagenome (GOLD analysis project Ga0075431, IMG submission 75297) | Populus rhizosphere microbial communities from Tennessee, USA - Rhizosphere MetaG P. deltoides SRZDD5 | ecosystem: Host-associated > Plants > Roots > Rhizosphere > Soil | place: USA... | reverse complement strand
GTCCGTCCTTGGGGCTCGCACGCGTGTCGGAACGGGATCGACGGCGCGCACGATCAAGACGCCGACCGGGTATTTCCTGCTCAACGAGTCGCCCTCGGTCGCGCCCTGGAGCGCCCTGCTGCGGCGGTGGGATCGTCTCGAGCGCCCCGCACGCATCAAGGTGCCGGGGTATTCCGACCTGGAAATGTCGGTGCTTGGCCGCGACTCCGTTCTGATTGGAACCCGGCGGATCATCCTCGAGCGCATCGACGCCAGTGGCAACAGCTGGGGCCGACGCACGCTGTGGGTGGATACGGTGGGCGTGCTGGTCGGATCGCTTGGCGGAATGACCGGCGCGTTCGCCCTGCGCGAGGGATTCGAGGAGGCCATCCCGTACCTTCTCGGCTCGGCGCGCCGCGATGCGCTGCGCCTCGTGCGCAATGCGGCCGACGACATCAAGCCGACACACTCCGAGCGGTTCGCGATCGTTGGGGCCACGGTGCTCGACGGCGAACGAGACGCGCCGCTGCGCAACGCGGTCGTGCTCGTCGAGGATGGTCGCATCGCGCGCATTGGCCCTCGCGCCCAGGTGAAGATCCCCAAGGGCACACCGGTGGTAAAGGGGCGAGGCGTCACCGTGATGCCTGGTGTGCGCGCGACGGGGTGGAGCGTCTCGGATCTCGGATGGGGTCCCGGCCTGCTCGCACACGGCGTGGTCGCCATGCAGCTCGCGGTTCACGACACCGCTGCGCTGCGCGAGATTCGAAGCGGGCTGGATCGCGATGGCGGCCTCACGCCGCACGTGCTCGAGGCCAGCGACACCTCGACGGCGCGCGTGCTCCGCGAGGGCGACCGGGGCGACTTCGTGGTGGTCGAAGGAACGCTGCGCAAGATCCCCGAGTGGCCAGCGCGAGTGCGCTGGGTGGCTATCGGGGGAAAGCTCTATTCGGCGCGGGCGCTGCGGCAGTGATGCGGTTGCCCACAGGCCGCAGCAAGGCCCCTCACGAGCTCCATACCACCGTCCCGACCTTCGTCAGGCGCTCCCCGAGGCCTAACGTCGCCAGGCCCTTCTCGCGCGGGACAGCCATGGTGCCGTCATCGGCCATGACGAGCGGCAGGGGATCGGAGTCGCCCGAGTACCACCGCTCGCTCGGCTCCACATCACTCGGGTAGACGAAGCGGGGAAGTGCGCCGAGGGAGAGAATCGTCCGAGCGCCGATACCGGTCTCGGGCATCGTGCCGCCCCAGAGGGCAACGTCACGCTCCGCGGCGAGCGCGTACACACGAAGCGCCTCGGTGAGCCCGCCGAGTCGCTGGACCTTGATATTCCAGATCCGCGAGGCGCCGATACTCACCGCATGACGCGCCCATCGCGCATCGCGCAGCGACTCATCGAGGCAGATGGGCGTACGCAGCTGTGTGGCGAGCGCTGCATGATCGAGAAGATCATCGTGCTGCAGCGGCTGCTCGATGAAGCGCAAGCCGTGTTCATCCACGGCGCGTAGCGCGTCGAGATCCCGGCCGAGATCGTACGACGCGTTCGCATCGGCCCACATCATCACGTCTCGTCCGTGATCGACGATCGCGGACCGGGCCGCTCGGAGCGCCTGGACGTCCCAGCCGGGACGGATCTTGATCTTCACGCGCCGGTAGCCCTGCGACAGCGCCTCACGAGTCCACCGTTCGACCGTCAGGGCCCCGCCCGTGTCCGGAATGCCAAGCGCGATCCCGCACTCGATGCGGTCACGCGGCGCAAGCTCGCGAGCCGCGACACCGGCATCACGTAGCGCATGCGTGAGGAGATCCAGCAAGGACGCGCGCGCGTGATGGCAGAAGAGGTCCCAGACGGCCGTCTCGGCACCGGCGCGCGCGAACGGGTTGCCCCGCACGCCAACCATGAGCAGCGCGTCGGCATCGGTCGGCGCAGCGAGCGTGCGATTGAGCAGGCGCGGAAGGAGCACGTTCCCGAGCATCCACCGTACGCTCTCCAGCGTTTCCGATGAGTAGAACGGCAGCTCGAATGGCGCGCTTTCGCCGAAGCCGATCGCGCCGTCGGACGACGTCAGCTCCACGATCAGCGATCGGCGAATGTGCATGACGCCTCCGCTGATCGCGAACGGCACCGTCAGCGGAAGCGCGACCTCCCAGAGGCGCGCGCGGTCGATCCGCAGCGCGGTCGTCAACGCTGACTGGGAACCTGGGCGCTGATATCGAGAAAGTGCAGCACGCCGTCGCGCCGCTCGAGCCAGCCCATCTCACCGAGGGCGAGGATCCACGCGATGAGCCCCTGCTCGGGGTGAACCACCAGCTCGTGCAATGCTGCCGCCGTGCGCGACGCCGACGCCGAGCGATACGCGGCCCTCGGAAGCTGGAAGTACGTGTGCAGCTGGCCACATTGCGCCCCGCGCAGCGCGTACTGGATCATGCGACGACCGGAATGAATGTCCCCGGTCGCGCAGAGATCGGCGGGTGGGGCGCCTTCGCGGGCGATGAAAGCGTCCAGTGCGCCCAGGTTGCGCCGCGCGAGCGCCGGACCGCCGTACGCGACGCCGCGCTCCACGTCGAACAGCCGGTTGAAGGCGACACGAAAGCGAACTGCCGGGACATCCTCGAGGGTCGCGAGCATTTCGACCTGAAAGTCGTCATCGAACTGCGCGTTCATGAGCTTCATGCCAAGGTCGATCGGTCCCGCGCCGGCATTGGCCACGAGGCGGGGAACCTCGCGCAGCCACCGCAACACGTTCGCACGATCATCGGCGCGGGGATCGGCGGCCAGCGTGGGACTGAAATCCTTTTCGATGATCGGCGCTCCGACGCCGGCCGCGTCACGCCACGCGGCGGCGATCGCCTGCGTGGTGTAGCGGTACTCCGACTCGCGAAACGGCTCGTCGCTCGTTGCGGGGAGGTGGTACTTCACCGAGACACTCACCGGCATATCGTGTTGCAAGCCGATCGGAATCGCCGCTCTGATCAGGCGCAGGTAGCTCGAAAACGGCTTGTCCCATCCGCGACCCTTCCAGGTCACCGTCCACCCCGTTGTCCCGTCCTCGTCGGCAATCTGCTCGACGAGCATGTGCGTTTCGTGAATGGCCCATGCCGCCATCCCGCGATCGCCGCTGGTATCCTGCGCGATGACGGTCTTCAGTACCGAGAAGCCGAGTCCTGCGAGCGCATCCGCCTCGACCTGCTGCGGTGTCATGGAGAGCTGTCCCGAGGCCTTGCCGAACGGCAGGCGTACCTTACGGCCCGCGTAGCGTCCCGCCAGGTCGACGCCCCATCGCTCGAGTGCCCACTCGCGAAAGTTGGCGCTCAGCGGCTGATCGGCGCGTTCTTCGAACTCCTCGGCGAGCTGGCGCCGAATTCGATCGGGAAGCGGGGGTAGATCGGGAAGCTCTCGCTTCATGCGACGGCGTCCAGGGCGCGCAGCGCGCTCGCGACGGCGGCTCGTTCACGTCGATCGAGCTCGGGTCCGTGCGGATCATGGCATGCTTCATCGGGAATGATCCGGTCTTCCGCAAGCGCCCACAGCATACGCCGAATATAGCCCTCCATCGGCTCGACGAACGTCGCGGCAGCGAGCTGGTCGCAGAGTCTCGTCAGGCGCACCAGCTCCGGTGCGTCGTTGGTGACCGCCGCCTTCACGAGCGCCGCCTGCATCGCGGGTCGCGCGGCACCCATGCCGATCAAGGCGCATCGCGCCCCGATCATGAGGGAGTAACCGAGAAAGCGATCTTCGCCGGTGATGAGCACGCGTTCGGGGTGATGGACCGCGAGACGCTTCGCCGCCGTCTGGAACCGCATGACGGAATCCAGCGTCGCGAGTTTCACTCCGACCACGTGAGGGAGGGCGAGAAGCTCGTCGAGGAGCTGCTCGTCGTACTCGAACCCGCTGGCGCGCTGATAGAGGAGAAACGCGATGATAGGTAGGGCACCGTCCGCGAGGGCATCGTGCAGCGCCAGGACTCGTCCGGATGCGTCGGGAAGTGCGGCGAGCTGGCCGGGAGGGTGTACGAGCAGGGCGTCGGCTCCGCCTGCGCGAGCCTCCTCGGCCATGGCGAGCGTTCGCCGGATGACCTCATCCGTGCGCGCGCGAGCCTCCGAAGGGAGCGGCCCCGTGTGCTGGGGTACGCCGCACCCCGCGACGAGAACGGCTGGTGACGGTAGCGCCGTTCGCCACGAGGTCAGGACCTGCGCCCGCACGTCCGGCTCGAGATGCAGTCCCCGCCCGGTATGCGCCCACACGGCGACGCCGCCGACCGGCTGCTTCCTCATCCAGGCGGCGTACGCCTCCTGCGCTCGGGCGTGGATCCGCCCGGTGGCGAAGCGCGGGACGGGGACGGCGGGGATGAGTGCACCGTCAAGGCGGTCGCGAATCGTTCGCGCGTGATCGGCAAGGGGCATGTGGCGTCCGTCACGGCCTGATGAAGAGCGATTGCGCGCGGATTGTCACGCGCTGAATGATGCATGCGGCCGCGAACGGCGGGAAGCGAGCGGACGGGGCCAGCGGATGATATCTTTCGTGTCGACATCGCCGCCGCCGGATGCGGCGCGCACCTACACCGTCGGTGAGACCGTCATGGCGAAGACACGGCTGCACGCGCTCCACGACGCGGGGCAATCCATCTGGCTCGACTACATCGATCGCTCGCTGCTTCGCGATGGCGAGCTTTCCCGCCGCATCGAGCGTGATGCGCTCAGCGGGATGACGTCCAACCCCACGATCTTCGAGAAGGCGCTGACCGAGTCCGACGCGTACGACGACCAGCTCGCCGCCGCGCCCGCCTCGCACACGTCGTGGGAGCTGTTCGAGATGATCGCCACCGACGACGTGCGCGACGCGTGCGATGTCTTCCGCGAGGTGTACGAGACGAGCGGGCATGCCGACGGCTTCGTCTCGATCGAAGTGTCGCCCGGAGCCGCGCACGACGTCGAGGAGACGCTGACCGAGGCCCGCCGCCTGTGGTCACTGGTGAATCGCCCGAACGTGATGATCAAGGTGCCTGGAACGCGCGATGGTGCGGTGGCCGCCCGGCGTCTCATCGCGGAAGGGATCAACGTGAACATCACGTTGCTCTTTGCTCTCGATGCCTATGCCGATGTCATCGAGGCCTACATGAGCGGCCTCGAGGAGCGGGTCCGCGAGGGCAAGTCGATCGAGCGGGCGGCATCCGTGGCGAGCTTCTTCGTGAGCCGTGTCGATACGGAGGTTGACAAGCGCATCGATGCTCGCCTCACGAGTCTGTCGGCGTCGGATGCCGAGCGGCTCCGCGCCCTTCGTGGGCGGATCGCCATCGCCAACGCGAAGCTCGCCTACGCGCTCTTCCAGGAGCGATTCGTGAGCGACCGATGGCGCGCGCTCGCGGCGAAGGGCGGGCGCGTTCAGCGTCCCCTGTGGGCGAGCACGAGCACCAAGAATCCTGCCTACCGCGACGTGATGTACGTGGAGGCGCTCATCGGTCCCGACACGGTGGACACGATGCCACCGCCGACGATCGAGGCGTTTCGTGACCACGGGATCGTCGCTCGCACGGTGGATGCCGACATCGAGCGCGAGCGCACGGCGATCGCCGACCTGGAATCGCTCGGCATCTCGCTCGCCTCCGTGACCGACAAGCTCCTGGTCGACGGTCTGGCCTCGTTCCAGAAGTCGTTCGAGGGGCTGCTGGAGCGGCTCGAGCAGAAGGTGGTGGAGCGGTGATGGTCGAGGTGGGCGAGGTCGTCCAGGTCGTCAAGGTGATCGAGGAGAAAAGCCCTTGAGCACCGTGGCACCCTCGACGACCTCGACGACCTCGACATCCTCGACGACCTCGAGTCACACCGCCCGCACCAAGATCGTCTGCACCATCGGCCCCGCCTCGTCGTCGCCCGCGGCGCTGCGCACGCTGATCATGGCGGGGATGAACGTCACCCGCATCAACTTCTCGCACGGGACGCACGAGCAGCACGCCGAGGTCATTCGAGCGGTCCGCGCGATCGCGCAGGAGCTGAAGAAGCCGGTCGCGCTGCTCGGTGACCTTCAAGGGCCGCGCATCCGCATCGGCGACCTGCCCGCGCCAGTCACGCTCATCGAGGGGACCGACATCGTTCTCGCGCCGGAAGCGGATGCGAGGAACGGCGAAATCCCGGTGACGTACGGCGAGCTGGCGAGCGACGTGAAGGTGGGGGATCGCATCCTGATCAACGACGGCCTGCTCGACCTCGTGGTGATGGAAGAGCACGCGCCGCGGGTGGTCGCGCGGGTCGTTCACGGCGGTTCACTCGTGAGTCACAAGGGGATCAATCTGCCGGGCGTGCACGTGTCGGCACCCTCGATCACCGAAAAGGACCGGGCCGACATCGACTTCGCCGTCGCCCAGGAGGTCGACTACCTCGCGCTGTCGTTCGTCCGGCGCGCCGAGGACATCCAGGGGCTGCGCAAGCTGATTCCGCGGAACATCCTGGTCGTGGCGAAGATCGAGAAGGATACGGCGCTCGCGAACATCGACAGCATCATGCGCGCGACCGACGCCGTCATGGTCGCGCGCGGAGATCTCGGCGTGGAGCTGCCGTTCGAGGAAGTCCCGATCGCCCAGAAGCGCATCATCTCGCTCGCGAACTCGGTGGGACGTCCGGTGATCACCGCGACGCAGATGCTCGAGTCGATGATCGAGAATCCGCGACCCACCCGCGCCGAAGCCAGCGACGTCGCCAACGCCATCCTCGACGGCACCGATGCGGTCATGCTGTCGGCCGAGACGGCCACCGGGCAGTATCCGGAGCTCGCCGTGCGCGCGATGAGCAGGATCATCTCCGAGATCGAGAGCCACCCCGCGCCGCGGCAGCGCGCGACCGACCATGCGCGGTTGCGCCGAGCAGACGGTCCCGTGGAAACCGAGGACGCGATCGCCGCGGCGACCGTGGCCGCGGTCCGCATGCTCGCCGTGCCGCTCATCATCGTGTTCACGAAGAGCGGCTTCAGCGCGCGCGTGGTCGCATCGCATCGCCCCGAAGTCCCCATCCTCGCGGTGACCGACGTCGAGCGCACCTTCCGCCAGCTCGCCCTCGTGTGGGGCGTGCAGCCCGAGCTCGTTCCCTCGTCAGGCAGCTACACCGAGATGGTCGGGCACGCCCTCGAGGCCGCGCGCCGACGCGGGCTCGCGATGCCCGGGGAGCGCGTCGTCGTGACGGCGGGCGTTCCCTTCGACCAGCCGGGCAGCACCAACCTGATGAAGGTCGAAGTCGTGTGAAGCTGACCTTCCTCGGCACCGGCACGAGCTTCGGCGTGCCGCAGCTCGGGTGTCACTGCGACGTGTGCCGCTCTCCCGATCCTCGCGATCGTCGCACGCGCGTCGGCGCCGTCGTCGAAACCGATGATGGGACGCGGCTCCTCATCGACACGCCCCCCGAGCTGCGCACCCAGCTGATCGCGGCCGACATCGATCGAATCGATGCGGTCTTCTACACCCACGACCACGCCGACCACACGCACGGGATCGACGACCTTCGAGCGATCTCCGTGCGGCGCGGCGCCGCGCTCCCGATCTACGGCGCGCGCGAAACGCTGGACCGTCTTGCGCGACGGTTCCCCTACATTTTCGACGACACGATCCGTCCGCTACCCGGCACCTCCAAACCGGAGGGGCAGGCGCGTCCACTCGATGACGGTGAATCCGTCGAGCTTGGTGGCGTGAATGTCATCGCCGTGTCCGTCCCGCACGGGCCATGCGTCGTCTACGGCTATCGGATCGGTCCGCTCGCGTACATCACCGATGCGAAGAGCGTCCCCCCGCGCGCGATGACGCGCATGGAAGGCGCGCGCGTGCTCGTCATCAACGCGCTCTTTCGTACCGAGCATCCCACGCACCTCAGCATCCCCGAAGCCGTGCGAGTCGCGCGTGACCTCGGCGCGGAACGCACGTACCTGACGCACCTGACGCACGACAATCGGCATGCGGACCTCGAGGCGGAGCTGCCCGCCGGTATTGCCCCGGCGTTCGACGGCCTCACCATTCGCATCGACTGACATGGCGCTACGGCTCGATTACACGAACATGCTCGCGGAGTACGTGCCGGGAGGGATTCCCCGTGCCGCGCTGGCGGGTGCAACCGACCTGTTCGCGCGGGCGATGGCGGTGCTCGACGAGCGCCGCGGGCGAGGGGAGCTCGGCTTTCTCGATCTTCCTGCCGCGCACGATAGCACGCAGCAGATCCTTCGGTTCGCCGAAGGGGCGGGGCAGGCCTTCAGCGACATCGTCGTCCTCGGCATTGGCGGCTCGGCGCTCGGCCCGATCGCGTTACGCTCGGCCCTCCGGTCGATCCGCTGGAACGAGCTCGGCGATGAGGCGCGTGACTATTTCCCGCGCATGCACGTGCTCGAGAATGTCGACCCGGTGACGATCGGCGAGTTGCTCGGTCGCATCGAGCTGGGGCGAACGCTCTTTCTCGTCGTTTCGAAATCCGGTGGCACGGCGGAGACGATGGCGCAGTATCTCGTCGTTCGCGGCCGGCTCATCGACGCGCTCGGCGACAACTTCCGCCGGCATCTCGTTTTCGTCACCGATCCCGAAAAGGGATCGCTGCGGCGCATCGCCCGAGAGGAATCGATCCCGGCGCTCGACATTCCATCCAACGTCGGCGGCCGGTTCAGCGTCATGTCGGCGGTCGGATTGCTGCCGGCGGCGCTCATCGGCATCGACATCCAGGCGCTCATGGCGGGCGCGGGCGACATGGCCGAGCGATGCGGCGCACGCGAGCTGCTCCGTAATCCGGCCGCGATGTATGCGATTCTGCAATGGATGGCCGACGCCCGGCATGGGCTCGGAACCCACGTCATCATGCCGTACACCGACAATCTGCGCGACGTCGGTGACTGGTTCGTGCAGCTGTGGGCGGAGAGTCTGGGAAAGATCCGGGCTGACGGCACGAGCGTCGGTCCGACACCGATTCCCGCGCTCGGCGCAACCGACCAGCACTCGCAGGTGCAGCTCTTCATGGAAGGGCCGCTCGACAAGACGGTCACGTTCATCACCGTCGCCGCCGGGACAGCCGACATCCAGATTCCATCCCTGCACCCCGATGTGCCGGAGCTGGCTTATCTCGGGGGTCACTCCCTTGGCGAGCTGCTCGATATCGAGCGCCGGGCGACGGCGGGTGCGCTCGCGCGCCGCGGTCGGCCGAACATGACGATCACACTCGATACCCGCGACGCGTGGCATGTGGGGTCGTTGCTAATGATGCTCGCGATCGCGACGGTGGTCGCCGGGGCGCTGTACGAGGTCAATCCGCTCGACCAGCCCGGGGTGGAGCTCGGAAAGCGGTACACCTACGCGATGTTGGGGCGCCCGGACGCGCGCGATGCGCGCCAGGAATGGGACGCGTTGCCGAAGCCCGATCCCCGCGCGATAGTGTGAGAATTACCCTTGCCGAACGCACCCGCTACGGCCAAAGTACGTCAGGCACGGCAATACTTTCGGAGGTTGGATGTCCAATAATGCGACCCGGGCCGTGCAGACGCTCGGGGGAGCGATTCGCGTTGATAACGGCCACGTCGTCGTTGCCCGCGAGAGCGACCTGGCCTCGCCCGCCATGGATGCCCTGGTGCGTGAGGCCGTCTTCGGTCAGGGGCAGACTCGCGATCACGCGCGGTGGGTGATCTGGGAGATCGGACAGGAGGTCGGCGTCCGAGCGGCGTCGATCAACGACCTGTACCTCGCTCGCGGGCGGGGTGAGGCGCGCGGCGGCTGGACCGTCCCGGCGATCAACGTCCGCGGGATGTCGTACGACACGGCACGGTCCATCTTCCGGACCGCCATCCGCCACGAGGTCGGTGCGTTCATCCTGGAGATCGCTCGTTCCGAGATCGCCTATACCGATCAGCGCCCATCCGAGTACGTCGCCGTGATGCTGGCGGCCGCGCTGCGTGAGGGGTTCCGCGGCCCGGTGTTCATCCAGGGCGATCACTTCCAGGTCAACGCCAAGAAGTTCGCGGTCGACTCGAGCGGCGAGGTGGCGGCGGTGAAGCAGCTGGCCATGGAGGCCATCACCGCCGGGTTCTACAACGTCGACGTCGATACCTCCACGTTGGTGGACATCTCGAAACCGACGCTCGACGAGCAGCAACGCCTCAACTACGAGCAGGCCGTCGAGATTACGTCCTACATTCGGGAGATCGAGCCCGACAATGTCACGATCTCGGTCGGTGGCGAGATCGGAGAGGTCGGGGGGCACAATTCGAATGTCCACGAATTGCGCGCGTTCATGGAAGGGTACAACCGCACGCTTCGCGAACGCGTCGGCCGGCAGGCGGTGGGGCTGTCGAAGATCAGCGTGCAAACCGGGACGTCGCACGGCGGCGTAGTACTCCCCGATGGCAAGATCGCCGAGGTGAAGCTCGATCTCGAGGCGCTCGAGGAGCTGTCACGCGTCGCGCAGAAGGAATATGGGTTGGCGGGTGCCGTCCAGCACGGAGCGTCGACGCTGCCTGACGATGCCTTCAACGCGTTCCCGAGGGTCGGCGCCTGCGAGATCCACCTCGCGACGAACTTCCAGAACCTGCTGTACGATCATCTCCCGCCGGACATGCGTGAGAAGATTTACCGCTGGCTCGATCAGAACGCCGCCGATGAGCGCAAGCCGAAAGACTCGGCCGACCAGTTCTACTACAAGACACGCAAGAAGGCGCTCGGTCCCTTCAAGCGCGAGCTGTGGGATCTGCCTCAGGGGGTTCGCGAGACGCTGGCGCGCGTGTACGACGAGAAGTTCGCGTTCCTGTTCCAGAAACTGGGCGTAGTCGGGACGGCCGAGCTGGTGGAGAAGTGGGTGTCGCCCGCCGAGCAGCATCGGCGCGCGCCGGACGCTTTGACCCCCGCGGTCGTCGCGGCGCCGGATGATCCCGACGCTGGCGAATGACGGGGGACGGCGCTTCGTCCAGCCAATGGCTTGGAGCGCTACAAGGTCTGGCCGGTCGGATCGCGCACGAGATCAAGAACCCGCTCAACGCGGTCACCGTCAACCTCGAGGTGGTACGCTCGCGGTGTGAGCGCGGAAGCGCCGACCCGGCGGCGCTGCTCCCTTTCGCGGTCGCCGCGAGCGGGGAGCTGGAACGGGTGGCACGCCTGGTCGAAGCGTTATTGGCCCTCGCGCGTCCGGCCAACCCGGATCTCGCCGTGCTCGCGGGTCCGGTGATCACGTTGTACGACGCCCTCGCCAGGGCAGAAGGCGGAAGCGTCGCGATGGACCTCAGTGAGGGGTCGACGGGTATCGACATGGCCGCAGACGAGGCCCGTACCGCGCTCGCCCTCATCCTCGACGCCATGGTTGGCCCGGGGGTCGCGATTCGGGTACACATCGAGCGGAACGGAGATCGCATCGCCGCGCACTTCTCGGGACCTCGCGTCACACCCAGACTTCCGGCAGGCATTAAGTTCCGGTCGGAGCCAAGCGGTCTGACCTTGCTCTTTCCCGCGCTCACGCGCAGTGCCGAAACCGCATGACGACGAAGCAGCAGGCGAAGATTCTGATCGCCGACGACGAGCGATCGATCACCGACGGCCTGGGCGCCATCCTCTCGGACGAGGGCTACACCGTCGATGTCGCCGTCGACGGCCAGAAGGCGCTCGAGCGTCTGTCGAACGAGGCGTACGGCGTCATCCTCGCCGACCTCAAGATGCCGAAGCTCGACGGGCTCGCCCTCCTCAAGGAGATGCAGCAGCGCGAGATCCACACCGAGTGCATCATCATCACCGGCCAGGCGACGGTAGACTCCGCCGTCCAGGCAATGCGACAGGGCGCGTACGACTACATCGAGAAGCCCCTCAACAGCGAGAAGCTGAATCGCCTGAAGGCGCTCATTCCGAAGGCGCTCGACAAGTTCGTGGTGAAGCAGACGAATCGCGCCCTGACGAGCGAGCTCGAGAACCTCACGCACTTCGGCGAGCTCACTGGCCAGTCCGAGCAGATGCGGTCCGTCTATCAGCTCATCGACGCGGTCGCCCCGTCGACGGCGAGCGTGATCATTCTCGGCGAATCGGGAACGGGAAAGGAGCTGGTCGCCCGCGCGCTGCACGCCAAGAGCGACCGGGCAAAAGGTCCGTTCTTCGCACTCAACTGCGCGGCGCTTCCCAAGGACATTCTCGAGAACGAGCTGTTCGGCCACGAGAAGGGCGCCTTCACCGGCTCGACCAACGAGAAGCAGGGAGCGTTCGAGCTGGCGCACGGCGGCACGATCTTCCTCGACGAAGTCGCGGAGATGCCGACCGACATCCAGGTCAAGCTCCTTCGCGCACTGGAGTCGCGCCAGGTGCGCCGGCTCGGCGGCAAGAAGGAGATCAACGTCGACATCCGCGTGGTCGCGGCGACGAACAAGGATCTCGAGAAGGCTCTGGCCGACAACGAGCTTCGCGAGGATCTCTACTATCGCCTGGCGGTCGTGCCCATCTACCTGCCGCCGCTCCGCGAGCGCGTTGGTGACATCAAGCTGCTCGCCAACGAGTTCCTGCTGCGCTTTGCCCGGCAGAACAACAAGAAGGTGACCGGCTTCGATGACGCCGCCTGGGAGTGGATCCTGTCGTACAATTGGCCGGGCAACGTCCGTGAGCTGAAGAACGCCGTCGAGCGCGCGGTGATCATGTCACGCAGCGGCATCATTGGCGCGGCGGACATCGTCCCACGACACCTGCGCACGACTGGCGAAGTCCCGGCGGTGGTGAGCGTTCCCGTCGGCTCGTCCCTTGCGGACGCGAGGCGGCAGCTGGTGCTTCGGACCTTCGCGTCCACTGGTGGCGACGTCGAACGATCGGCGAAGCTGCTGGGCGTCAGTGCGGGCGAGTTGCGCGGCGAGCTGACGCGGCTGCTCAGCGGAAACGGCACCGAAAACGGGGCGCGTGCCGAGAAACGCACGGTCACCGCGACCGTGAAGGCGAAAAAGGAAGAGCCGAAAGCGAAGAAGCGTCGTTAGGAGAGATCGCACATGTCGAGACACGATTACGACGATGAGCCGTATGTGGTGATCGAGCGCAGCAGCGGAAGCTTCGGCTCGTTCCTCTTCGGCATCGCGCTGGGTGCCGGCGTCGCGCTGCTGCTCGCTCCGGATTCGGGGCTCGAGACACGACGTCGTTTGCGGCGGAGCGCTCGCAAGGTGAAGCGCGCCGCGCGCGAGAAGGCGGAGGAGCTGGCCGACGACGTCACCGACCGGTACGAGCATGCGCGCCGCACCGTCGAGGACAAGCTCGAGGCCGCGCGCTCGGCGATCGATCTCAAGCGTCGCCAGGCGGAGCAGGCGATCGCCGCCGGTCGCGCCGCGGCGCACCAGGCGCGCGAAGACCTCGAGCGGCGCATCGCCGAGAGCAAGGCCGCGTATCAGGCGGGCGCCGACGTGGCGCGCCAGTCCCGGCGCGCGCGCGCCGAGGCGTCCGTCGACGCGGACATCGACGAGGATCTCGACGAAGCCGAAGGCTGAGCGGCGGCCTCCGGGCCGCCGCCGCACCTAGCGTATGCCGCGCCGGCCGCTCCCCAAGCGGATCGCGTGGACGCTGCGCGACTACGCGAAACGTGTCTGGGACAACGCGGGCGAGGACAACATTTTCTTTCTGGCGGGAGGGGTGTCGTTCAACCTCCTTCTCGCCGCCGTGCCGTTCGTTCTCCTCCTCTTCTCGGCGCTCGGATACATCCTCGACCAGACCACCGCCGATGCCTCGTCAGGCGTGTGGGTGTTCATCGAGCGGCTGCTCCCCCCGCATTCCGAGAGCTCCGATTCCCCGCTGCACAAGCTCATCAACGAGATCATCGCCACACGCGGAGCGGTGGGCTTCGTCGGGGCCATCGCATTCGTATGGTTCTCGACGCGGCTCTTCGGGTCGTTGCGTGCCGTCCTGGCCGAGATCTTCGACATCGAGCAGGAACGCGGCATTGTCCAGGGAAAGATCTTCGACATCAAGATCACCGTGCTGGCGTCGCTGCTCTTCGCCGCCAACACGCTGCTGAGCACCTACCTGACGCTCGCCACCACTCGGGGCGTGGGCGCGCTCGAGCGCTTCGGCCTCGCGCGCGACGTCATGGGGCGGCTCGAGTTCTACGTGGGGTGGACGCTCGCCTTCGCGGTGCTCGTGCTCATGTTCTTCGCCCTCTACAAGTTCCTGCCGGTCAGGAAGATTCGCTGGCAGGCGGCGTTACTGGCGGCGGGCTTCACGAGCGCCATGTTCGAGCTGGCCAGGTACGGATTCACCGCCTTTCTCGAGTCGTTCAATCCCGGAAGCCTGTACACGGGGACGCTCTACGTCATCGTGATCATCGTGACGTGGGTCTATTACACGTCGGTGATCTTCATCCTCGGCGGCGAGGTGGGGCAGGTCTACGAGTTGAGGCGCGTCAGGCGGCTCCAACGGGAGACGTTCGAGGAAGTGGCGTAGCGCAGGTGGCCTAAAGGTTGCCCTTCCGGGGACGGTCAGTACTCGGAGGAACCCGTGAAAAAGCAGATGCTGACGTCCGCGGTGTTCGCAGTGATCATGCTCGCGGCGTGTCGGGCCGAGGT
>Ga0075431_100003919_pt1 | contig 14487 bp, 16 predicted proteins | sample RhiMetdeltSRZDD5_FD_75297 | JGI IMG/M metagenome (GOLD analysis project Ga0075431, IMG submission 75297) | Populus rhizosphere microbial communities from Tennessee, USA - Rhizosphere MetaG P. deltoides SRZDD5 | ecosystem: Host-associated > Plants > Roots > Rhizosphere > Soil | place: USA... | reverse complement strand
TGTTAAGGGAAAGGAGGGTATAAAAAATATTATTTGCAGTCAAACCAGCCGATATGGTGTTCGATAAACTGTTTGGATGGGTTAGAAAAAAGGAGGAAGATCCGCCAATACCCTTTGGAAGATACTCCGACAATAATAAGTCTGTACAGAAGGTTCAACGCTGGACCGATGCCGACGAATTGTTTAAGGAAAAGGAATTCATGAAGAGCATCGAGGCTTTTTTCGACTACCTGTGCGACGACGAGCAGCAGAATGTTGAAGTGCACAGGCAGAATGGAATCATAAACTTCACGTTGTACCAGGGATCTAAAATTATACGCGGAAAAATAGACAATGAGAGGATCACAGCTGAAACTGCCATTGCAAGAATGCCTGAACCCAGCATCCCCGTAATGCGCAGATTGCTCGAAATGGATTTTCACTTGTATTATTCCCGTTATGCTTTGAAGGACAACGTGATCATGATGCTTTTTGGCTCCGACATTGTAACTGCCACACCTAATAAGCTTTATTACGGACTTAAGGAGCTCGCCACGAAAGCGGACAAGCAGGACGACCTGCTGATCAGTGAATTTAAGTTCCTGCAGCCTGTTGATACCGACCACATCGTACCGCTTGCTGAGCAGGAAAAGGACGTGAAATATTCATTTCTTCAAAATTGGATCAGGGAAACACTTGATTATATCGAAACGCTTGACACAGATAAATTTTCAGGCGGTATTTCCTACCTTCTCCTGACGCTTGTGTTTAGAATCGACTATTTAATATCTCCGGAAGGCAAAATATTGAGTGAGCTTGAAAAAATAGCTTCCTCTTATTACAGTAAGGATGATAAGTCATCACCCGAAAGAAATCCCGTGATGATCGAAGGGTTCAAAAAACTTCTAAACAAGCCGAAAGAAGAAATATTCGCTCAGTTCTTCAGGTCGAAATACACATTTGCGATTGTGGTGCCGCACAACATGAAAGCGGTTAGTGAAGCAATACAAACCGCTTTACAAAATATGACGTGGTACCGCGACAATAATTATCCTGACATCGCGAATAAAGTGATGGAATATGGGTTCGCTTTCAGCCAGTACTCTTATAGTTTACCAAAACCCTTGTCGGATCTGTTCAGATTATTTATGCAGATAAATTATGGCCAATACTTCAAGATGTTAGGATTTCAGACGACGTACTATGATGAAGCGAAAAACAGTTTTAATGAGGAGGTGATCGATGATAAGATTGACTCCATAATATATTACTGGAAACCAAAATATCCCGCACTTGCCTTTAAAACAAAAAAACTGAAATTTGATACGCTCGTAAATTTCAACGAGAGTTTTTTGCAGGAAGTATCCGAGCTGAATTTCGAATAACAGGCAAGATGGAGTTTCAGGAAATAATAGAAAATTACCAACCGGCAATTATACAGATAGCGTCGAGCGGAAATACCGGAACAGGATTTTACCTCGACACATATGAAATAATTGTAACCAATGAACATGTTGTAGGCAAGGCTGCCGAAGTAACTATCGCGGGAAAGTCGTTTCCTAAAATGCTTTCGTCAGTGTGGTATGTTGATAAGAAACATGATCTGGCTTTCCTGCAACCGCCACCAGGTGCAGCCTTTCCATCTCTGCCGCTCGGCCGCTACGACCAGATGAAAGACGGTGACGAAGTGATTGCAATAGGTCATCCGTTTGGATTGAACTATACAGCGACGCAAGGAGTAATATCGAAGGTGGACCGTGTGCGGCAGGGGCTTCATTTTATACAGATTGATGCGGCAATAAATCCGGGAAACAGCGGTGGGCCCTTAGTTAACGTAAGAGGCGAGATTACCGGTGTGAATACATTTATAATTAAAGGCGGCGACAACCTGGGATTTGCGTTGCCGGTATCATATCTGAAAGCCGCCCTCGATCTATACCTGCCTTACAAGGGCACACCGGCTACAAGATGTCCGAACTGTAATTTTCTCGTGTTGCCATCAAACATTGATTCGGCGAGGTATTGCCCTTCGTGCGGCACGGAAGTAAAGATTCCGGAAATGCCGGTGACTGAATACAGTCCAGCCGGAACAGCTAAAGTAATCGAAGACATATTAAGGGATCTTGGCAAGGACATACGGCTTGCACGGGAAGGAACAAACAAGTGGGAGGTACGGGAAGGCAGTGCAAAGATCAGGATCACATACAGCACAGAAACATTTTTTATCAGCGGCGATGCATACTTATGCCAACTACCGCAGGATGTGCAGATGATAAAAGCATTGTATCAATACCTTCTTGAAGAGAACTATGCGAATGCCGACGGGCTGGTGCTGAGCTGTGTAAGCCAGAACATTGTTTTGTCCGGAGTGTTGTATGATCTGGATATGACAAGAGAAAGCGGAACAAAATTATTTCAAACGCTATTTAAAAAAGCAGATGAGTACGATAATATTCTGATCGAGAGATTTGGGTGCATGCCCAGGCTCGAGGAACTTTGATATGTTACGGAAAAAGAACCTTACATCTGAACAGGCCTTGCAAAGGGCAAAATTGTATTGTTCTTACCAGGAACGTTGCCATGCGGAAACAAAAGAGAAACTGTATTCGTTAGGTCTCTTTAAGTACGATGTAGACCGGATCGTTTCGCTACTGATAGAAGAAGGATACCTGAACGAAGAGCGTTTTGCGGCAGCATATGCAGGGGGAAAATTCAGGATGAAACATTGGGGTAGAGTGAAAATAAAATATGAACTGAGGCAAAGGAAGGTGAGTGAGTATTGCATAAGGAATGCAATGAAGCAAATAGATGAAGATGAGTATATGAAAGTTCTGACAAAACTGGCAGCAGAAAAGCTTAACGAGTTGAAAGACGAGGGAAATGATTTTGTCCGAAAGAAAAAAGTGCTTGATTTCCTGTTGCAGAAAGGATATGAACGCGATTTGATTATTTGCGTAATAAAAGAATAACTTATGAGTAACGCCGCGGAAAGCCTCATCGTAACAATGATCCAGAGCAATCTGAGATGGGAGGATAAACAAGCTAACCTGCAAAGCTTTGAAGAAAAGATCAGGGGATATAATGGTAAAATGGAAGTTGTGATTCTTCCGGAAATGTTCAGCACCGGTTTCAGCATGAAGCCTTCTATTCATGCTGAAACTATGGACGGCGAATCAGTTCAATGGATGAAGCGCGTTGCGGCCGAAAATAAAATAGCAATAGCGGGCAGTTTGATGATCAGGGAAGGGGACGATTATTTCAACCGTCTTATATGGATGCTGCCGAACGGTGGCTACGGACATTATGACAAGAGACATCTTTTTGCTTATGCCGGTGAACATGAACACTACACCAGTGGCAACAAGCGGCTGATTGCTTCGGTAAAGGGATGGAAAATTAATTTGCAGGTATGCTACGATCTGCGGTTTCCTGTTTGGGCACGGCAGGTTGTACCTATTACCGAGGATGACAATGATCCCGAGTATGATGTACTTGTGTACGTGGCAAACTGGCCCGAAAAACGCGTGCATGCCTGGAAAACATTATTAATGGCGCGAGCCATAGAGAACCAATGCTACGTTGTAGGTGTAAACCGTGTTGGTGATGATGCGAATGGGAACCATTATACAGGCGATTCAATGGTTGTTGATGCGCTTGGTAAACCTCTTGTTCATGCGGGCGACAACGAGGGCGTATTCACTTATGTGTTGAAATGGGATGAATTACAAAACATAAGGGAAAAACTGCCGTTCCTGAAAGATGCCGACCCGTTTATTATTGCAGGCTAGTTCGTTTTATTGGCTTCCAGGATAAGTTGTCTTGCCCTTTCAATCTTTACGTCTATACCCCGTTTGATATCATTTGCGGTAGGCGCTGCATAAATATCTGGTATCACTCCCCTCCCTTCTCTTACCAGATTACTTCTCATAACAAACCGGAATTTTGGGATGCCGATGCGGAGCCTGGTATTTGGTAACGTGAGTTCGGGTATGATCCAGGCTGTGTTCCCATATCCTCCTCCGCCGGTTTCCTCTCCAATTATTTTTACGTTCTTCTGTCCCTTTAATTCCTGCGCGAAAAGCGTTGTGGCCGAAAATGAGTTGCCGCCGGTGAGAATGTAAATGTTGCCATCGAAATGATACTTGCCGACAGGCTTAAATACGTGGCGTTCATAAAAGCCGAAGTGATAGTAACCGTCACTTTTCTTTTTTGTGATAATTGAAGTTATAAGCCAGTATATGGGCTGGAGCTTGATATAGTCGCGGTATTTTGATGTGCGCCTTATTGCATACAGCGAGTCTGCGATTTTGAAATTATGATCGCTGAGGTACTGTGTGAGTAACGTTGAGTTACCCGCCTCACCTCCACCGTTCGACCTAACGTCAATTACAAGATGCCGGATGCCAAGTTTTTGGATATCCCGGAACGACGATTTGAAAAACTTTCTGAGGCTGTTACCATTTGCGAATGTATTCAGCAACATGTAAGCTGATTTAAGGGTCGTGTCTACCTGCAAGTGTCTTGTGGCAAAGGACCGCAGGTTGCGTCTTTCTTTGGCGGTATATTTTTCAGGACGACTTAACGTGTCTGACTTTTCGGTTGAATCCTGTGCTGGTGTAAATGCGGGAACAACTATCTTCGATTCGATGCCGTTCGTATCGATGTAACCAATATCAAACGTGTCGGTAAGACCCAGGACATTTTTATATAAAACTCCGAATGCTCCATAAGAACTGAGCGACTGGTACCTGCCAGCTACAGAATAACCGTCGCCGGTAACATAATTTAAGAAAGTGTCGATAAGTGTTTTCGCGGGGTAATTATTTATCGATGTTACTATTGTTCCGCGCTTCAGAATAGAATCGCGACGATTAAGGTTAGCCGTCACGACCAGGGTGTCTTTCCATACTTTAAATGCCAGAGGGAAAAGTTTTAAACCTGCGGTGTCGAGATACCTGGAGTATTTTCTTGAATAGCTTACCGAAGTATGTCCGCAACGTATAGGGGTGATAATTTTTAAAAGCAAAGTGCGGAACTGGCGCTCGGTCATCGAGTCTTTGAGAGACGCATAGCCATCGGCGAATTGTTTGTCGATCTGTGATTTTGGAGTGAACCAGTATAAGCCTGGGTGGGCTTCTTCGAGCGCGCCCTGAAAGATCTTGTAGTCTTCCCTTAGTTTACCAGGCGGGTATTTCTTATTTACAACCGAAGATTTGTTAACGACGCAAGAAGAGAAACAAAAAACAACAAATAACAAAAATAAATATGAAACCTTCGGGTGTATACCTGGTGTGTGGAAGAATGAACGAAGCATTGTATGCGAAGACCTCTTCATTTAAAAGCGTTCCATCCCTGCGCGGTGATATCGTGCAGGTTGCCTCCTTTGGTGATGATTTTTCTTCCTTCAGTTTCCTCAGTCATATATCCTATAACGCTTATCTGTTCATTCAAAACGAGCTTATCATATTCAGATTGTGCGAGAGTAAATAAAAGTTCGTAGTCTTCTCCTCCACTTAGCGCGCATGCCGTAGGATCAATTTCGAATTTATAAGCCGCGTTCCGCATTTCATCGGCGATTGGTATTTTATCTTCGTAAAGTCTGCATCCAACTCCACTTTGGCTGCAGATATGAAGTATCTCTGAGCTCAGACCATCGCTGATATCCATCATTGAAGTTGGAAGTATGTTTTTCTCTTCAAAGAATTCGATGATGTCTTTTCTCGCCTCAGGCCTCAGCAACTTACTGATCACATATTTTTCTCCTTCAAGATCAGGCTGCACTTGCGGGCTTTCAAGAAATATCTTCTTTTCCCTTTCAAGAAAAAGTAAGCCAACATAAGCAGCACCGAGGTCGCCGGAACAGCAAAGCAGATCGCCTGGCCGCGCAGTATTTCTGCGAACTATTTTTTCGGGAAGCACTTCGCCTATTGCTGTTACGGAAATGATTAGCCCTTTTTGTGATGAGCTTGTGTCGCCACCGATAAGATCTACGCCGTAAGCAGCGCATGCGGCGTAAACACCTTTATAAAATTCATCGATCGCCTCGAGGCTAAACCTGTTACTGAAACCGATACTCAATGTGATTTGGGTTGGTGTGGCATTCATTGCATACACATCGCTCAGGTTAACGATCACCGACTTATATCCGAGGTGCTTTAATGGTGTATAAATAAGATCGAAGTGTACGCCTTCTATAAGCAGATCCGTTGTAATTACTGTTTGTTTTCCGAAATGATCGATGACAGCAGCATCGTCGCCCACGCCTAAAATTGATGACACGTTCTGCAGCTCAATATTTTGTGTGAGATGTTCGATAAGTCCAAATTCACCAAGCGTCGATATTTCTGTTCTTTCAGTCATCAATTAAATTTTATCATTAATCCAGTCGAGTCCTTCTTCATGAATAATGCCGTTCGAGGCGAAGATCTGGGGTTGGTATGGCGAATACTTTTTTCCTGAATAATCAGTCACCTTCCCTCCCGCTTCTTCAACAATCAGGAATCCTGCTGCGCTGTCCCAGGCCTGCAGCTTATGCTCAAAGAATCCATCAAAGCGTCCCGCGGCGACCCAGCAAAGGTCTATTGCAGCAGATCCAAGACGGCGCACCGGAATACCTTTACGAATGAATCTGTCGAATACCGCAAGCGGACCGTTAGGCACATCGAGATAAGTATATGGGAAACCTGTAACAAAGCAGGAGTCCATTACCGTTGTTTTTGTGCTTACCTGTATCTTTTCACCATTCAGCCACGCGCCTTTTCCCTTTTCTGCCAAAAAAAATTCGTTGAGAAGAGGGTTGTACACTGCCCCAAAAATCATTTCGCCATCCTGCTCGATACCAATAGAAACCGCGCATATAGGAATGCCATGCGCGTAATTTACTGTACCATCTATAGGATCGATGATCCATTTTGTAGTTGAATCGGTTTTCATTTCACCCGCTTCTTCGCTAAGGATAAAATGGTCGGGAAATGTTTCTCTTATGGTTTCTACGATGGCTTTTTCAGATGCGTGGTCGGCTTCGGTGACCAGATTGTTAACTCCTTCCTTGTTGCTGATCTTTAGCCCTTTATTATTGAAATAATATTTAAGAACGGCAGCACCGGCTTCAGTGGCATTGATCAATGTTTCTTTTAACATGGCGCAAAGATAACATGCCATGCCCAACGTTTATTATGATTTTGCCTTGTAGGAAATGCGGTAAACTGCGTTTGCGTGATCGTCGGAAACAAGCATTGAACCGTCTTTCAGGAACAGCACATCAACCGGTCGTCCCCAGGCTTCACCATTATTCAGCCAGCCATCAATAAATGGTTCGTAACTTTTTACAGCGCCACCTTCAATTGTTGCGACCATCACTCTGTAACCGATAGGTTTCGACCGGTTCCATGAGCCATGCTCAGCGATGAACAGCTGATTTTTATACTTATCGGGAAACATGCTTACCGTGTTAAACTTTATTCCGAGAGCAGCTCCATGGGGAGTGAGTCTTGCGGCAGGAGCCTTGAAGTCTTCGCATTTTTTTCCTTTGCCATATTCCGGGTCAACCGTTACGCCGGCGTGGCAATAAGGATATCCGAAATTTTCATCTTTTTTGTTTGCAATATTCAGTTCATCGGGAGGAAGATCGTCTCCCAGTGCATCTCTTCCATTGTCGGTGAACCAAAGGTCATTTGATTGCGGTGCCCATGTGAAGCCAACAGTGTTTCTTACGCCATGTGCAAACACTTCAAGGTCGCTTCCATCGGCATTCATACGCATGATAGAAGCGAACCGTTTATCTTTTTCGTTGTCGTCGCAGATGTTGCATGGCGCACCGACAGGAACGTATAGTTTTCCATCGGGACCGAAAGCGATGTATTTCCAGCCATGATGTTCTTCTGTTGGAAAGCTGTCGTTTACAAGAACCGGCTTAGCCGGATTTTCGAGAGTTGATTCTATGTTGTCGATGCGCCAGATCTTGCTTAGTTCGGCGATGTATAACGAACCCTTATGAAAAGCGACCCCGTTCGGAGTATTCATGCCACTAGCAATGGTGTATTTTTTTTCTGCCACGCCATCTTTATCTGCATCCACGAGCGCGTAAACATTTTTTCCTTTTCTGTTGCCAACGAACACGGTGCCGTTGTCGCCAAGTGCAAGCGAGCGGGCGTTGTTCACATCTTTAGCAAAAAAAGAGATTGTGAATCCTTCCGGAGCCTTAAGTTTTGAAAGTTGAGGATCGTCTTTTTCTTCAAGTGCCTTGTTTTTTGGCTCGCATGAGGAATAGACAAAGATTAATCCGGTAATGGCGAGAGGAAAAAAAAGTTTCATGACAATATTATTGTTATTGCGGGTAAGGAACTGCAAAAATCGGACGAATAACCCGAGGCATGGAGCGTCATTCCTTTTGGGCTAATTGGTTTTCCAGGAGTTTAATGATCTTTTCTTTATCAGCCAGCGCGTTTTCGAGTATTAGAATTTTTTCTCTCAGCGCTTTGATAGTATTCTGCCCGGTTTCATAAGCTGGTTCATTTTCGGCGAGTGCCGACACGTGGTCCGACTGCACGTAAAAGTGGCTGGTAAGCATTTGTCCGGTTCCGGTCAGCAGCCAAGTAACGTTAAGGTCATTGTACCTGGCTGTTATTTTTTCAATGATTTTAGATCCTATTGTGCCTTTGCCTTTTGCCTGTTTGCTAAGATAGCCGTTGGCGATGCCACAGTTTTTTTCAAAGATGTAGGGCGAAATATTTTTGCTTGAGAGGTATTGTTGCAAGCGGTCAATAACGCGCATTAGAAGAACGATTAAAATATTCTGAAAAAAATCTAATAAAAAAGCAACACAAATATAGACTTTGGTTTAATATTGTGGGCACTTTCGTTAGAAGGATCGCTATTTACCTTTAACCACAAAAATAAAAGACTATGAGGCCAATTGATCTCCACGAGGCGTGGGAAATGAAACCACGCAAGCTTACAATAGAAGAAACCGAAAATCCCGACAAAGTTATTGACGAATTTTTCCAGTACGCGTCTCTCCCCGATGTTCGTTGGTTATTATGGGAGGGCACGAAAACGCTTGTTACCGGAACGTTCCATCAGATGAAATGCAGGGAAAGGTGTAACCTGATATATTTCTATGAGCAGCTTGAAAAGCTGGTAGAAGTGAATCACGTTATTTACGAAAAACAGAAGAATATGAGGTTATAATGGTGCCTGGGGCATCATTTAAAGGTCGGGGCACAGTTTTTATGGAACATAATCCCGACCTTTAAGAAAAATTCAACTAACCACCATGATGTATGTTCACGTTTGGACCAAATATCTGCCCATAATCAAGATATTGATGAAGAAAACGCCGGCAGGAAGCCAAACGCTCGATCTGAACCGCATAGATTTTGAGAGGGCGGGTAGTGGTAGAAAGGCGGGGTATAAGTTCACAATTGAGTTCAAGCAGGGCCGGGTGTCCAATATCATCAGCGGATCAGCGCTCGCAACTGATCTGGCCATGGTATTGACAAATGATCCAGGAAGCAAAGCAATTCTGTCGACTAACGACATTGCCATCACGCTCAATACGAAATTTCAGCTTATCATCGTAAGCAAAGGAGTTAATGATGCCAGGATTAAGCCAGTTCCTCAATTAGATGAGGCAACTCACGGTAATTCTTAATTGAGAGAAGGGTCCGAGAAAGTATTTCCATGGGCGGGATCACCGGTTTCAAATCCTTTTTTAAACCAGTACATCCTTTGTTCCGATGTTCCATGGGTAAATGCATCGGGTACGACTGTTCCCTGCGACTGCTTCTGGAGCCTGTCATCACCTATGGCATTCGCAGCGTTAAGCGCTTCCTCGATGTCGCCAGCCTCAAGGATCTTTGCGCGGTTTGCGAAATGTGCCCACACGCCCGCGTAAAAGTCGGCCTGCAATTCAAGCTTAACAGATAGCTTGTTATATTCCCTTTCGCTAAGACGCTCACGTTCACGTGCCATCTTGTCTGTTGTGCCGAGCAAATTTTGAACGTGGTGTCCCACCTCATGAGCTACTACATATGCCATCGCGAAATCTCCGGGAGCATTAAAGCGGCTTTGCATCTCTTCATAAAACGACAGATCGATGTAAAGTTTCTGGTCGGGTGGACAATAAAAAGGTCCGGAAGCGGCACTTGCATTTCCACAACCGGATTGCACTAGATCTCTGAAAAGAACCAGGGTGGGTTCAGGATAGTCCTGGCCCTGTTTCTGGAATACATTGTTCCACACATCTTCTGTTTCGGCAAGAACTACTTTTACAAACTGCGCACGCTCGTCGTCGGCGGCCTGTTGCTCGGGCGACATCGGCTGGCTTTGTTGCTGCGGGAGCATCTCTGGTATCTGCGAAGGGTCGCCTCCCATCAACAGATTTATAATTATTGCTATAACGCCAATCACGCCTCCACCTATTGCCAAACCACCTGCTCCGATACCACGTCTGTCTTCAACGTTAGAACTTTGCCTTCTGCCTTGCCATAACATGTTAGTGTGTTTTTATTTATCCTTCTTTCCTCTCGAGCAGCTTGAAGAACTGGTCGAGCTGTGGAAGAATAACTATACGTGTGCGACGATTACTTGCTCTTCCCTCCTCTGTATCGTTTGAAACCAGTGGAGTATATTCAGCTCTGCCACCGGCTGTCATTCGGGTAGGGTCGATATGATAATCGTTTTGCAATATGCGGGTCACTGATGTTGCACGTTTTGCACTCAGATCCCAGTTATCAAGAATACAGTTGTTTTTAATAGGAACTGAATCGGTGTGGCCTTCAATCAGGATCTCAAGTTGCGGATTCGCATTAAGCACCTGCGCAACTTTTCCGAGAACCGTCATTGCGCCTTCAGATACGATTGAACTTCCACTCTTGAAAAGCAGCTTGTCGGAAATTGAAATAAACACAACACCCTTTTCTACCTGGATGTTTACATCTTTATCGTTCACATCATTCAATGCGCTTTTCAAGTTCATCACCAGCGCCATAGTCAAAGAGTCTTTGCGCGCCATCGCCGACTGCAGGTCTCTTATATATGCATCTTTTGTTCCAAGGTTTTCGAGGGATTTCTTTACGCTCTCAGCCTGTGTGGCAGACAGAACGGAAAGGTCTTTGAGTTGATTGAGCACGTTGGTGTTATTCTCTTTCAGGAACGCATTTTCCTTTCTGAGGGCATCGAGTTCGGTTTGCATATTTGCCTTCTGCCTTGCAGAAAATTCTTCACAATTTCTCAGGTCGGATTGCAGCCTCGCATATTCCTTATTCAATTCCTCAATTCTTAGCTGTCCGGCTTTATATTTTTTAGAGCTTACGCAGGAGAATAATACGATAGTGGATAAGAGAAAAAATAATGTTTGTTTTAACATGATCAGTATTTGTTTTTAATCGGGATAAAGGTACTCGTTACAAACAAATTCCGACCATGACGAAAACAAAAAAAGGCTGCTCCAATGGAAACAGCCTCATTCCAAGCACCTATTCGTTGCCACTAAGTATTTATTCTATTGTACTCTTGTTGTATCAGATGGATTCGGAGTACTTGTTGTTGTATCAACCGGCATTGTTGCTGCTGTATCACTACCCATTCCTGATGGTTGTGTTGTTGCAGTATCACTCATAGGTGGTGCCGTGGTGTCTGAACCTGTTGATTTTTCTGGTGTATCACAGCCTATGGTTGCTAATGCCAAAAAGGCAATGAAAAGAATGCTTTTCATGAGAAATACTTTTGAGTTATGAATATTTAAGGAAGATGTTGTAAAAAATGAGCCATCATTAAAATTCGGTTCTCATTTTGTAAAAATGTAAAAGGTAACTTGGTAGATGTCAGGCCTTTATTTACTTTCCTAACATGCGTTAGCATTAAATAATGAATTTGCGACCACTGTAGCAATAGTTCTACAAAAAAAGAAAAGCCCAATCATAGGGTACGAATCCTAAATTGAGCTTTTTCACCTTCAAACTAACTGAAGTTTTACGTCCTCACTCTTAGCCGTTTAATATTTTTGATCTGTTCAGATAGAGATTTGAGGGATGATATATGAACAGGCAACTTCCTTCTTTTATTGCATTGATGATAATATCTCTTTCATTTGCGGGAACCGCAGGGCATCCGTAGCTTCTTCCAATAAATGGATTCTCCTGCATGAAGTCGCCACTAACGTATTCTGCGCCGTGTATTACGATCTTGCGGGCCAGTGCTCTGTCGTTTATACCTTTTTCAAGACCAGTGATCTGTAATGAAAGCCCGTGTATGCCAGTGTATGTATTGCCTGTGATATAAAATCCGAGGCTGCTTTTATGTGATTCGGGACGATTTGAAAATGTTTTTGCATATTCGCCACCAGAATTGCGTCCATGTGCAACATATGTGTTCATGAACAATTTCATTTCCTGTAGATCGACTATATACAATCTTTTATTGCGTGACGACTGGCTGAAGTCGGCAATAGAGAGGTAACCGGGATTTGTGATCCTGCCTTTTTCATAAAGGTTCAGATAGCCTTTCCACGCATAAGCGAATGCTTTTTTGTTTAACCCAAATTCTCCCAGGTTCAAACTATCGTATAGAACAGTTGAAGAAACAGTGAGTAAAGCACTGTTAATAGATGTTGAACGGGAAGAAACAAACTTGGTTTTGTAGGTTGTACCCGACATAAGGACGGGCGAGAACAAGGTAACCGCAAAGAAAAAAATGGTAACTACAGACTTCATCTTGCAACGCATGACACAGGGTTTTTTCGGATTGATTTCGGTTGTCTTAAACGGTAACAGGATCCAAAATATTATGAGAATATCACGCATGCAAGCGCTATACCGAATTTATTTTATTGTATGTTAAAACGAAATTTTTTTTAATGCCGGTAAGGATTTACCCCTATGGACCTTAATCGGTTACGGGTTATTCTTTTGAGCCGCCGAATTGCGCTCCATACCAAATTCATTTGCGTATATACGTATCATAATAAGAAACAGGGAAATAAGAATGGGCCCGAAGATAATGCCTATGAAACCGAACATATTCACGCCTATTATCACCCCAAAAACAGTGATCAGCGGGTGCACATTGCCGAGCTTTTTTGCCAGCCAGAATCTGAAGATGTTATCAACGCTTCCGATTACGCCCAGGCCAAAAGCAAGGGTAATAATGCCTCTTACCGCGTCGCCATCGGCGAATAATAACAGTGACAGCGGAATATATGCCAAAGCGGCGCCTACAACAGGCAGCAGGGCAGTGAAGGCCGTTATTACGAACCAGAATAGCGGCTCTGGTACGCCAATTATCACGTACCCGATCAATCCAACAATACCCTGCAATAGCGCGATCAATGGAATGCCAATGGCATTTGACAGTACCATCTTATTGAGATCTCTTCTTAGCAGCAATATATTTTCATCTTTCAGTGGCGCCCATTCGTAAAATTTTGACTCCATCATTCTGCCCTGTGTAAGCATAAAGAAAAGAATGAAATACATAACGATTATTGCCACAAGCGTACTGAGTGTGGCGCCAAGGACTTGCGGCAATGTTTGCGCGCCCCAGTTGGTAAGTTTGTTGATATTGGTTTCTGTGATAAGATCAATTTTATATTTTAATTCATACGTCTGAATAAATTGTTTGATACTTAACAGAACTTCGTTCAGATGCTGTATAGCAAACGCTATTTTGGTATACATCATGTTTATTAGGATATATATCGGAAGAAGTATAATGATAAATGAAAGAAACATTAACAGCACTGCCGCAAGTGATCTGCGCATTTTATAACGGTCCTCAAGAATAAACATGTATTTGCGCATGATCACATAAAGGGTATATGATCCCAGGAATGCAGGAATAAATGTGCGCAGCTCTCCGAAGAGGATATACCCCAGGAGCAAAATGAAAAGAAGAAGTAGAACCTGTCTTATCGCATTATTTGGGATCTGTTGCTTTATCATATATTATTAAAAGGAAATTATCATTCCACCTCTTTTTTAACAAGTCGCACCATGTAACCGCCGCCGGGCTGCATCGTAAATGATAAATTTTCTTTTGAAGTTACGACGCGGCTGCTCAATTTGTAGTCGGATGCGTATCTGTCTGCATTCAATCCATCTTCGCAGATCGTGGCGTTATAGTGACCCTCATCAAGAAAATCGAGAGGAATTGAGAGCTTCCGGCTCACCGAATCTGTCATGGCGCCAATATACCAGGCCTCATCTTTCTTTCTGGCTGTAATGATGTATTCTGCGATTTTAGCATCTATCACGACTGTAGTGTCCCATATAGTCGGAATGCTTCCAAGCAGCTCCATAAATGCCGGTTCAAGCATACCCTGAGAGGGATTTCCCGAGAAAAATTGAATGGGGCTCTCATACACCACGTACATGGCGAGCTGGTTGGTTCGTGTGCCGAACGACATCACATTTTCATCCACAGCACGGAAGTTTTTTGCGGTTGCATTGTTAAGAAGGCCTGGCTCGTAATCCATTGGGCCGGAAAGCATGCGGGTAAAGGGAAGTGTTA
>Ga0075431_100003916_pt1 | contig 14498 bp, 8 predicted proteins | sample RhiMetdeltSRZDD5_FD_75297 | JGI IMG/M metagenome (GOLD analysis project Ga0075431, IMG submission 75297) | Populus rhizosphere microbial communities from Tennessee, USA - Rhizosphere MetaG P. deltoides SRZDD5 | ecosystem: Host-associated > Plants > Roots > Rhizosphere > Soil | place: USA... | reverse complement strand
ACGTCGTCTGGCCGGATCCGAGCGCCGCCCGCACGTCCTCGATCGTCGCTTCCATCACGTTGAACGTGGAGCGCTGCGCAAACGCCGGCCATGGTGACATCGCACAAACTGTCATGACCAGTGCAGTCAGCGTGCGCATGTGAACGTTCCTCGATAGCGACATGAGCGGACTTCAGCTCACGTGAAAAACAACTACTCTGCCACGACTCTGAGATCGCCGATTGCGTGTTGCACTGCGAGATCGATGGTGACAGGTGATCCTTCTGCCCGCGCGTTGATCCACCGCCCATCGCGTTTCTCCAGGCCGCTGACGTTGGCGTCGCCAATGAGGCCGGAGGTGCGCGCTGAGATGCCGACGCTGGCCGGCAGCTGAATCGTGGTGTCGCCCGCGCCCGCTTCCACATTCACGCTGTAGCTTTTGGCGGGCGTGCCGCGCAGGTCGAGGACAAGGTCGCCGGCTCCGAGCCGGACCGACAAGCTTTGCAGATTGATGCGGCCGAGCAGCAACTGCACGTCACCGGCGCCGAGGGTGACGTGGAGATCGACCGGCGTCGTCTCGTCGAGACTCAGGCTCCACTTGTTCTCGTAGTTGCCGGACACTGAACCCTGCGACACCTTCAGCGCGCCGGTGCTCCCATCCACCGCGTACGCGATCGAGGGTTTCAACTCCGGGACATTGAAATCGAAGTCACCTGCGAGGAGCGTCATCGCGCCCGACTTCACGTCCAGCTCACCAGCACTCATGTCGATCTCGACGCGCGCGCTCGTCGCCGTGCCGCGTTCGACGTTGTGGTGCTCATGGACGACGGGACCCGTGGGCGCGCTCGTGCCGCAGGCCATCGTCCACACCGCTGCCACGACTACCGCGGTGCGTGTCTTCGTCGATGTCACATCTCCTCCGTCAGCCGTCCGCGCGCATCTTACAGGACGCGACGCTGTTACTGCTCCAGATTCTCGCTACAATGACTGCGCGCCATGCCTGGGATTTTTGTCAGCTACCGGCGCGAGGATTCTCCCGGTCACGCTGGTCGCATCTTCGATCGGCTGCGGAGCCGCTTCGGCAGCGACGTCGTTTTCATGGATGTTGCGGCGATTGAAGCCGGCGTCGATTTCGTCGATGTCCTCCACAAGGCGGTCGGCTCGTGCGACGCGCTCCTCGCCGTCATCGGACCCCAGTGGTTGAAGGCCGGATTTCGTTTTCTGATTCGGCTGTCCGGAGAGAGGTCCAAGACCCCGGGTATCGTCGAGACGCAGGTGCTCGACGAAGCGGCGGTGCCCGATCAACCACGACGAGTCGTGTTGACTGCAGCACCCATATCAACGGTCATTGTCCATGTCGTCAAGGGTGACGAGCGGAAGGCCGATGCTCTCGTTGCCTATCTCAAGGAAGAACCAAGCACGACGGGTTCAATCGTCCGCGGCATGGCAGTCGTTCCTCGGGCTGAAGGGGGTGGACGCGTCGCATACTCGGAGGATCAACTGGCGGCGCAGGCAGAGGCGATCGCGAAGGACACGTCCGCGTATTTGGCGCGCACTGGCAATCGCCGAACGCTGCAGGCGAACCTGAACCCTCGCGTCGCCCGCGGCGCGATCATCGTGAACCTGTACGAACGCGCTCCGTAAGCAAGCGCTAGCGCGTTTTCTGGGGCTCTGTAGCCTCGGCTCATCTGACGGGCCGACGTGCGTCGAGCACGCGACGGCCGGTAGGCTAGGACTTCGCTCCGGTTCGACGCCGCGGAAAAACGACTCGTCCGCGGGCGTGCTCACGACGACGGCGGCGGCTCATCTGATCCGCGCGACGGTGAGGAATCGTTTCGAGAACCAAGTGCGGGTAGCGTCAGTGGCAATTCACCGCCGCCGCCGATCGGACCGCTGCCGAGCCGTTTTTTTCCCTCTCGCATGTCGCGGCGCGAACAGTCGCTCCGTCCAGCAACACCGCCGTCGCTCGCCCGGTGAGCCGATGATCTAGAGATGTAGAAAACGGTCTCTAGGGCAGCAACACCGGCGGCATGCGGCCCGACACCGGGTTCCGGTAGTGGAACGGCACGACGTGCACCTTGGGAAACGGCGCCGCGATCGAGCCGCGAAGCGGACGGTCCGGTGGAAACTCCTTCGACATCGAAATCTCCGGCGCGCTCGGAGGCGTCTTGACGCGGACCCAGCCGCCGCGCGATGGCGCGTTCCAGACGTAGTCCAGGTCCATACCCGAAAGCTTCCAGGTGCCGCCTTCATCGACGGAGGTGTTCTCGTAGATCCCGGAGATCCAGGATCCCGTGCCTCCCGATGGGCCACCCATCTGGAACAGACGCCCCCGAATCTTCGCGCTCCGTGCGTCCGCCGACATGTGGATGACAGGCTGCACGACCTGGTGGAGTGTGAGGAAGTTCGGCGACTTGGGATTCGGATATCGTCGCTTCAGCGACTGGCGGATCCGCTCGCGGCCGACATAGGCTCCGACGTAGGAGAGCTCCTTCCAACCCTCGCGCGAGAAGATGTCCGCGGTCTCGTCCCACGCGTACTCGTCGATGTAGTAGCCGTAGGCGGTTGCGAGGTTCTCCGACGCGTGGTAAGCCCTGCTACGTTCCACTGAAAGCTCTGTCGCGGCGATGAGTGATTCGAGCGCGGCGGCCGTCTTCACGGCCGAAGGCGGCTTGCCTGCCATTGCGGGTGTGCCCGCCGTAGCCTTTGCGGAGGCGGCCGGCACTTTGGTCCCCTCCGGGTACTGCGGGGGGCGACTCGTCACCGGGTGATCGAAGTGGAGCGGCGCAGTGTGAAAGCGAGGATAGATCTCATATGTCTCGGTCGGCGGCTGGTCGGGAGGGAACTCGCGACTTGGTCCGGGCGCGGGTTGCGCGTCCTTCGCCCATCCTTTCTCGGCATCGACGATGAAGCGCGGGTAGATGTGCATCGTCTTGAGCTTCCAGACACCGCCCTGCCTCACGAACTCGTTCTCATAGATCGACTGGCTCCACAGTGCCCGACCTCCGGTGCTGCCGGTCATTCCGATCTCGGTCCCGCGCGCGCGAGCCGTGCGGCCGTCAGGCAACACGGTCACGATGGTCTGCAGATGAACGTGGTCATTGACCTCGCCTTCGGCGAGTCGGCCGAACGCGTTCAGTCCGCGCCTGATGCTCGTGCGTCCTGCGTAGACACCCTGCAGTCCGATCTCCATCGTGCCGTCTGCGGCAAACAGATCCGCGACGTCGTCCCACATCTTTCGGTCGACGTAGTAGCCGTACGCGTGCTGCAGATTGGTCACCTCGATCTCGTCGCTGAGACGCTGGGCACGGGCGGCGAGATCCGCCATGCGCTTCGCCAGCGAGGCGAGCGTCGACGGAGTGGTCCCTTCGACGTTGCTCGGGGCCGGCGCACGCGCGGGATCGGGCATATCGAGAATCGGTTTGCCGACGCGCGATGCGTCGAAATGGAATGGCGCCGGCTGATTGGTCGTGGTCCAGCCGGGATCTTCGTATCGGCCCGAGTACTGCGGAAGGTAGCGAACGTCCTTGAACTTCCAGACGCCGTTCTCGCGCACATATTCGTTCTCGTAGATGCCACCGGCCCACGAGGCCGACCTTTCATATCCGCCCAGCATCGCCATGATGTGCCAGCGGCCTTTCCCCGACTGCCCGTCGGCGGCGAGCGTGACCACCGGCTGCATGGAGATATGCGGGTAGATGCGTCCGTCGGCGAGGCCGACGCGACCTCCTCCGACCTCTTTCAGAAAGAGCGAGCGAATGCCTTCGCGATCGAGCGCGCCCTGCGTGTAGTGACCGATGCCCGAGTCGGCGAAGAGGTCCGCGAAGTCGTGCCACAGGCCCAACTCCGAGTAATGACCGTAGGCGTGTTGCAGGCGCTTAATCGCGGAGATCGCTTCGACGCGTTGCGTCAGCGCCTCGAGTCGATCCACCCGTCCCGCCTCCGCTGAAAGCTCCGGCGAGGCAGGTCGCTGCGACGCGGACAGATCATCAGTGCCTCGGGCAGTGAGGCCCACCAAGCACCCGGCTGCGAGCGCCAGCACCACGAGCGTGCGGCGCACGATCGACTTGGACATTCCTGCTCCGTGCCCCTTCAGAAAGAATGATAAGAGTCTACGACACGGCCCGCTGTGAACCGATCCTCGTCTGAGACGTATTGAGCCACGGAGGGTTATCGAATGGGGATGGTGCCACTCGACGTCGCGCTCGGTCAGGACCTGCGCTTCGCGCTGCGGATGCTGCGCAAAGCGCCCGGGTTCACCGCCGCGGCCGTGCTCATCCTGGCGATTGGCATCGGCGCCAACGGCGCGATCTTCAGCCTGATCAACGCGGCGCTTCTGCGTCCTGTCATCGCTACTGGTGTCGACGACGCTCTTGTCGGTGTGTACTCCGGGGACCGGACTCGTCCGGACATCTTCCGTCCCTTCTCGTACCCCGAATACGTCGACCTGCGCGACCGCAACGACGTGTTCACGCATGTCATCGCCGAAGGCGGTGTTCGGACCGGACTCACCGAGGCCGGCCAGACGCCGCGCGTCAGCACAATGCTGACGCCGCGCGTCAGCACGATGCTCGTGTCTTCGAATTACTTCTCGGCGCTGGAGGTTCCGCTGATCGCCGGCCGGGCCTTTACGCGCGACGAGGAGCATCCGCTTGCCAACGCTGCCGTCGTCGTGGCCAGTGCGAGACTGGCCAGCCGCTATGGCATCGCGTCAGCAGTGATCGGCCGCCGCCTTGTACTCAACAACCGCGAATTCACGATCGTTGGCGTTGCACCAGAGTGGTTCCACGGCACGATGCCAGTCATGTCGTCGGATCTTTGGGCGCCGTTCGGCGCCTCGCGCCTGCTGGTGCCCGCCGATCAGCGGGGTTATGTACCGCCGGCCTCACTCGATCGGGCAACGCCCGCCCTCTTGCTCGCTGGGATCCTGAAGCCCGGTCTGTCCGAGCGCGAGGCACAGGCCCGCCTCGCCCCGTTGGCCGAGGCGTTTGCTGCCGCGTATCCCGAGTACAACAAGAACCAGCAACTGCGCGTGCAGGCGCGCTCGCGCACGACGCGCGGCGCTGCGCCGCGGAGCGACACGGCGGCGCTGGCGGGAGCGGGCGTGCTCATGGCGATCGCGGGCATGGTGCTCGGCGTCGCGTGCCTCAACCTGGCCAACATGGTGCTCGCCCGCGGCGGGGCTCGCCGCCAGGAGATCGCGGTGCGGCTGGCGCTCGGCGGCAGCCGGCTGCGCATCGTGCGGCAGTTGGTGATCGAAGGGCTCTTGTTCTCGATCATCGGCGGCGCGGCGGCTCTACTGATGTCCTGGTGGGTCGGGACGATGTTCGTGACCGCGTTGAGCCGTCTTGCATCGATGACGATCGTCCTCGACGTCTCGCCGGACGCGCGTGTGATCGCCATCGTCGCCGGGGCGATCATCCTCAGCACGGTGGTGTTCAGCCTGGGGCCGGCCTGGCGCTTGTCGCGGCCAGAGCTTGCGAATGCGCTGAAGCCGTCCGCGCCGCTCGAAGCTCGCCGTCGCCGCGGTATCCCGCTGACCAGCCTTCTCGTGGCCGGGCAGATTGCGTTGTCGGTGACACTGGTCATCACGGCGGGCGTCTTCATTCGGGCGGGAGCGCGCGCGGCGTCCAGTGAGCCCGGGTTTCCGCTCGCTGGCGGGCTGGTCGCCGAGATGGATGCAGCTCTTGCTGGCATCGACGCCATGCAGGCGCGTGACCAATACGCTGCGGCACTGACGCGTGTCCGCGCACTGCCAGGCGTGCGCGCCGCCAGTCTGGCCTCAATCGTGCCGCTCGGCGACGTGGATGAGGGACGCCTGGTGCGCGCGGACGGCGAGGGTGTCGACACGACGCCGCTCTTCACAACGTCCACCGTGATCGGCTCCGACTACTTTTCGTCGATTGGTCTGCCCATCATCGCGGGGCGGGATTTCACGGCTGCCGAGGAGAGCGTCAGCGCCGCCCCTGTGGCGATCGTCGATCGGGCGTTCGTCGATCGCGTGTTCGGCGGAGGAAATCCGATCGGGCGCACCGTTCATCTCGTCGACTTCGACGGGAACTTGGATGATTCGCTGCAGATTGTTGGCGTCGTGCCGACCGTGCGCGACGATATCCTCGAAGCGCCAGGGCCGCATTTCTATGTGCCGTTCAGCCGGAGCTACCGCGTCGGCATGACGCTGCACGCGAGCGTCGAGCCCGGTTCGGAAGCTCGGATGATGGAGTCGATCAGGCGGGCCATCCAGAGCGAGGCGCGGCCGCTTCCGCTTGTGTCTCTCCGCACGCTGACCGAGCACCGTGACCGCTCGCCAGGCCTGTGGATCGTCATCTTCTCCGCACGCTTGTTCGCTGCGTTTGGCTTGATTGCGTTGGTGCTGGCGACGGCCGGCGTCTATGGGCTCCGCGCGTATCTCGTCGAGCGCAAGACACGGGAGATTGGCATCCGCGTGGCGCTCGGTGCCACTCGCCGCCGCATCGTCGAACAACTGTTGCGCGAAGGGGCAGCGCTCACCGCGGGTGGGCTCGTCGTCGGCCTATTCGTGGCAGCCGGGCTCGTGCAAGTGATTCAGGCCGGATTGGGGATGGATGTCAGCGCCGGCGATCCAGCCACATTTGCCATCGCCGCGACAGTGTCGGTTGTCACCACCATCGCGGCCAGCTACATACCGGCACGCCGCGCCCTCCGCGTGGACCCGGTAGTGGCGCTGAGACCCGAGTAGCGACTCGCTAGCCGGCTTGACCGGCTCGATTGCTGACAATTGAGTCAAGTTTTCCCCGGTCAAGACGGCTCGCCCCGCGAAGCGGGGCAAAGCCAATACTGTGACTAGCGAGGCGGTCTGAGGCAGCGCCTCGCTAGTCATCCAGTGGCTGGCCGAACTGCAGCAGGTAACCGTTGTTGTCGTTGATGGCGAACTCGCGCATGCCGTAGTCGAAGTCCTCGAGCGGATATACGACCCGCGCGATGTCTTTCAGTGATGCCCACAATGACGCCGCATCACTCACGTTGAAGTACAAGGAACCCGTGAACGCCGGCGCGTCGAATGGCCTGTGCGCATTGGGTGATGCCACCATCAGCTCGATGACGTCGCGGCGAAGCGACGCCCAGCCGTCGGCGGCACTGAACCCCACCAATTCGAAGCCGAGCTGCCTGGTGTAGAAGTCGATAGTGCCCTGCAGATCCTTGGTGCGCAACATCGGCCGCAACGACGTGAAGACGACAGGCATTGGTCTCGTCGCGATTAGAAAACGGCCAGGGGATTGAGCGGTGATCCCGTGCCTTTCTCGACGCGCAGCGGAGCTGCCATGAACAGGAACTCGTAGCGATTCACGCGTCTCGCCTCCTCGACGGCTCGTTCGAAGTCGAGGTTATCGAAGATGCTGACGCCCATCGCCACGAGCGCAAGCTGGTGAAGACCCACGCCCTGCGGCAGGCCCGAAGGCGAGACATCGTTCGGCCCATCGGCGCCGATGAACGAGACGCCGCGCTCCTTGAGGAAATAGGCGACGTCGATGTGCCAGCCGGCGAACCCGGTGGCGTTGGGCCAGGGCCCCAGCGCTGCGCGTCGCTTCCATCGGCCCGTGTAGAGCAGGATGACGTCGCCGGGCGAGACCTTCACGCGCTGGAGTCGTTCCAGGGCCTCGAGATCTGCAGCGTGAATCGCGGTTCCCGGCTCCAACCAGCCTTGCGGAGTAGCCTTGCCGGGCAATCGCGTCGCGTCGAACAGGACGCCGCGCGTCACGACGCCATCTTTCAAGGCATTGATGCTTCCGCGCGGACATCCTTCGGCAGCCTTGATCTCTTCCACCGAGACGCCGTTGTAGCCCTTGCCGTCCACCATGATGTGACAGTCCACCGCATCGAGATGGCTATGCACCACGCCATGGTAGGTGCCCGTGTACTGGTACCGGTCCAGCGCGACGTTGGGCGCCACGGTGACGAGGGCGCGGTCCAGAAACGTCGGCGTGTCGGCTGCCTTTTCCTGCGGGATGTCGTGCGAGAGCGAGACCGTGCGCCCCTCACGTGCGAGCGCCAACGCCTGTTTTCGTTTCGCGGGTGTGATCAGGTTGGCGGCGCCCAGTTCATCCATCTCTCCCCAACGGCCCCAGTTCGAGAGCTCCTTCATCGCTCGACGAAAATCGTCCTGGGTCGCAATCGTGGGCCGGGCGTTCTGCCCAGAAACGAGTGGGCTCGCCAGGAGGCCCAACAGGATCACGCAGACAGTGCCACTCATTAGACGGAAAGCGGTTCTCATGCGGTCACATCCTCTCGTTCAGCCGGGAAGCGCGTTGAAATTGCGATTCTCGTCTGGGGTGGCACGTCGACGGTAGACGTTCAGGTGCCGGCCTCGTGCGCCGATTTGGGCCACCACCGCCCGGTCCGTTGGCAGTACTCGTCGAAGTCGCGTCCGAAGGTCCGGCGCAGCGTGGGCTCTTCGTACAACACGACGAAGGTGTGCATGATAGCAATGAAGACAAGAGCGTACAGAGCGCTTCCCGGGGACCGATAGAAGAGCGCGAAGCCGACGATGAAGAAGAAGGCGCCAAAATACATTGGATTGCGAATCAGGCGATAGGGACCTCGAACAACGAGCCGCTGTGGAGGATCGAACGGGGCTGGCGTCCCTCGTCCCACGAACGTGAAAGTGACGACACACGCCAGCGCGAGCGCGAGGCCGGCCAGGCCCACGACGAGCCCCGCGACCTGCCAGGCGCCGAACGACGACGGTCCGCGAATCCCGGCCGCGACGAGAATCTGCGCCGGGACGATCCACAACACGACGCCGACGAAGAGCGTGGACCACACGATCGTGCGGATGAGAGTGAAGATCACGCGTCAGACCCGTCACTGTCGCGGTGGGCTGTTTCGCAGTCCTTTGAACAGGATGATGTCGTTGGTGACGGTCGCGCGAGCCACCGCAAGGCGTTTGCCGTCTGGAGACCATGCGAAATCGTCGATGACGCGGCCGTCGTTGAAGTGCGTGAGTTGTCGAGAGGCGGTTCCATCGAGCGGCTGCACCCAGACGTTGGCTTGCGTGGCAGCGTCGATATACGCGCTGCCCTCGCCGCTTGGCACGAAGCGCGTGCGTAACAGATTCGACGGCGCAGGCATCGGTGTCAGCGTCCGACGCGCCGTGCAAGCCGGCAGTTCGCAAAGCGTAACAGTCACTTTGGGTTCCTCGCCGGTGGTTACCAGGATTGAGGTTCCATTTAGCGAGGTGTCGATGAATCCTGCGAAACTATCGACAAGCACTGTCGGTGCGCCACCTGCAATCGGGATCATGGACAGGGTTGGACCGCCATACAGGACATACTTGTTGTCCCGCGTGATGGCTGCATGAAAGCCGTTGGCCCCTAACCAGGTCGGGTTGCGTCCGTCCGCGTCCGCCTTCCAGATTTCGGCTCCGCGTGTCGTAAAGCGGTTGAAAACGATCGTTCCTCCGTCGCTCGTTGCAGTGGGTTGGGCAGCCGCCTCAACGACGAGCGAGGGAGCACCTCGATCTGGAGCAAAGCTCATGATCGTGCCCGCTGCGGTCGTATAGAGAACGCGATCACCCGCCCACGCCAGGGCCGCGCCTGGGTTTGGAGCAGGCGGAACAACGTCGTTCGTGTTGGGGGCTCCAGCTTCCCCGACAGCGATTCCGACACGCCGCTCGGTCCGTGTCGTTACGAGCTCGTTGCGATCGCTGGTCAGGCTGACACCGGAGTAGCTGTTCACGTCGTTCGTCAGACGCGAGATCCTGCCATCCGGATACGATGCCTTCCAAAGCTGTGATGACCCGCTCGTCGAGAGAAGACTGAAGACGAGCGTGCCTTCGTCCATCCAATCCATGCCGTGTTCTAAACCTTCAATCGGCACCGTCTGCTCGGCTCGCGTCGCTGGATCGACAAACAGGAGACCTGGGCCATTCGCGAAAAGCGCCGAGACCGCAAGCACACCGCCGCCCGGAGACCAGGCGGGGTGCACGTTGGGAACAGTTGGAAAACTGAGGACATTGAAGAAACCGTCCACTCCGCGGCGTGTCGCAACAGCACGCTCGTTACTGCCGTCGCTGTCGGCGACGAAAAGCCAAGACTGATTCGTTGGCCAATTTGCTCGAAGGAAGGCCATGCGCCGGCCGTCTGGCGACCAGCCGATTCCGCTGTCCACCCGCTCTAGCAGTCGCCTTGCGACGCCGCCCAGGAATGGAATCCTCCAAAGCTCGTAGCCTCGAACGAAATCCACGAACGCGCCATCGGGCGTAATCGATGTTGCCCGAAGAACGACTCCGCGCTCTGGCGGCACGATCTGGACTGTGCTTGCGGTAGCGGGTTGCCTGATCCAGAGACTGTATTGGTCAGCCTCGCGCTCGATATAGGCGACGTACTTTCCATCAGGCGAAATCGTCGCCCGTTGCGCTTTGCCACTCGTCGTCAGCTGGCTTACGGTCAGGTTCTCGAGCGAGATGGATGCAATGCTTGACGGATCCGGTCGAGCGCGCTCCAATTCTCTGATGACGTAAAAGCCGCCGGCGGCGGCAAGCACCATCACGACAGACGCTGCGACGATGCCGATACGATGACGCGTGACCAATGCGGCGAGCAGCTGGGCATCGGACGACTGTGCCACCGCTCCCGCGCTTCGCGGGTTGTGCATCCCCGTGCCGGTCGTTGAAGGACTGGCAGTCAGCCCACTCGGTGCGGCATCCCCTACGTTGACCGTCGTCTGGTGAGCATCCAGCTCCCTCTTGAGGCGTTTCAGTTCAGCTCTGAGGTCGGCGGCCGTTTGGAACCTGAGGTCACGATCCTTTTCGAGGGTCCTCAGCAGGAGCTCTTCGAGACGCACCGGCAGGTCGCTGCGGATCTCTCGTGGCGAGCGAGGCGCTTCGTCGAGGATCGCCGCGGAGACCACGGCGTTGGTCGGGCCTGTGAACGCCGGCCGGCCGGTTGCCATCTCGTACAACACGAGACCGAGCGAGAACAGATCGGTCCGGGCGTCCACCGGCTCGCCCCGCAGTTGTTCGGGCGACATGTACGCCACCGTCCCGACGGCTACGCCGGGCTGGGTCAACGGCGTGTGCGGTGGCTGAGTCGGTTCGTACGACGCCGCGCCTGGCTCCTCTTCCTGGGATTTCGCGAGACCGAAATCGAGAATTTTAGGCCCGTGCGTCGTCAGGAACAGGTTCGCGGGTTTGACATCGCGGTGGGTAATACCAGCCGTGTGTGCGGCGACGAGGCCGTCCAGGACAGCCAGGGCGATATCGAAGAACGATTTCAGGTCGATCGGTCCGCGTCTCAGCCGCTCGTGAAGCGTCTCACCCTCGAGCAGTTCCATCGCGATGAAGGGCGGGTCAGTGCCGACATCGTGGATCGTACAGATATTGGGATGATTGAGCGTTGACGCGGCGCGAGCTTCGCGCTGAAACCGTTCGAGTGCCTGCGACCCTGCAGTCAGCCTGGGTGAGAGTACCTTGATCGCGACGAGCCGACCGAGCCGCGCGTCGCGCGCACGGTAGACTTCACCCATCCCTCCGTACGCGAGCAGCGACGTGATCTGATAGGGCCCGAGCTCCTGCCCCGGCACCAATGACGGTTGTTCCATCCTTCGACGATCCTCGCCTGCAGTTTCAACGCTGGGTCGCCACGAACACCGAGGTTGCCGGCCATTCTCCCATGCCAATGGCAGAAACGGAGCTTCGAATTCTTCGGCAGAAATGTCTGCCAAGGCGTTCGACGTGACGTTGTTCATCGACATGACCACGGCGGCGCGCCAACCCTTGTTAGCCAACACGCCCCCTCACACGTCCGGCGTAGACGATCGGGCCGGTGTCTGACACGGGCCGAAGGCGTGGTGGTTGGTGCCAGCTTGACGGATTCAACCCAAACTGCCATTGTCTGCGCCGTTCGGGCGGTCACCACAATACGGCCGCACGTCAAGCGGCCATAGCAGGAGGGGTGTTATGGACCGCAATGCGGCTCGTTGCGCGAATTGTGCAATCGTTGTGACCCGCATAGCGGTCCTAGCCGCGCGAAGCGCGGCAGGAGAGACTGGCAACCAGCCAAGGGGAGCCGCGGGAATATCAAGAGGCGGAGTCCCTTGGTTGGTTCGATCCGTCGTCGCGATCGCGCTGCTTCTCCTTGGTGTCGCTCCCGCTCACGCACAGTCGGCAGCCACGGCGTCGATAGGCGGCACCGTCCGCGACACCGGTGGCGGTGTGCTTCCAGGAGTGACGGTCACCGCATCGCATACCGAGACCGGACAGGCGCGGGCCGCAGTCACCGGTCCCGACGGCGCGTATCTGATCCCGGCGCTCACTGTCGGCGCATATCGACTCGAATTCTCGCTATCAGGCTTTCGAACCTACGTACAGACGGGAATCGTGCTGCAGGTCAACACGAACCCGACCGTGAACGCCACGCTGCAAGTCGGCGAGCTGTCGGAGACGATCCAGGTCGTCGCCGGCACCCCGCTGATCGAAACGCGCGCTCCAGGAATCGGCATGGTGATCGAGAACGAGCGGGTGGAGGAGCTGCCGCTCAACGGCCGGCAGACGCTCGATCTGGTGTACTTGACCGGTCTCGCCGCGCCCAGCGGAACGCTCAGCGGTGCGCGTGGAGGCGCCGCAGGTCCCGGATCTCCGGGGACGATTGCGGTGGCCGGCGGGTTGCCGAACGGCACGGAGTACCTGCTCGACGGCAGCAATCACAACGACCCCTACAACAACGGCGCGATGCCGTTTCCCTTTCCCGAAGCGCTGCGCGAGTTCAAGGTGGAGACGAGCGCGTTGACAGCGCAGTACGGCTACCACTCGGCGGCGGTTGTCAACGCGGTCACGAAGTCCGGAACGAACGCGGTACACGGCAGCGGCTTCGAATTCCTCCGCGACGACTCCATGAACGCGCGCGATCCATTCGCCGCCATCGGCCCCGACGGGAAGCGGCGGAGCGACGGCTTGAATCGCAATCAGTTCGGCGGCTCACTGGGCGGTCCGATCGTGCGCGACCAGTTGTTTTACTTCGCGGCATATCAACGCACCCGCGTCCGGCGGATCCCGACGTCCGGGTTTCAGTTCATGCCAACAGTCGCGATGCTGGCGGGCGATTTCACGGCGTTTGCCTCGCCCCAGTGTCAAGGCGGACGGCAGATCGACCTGCGAGCGCCGTTTGTGAACAACCGGGTGAGCCCGACGCTCTTCTCGCCGGCGTCGCTGAAGGTGGTCGGCCTCCTCGGGGTGACACCGGACAATCCGTGTGGTCAGGTCTTCTTCGATCGGGTGGACAACAACGACGAGGATCTGTTTACCGCGAAGGTCGACTACAACCGAGGCGGCTCGCACACCATCTTCGGTCGCCTGCAGTACCAGAAGTACGACTCGCCGACGGACTATGACGGCAAGACCGCCTTCTCGTTCAGCCAGTCCGCGTTCAAGAATCGCGTGTACTCGCTGGCGATCGGAGACACCAAGCTGTTCGGTAACAACGTCGTCAATTCATTCCGTTTCACGCTGAATCGAGGGAACTTCGGCAAGGAATACGCACCGTTGTTCGACTATGAGGACATCGGCGTCGCGGCGACCCCGGTGATGAAGGACTACATGCGCCTGAGCGTGACCGGCGGCTTCAGCATCGATCCGCCCGGCGCGCTGCCGACGCTTACCCCGACGTGGACCTACCAGTTCGCCGATGACTTCAGCATCGTTCGCGGCGCGCACCAGTTCGGTTTCGGTGCCAACTACATTCACAACAAATACGATTCCTCGTCCTTGCTGGCCGCTGGTGGCAACACGACGTTCACGGGTGCGATTACCAGTGTTGGGCTCGCAGACTTCCTGCTTGGCCGTGCCGCATCGTTTTCCGCGGGGACACCGACAGGCGTGCACGTGCAGAATCATTACGTCGGTCTGTACGCGCAGGACAGCTGGCGCATGTCACCCAACCTCACGCTCAGCGTCGGGCTGCGATGGGATCCGTACTTCCCCGTGTACAGCGCCCAGGGAAGGTTCACCCGGTTCGATCTCGATCGGTTCAACAGCGGACTACAGAGCACGGTATTCCCGAACGCCCCGCCAGGGCTGGTGTTCCCCGGCGATGATGGGATGCCCGGAAAGTCACTCGCTGACAACGATCTGTGGAACGTCTCGCCGCGTGTGGGCGTTGTTCTCGACCCGAAAGGCGACGGTCGCCAGACAGTGCGCGCGTCGTACGGCCGTCTCTACGACCTGCCGCACCTGCAGCAGTTCACCGGTCAGGCGCAGATGGCGCCGTGGGGCAATTCGTCGACGGTCACGAACATGCCAAGAGGATGGGACAGCCCGTGGGTAGCCGTTCCCGGTGGCGACCCGATCCCGGCGGCCCTCGATGGACCGATTGCCAGTTCAACATTTCCGCTGTCGTCCAACTACACGACGTTCCCGCTCGACCTTCCAGCCACCACCACCGACCAATGGAACGTCAGCTATCAGCGCCAGGTGTCGGACAACTGGATGGTGTCGGCGAACTATCTGGGGAACTTCATCGATCACGTCTGGTGGTCCGATCAGATCA
>Ga0075431_100003912_pt1 | contig 14501 bp, 13 predicted proteins | sample RhiMetdeltSRZDD5_FD_75297 | JGI IMG/M metagenome (GOLD analysis project Ga0075431, IMG submission 75297) | Populus rhizosphere microbial communities from Tennessee, USA - Rhizosphere MetaG P. deltoides SRZDD5 | ecosystem: Host-associated > Plants > Roots > Rhizosphere > Soil | place: USA... | reverse complement strand
CCGCACCTGGCAGACCGCCGACAAGATGAAGAAGCAGCGCGGCCGGCTGAAGGAGGAGCAGGGCGACAATGACAATGCGCGGGTCAAGCGCTACGTCGCCAAGTACACCATCAACCCCGCCATCACCCACGGCATCTCGCGCCATGTCGGCTCGATCGAGGTCGGCAAGCGCGCCGACCTGGTGATCTGGTCGCCCGCCTTCTTCGGCGCCAAGCCCGACTGCGTGCTGATCGGCGGCACGATCGTCGCCGCCCCGATGGGCGATCCCAACGCCTCGATCCCGACGCCGCAGCCGGTGCACTATCGGCCGATGTTCGGCGCGTTCGGCAAGGCGCTGCGCACGTCGATGACGTTCGTCTCGCAGGCCGCGTTGAAGAACCCGACGCTCGCCGAGCTCGGGCTCGCGCGCCCGCTCGAAGCGGTGCGCGATACGCGCAAGATCGGCAAAAGGAACATGGTGCATAACGACCTGCAGCCGAAGATCGACGTCGACTCCGAAACGTACGAAGTGCGCGCCGACGGCGAGCTGCTTGTCTGCGAGCCGGCCAAGGTCCTGCCGATGGCGCAGCGCTACTTCCTGTTCTGATGCTGCGTGGCGTCCTGATTGCCGGCGCCCTCTCGCTCGCGCCGTTCGGCGCGTACGCGCAGGGCTCGATTTCGGTAGAGAAGCTGTCCTTCGACGTGCGCGGTGCGTTCGAAAAGGGCGCCGCAGTGTCAGGTGACCTGCGAATTCCGCAGTCGACGCAGGCTCGCCTGCCCGCAGTGCTGATCCTCCATAGCTCTCCCGGGTTCGACGGGCGAGGAGCGTTCTATGCCGAGGCGCTCAATCTGGCCGGAATCGCAAGCGTGGAGATCGACTACCTGCGCGGTAAAGGCATGCCGGCGACGCCGCGTCATAACCTGCCGCATGTCTACGAGACGCTGCGAACCCTCGCATCTCATCCCCGGATCGATCCGGCGCGTATTGGCGTACTGGGATTTTCATGGGGAGGGATCCTCTCGATACTCGCAGCTTCGGAAGAGCTGACGAAACACCACACGGGGGGGAACCCTCGCTTCGCCGCCCATCTCGGGATCTACCCGATCTGCTGGATCCACCAGAGCGTAGCCGCTGGAAAGTCGAAGGACTTTCAAGCGAGCGTCTACCGCCAGGTCACGGGCAAGCCGGTCCACATTCTCGCCGGAGACAAGGACGGCTACGACGATCCCGACAGCTGCCAGAAATTCGTAGCCGAGCTGCCTGCGCAGGTTCGCCCGCATTTCTCGCTGACCGTCTATCCCGGCGCGACATTCGGATGGGACAGCCGGTTCAGCAGCGCGAGCTACGATGCCGGCGCGAACAAGCGCAAGGGCGGAATCGTCAATGTCGTCGCGGATCCCGAGCTCGCGAACCGCTCCAGAGAATTTGCCGTGGCGTACTTCGTGAAAACGCTCTCCGCGGATTTACGATGATGGTGGCTCCGCCAGCCCACGAGCCGCCGGTCATGGAGCGGCAACTCCGCATTGCGCTGGACAACATGCCGGGCGCGCTGGTCTACACGGACGACGATCTCAACATTCTCTTTTGCAACGACCGGTTCCGGGAGATGTATGCGGTGCCGGGCGAGCTACTGCAACCCGGCCGACCCTACCCCGTATTTCTCCGCCACCTCGCGGAGCACGGGTACTACGGCGAAGGCGACATCGATGCCCAGGTAGCCCGGCGCGTAGAAAGTCTGCGCAATCCGTCGGGACGCAGCTTCGAGGATCGCACCCCCGACGGCCGCTGGCTGCGCATCCTGCGCCGCCGGGTGGCGGCCGGCGGCACGATCACCGTGATGACGGATATTACCGAGCAGAAGCAGGCAGAAGACGATCTGAGGGAGAAGGAAGCCCAGCTTCATGTGGCGCTCGACAACATGCCGGGTGCGCTGATCTATACCGACGCGAGCCTGAATATCGTCTTCTGCAACGATCGCTTCAAGGAAATGTACATCGTGCCGCAGGAACTGCTGCAGGCGGGCCGTCCCTACGCAGGGTTTCTGCGCTATCTCGCCGAGAACGGCTACTACGGCGAAGGCGATGTCGAAGCGCTGGTCGCCCGCCGCGTGGAGAGCCTGCGCAACCCGACCGGCAAGAGCTTCGAGGATCATGCCCCCGATGGACGGTGGTTTCGCATCCTGCGGCGCAGTGTTGCGGGAGGCGGCACGGTCACGGTAATGACCGACGTGACCGAGCAAAAGGCGGGCGAGCGCGATCTGCTGGAAGCGACGCGCCGCACCGAAGAAGCAAACAAGCTGATCACCGAGAAGAACCGGACGCTCGAGGCGTTGTACGGCGAGCTCCGCGACAAGAACCGGTTGCTCGAAGAGCAGGCGGCGCAGATCGCCGAATGGAATGCGAGGCTCGAGACGCGGGTGACCGAGCAGGTGACCCAGATCGGGCAGATGTCCAAGCTGACGCGCTTCCTGTCGCCGAAAGTCAGCGACCTGATCATGTCCGGCGATGCCGACGACCCGCTGAAGACGCGTCGGCGCGACATCACGGTGGTATTCGTCGACCTGCGCGGCTTCACTGGTTTCACCGAGTCGGCCGAACCCGAGGAGGTGATGAGCGTGCTGCGCGAGTACCATGCCGAGCTCGGCCGCGCCATCATGACCTATGACGGAACCATCGAGCACTTCACCGGCGACGGCGTGATGATCCTGTTCAACGACCCGCTGCCGGTCGAAAATCACGAATTGCAGGCGATCCGCATGTCGCTGGTGATGCGCGATTCGGTGGGCCTCCTCGCCCGCGGATGGAAAAAGCGCGGTCATGAGCTCGGTTTCGGCGTCGGGATTGCCGGAGGGTACGCAACCATTGGAACCATCGGCTTCGAGGGCCGCCTGGACTACGGAGCGATCGGCGCGGTCACCAATCTGTCCGCGCGCCTCTGCGGAGAGGCGAAGGACGGCCAGATCCTGATCTCGCCGCGAATCTTTTCGAAGACCGAGGGGCAAATCGAGGTGGAATCGGTTGGCGAGCTTGCGCTGAAAGGCTTCCATCGGCCGGTTTTCGTCCACAACGTGCTCAAGGTTCTTGAGGGCTGATGCTCGAAATCAAGTCGAAGCTGAAGATTCGGCGCAACGCGTACGCGGTACAAGTCAAGGGCGCGCTGCGGCTACCGTTCGAGCAGCGCCAGAAAAGCCGGCTGCATGCGCACCTGGAATCGGGCGAGGAAGTCGCGCTGATGCTGCCGCGCGGCGAGGTCCTGCGCGGTGGTGATCTCGTGACCGCGTCCGACGGACGCATCATCGAAGTGATAGCCGAAGTGGAAAAGCTGGCTCACGTCGAGTGCGATAGTCCCCACGCACTCGCGCGCGCCGCGTATCACCTCGGCAATCGGCACGTTCCGGTCGAGGTCGGCGCCGGGTACCTCAGGATCGGAATCGACCGCGTGCTCGAGGAGATGCTCAAAGGCCTCGGCGCGAAGGTCTCGCACATCGAAGCGGCTTTTGAGCCGGAGGCCGGCGCCTACGGTGGCGGACACCAGCACGGTGAGATGGGTCACGGCGGCAAGATCCACGAGTTCGGCGAGCCGCACGACCATCCGCATGGTCCCGATCACCACCATGATCACGATCATGACCACGACCATAAGCATGACCACGATCACGAGCACTGCGATCATCCCGAAGACCATGACCACAAGCACTGAGAGTCTCGCCCGATTGCTGCAGCTGGCGAGCCCGGCACTGCCGGTCGGCGCCTACAGCTACTCCGGCGGCCTCGAAGCAGCGGTAGAAGCCGGCATCGTGCGCGACGCCGCGAGCGCCGAGCGCTGGATCGGCGACGTGCTCGAGCATTCGATGGCGCACATGGAGGCGCCGGTGCTGTGCCGGATGATCCGCGATCCCGGCTCGCTCGAGCACTGGAACGATTTCTTCCTCGCCAGCCGCGAGACTGCAGAGCTGCGCGCCGAGACCGTGCAGATGGGCTTCTCGCTCGCCAGGCTGCTCGAAGATCTTGGTGTCGGCAAAGTACCGCTCGAAGAACCTGCGTTTCCCGCGGCCTTTGCGTTCGCGGTCGGCGCATGGGGAATCGATCCGCACGCGGCGCTGCAGGCGTATCTGTGGACATGGCTAGAGAACCAGGCGATGGCGGTGGTGAAGTCGGTCCCGCTCGGCCAGACCGAGGCGCAGGCGATGCTGCTGCGTCTCGGCGGGCGGCTCGCGGCTATCGCGCAAGACGTTGCCGCGCTGCAGGATGAAGACCTCGCGAACTTCACGCCGGGTCTCGCGATCCTCTCGGCGCGCCACGAAACGCAGTACTCGAGACTGTTCCGCTCATGAGCCTGCGTGTCGGCATCGGTGGGCCTGTGGGTTCCGGCAAGACCGCGCTCACACTGGCGCTTTGCCGCGCGTTGCGCGAGCGCTTCGATATCGCGGTGGTGACGAACGACATCTATACCGAAGAGGATGCGCAGTTCCTGGTGCGCAACGAAGCGCTCGTGCCGGAGCGCATCATCGGGGTCGAGACCGGCGGCTGCCCGCATACCGCGATTCGCGAGGACGCGTCGATCAACCTGGAGGCGGTCGCGCGCCTGAACCGGCGCTTTCCCGCGCTCGACCTGATCCTGATCGAGTCCGGCGGCGACAACCTCGCGGCGACGTTCAGCCCGGAGCTCTCCGACCTGACGCTGTACGTGATCGACGTCGCCGCCGGCGACAAGATTCCGAGGAAGGGCGGGCCCGGCATCACCAAGTCGGACCTGCTGGTGATCAACAAGATCGACCTCGCGCCGATGGTCGGCGCATCGCTCGAGGTGATGGCGCACGACGCGAAGAAGATGCGCGGCGAGCGGCCGTTCGTGTTCACCAACCTGAAGACCGGGCACGGCCTCGAGACCGTGATTCAATTCATCGAAAAGGAAGGGATGCTATGCACCGCGCGAGCCTGATCCTATTTTTCTACGCTGCCGGGGCGCTGGCCCACCCCGATCACGGAGCAAACGGCTGGGTTTCAGCCGCGCTCTCGCACTTGCTTAGCGAGCCGGATCACCTGGCGGTGATCCTGGCACCGCTTGTTCTTGCCCTTGCTTGGATCAGCGTGCGGACGATTCGGCGCCGCCGGGATTCGAAAGCTAGGGCATCGAGCAAGATCGAGCGCGCCTCATCTGCGGATCGTCGCTGAGGCCGGTGCCCGCGGATCAGGCGTTCCTTTTTGTTCCGGTAGCCCTAGCTGGCTGGTAATCGCTGCATCCACCCAGCGCGCGCGTTTGATGATCTGGATCGCCGACGCGCCGTTCCTGTTTGGGCGTGCCACCGCCACCTTCTTCTCGATGAGCTGAGCAAGGCAAAGTCCCTTGTAATCGTGTTCGACGGCGCGAGCCCACGCAAGCAAAGGCGAGTCTCCGCCGCGGTCTTCAACGTAGGGATCGGCTCCGCGGTCTAGCAGCGTCCGGACGACCTCTGGACGGCAACCATGCATGAAGGCGTAATGCAAGGGCGTTCTGCCCTTGCCGTCCTTCGATTGAACGTCCGCGCCCTTGCTGATCGCTTCATTCAGCAACGGCGAACCCCGGTAGCTCTGGGCGGCAAGGTGCACGAACGCTTCCGACTCCGCCGTCACCGCTTTCACGTTGGCGCCGCGTTGCATCAGCGCAATACCGACGTCGGATCGCTGTCCAGTCGAAGACAACAATGGGGTGAACCCGTAGGCATTCCTCGACTCGATTGCTGCGCCTGCGTCGAGCAGTAGCCCCACCATTTCGCGCGTGGCAGCCAAGTGCAACGGGGCGGAACCGTTCAGGTCGCGTGCATCGACCTTGGCCCCGGCCTTGATCAGTAGTGTCGCTGCAGCGCGAAGATCGGCGCGTGCTTTTGCTTCGATTTGCATTCTGTTTTCATCGGTCAGCTCCGGCGTCCATGGCGCTTGAGGCCAGGTCGCAGCAGCCCAATGAAGTACCGTCCGCCCAACCAAGTCTGCGGCGTTTGGATCCCCACCGGCCTCTAGAAGTACTGCCACAATCCGCGGGAAACGAATGCCGTAGTGAAGCACAGATGCGCCGCCGGCGTCCCGATCAGTCGCAGCTGCTCGCCGTTCGAGCAGTAACTTGACGACGTCGTAGTGCCCGCCTGACGCAGCCATCATTAGCGACGTGCGCTGTTCGGGATCGCGGGCACTCATGTTTGCACCTTGATCAAGCAACCATCGGACGCGATCCACTCGCCCTTCACTAGCCAATGCATGAACGATTGTTCTGCCTCGGCCCAGACTCTCGTTCACATCAGCGCCGGCTTTCAAGATCTTTGGCAGAAGTCTCGAGACGACTTGAGGATCTTCCCAGGAGAGAACAGTCCGTAGCACGGACCGCACTGGAGAATACCTGCGTCCGAAGTCAGTTGCCTGGGTCTTTGCGCCGCGATCAAGCAGGAATTCCAGAATTGCAGCGTCGGCTTGATCGACAACGTCGTATGCAGGAGCTGTGCCGGGAGGTGCTAACCGCTCATTTACGTCCGCCCCTGCGAGCGCGAGCAGTTCAATCATTTTCAGGCGAGTGGATACACCAAATCGATCTTCGCGCTTTGGCGCCACACCGCGGGGGACAGGGAGGCCCCGTACTCCCGCACGCATCGCGGCCTGAATCTCCAGTGCCCCTGGCCGGTAGCTGCTGGATGTTAGAGCCTGGTCGAGGACAGCGCTTAGATCTTCTACTGATCCATCCCGGACGGCCTGAAGCACCTCGCTACGAAATCTCTCCCGGACTTCGTTCTGGGCCAGCGCGGGCAGCGCAGCCGGCGCAGTTATGAACGCGTACAACGAAAAGGTCAGAAACCGAACGTTCATCGCATCTCGCGAATCGCCGCGGATGACGGCGCAGAGGGTGCGAACTTCAACACCGCTGTGACGCGCGCCGCACGGTCGGCATCGTCAATGGCATCGTGAATGCCGGTGTAGTTCAGTGAGATTGAGCCAGTGGCGCGATCGAGTTTTCCGTAGAAGACGGCCTGGTGACCCAACGCGACGTCGCTCAAGCAAGCTGCGCTCGATCCGAACCCGTATATGAGCACGTAGCGAGGGCCTTGCCCTTTGAGCCACTTCGAGACCTCAATGACTTTTCCGCCGGCAATGTTCGAGAGGGCCGTGCCAAGGATTACGAGGCCGGCGGCGCGAGCTTTCGCTTCCGGCGTCGCGGGCTCATACCCCGGTCCTGGTGTGCAGGCGTGAGCTGGCGTACTGGCGACTAGGGACAGGACCAGGGAAAGAATCAGCCTCAGATGCCACATCTGCGGCATCGTGCCACAAGCCCGACGACGTCGGCACCACGCCCCCACGCGTACAAGTGCATAATCCGATCCAACCCAGGAGGGGGTGACGATATGCGGATCCATTGGTGCGGTGCGATTCTCGTTGCGGCGTCGCTGGCGCTTTCGGCCGGCGTCCAGGCGCAGACCCGCGGTGGCGCGGCGACGCTCGGCGTGGAGCAGGATATCGCGGGCTTCGATCCGCTGATCGTCGGGGTCTACGACACCGGGCAGATCGCGGTTGCAGCGCTCGTCTTCGACACGCTGACGCGAATCAACGACGCCGGCAAGCTGGTCCCGCGACTGGCGCTGTCGTGGACCGTGTCGGACGACTTGAAGACGTGGGAGTTCAAGCTGCGTCCAGGCGTCACGTTTCACGACGGCTCGCCGTTCAACGCGAAAGCGGTGGTCTTCAACTACGAGCGCATGCAGGATCCGAAGAACCGCTGCCGCTGCGCGATCTACATCTCCAATATCGGCAAAGTCGAGGCGAAGGACGACCTGACGGTGGTCTTCACGCTGAAGGCGCCATCGCCGGGGTTTGCCGGATTGATCGCGCCGGCCACGGTGACGAACGTGATCCACTCGCCGAAGGCCGTGCAGGAAGCCGCGCAGGGCGTCTACAACCGCAATCCGGTCGGCACCGGGGCGTTCAAGCTGAAGTCCTGGGCGTCGGGCGACCGGCTGGTCGTCGAGCGCAACCCGAGCTACTGGGACAAGGGCAAGCCGTACCTTGACCAGGTCACCATTCGTCCGCTGCCCGACGGCCCTGCGCGCTTCGCCAGCATCCTCTCCGGCGAGAGCGACATCATCTGGCACGACAACGCCGACGACATCGTCAAGGCGAAGAAGAACAAGGCGGTGGTCGTGCACAGCTATGTCGGCTCGGGCGCGACGCTGTACGCGTTCAACACCAAGAAGCCGCCGTTCGACGATATCCGCGTGCGCCAGGCGCTGCGCCACGCGATCGACATGCAGGCGTTCGCCGATACGCTCTACAACGGCCTGTGGAAGCCGGCGAAGGACCCGTACGGCCCCGGCTCGTGGGTCCACTGCAAGAACACCAAGCCGCTCGCCTACAACCCGGAGAAGGCGAAGCAGCTGCTCAAGGAGTACGGCCAGCCGGTCACCTTCAAGTTGACGGTCACGGCGACGCCGCGCGGCCGCGCCGTCGGCCAGGTATTCCAGGAGTACTGGCGCGCCGTCGGCGTCAACGCGGAGCTCAACCAGATCGATCAGACCACGCTGGTGACCAAGGCGTTTACGCGCGATTTCGACCTGACGCCGTGGCGGATCATCGACCTGGCGGATCCGGACGTGCAGATGTACGCGAATTTCCGCACCGGCAGCCCGGTCAACCTGTCGAGCTATTCCGATCCCGAGCTCGACAAGATGCTGGAAGACGCGCGCGCCACCGGCGACCAGGCCAAGCGCACCGAGCTGTATTGCAAGATCGCTGACCGGATCAACGAGCATGTGCAGTGGTTCTGGTCGCTGGAAAACCTGTACTTCTCCATTGCCAAGCCGGGATTGAAAGGAATCCCCAAGCAGCGCAGCGACGAGATCGATCTCGCCGCGGCGTGGTGGGACAAGAAAAAGTAGGACATCGCTCTCCTTGAGCGGTAAGGCGTAGGTTTTCCTGTGCTCCGCTTCCTCGGCCGCCGGGTGCTGTACCTCGTGCCGGTCCTGCTCGCGGTCACGCTTCTCACGTTCATGGTCGCTTCGCTGCTGCCCGGCGATCTGGCGATGGCGATGCTCGGCGACCAGGCGACGCCGGAGAACGTCGCGGCGCTGCGCGCCAAGCTCGGCCTCGACCTGCCGGCCTGGCAGCGCTACCTGCACTGGCTGTCCGGGGTCGTGGTCGGCGATCTCGGCCAGTCGCACCGCACCGGCGAGATGGTGCTGCACGCGATCGCCAACCGCCTGCCGGTGTCCATCGAGCTGATGCTGCTCGCGCAGCTCGGTGCGCTTGTCGTCGGCGTGCCGCTCGGCATCCTCTGCGCGGCCAAAGCCAACTCGCCGCTCGATCGCGTGCTGTCCAGCGCCGCGTTCGGGCTGTTGTCGATGCCGTCGTTCATGCTGGCGATCCTGCTGATCTTCGCGTTCTCGGTGCAGCTCGGCGTGCTGCCGGCGACCGGCTACACGCCGTTCATGCAGGATCCCGCGGCCAACCTGGTCAGCATGATCCTGCCGGCAGCGTCGCTCGCTCTGGTCGAATGGCCGGTGCTGATGCGGATCCTGCGCTCGGACATGATCACCACGCTACAGGAGGATTTCATCGCGATGGCGAAGGCCAAGGGGCTGACGCCCCGGCGCATCCTGTTCGTGCACGCGCTGAAGCCATCCTCGTTCACGCTCGTGACCGTGACCGGGCTGAATGTCGGCCGGCTCATCGGCGGCGCCGTGATCATCGAGACGATCTTCGCGCTGCCCGGTCTCGGCCGCCTGCTGGTCGAGGCGATCTACACGCGCGACTTCGTCGTGCTGCAAGGCGGCGTGCTGTTCGTCGCGGTCGCCTACGTGCTGGTGAATTTCATCGTCGATCTGCTTTACACCGTGCTCGATCCGCGGGTCCGCCATGGCCGCGCCTGACATCGTCGCGGCAATCGAGGTCCCGCACCGCGCCCGGCGGCGCGCGCTTGGCTGGGTGTTCTGGCTCGCCGTGGCGTGGATCGGCGTGGTGCTTTTTGGCGCGCTGGCCGCCGACCTGCTGCCGATCCCCGACCCCTCGAAGATCAGCCTGCTGCATCGGCGCCAGCCGCCGAGCGCGATGTATCTGTTCGGCACCGACCATCTCGGGCGTGATGTCCTGGCCCGCGTGGTGCACGGCAGCCGCGCTTCGTTGACGGTCGGCCTGATCTCGGCGTTCCTCGGCCTGCTGGTCGGCGGCGCGCTCGGTCTTCTAGCAGGATATTTTCGCGGCGGGTTCGAAAGCCTGACCATGGCGACCGTCGACGTGCTGCTGGCTTTCCCGCCGCTGGTGCTGGCGCTGGCCATCATCGCGTATCTCGGCCAGAGCGTGGTCATTCTCACCTTGACGCTTGCGCTGCTGAGCGTGCCCGCGGCGACCCGCGTGGCGCGCGCCACGACGCTGGCGATCGCCGAGCGCGAGTTCGTGGTGGCGGCGCGCGCGCTCGGCGCCACCCACGTGCGCATCATGCTGCGCGAGCTGCTGCCCAACGTGGTGCTGCCGCTGACGGTGTTCACGCTGATCGCGGTAGCGGTCCTGATCATCGCCGAGGGTACGCTCAGTTTCCTCGGGCTCGGCGTACCTCCGCCGACGCCGAGCTGGGGCAGCATGATGTCCGAGGGGCGCGAGCAGCTCGACTTCGCGCCGCACATCGCGCTCATCCCGGCGGTCGTGATGTTCCTCACCGTGCTGTCGTTCAACCTCGTCGGCGATACGCTGCGCTCCCTGACCGACCCGCGGCGCGCCGCGCTGTGACGGTGGCGCTGCTCGAAGTCGAAGACCTCTCAGTGGAGCTGCCGACCGTGCGCGGGCCGCTGCGCGCGCTCGCGGGCGTCAGCCTGCGGCTGGAGCAGGGCAAGGCGCTCGGCGTGGTCGGCGAGTCCGGGTCCGGCAAGACCATGCTGGCACGCGCGATTCTCCGCCTGCTGCCGCCGATGGCGCTCGTTTCCGGCAGCGCGCGGTTCGACGGCAAGCCGCTGCTGACGCTTGGGCCGGAGGCGCTGCGGGCGTTGCGCGGCAAGGAGATCGCCGTCGTCTTCCAGGACCCGATGACGTCGCTGAACCCGGTGCTGACGGTCGGCGGCCAGATCGTCGAGACGCTGCTCGAGCATCTCGGGCTCGCTGCGAGCGCGGCGCGACTGCGGGCGGTCGAGCTGCTGGCATCGGTCGGCATCCCCGAGCCGGAGCGGCGCGCCGGCCAGTATCCGCACCAGCTCTCCGGCGGCATGCGGCAGCGCGTCGCGATCGCCATCGCGCTCAGCTGCGAGCCGCGGCTGCTGCTCGCCGACGAGCCGACCACGGCGCTCGACGTGACGGTGCAGGCGCAGATCCTCGACCTGCTCGCACGCGAGCGCAGCCGCCGCAACATGGCGATGATGCTGATCACCCACGATCTCGGCATCGTCGCGGGCCGCACCGACGCAGTCATGGTGATGTATGCCGGCCGCGTGATGGAGCGCGCTGCGACGCGCGTGCTGTTCAAGCAGATGCGGCACCCTTACACCGAGGCGCTGCTCGCGGCGATTCCGAAGGTAGAGAACGCGCCGCACACGCTGCTCGCCGCAATCGCCGGGACTCCGCCGGATCCGACCCGGCCTGCGCCGGGCTGCCCGTTCGCTCCGCGCTGCCTGTACGGCCGCGCCGATTGCCGCCAGGCGATGCCGGCGCTGGCCGGTGCCGGCGATCATCCGTTCGCCTGCTGGCATCCGCTGCCTGTGAAGACCGCCGTGGTGGCGTGATGGCGGGCAGCGGTCTCGCACCTCTACGTCCCGAACCTACGCTGCTGCGGGTGGAGAATCTGGTCGTCGAATACCGCACCGGCGGCCAGACGGTGCACGCCGTGTCGGATGTCAGCTTCGATGTGGCGCGCGGGGAAACGCTCGGCCTCGTCGGCGAATCCGGATGCGGCAAGTCGACGCTCGGCCGCGCCGTGCTGCAGTTGCCGCGGCAGACGGCCGGCCGCGTCGTGTTCGAGGGGATCGATCTCGGCGGGCTGCGCGCGGAGGCGATGCGCAAGCTGCGCCGCCGCCTGCAAATCATTTTCCAGGACCCGATTGCCTCGCTCAACCCGCGCCGCACCGTCGGCGAGATCGTCGCCGAGCCGCTGATGATTGCCGGCGTGAAGGACCCTGCCGAGCGCAATGCCAAGGTGCGCGAGGCTTTGCGCGTCGTCGGCCTCGATCCCGAACTGGTCGTGCAGCGCCGGCCGCACGAGTTCTCCGGCGGCCAGTGCCAGCGGATCTCGATCGCCCGCACGCTGGTGCTCGAGCCCGACCTGGTGATCTGCGACGAGCCGGTCTCCGCGCTCGACGTATCGATCCGCGCGCAGATCATCAATCTGCTGGAGGAAATGAAGGCGCGCTACGGGCTGACGCTGATCTTCATCGCGCATGACCTTGCCGTGGTCAAGGTGGTCAGCGACCGGGTCGCGGTGATGTATCTCGGCAAGCTGTGCGAGATTGCCACGACCGAGCAGCTGTTCCGCGAGCCGGCGCATCCGTATACCCGCGTGCTGCTGGCGGCGATCCCGATCCCCGATCCGGATGCGCCGCTTGCGGAAACTGTGCCGGTCGGCGAGCCGCCTTCGCCCATTTCTCCGCCGAGCGGCTGCCGGTTCCGCACGCGCTGCCCGCGCTCGGCCGAGCGTTGCGCGGCCGAAGAGCCGGTGATGCGGCCGATCGGCGAAGGCCACTTCGTCGCCTGCCACTATCCGCACCACGCGGTATAGACTGCCCGCGTCGTCGGTTGCATTCGGGAGGGAGGCCCTTATGGAACAGCGTCGGCGTTCGTTCCTTCTGCGTTCACTCGCGGGTGCGGCAATTGGCCACGGGCTGCTCTCTCGCACCGCGCAAGCGCAGGCCTGGCCGACCCGTCCGGTGCGTGTCGTCGTGGGATTCCCCGCCGGCGGCCTGACCGATCTCTATGCGCGCGCGTACAGCGACTACCTTTCGCAGCAACTCGGGCAGCCTTTCGTCGTCGAGAACCGGCCGGGCGCAGGATCGATCATCGCCTGCGAGGCCGTCGCCAAGGCGCCCGCCGACGGCCACACGCTGCTGTTCACGATCTGGACCGCGATCGTGCAGAACCAGGTGCTGTACAGGAAGCTGCCGTACGACCCGAACAAGGACTTCACGTTCATCTCTTCGTTCGACCCGGGTCACTTGCCGCTCGCGGTGCATGCGGATGTGCCAGCGAAGGACTTTCGCAGCTTCGTCGAGTTTGCACGCAAGAACCGCGTCACATTCGGAACGTACTCGGCAGGCTCGTATCCGCACATGGTCGCCGCGCAACTGAACAAGCTGTACGGGACCCAGATCGAGGCCATCCATTTCAAGGGCGAGGCGCCGATGTGGGTAGAAGTGTCGACCGGGCGCATCCATGCCGCGATCGGCAGTCAGCTTGGAATGTCTCCGCATATGCAGAAAGGTGCGATTCGCCCGATTGCGGTGCCGACAGCGAAGCGCGCGCCGAAGCTCCCGGACGTTGCGACGTTCATGGAGCAGGGCTTCAACGAGCCGGTGTTCAAGATCGCGGGATGGATCGTCCTGCTCGGGCCGGCGGGCCTGCCGCGCGACATCGTCCAGCGCACATCGAAGCTCGTCATCGCGGCCGCCGAGACGCCGCGCGTGCGCGAGATCCACGCGAATTTCGGCATCGTCGACAATCCGTCGACGCCGGAAGAATTCGAGCGCCGTTATCGCGACGATGGTCCGATCTGGATCTCGCTCGTGCGCGAGCTCGGCGTTACGCTCGACTAGCGCCTACGCGCCGAGCTTGAGGAACCGCTGCGCGTTTCCTGAAGTGATCGCGGTCACGATGTCCGGCCCGAACCCTGCCTGCGTCAGCGTTGCGAGCGGGTTCGGATCGCCCATCGCGTACGGGTAGTCGCTGCCGATGATCAGCTGCGAGACGCCGTAGGTGTCGACGAGGAAGCGCACCGCCTGCGGCGAAAATACCAGCGCGTCGTAATAGAAGCGCCGCGCGTACGCGATCGGCGACTCGGCCAGCGATTCCTTCGCCTTCGGCACGTTCTTCCACGCATGATCGAGGCGCGGCAGCAGCAGCGAGAGCCCGCCGCCGCCATGGCTGAACGCGATGCGCAGCTCGGGATGGCGCGCTGCGATGCCGCCGGTGATCATCGACGCCGCGGCGAGCGCGATGTCGCCCGGAAAGCACACCGCCTGCTCGGGGAACGCGCCGACGATGCGCTCCTGGCCCGCCGGGCGCAGCGCGTGCACGAAGACCGCGGCGCCGCGCTGCTTGGCCTCCGCAAAGAACGGCTCGAAGCGCGCATCGCCGATCGAGACGCCATTGACGTGGCTCGCGATCTCCACCCCGGAAAAGCGCAGCGTGCCGGTCACATACTCGAGCTCGCGGATCGCGGCTTCGACGTCCTGCAGCGGCACCGCGCCGAGGCCGATGAAGTGCTCCGGCGCCTGCGCGATCAGGGCGGCGATCTGCTCGTTCAGGTAGCGGATCATCGTCTTGGCGTCCTCGAGCGGCAGCCAGTAGGAGAGCAGCTCGGGCATCGGCGAGATCGCCTG
>Ga0075431_100003911_pt1 | contig 14502 bp, 13 predicted proteins | sample RhiMetdeltSRZDD5_FD_75297 | JGI IMG/M metagenome (GOLD analysis project Ga0075431, IMG submission 75297) | Populus rhizosphere microbial communities from Tennessee, USA - Rhizosphere MetaG P. deltoides SRZDD5 | ecosystem: Host-associated > Plants > Roots > Rhizosphere > Soil | place: USA... | reverse complement strand
CACGCTTGCCACCGCCCGATCGCTGGCCGCCATTCACGGCGCCGAGATCGAAGAAACGCACGATCTGCGCGGCGTCGTCGCGCCCGTCGACGTCGTCTACACGAGCCGATGGCAGGAGATGGGCGTGGAGAAGGCCGATCGCGGCTGGAAGCAGGCGTTCGCGCCTTTCCGCGTGACACAAGCGTTGATGGATCGAGTCTCGGGACAGCGGACGGTGTTCATGCACGACCTGCCGGCCGTGCGCGGCGAGGACGTCGACGACGCAGTTCTCGACGGGCCGCGCAGTCTGGCATGGATGCAGGCGCAGCACAAGATGTTCAGCGCGATGGCCGTGATGGAGTGGTGCGATCGCGGCGTGATGGGTGAACACTGATGGTCAGCGTCGCCACCTTTCTCGACGAAGCCAGAGTTGCCACGCCCGTCGCCGCCGGGCCGGTCGTCATGGCGTCTCCGCCGGCGCTGCTCGCTCGCGACGAGCAGTCGATCCGGATCGGATATGGCGAAGCGCCTGCCCACCACGGCGAGGTGGTTCAAGGCATGTTCTACTCCAGCGACGGCACGGTGGAGCACGGCCTGGTCACCTTGCCATGTCCGCTGTTTCGCGCGCGGGCGGGGTTCCGACCCGTGCGCTCCGGATCGCTCACCGTGGAACCGCGCGGACGCGTCAGGGCAGGGACAGCCGCACGCCTGACGCTCGACGTGCTGGGCCGCGTCGGGTGGGGCGGCACGCTGCGCATGGACAGCAATGTGCCGCTGCGCTGGGGCTGCGGCTCGTCCACCGCCGACGTGCTCGCCGCCATCCGCGCGGTGGCTGACGCCTTCGACACCACGCTCCCGCCTGAATGGATTTCCCGCTTGTCGGTCGCTTCCGAAACGGCGTCGGACTCGGTGATGTTCGGACCGCAGCGCGCCGTGCTGTTCGCGCAGCGCCGGGGGAGCGTGTTGCTCGATCTCGGTGGGCCGCTGCCGCCCGTATGGGTCGTCGGCTTCAACACCGAAGGTAACTGCGGCGTCGACACGCTGGTGCTGCCGCCCTGTCAGTACTCGGCGTGGGAGATCGAGGCGTTCGGGCCCGTGCTGGGTCTGCTGCGCCGCGCGGTGGAGCGGCAGGATCCAGTGCTGATGGGTCGCGCCGCGACCGCGAGCACGATGATCATGCAGCGCCATCGGCCCAAGACCGGCATGCCGCAGTTGCTGCGTCTCGCCGAGGATCTTGGCGCGCTCGGCGTGCAGGTGGCGCACAGCGGCACGGTCGCCGGCCTGCTGTTCGCGCCGATGGACGACGTGGTCGGCCGTATCGGGCGGGCGCGAACGGCGCTCGGTCGGCTCGGCCTGCGCGACACCTGGTTGTTCTCCACTCATCCTCGCTCGCATCCGGAGTCTCTGTCGTGAGCCAACAGATCAACGCAAACATCGTCGATGCCCTGGCGCTTCCACGCATGGTGTGGCTGCGCCACAACCTGATCGGGCTGGCGTTCCCGCTGATGAAGCTGCTGCCGGCGCGGTTCATCGTGCGCAAAGCGCTGGAGACGCGCGAGCTGACGCCCGGAGGGCTGATCGCTGAGACGACGTCGGGCACATTCGGACTGGCGCTGGCAATGGTGGCGAGGCTGCACGGACATCCCCTCACCATCGTGAGCGATCCGGCGATCGATCCGCCGCTCCAGCGCCGTCTCGAGGATCTCGGCGCCCAGGTTCAGATCGTGCGCGAGCCGGCGCCCTCGGGCGGGTTCCAACGCGCGCGGCTCGATCTGCTCGAGCGCGTGCTGGCCGAGAATCCCGGCAGCTTCTGTCCGCGTCAGTACAGCAATCCTCACAACCCCGAAAGCTACGCGACGTGCGCCGAGCAGCTGCTGCACGCGGTGGGCCCGATCGACTGTCTCGTCGGTACCGTGGGCTCCGGCGGCTCGATGTGCGGCCTCTCGTCGTATCTCCGCCTGCTGATGCCGCGGCTCAACGTCGTCGGGGTGGATACACATCGCAGCGTGATCTTTGGCCAATCGGACGGCGGCGGCGGACGACTGCTCCGAGGCCTCGGCAACAGCCTGATGCCGCCCAACGTCGACCACACGGCCTTCGATTGGGTGCACTGGGTCGGCGCCGCCGAGGCGTTTCGCGCTACGCGCCAGCTGCATGCACAGCATGCGGTGTTCGCCGGCCCGACGAGCGGAGCCGCGTATCTCGTCGCCGACTGGTGGGCGCGAACCAATCCCGATGCGCTGGCCGCGGTGATCTTCCCGGACGAAGGCTATCGCTATCAGAACACCGTCTACCACGACGAGTGGCTCGACGCGAACGGCGTCCGTCTCGGCGCGCTCCCGCCCACGCCGATCGAGTGGGACCATCCATCGGATGGAGCCGGCTGGTCGTGCCTCCGCTGGAACCGGCGCTCATACGAGGAGGTCATGGCCGCGGCGTCGGTGCCGCAGCCGGTTCTCGCATGACGCAGCATGCCGCCGGACGATCGCTGCTCTTCATCGAGAGCAATACCAGTGGAACCGGGCGGCTCTTCTTCAGCCGCGCCCGTGACCTCGGCTGCCGCCCCGTGCTGATCACGAGCCGGCCGGAGAAGTACGGGTTCCTGCTGGAGAAGGATGCGCCGGACGTGGTGCACGTTCCGCGCGTCGACGAGGACACCATTGCGGACGTCATCGGGCGTGGATTCCGCGCTGGCGCCGACGTCGCCGGGATCACCTCCAGCTCGGAGTACTTCGTCGCCGTCGCCGCAGCCATGGCCGCACGCCTTGGGCTTCCCGGTCCCGACGCAAACCGCGTGCGCGCGGCCCGCGACAAATCGCATCAACGCGAGGTGCTCGCCGCCGCCGGGCTGCCCGTCCCCACGTTTCGCATTGCGACGTCGGCCGCCGAGGCCAGCGTCGCGGCGCGCCGGATCGGCACGCCGGTCGTGGTCAAGCCAGTGGATGGGAGCGGCAGCGTAGGGGTGCGAGCATGCGTGAGCGCAGCCGAAGCCGGCCGGCACGCGGCGTCGCTGCTGTCGCAGTCGGAGCGGCCCCCAGGGGAGCGACGGGTGCTCGTCGAATCGCTGATCGAGGGCCCGGAATTTTCCGTCGAGATCATCTCGGGCCGCGCGATCGGGATCACCCGCAAGCACCTCGGCGCCCGGCCGCATTTCGTTGAAGCGGGTCACGACTATCCCGCCGTTCCCACCGAGATCGCGCCGATGCTGATCGAAACCGCGGAGCGTGGCACTGCGCTCCTCGGCCTGCAGTGGGGTCCATTGCACTGGGAGATGCGCGTGCGCGGCGGCCGTGCCTACCCGATGGAAGTCAACCCCAGGCTGGCGGGCGGGTTCATCCCCGAACTGATACGCCACGCCGAAGGGATCGATCTGATCAGCGAGACGCTCCGCCTGGTCATCGGGCGGCCTCCCGAGCTGAAGCCAGGTTGGCGCCGGCACTCGTCGATCCGTTTCCTGTTCGCGCCAGCGCCCGGAGCCCTGGTGGCCGCGGACGGAATCGACGAGGCCCGCGCCATGGACGGCGTAGTCGACGTCGCGCTCTACCGCGCCATCGGCGACACGGTCACCGTTGCTGGTGATTTCCGCGATCGCATCGGTCACGTCATCACGTGCGCGGATCGGTGGGATGACGCTGCCGCCATTGCGGTGCGCGCGCGCGACCGCGTCCGCATCGGCGTCGAGCGCCTCGAGACCGCCGCAGTCGACGCGTCCACGAGATACGGAGCCGCGTAATGCACGACACCGGACGTCTCCACAAGACGCTGGACTGGCGAGCCCGGCAGATCGTGTTCGGCGACTGCGTCGATCGCGCCATCGACGAGGAGCTGCACTTCGCCGTCCAGATCGACCGTGCGCACGTAGTCATGCTGGTGGAGTGCGGGCTGCTCGCGCGCGCGGCCGGGCAGCGCCTCCTTGCCGCGATCGACGCGCTCGTGAGTCAAGACTACGCGCCACTGCGTGGCCGCGCAGCGCCACGCGGCTGGTACCTGCTCTACGAGCAGTGGTTGATCGAGACGTTAGGGGAGCAGGTGGGCGGCGCCGCGCATCTCGGCCGCTCGCGGAACGACATCAATGCCACCGTCCTGAACCTGCGTTTGCGCGTGGTCCACTATCGCCTCGGGCGCGAAGTGCTCCGTCTGCTCGCCGTGTTGATCGGGCGCGCGAAACGTCACGCTGATCTGATCATGCCGGTGTACACGCACTATCAGGCGGCGCTGCCGATCACCTACGGACACTACCTGTCGGGCGTTGCGCTGGCGCTCCTCCGCGATCTGCGCGCCATCGAGGATGCCGCGCGCGATCTCGATCGCTGCGCGCTGGGCGCGGGCGCGGCGGGTGGCACGGCGGTGCCGATCGATTCGGAACGGACCGCGCGGCTCCTCGGCTTCACGCAGGGTGTGCGGCACTCGGTCGACGCGGTGGCATCGCGCGATGTCGTGCTCCGTCTGCTCGCGTCGGCGTCGGTCCTCGGCGTGACGTTGAGCCGGCTCGCGACCGATCTCCAGATCTGGAGCACGGCGGAGTTCGACCTCATCGAGTTTCCCGACGAACTCGTCGGCTCCAGCTCCATGCTGCCGCAGAAACGCAATCCGTTCGTGCTCGAACACATCAAAGGGCGGGCCGGTTCCCCGGTTGGCGCCTTCACTGCCGCGGCGATCGCGATGCAGGCAACACCCTTCAGCAATTCGATCGCGGTGGGAACCGAAGCCGTGAAACCGCTGTGGCACGCGTTGGAAACGATCATCGAGGCGACCGTGCTGGCGCGGCTCGTCGTCGCCGGCGCACGCCCCCGTAGCGACCGCATGCGCCGCTGCGCGGTGGATGGCTTCACGTCAGCCACTGAGCTGGCGAATTCACTGGTGCGGGAGTCGGGCCTGTCGTTCCGTCAGGCGCATCGGCGCGTGGGTGAGCTGGTGAGCCGCGCATCGCTCAATCGGAGCGAGCCGGCGACGGACACTGTGTGGCCTGATCCCTCGGAAGTCGTACAACGCGCGGCGTACGGTGGCGGCCCCGCTCCCGCCTCGTTCGAGCGCGCGATCGCGGAGCTGACACGCGGTTGGTCGGAGATCGCGCGTCCGCTTCGCGAGCGGTCTCGGCGATGGCGGGATGCCGCCGGCGCGTTGGATCGTGCCGTGGCCGGCGTGCGTGCCGGTCAGTCGGTGCCGAGTGTTCGGACGCCGATGGCGGTGGGGGCGGAGCGATGACGTCGTCGGCGGCGGCCAACGGCCGCTCATGTGTCGTCCTGCCGGCGTCGAACCCGGCGGCGTCGCTCCAGCTCTTTTGTTTCCCGTACGCGGGAGGTGGCGCGTCGGTCTTCTCGGCGTGGCGAGGCGCTCTTCCACCGAACGTCGAGATCTGCGCCGTGCAGTTGCCTGGACGCGAAGGGCGTCTCAGCGAGCCGCCCTTCACGCGCTGGCCGGATGTCGCCGAGGCGGCGACCGAAACGCTCATGGCGACGATCGCGCGGCCGTTCGCGCTGTTCGGTCACAGCCTGGGGGCGCTTCTCGCGTTCGAGGTCGCCCGCCGTCTCCGCCGCGAGCGCCGACGGGCGCCGGTTCATCTGTTCGTGTCTGGATGCCGCGCGCCACACCTGCCGCTCGACAAGTCCCTCACGTACGACCTGCCGACGCAGGCGTTCGTGGAGGAGCTGAGACGGTACGGAAGGACGCCGGCCGCGGTGCTCCACTGCGCGGAGGTCCTGGATATCTATCTGCCGATGCTCCGCGCCGATTTCCGCCTCGCCGAACTCTACGCATGTCACGACGACGCACCTTTGTCGGTACCGATCTCCGTTTACGGAGGCACAGCGGACGACGACGTGCCAGAGGCGAAGCTGGACGCGTGGCGGCGCCACACCACGTCGGCGTTCCGGCGCGTGATGTTCGAGGGCGGACACTTCTTCCTCAACGAGCGCAGCGGCGCGGTGCTGTCGGAGCTATCGCGCGAGCTGCAGACGATTACGACGGCTTTCGCGTAGACCACGCGCGCGTGCACCTGTGGCGCTGACATCCGTACGCTCCTCCAGCCGTCGCCATCGCATGCTGGACCTTCGACTGCTGTGCCAGACGCTGTGGGATTTCGTTCGGAGCATGTGCGTGCTGCACTCGCGCGGACCCTGCATCACGGTCTTCGGATCGGCGCGCATCGGTGAAGGCGCGCCGCTCTATCAGGTGGCACGCGAGCTCGGACGATCGCTCGCCGCCGCCGGCTTCACCGTGATGACCGGAGGCGGGCCCGGTCTGATGGAAGCGGCGAATCGCGGCGCCAAGGAGGCGGGTGGCCGGTCGCTGGGGTGCCGTATGCACTTCGCGTTCGAGCAGACGATGAACCACCACCTCGATCGGTCTGCCACCGTCCGCCACTTCTTCGTCCGCAAGGTCCTGATGTGCCGCCAGGCGGCTGGATTCGCGGTGCTGCCTGGCGGGATCGGGACGCTCGACGAGCTGTTCGAGATCGTCGCGTTGATTCAAACACAGAAGATGCGCGCGAAGCCCGTCGTCCTGATCGGGACGACGTACTGGCGGCCGCTCGTGGTCATGCTCGAGGGACTCGTCGCCGCGGGAACCGTCGCGTCGCACGACCTCGCGCTCATCAAGGTCACTGACGACATCGGCGAGGCGGTGGCGACGCTCGCGGCACGCGCGCCGCGCCCGAGGCTCGGCCCGACCGCCAATCGCCGCCAGTCGCAAGCGGACTGGCGTCTGCATCCGGACGCGGGAGTGGAGTAACTATGCCGGAGAAGTTTCAGGACCAGTGCGGAGTGTTCGGGGTGTTCGGTCATCCCGATGCCGTCGCGCTGACTTTGCGTGGCTTGTCAGCACTGCAGCACCGCGGTCAGGAGAGCGCGGGCCTTGCCTACGCCCGCCACGACGATCTCAACGTCGTGACGGTCATGGGAACCGTCAAGGACCTCGCGCCTCGCATCGCGTCGATCGCCGCGACCAGCGCGGTCGGCCACGTCCGCTACGGGACGTGCGGCCGGAGCGCAATCGAGCACGCGCAGCCGTTCGTGTCGCGCGGACCCCGCGGGCGCGTCGCCCTCTGTCACAACGGCCACGTCGTCGACATCGACCATCTGCGGGCGACGATGTGGCCCGACGAGGCGCCGGCATGGGCCACCGATACCGCGCTGCTCGCGCGGCGCCTGGCGACGTGCTTTACCGGGGACATCGGTCTGGCCATTCGCGATGCCTTTCAGGACGTGACCCCGTCGTACTCCGCGCTCGTGCTCACCGCCGACAGCCTGTGTGCGGTACGCGATGCCTTCGGCATCAGGCCGTTGAGTGTCGGCCGCAAGGGCGGGGCGACGGTGTTCGCGTCGGAGACGTGCGCCTTCGACGCGATCGACGCCATCGCGGTGCGCGACGTCGCCGCGGGGGAGATCCTCATCGCCCAGGGTGACGACGTTCGCTCGATGCCGTGCGTCGAGCCGCGTGCGCTTCCGGCGCAATGCATCTTCGAGCTGATCTACTTCGCCCGCCCCGATAGCACCGTGTTCGGCCACAGCGTCGCGGAATTCCGGACGCGCCTGGGTGCGCGCCTGGCGCTCGAGGCGCCGGCGTCGGGCGATGTCGTCGTGCCGGTGCCCGGCTCCGCCATCCATGCTGGTCTCGGCTATGCGCGCGCCAGCGGGATCGAGCCGGCGATGGCACTGTTCAAGAGTGACGTCGTGGGGCGCAGCTTCATCGAGCCGACGCCGGCAGCACGAGTCGCGACGCTGCGCGCGAAGTTGAATCCGATCGCGAGCCTGATCCGCGGCCGGCGTGTCGTCCTCGTCGACGACTCGATCGTGCGTGGCACCACGTCGCGGTACCTCGTCAGGCTGCTGCGCGACGCGGGCGCGCGCGAGGTGCACGTGCGCGTGACGAGTCCGCCGACGATTGCCTCGTGCCACTTTGGCGTCGACACGCCCGACGACCGTGAGCTGTTCGCGAACGGCCGCGACCTGCCGGAGATGCGGCGCAGCCTCGGCGCCGATTCGCTCGCCTTCCTGTCGCTCGAAGGGATGCTGGCAGTCGCCGCACCGGTCACCGGCTTCTGCGCCGGCTGCTTCTCCGGCGTCTATCCCGTCGACGTGCCGCGCGCGCGGGCCGATGCGCCGCGCGCGCAGAGTCTGGACCTGACCCTGGTGCCCTAGCGCGTCTTTCGTTTCCGTGTAGACGCGGCCTTGGTTCTTGGTCCTGGGTTGCCTGGTCCGTTCGGGTCCTTGAGCCCACCTTAACTTCTGTTCGTTTCGATCGGAATGCATGTGGCCCAGCCGCGGACCACAGGACCTTGGACCACGGACGGACTGAGTACCAAGGGCGAAGGACACAGGACGCGCGCTACATCGATCTGAAAAGCGCGCTAGCTAGCGCTGAGCGCGGAGAGAAACGGCATGGCACAGATCGCTCTCTGGACGGCGGCCGCACTGGCCGTGAAGATGCTCGCCGACGTGATTCGCCGTCGCTACGGCTTCGACACACCCGGCCGGCTCGCCAGCGCCCGCCGATCGATCGAGACCGACGCGGCGTACGGGATCGTGCTCGCGATCGCGCTGCTCGTCGTGCGTGAGATTGGCCTCGACGCCGCGCTGATTGTCGTCATCGTGCTTCGCCTTGCGGCCATCGCCGGGGACCGTGTGCTGCTCCCGGGCAACCATACGTTCCTCGAGCTCTTTCTCGCGGTCGTCTGTCTGCGCCTCTACGAGACGCCGGTCGCGCTCGCGTCGGTGCTCCAGGTGATCACCGTGTCGGTGTGGTTCTACGCCGCGGTCCAGAAGCTGTACCAACGCGAGTACCTCGACGGCACGTATTTCTATCTGACGCTGTCGCGCGTCCGCTGGCGGCTCGGCACGTGGACGGCGTTCCTGCAGACGGTGCCGCGAATCGACGGCAACTACGGCGCGCTCGATGCGTCCGCGCAGACCTTCTGCCGCCGGCTCGCAGTGCTCGTGCTGATCGGCGAGGCGGTCCCGCCGATCCTGGCGTTCGCGATGACCGGATCGATCTGGAGCGTGCTGCTGCTGCTTGTCGTCGCCGTGCCCGTCGGCGTGTTCACGAGCGAAACGAACTTCATGCTCACGAACCTGCTGCTCGCCGCGGTCTTTCTCGTGCCGTTCGACGGGTCGGCGTTCGCGGGCGCCTGGCAGGATCCGGTCGTCGCAGTCGTCGTGGGCTGGTGTCTCGTGTGGCCGCCAATCCACGCCGTTCTGGCGCGACGGCTGCGGTTCAGCCCATGGAAGCTGGCCGGGTGGGGCATGTATTCGCGGCAAAAGCCGCGCATCGACGTCGTCGTGCCTGGCGGCACGCTGCACCCGCTGCCGGACTCGATGCCCGCACGGCTGGTTCGCGAGTTTGGCGCGTGCCGGGTTGGGTGGCTGCGCGACGCCATCCGACGTCACTTCTTCCGTTGGAGCTGGCCGGATCCCGCGAGTGGACTGGCGTTTCGCTGGTATCAATCGCGCGGCGATCGCTACGTGACGAGCGGCGTGCTGTGTGAGAACAGCGCCGGGACTCCGGTGCAGCCGTTTGAAATTGTCGACGACGGCAGCGCGGCCGCATTCGCGCGCCAACTCGCTTTGCTGACGCCGCCGGCGTCGTCCCAGGCCGTGATCGTCGCGCCCGTCGTGGATGCGACGCACGCGCCCGTGTGAGGTTCTAAATATGCCTTCCCTCCGCCCAGAATGGGCATGGCTGTCGAGAGAAAACAAGCCGTTCCTCCACTATCAGATCGCCGGTCTTTCGTGCATCACCGCAGGGTGCGCGCTGACGCTGGTCCCGCCGCTGCTCATGAAGTGGTTGATCGACGACGTGGTGCCGAACGGACGGTGGGGGATGCTGGCGGTGGTGACCGGACTGTTCCTGCTCGCGGGGATAGGGCGGTCGGCGTTGTCATCGCTCGGGTCTCTCGCGAACGTGGTTGGCGTGCGGCGGATGACGTTTCGCACGCACATGCGACTCCTCCGGCACGTCCAGTCGCTGTCGGCGGCCTTTCATACCCGACACCCGGTCGGCGATCTGATCCAGCGTCTCGATCGCGATGTCACGGCCGTGGGGGAGTTCGCCACGGAGGCGCTCCCGTCGCTGGCGCAAGTCTGCGTCGGCACGTCGATGGCCGTGGCGGCGATGTTCTATCTCGACTGGCGCTTGTCGTCCGTCGTCGTGCCGTTGCTGCCGGTGTTCGCCTACATGCGGCACCGCTATCGCACCATGCTGCGCCAGTGCGCCGACGAGGTGCGCGAAAGCGGCGACCGGCAGAGCAGCCTGCTGCATGAGTTGCTCACCGGCGCGATCCAGATTCAGTTGCTCGGGGCCGAGCGCCGGTTGGCGCGCCATTACCACCGCGTCAGTCTCAGGGCGGTGCAGCGACAGATCGCGCAGCGGCGCACCGAGTTGATGTACACGACGCTGTCGGTAGGCGTCATCGCCGTCGCGACGGCGACGATCGTCGGCTACGGCGGCGTGCGCGTGCTCGACGGCACCCTGACGATCGGCGGACTGGTCGCCTTCTACGGTTACATCGGCAGCATCTTCGCGCCGATGAACGCTGCCGTCGGCCTGTTCTCGCGGGTGATTCGCATGCACGCGAGCGTCCGGCGCCTGATCGAGCTCGAACAGACGCCCGAGGTCGTTCGCGATTCGCCCACCGCGACGCCGCTGACCGCCGCTCCGCGCGTGCTCGCCTGCCGCGGCGTGAGCTTCAGCTACGCCCCAGGCAAGCCGGTGCTCGTCCGCGCGCAGCTCCTCGTGCGTGCCGGCGAGCGCGTGACGCTCGTCGGCGAGAGCGGATCTGGCAAGACCTCGCTGCTGAAGCTGGTCCCACGGCTCTACGACCCGACGGATGGCGTGATCGAGCTCGACGGCCGCGATATCCGAACCGTACGCCTGGAGAGCCTGCGCCAGGCGATGAGCGTCGTGCCGCAGGATCCCGTGCTGTTCCACGGCACACTGCGGGAGAACCTGCAGTACGCCCGTCCGAGCGCCACGCTCGACGAGCTCAATCATGCGGCGTGGATCGCGTGCCTCACCGAAGTCGTCGAGCGGCTCCCCCAGGGTTGGGACACCACGCTGGGATCGATGGGTGCCGGTCTCTCCGGCGGCGAGCGGCAGCGGGTAGCGATCGCGCGAGCGGTGCTGCAGCAGCGGCCGATTCTCATCCTCGACGAAGCACTCTCCGCCCTCGATGCCGCGGCCGAGCGCCGCCTCCTGTCGAGACTGGAGGACTGGGCGAGGGGACGCATCGTGATTCTCGTCAGCCATCGGCTGACCACCGCGAAGTGGGGTGACCGCGTCATCATGTTCCGCCGCGGACAGGTGGTCGAAGATGCCTCCCACCAGGCGCTCTTTCGGGCAGACACGCACTACAGCGCGCTGTGGCGGAGCCCCGTCGTCCCGGAGCCTGTCGCCGCGACCGAGCGTGAGGCAGTGATGAGCGATCAGGAGGTGCGATGAACAGGCATGAGGATCGGCCGCGGGTGGAAGCGCCCTACTTCGAAGGACCGTCGAACATGTACACGCGCATGGCGCGTGTGCTCGAGTACACGGCCCGCCAACACTGTTCGCGCTGGGCGATCAACGTGAGCGCCATCGTCCCCGAGCCGATCAGCGGCAGCCAGCGTGAAGCGAAGTTCGTCGCCAACTCACAGAAGCTCGATCGGTGGTGCCAGATCATCACGGAGGCGCCGACCGGTTCCCGCATCCTGCTGCTCGACGTCGACACGTTCTTCGTGAATCCAATCGACGACATCTGGGACCACGACTTCGATCTGGCCTACACGGTGCGCTCGTACATCCTGCCGTTCAACGGCGGTGTCGTGTTCGCCCGTGCGACGCCACGGACGAAGGCATTCATGAATCGCTGGCGCGAGCAGAACGCCGCGATGTACGCCGACGAGCACTACCACATGCAGTGGAAGCAGAAGTACGGCGGCATCAACCAGGCCAGCTTCGGCTGCGTTCTCGACAGCGACCACGGTGCGACGCTGCTGAAGCTGCCGTGCGTCGAATGGAACTGCGAGGATTCCTGCTGGCACCAGTTCGATCCCAGGCTCACGCGCATCGTGCACGTCAAGAGCGGACTGCGCCGGCTGATCTTCGAGGGCCGCGTGTGGCCACGCGCCGAGCCTTACTGGACCGAGGAGAGGCTGACACCGCTGGCCGAGCGCTGGCTGGCGCTGGAGCGGGAGGCCACGTACGCGGACGCCGAGATGTCGGCGTGCGCCGTTTGAGTCCCGGCAGCCCGGCCCGTCGTTCGTCACCCCCGATGGCGAGATCCATGCTGACATCGTCAACAGTTCCGGACCGTCTGTTGGCCAGGCACGTGCTGCAAATGGAGGCCGCGGCGATCAGCGCGCTGATCGATCGTGTGGACGACAGCTTCGACGCGGCCGTGCGCATCCTCTACGAATGCCAGGGACGAGTGATCGCCAGCGGCGTCGGCAAGTCGGGCATCATTGCGCGGAAGATCGCCGCGACGCTGGCGTCGACGGGCACTCCCGCCTTCTTCCTCCATCCGACCGACGCCGCGCACGGCGATATCGGCGCGCTGCGGGCCGGCGATGTCTTGATCGCGCTGTCGGCAAGCGGCGAAAGCCAGGAACTGCTGCTGCTCGTGCGAGCGGCGCGGCTCGCCGGCGCACAGGTGATCGGGTTGACCGGGAACCTGACCTCCGCGCTGGCGCGAACCGCCGATGCCGCGGTCGACTGCCACGTCGCCGAAGAAGCGTGTCCATTCAACCTCGTGCCGACCGCGAGCTCCACGGCCACGCTCGCGCTGGGCGATGCACTGTGCATCACTTTGCTGGTCGCGAAGGGATTCACGGTCTCGGATTTTGCCGTTCTCCATCCGGCAGGCAAGCTCGGACGACAGGTCGGCTCCATCTATCAGTTCATGCACACCGGAGAGGACGTGCCCAGGGTGCTGCCCGACACGCTGATGTGGGACGTGATCCAGGAGATGTCGTGCAAGCGCCTGGGCATGACGTGCGTCGTCGATGCGCACGAGCGTCTGGTCGGTGTGATCACCGACGGCGATCTCCGGCGTCTCGTGAGCCGGGTTCCACAGGTCCTCGACCTGCTCGCGGCCGACGCGATGACGACCCACCCGGTCGTCGCCGGTCCATCGATGCTCGGGAGCGAAGCGGTTGCGCTGATGGAGCTGCACAGGATCTCGGCGCTCATCGTCGTCAGCGACGAAGACACCGTACTCGGCGTGGTGCAGATGCGCGATCTCTGTTGAGGATGTCCGGCGCCCCCTACGTGTGAAGGAGAGAAGCGATGCAGACCTGGTCGCGGCCATGCCTGGTACTTGGCTCGGCACCGAACCCCCATGTGCCGGTGCTCGAGGGGATGGATGTCATCTGTGTCAACAGCTCCGGCTACGTCGCCCGGAACCTCGGTCTGCCGACACCCTCGCTCACCGTCCTGGCCGGCTTCAAGCTGGTACTTCCCAAGCTCGCCGAGGATCGAGAAGCGCTGCGCGGCCTGCGGACCAAGACGCTTCTCCTGATCATGAAGTTCAGGGACTGGACGGCGGAGCGTGCCGCCGAGGCACTCGCGGCGCTCGACTATCGCTATGACGAGCTCGTGACGATCAGCATTCCCGATCGGGCGGAGATCATCCGGAGTACGACCGGTCGACGTCTTGGCGGCGAGGATGGGCGGCCGGCGGAAGGCGTGTCCAACGGCCTGTTTGCCGCGTGCTACGTGTTGCACGCCCACGCACCGAAGGTCGTGTTCGCCGGAATCTCGGTCACGCGCAACGGTCATGAATATTCGGTGCAGGACCGCGCGCGAGTCCACATCGAACCGGACAAAACCGCGATCGCCTGCCTGTTGGCGCGTGGATACCCGCTGTTTACATCAGAGCACGAGCTCTCGGCCGCTGCCGGCCTGCCGCTGATCGCGGCGGCGTCGGTGGCTCACGCCGATTGACCACCCATCCCGAACGGCCGCCCGCACTGCCCGACGCATCCAGGAGGAGCCACCGGCGGTGACGGTTGGCAGAAGCAGGTCAGTCCAGTGATACATCGATCAGAACTTGCATCCCGCATTCCGCCCGCAGGCAACGCGATCGAGTTGGGAGTCGCTCGCGGCTTCTTCTCCGCCCAGCTCCTCTCGTCTCCAGGCGCCTTCACGTTGTATTCCGTCGATCGCTGGGCTGGAGACCGCGGCCACGGAGACTCCCAGTGCCTGGAGGCTTACAAGCGCCTGAGCCCATTTGGTTCGCGCAGCGTGGTGATCCGCCTGTCGTTCGACGTCGCCAACGGGCTGTTCGAGGATCAGTTCTTCGATCTCGTCTATGTCGACGGCTACGCACATACCGGCCAGGACGATGGCCGCACGCTGCAGGAGTGGTGGCCCAAGGTGAAGGATGGCGGGATCTTCTCCGGCCATGACTACCATCCGGAATTCCAGGAAACGATTCGAGCCGTTGACGAGTTCGCGGCTTCCGTCGGAAGGCAGATTCATCTCACCACCGGTGATCGGTACCCGACCTGGTGGATTCAGAAATGACGACGGGTGGGCGATGGCGTACCGGCT
>Ga0075431_100003910_pt1 | contig 14504 bp, 11 predicted proteins | sample RhiMetdeltSRZDD5_FD_75297 | JGI IMG/M metagenome (GOLD analysis project Ga0075431, IMG submission 75297) | Populus rhizosphere microbial communities from Tennessee, USA - Rhizosphere MetaG P. deltoides SRZDD5 | ecosystem: Host-associated > Plants > Roots > Rhizosphere > Soil | place: USA... | reverse complement strand
CGGCCTGTGAGAAAAAACTCCTATAAGTAAGCTACGCTTGCGGGATGCGAAGCGTACTTCCCACTCTCAAAAGACGTGATTGACCGAGTCGATTTACCTGAACGATGCGCTGTACCGATGCGCCGTAGCGACGGGCGATCTCATACAGCGTCTCACCCTGTTTGACCTTGTGATGCACAACTTGCGCGCGCGCTTGGGACTCGACATTTTCTTTCTTTGGCGCTTTGCGTTCAACATTCGCATTCTTCGCTAAGACGATGAGCGGCACGACCGTTCTATCGGCCGGCAATTTCATGCGATAGCCGGCGGGAACGACGCGTGCTGACGGATTGAGCGCAGGATTCCAGCCGAGAAATTCGTCCCGGCTGAGGCGGGACGATTGGATCAGGGACGCCAGCGACGTGCCGCGTTCGACTTGCACCTCTTTGAGTTCCACGGCGGTGTCGAGATCAAGGCCGGGAAAGTATGTGGCCAAGTTCCTGCCGATCTCGACGGCGGCGAGAAACTCGGCGTAGAATTGCTTTGGCGGAAACCCCCAGTGAGGATGATTATATCTCTCGATCAAATCGACCAGATTCGCAGAACCCACTTCGGCGACGGCTCGGGCCATGCCGGCCTGACCGAAGTTGTACGACGTGATCGCCAATGGCCAGCTGCCTAAATATTCGTAGGCCTGCTTCAGGTAGGATGCAGCAGCACGGGAGGACTCGATCGGATCCCGTCTTTCGTCCACTGAAGCATTGACCCGCATATATTCGCGCCCGGTGCGGGGCATGAACTGCCAAATCCCCAAGGCGCCGACTGAGGACCGAGCGCCGATTTCATAAGACGATTCGACGATCGGCAGATAGGTCAACTCCGCCGGCAATCCGCGTTCTTGGAAAATCTGCTTGATCTGAGCAATATAGCGCCCGGACCTTTTAATGCCTGCCGCGGTTCTTTCTTTGATGCCGCGCTGTGCTTTGACGCGTTCGATGTCGACGCCGTGCGCAGCGGCAATCCGGGATCGCTCGGCGTTGATATATTCATTAGTACGGTTATCTTCGCCCACTTCGGTCACTTCGTAAATTTTCCCCAGGTCGAGCGGATCGAAATAGACTAACTGCGATGCGCCGAATTCGCTGAAGACTTTTTTCCAAAACTCGACGGCGGATTCGAGGCCGGCGGGAACAGGGAACGGAGACGTGGATGGATTGATTGAAGTCGAGAGGGTGTTGGCGGTAGCCAAGACTGGAGATGAGAACAGCATTACGCTGAAGCAAAGTGAAATTACCATTCGTCTTGGACGTTGCATTGCCGCCTCCATGATACGACGCAAGAGGAGCAACCCCTGTGCCACGCCTCAGCGCCGCCGAATGCCGCATTGTAGAGAAATTTCTTGGCAGAAACAATCACAATTAAGTATTTGGAGAAACAAATTCGATGAAAACGCCCGGGGCGCGTTAAAGGAATCCTGGTGAATGGGTCCGATTATTGTGCGTGGCGCGCCGTATTTGACCGCGCCGGCACTGCTGATATAGTGCGGCGAATTTTGCGGCCACATGAAGAAAGGAACAAACGGCTTGGATCACATGACAATGGTGTTGGTCGCCGAGGCGACACTGCGAATCATCCTCGGATGGCGGATGTTGGTGAGCGGACTGAGCAACGTCCGGCGCTGGCCTAATCCCGTCAATACCGCGAGCATACTCTTTCCCCGAGGCGCGCCATTCTTCGGTTTCATCGCGACGGTTCTCATGGTCGTTGGCGGCTTCGGCGTGGCCGCCGGCGTACAAACGCCGATTTGCGCGTTGATGATCATCGTATTTTTGATTCCCACCTTCGCGCTACACTCTCACTGGCTCAAGGCTCTGCCAACCATGGCGCCGGTAGTAAAAAACGCGCTCACAGACGAGAAAGCCCAGAACTATTTTCGATCTTTCGACCGGCAGTCCTACCACGCGCATGAGGTGGGGATACGCGACAACCTCGTGTTCGTGGCTGCCGCGGCTTATTTCACCGTCCGGGGAAGCGCCGCGTTCGGCGTGGATAACTGGTTGAGCGGATGGGTGATCCGGCTTTTCTAACCAGAAGTTCGAGAATCGATCAAAGAGGATCGAGGAGCGTTATCTTTTCCATCCTCGATCTTCGATGGTCTCACGGCGGGCCTGGATTGCGTCTATCTAAATGCCACCCATAAACTAAATGCCACCCATAAACCGCCCAGGATTGAGCAATTCATTAGGATCGAATTGGCGCTTGATCTCGCGCATAAGCGAGAGGGTCGGCGGCGCCGGCCCCCAGATATTGATGGGGGCTTTCAACGCTCCGGGTGCGGAAAAGACGATCGCGTGGCCGCGCCGTTCGCGCGCCATTGATTCGACCTCGGAAAAACGCGGGAGAGCGGTCTTGCTAGCCGGAAATTCCAGCCAGATAGTTCCCATCGACGTATCGCTGATGATCTCGGTACTGTTCCAATCCTTGATCCGTTCTAAGAAATCGAAGATTGCGGCGCGCGGCAGAGTGACGCGATAGACCACACGATCCGGCTGAAGCGGAAAATCGCTGAGCCTTTCCCAAAGCTCGATGTGACGCTCGTCCCGCGCAACTTCCTGCGCCATGCCGAAGCGACCGGTCATAGATTGGAACTCGCGGAGATGGCGTTCCACGGTCTCCGTAAAACCTTCGCACCAAGCGGCAACACGCCAGTCTTTTTCCGTCTTTTCACTCAGCAGGAAAACTGCGGCGGGCAACAGTTGCGAAAGGGAAAGTTCCGCGATGAAGCGTTGCGCCTGCGCGGGAGTGCCGCGCCCGATAAATGTCGCGGCGCATTCGGCGGCCGGCGCAACCCTGAAGGTCACTTCGGTGATGATCCCAAGTGTTCCCAGAGAGCCGACGAAAAGTTTGCACATGTCGTAACCGGCGACGTTCTTGACGACTTTACCGCCGGCCTTGATGGATTCGCCGCCGGCGAGAACGACTTTCATGCCGATGACCAGGTCGCGCACGCTGCCGTAGAAACCTCGTCGCGGTCCGTTGAGATTTGCCGCGACGATACCGCCAAGGGTGGCGCGCGCCGGAAATGGCGCGTCGATCGGCGCAAATTGCTTTTGCGCGGCGAGCCTAGACTGAAGGACATTCAGGGTCATGCCGCATTGCGCGGTAACCGTGAGATTGGGCGCGTCGTGTTCGATCACGCGGTCAAGCTTTGCCAATTTAATGACGACGTCGATTTGGCGCGGCGGATTGCCGAGCGCCATTGCCGTGCCCGCGCCCCATGGAATCACCGTCGCGCCCGCTTCGGAACAAGCTTTCAGCACGGCGCCGACCTGTTCGGCGGATGCCGGCGTCGTCACCAAGCGCGGCGTTACGCCGTCAATCCGGTGCAAGTTAAGCGAGTCAGTGTCGGCGCTCACGGCGTCCGGTCCGAGCGCCGACTGCAGGCGTTGCTTTAACTGATCGACGGTTACGATCATGGCGGATTGGCTATTCGATCTTGCTATAGGCGCGGTCGAGGAGATCCAACAAGTGATAAACTTTGACATCGGGACCGAATCGCGCCGCGCCCGAGCGGAATTGCAGCATGCATCCGGGGTTGGGCGCGACGATCGCTGCGCCTCCAGTCGCCGCTACCGCCTGCATTTTTTCTTTGAGGAGATGTTGCGACATGTCGGGATGAGTCACGTTGTAAATGCCCGCGCTGCCGCAACAGCGGTCGGCGCCTTCCATTTCGACGAGTTTCAAACCGGGAATCGCCTGCAGCAAATTTCGCGGCTGGCTGCGGATGCGCTGGCCGTGAGCGAGATGGCACGGGTCCTGGTAGGTCACGGTCATTTCCAGCGGTCGAAGATCACCGACCAAACCGAGCTCGGCGAGAAATTCGCCTGCGTCTTTCACAACTGAGCTGAAGCGCTCCGCTCTGTCTCGATATTCAGGATCGTCGCGCAGCAAATAGCCGTACTCTTTCATCGCCGCGCCGCAACCGGCGGCGTTGACGATGACCGCGTCGACATTCGCATCGAGAAACGCGTCGATGTTGCGCCGCGCCATCCGTTTTGCCGCCGTCGTCTCGCCGTTGTGAACGTTGAGCGCGCCGCAACAGGTTTGCCCGCGCGGAAAAGTCACGTCGCAGCCGTTGCGCCGAAGCACCCGCACCGTCGCAGCGTTTACGTCGCCGAACAGCAGCGGCATAACGCAGCCATCGAGCACCGCTACTGTCGCGCGGCGCGCGCCGATTGCGGGCGCAATCCCTTCATGCGGCTTGAAAAACTGTGAGGGGATCAGCGGCATCAAGGCGTCCATCTCGCGCAGCTTCTTCGGCAGGAAAAAGCGCGCGACGCGCCGTAGCCCGGTTCGTTGGTAGAGCCGCAAGAGCGCAAAGGCAAAACGCAAGCGGCGCCGGTAGGGGAGCAGCTGGGTGAAAACAAAATTCAAAACAGCGCGTGCGAGATCGGAGCCTGGCGGGCCGAGTTGTTCACGCGCCGCCTCGGCGATGCGGCCGTACTGCACCCCCGACGGGCAAGCGCTCTCGCAGGCGCGGCACAAAAGGCAAAGATAGAGATGCTCCGCGAAGCGTTCGTTGAGCTCGATGCGTCCCTCGGCGGCGGCCTTGACCAGATGAATCCGGCCGCGTGGTGATTCCGGTTCCAACTGTAATGCGCGATAGGTTGGACATTGATTCAAACAAAGGCCGCAATGAACGCATTGGTAAAGCTCGGGGAGATCCAAAGTCGGTATCCGCAGAGTTTCAGCGCTCGGCGCCGAATCGTGAGTTAAGTCCACTCGTGACCTTTCGTCAGTTTCGAGTTTCGGGTCTCGTGTCGCCGGTTAAGAAGTCCAAGCATGCGTTCCCCAACTCGGAACCCGAAACGCAAAACTCGGAACAGTTTTCAAATCCACAACCCCGCCGGAATTTGTCCGGGCTGCAGGCGAATTTCGCCGCAGCTCGCCGGCGTGGGAAAGAGCTTCGCCGGATTGAACCTGTTGTCCGGGTCGAGCGCGCGGCGCACTCGCGCCATCGCCGCCAAATCCGCTTCGCTGAAAAGGAGTCCGATGTAGGCTTTTTTCTCCAGGCCCACGCCGTGCTCGCCGGTAATACTGCCGCCGAGTTCGATGCAGGCGCGCAAGGTAGCCGCGCCGGCCTCAATCACGCGATCGAGCTCGCCCGGGCTGCGCATGTCGAACAATATATTCGGGTGCAGGTTGCCGTCGCCGGCGTGGAATACGTTGGCGATGCGCAGATCGAATTGCTTGCTGATGGCCGCGATGCGCTTCATCATCTCCGGCAACTTGCTGCGCGGCACCACGCCGTCCTGGACATAATAATTCGGCGCCAGGGCGCCCATGGCGCCGAAGGCGCCCTTGCGGCCTTTCCAAAGCCGCTGCCGTTCGGCTTCATCGGCGGCAAGCTTAACTTCGCGCGCGCCGTCACGTTGGCATATTTCGCGCGCAAGTTTTATGGCGCGCTCAGCGTGCTCGGTCAATCCCTCGATTTCGACGATCAGCACCGCCTCGGCGTCACGCGGAAAACCCACCGGGGCGCCGCGCTCCACGGCCTCAATGGCCGTCCGGTCCATTATTTCCAGCGCTGCGGGGATGATGCCCGCGGCAGTGATGTCAACGACGGTTTCGGTGGCGGAATCCATCTGGTCGAAAATCGCCAAAAGCGTGCGCACCGCCTCACGCGCGCGCATGAGTCGAACGGCGACCTTGGTGACGATACCCATGGTTCCTTCGGATCCGACGAAAACGCCGCACAGATCGTAGCCCGGCGTGTCCGGAACTTCGCCGCCCAGCCAAACGATGGCGCCATCGTCCAGCACCACTTCGAGGCCGAGCACGTGGTTCGTGGTCACACCGTAGGCAAGTGTGTGCGGCCCACCAGAGTTGTTGGCCACGTTGCCGCCGATGGAACAGGCGGCTTGGCTGCTTGGATCGGGGGCGTAAAAAAAGCCGTCTTTTGCCACAGCTTTGGTGATGTCGAGGTTGATCACGCCGGGCTCGACGACAGCGAGGCGATTTTCCAGATCGATTTTCAGGATTCGATTGAGCCGCGTAAGCGATAGAACAATGCCGCCTTCGGCGGGTACGGCGCCGCCCGCGAGTCCTGTGCCCGAACCGCGCGGCACGATCGGCACATTGGCATCCTTTGCGGCTTTAATAACCGCCGCTACTTGGTCGACATCGCCGGGCAGCACGACCATCTCCGGCATGACCTGGAAGATCGAGCCGTCTTGCTCATAGACGATAACATCCTCCTTTTCGACGAGGACGTAACGATCGCCGACTATTCCGCGCAGCGCGCCGATTAACTCTTTCAGAGCCATCACGATGTTGGCAAGCCTATCCGACGGGAGAACAGAGTGTCAAATTGTATCGGGCGGCTTTTTCGCACTTGACGCCAAGGCGTCGGTTCAACTAGCTTTGAGCAAGAATTTGCGCTGAGCGCTGGTACGCACAGTGCGGGCTGGCGCCGTCCAAATGAGAAGAATTCGCCACTTGAGGCCGGAGCACACAGGGTTCGACCGTTCGAGAAGCCTCGCGACAGGCTCCCCCGGCGGCCTTCGGTTCCGAGCGCGTCGAGGAATCGCCACGAGGGCATTTCTTGCTAGCCGCGCAGCTGAGCACAGTCGAAGGACGCGCCTCCGTGGTTAAAACTTTCGACGATAGTGATAGAGAGTTCAATCACACCAAGGAGATTGGCAATGACCCAAATAGGTTTTAAGTTCCTCGCTGTCATGATGGGAATCTTCAGCGTCGCGCAAGTTTCTTCGGCGCAAAGTAACTTTTACGAGGGCAAGACGATTCGCATCATCGTCGGATTTTCGCCCGGCGGCGGTTACGATGCGTTGGCGCGCATGCTGTCGCGCCACATGCCCAAGTATATTCCCGGCCATCCGACGATTCTTGTCGAGAACATGACCGGCGCCGGCAGCTTGCTCGCCGCCAATCATATTTTCAAAGTTGCCAAGCCCGACGGCCTCACCTTCGGTCATTTCAGCGGCGGCTTTGCCTATAGTCAGGTGATGAGTCAACCGGGAATCGAGTTCGACGTGCAGAAATTTGTTTTCGTCGGCGCCGTGGCGCGCGACGAGAGCGCCATCGCTTTGACCAAAACGAGCGGCATCACGAGCATGGAAAGATGGTTTGCGGCAAAAACGCCGGTGAAGCTCGGTACGACCGGTCCGGGCGCGTTCGGCACCGACAATGTCGTCAAAGTGATCAAAGCGGCGCTCAATTTGCCGATCCAGGTGATCTCCGGCTACAAAGGCACGGCGGACATGCGCCTCGCCGCGGAGAGCGGCGAAATCGATGGCACGACTTGGGGTTGGGATTCGATGCGCGGGACATGGCAGAAAGCGCTCGAGTCGGGCACGGTCGTAGTGGTCTTGCAGACGGTGCCGAAAGCGTTTCCCGATTTAGCCAAGGTTCCGCTGGCGATCGATCTCGCCAAGACGGCGGAAGCGAAACAACTGATCGAATACGGCATTCACTATCCGAGCAAGATCACCAAAACTCTCGCGCTGCCGCCGGGAACGCCGAACGATCGCGCGCAGATCTTGCAGAAAGCCTTGCAGGAAACCGTCAAAGATCCCGAGTTCATCGCGGAAGCCGACAAAGCGAAGATCGGTCTGGCGCCGGTTACAGCCGACGACATGAAAAAGACCGTGGATGGGATTTTTAAATTGGAGCCGGGTTTGGTGGCGAAGTTGAAGAGCATTCTGTTTTAACCAAGCCATGGTAATCGTGCATTTCATCGAGTAGTGAATTTGTCGATGACAAGGAGCCGTCACATGTTGCTGACTTCTCTTCGCGGCGCACTTTTAGCCGCGCTTGTTTCCAGTCTGCTTGGCGCGGCAGGGCTCTCGGCGCAGCAGGTGAAATTCGACGAGAAAGCCGTTGGCGATTTTTATCGCGGCAAGACGATCAGAATTATCATCGGCTCGGGAGCGGGCGGCACTTACGATATCTACTCCCGGCTCATGGCTAAACACATGCCGCGATTTGTGCCGGGCAATCCGACTGTGCTGGTCGTGCCGCGAGCGGGCGCCGGCGGATTGATCGCGGCCAACGCGGTTTACAATGCGGAGCCCAAGGACGGCACGGTGATCGGTTCATTCGGCGAGACCTTCGTCCTGCGCCAAGCGATCGGCGCGCCGGGAATTCAGTTCGATACCGCCAAATTTCAATGGCTCGGCGCCGCCATCAACGCGCCGCTCGCCTGTGTTGCGCGCACCGACTCGGCCATTTCCTCGTTTCAAGACGCGGTTGACGGCAAGCCTTTCACTGTCGGCACGATGGCGCCGGGCAGCACGATCTACGACACGCCGGCCGTCATCAACGCGGCATTCAATATCCAGATGAAACTCGTGCGCGGCTTCGAAGGCGTGGCGACCATCGTCAACGCCACTGAAAGCAAGGAGGTGGACGGCTACTGCGCAAGCTGGCTCGCGATGCTGACGACGGGACGTCATTTGCAGCTCATCGACGGCGGCGTTATCAAACCGGTTCTCATCATGGGCGACAAGACGCCGGATCACCCGCTCCTGAAGCGCGTGCCGGCGGCGGAAACTCTGGCCAAAAACGAAGAAGCAAAGCAGTTGCTGCGCGCGATGCACGCGCCCTCGCAGATCACCAACCCCTACGTCGCACATCCCGAAGTGCCGAAGGAGCGGGTCGAGGCGTTGCGCAGAGCGTTTTGGGCGACGTTCAATGATCCGGAGTTCATCGCCGACGCCAAGAAGAGCAAGATCGAATTTACTCCGAGTAACGGCGACAAGACCACGCAAGTGGTTCAATCGATTCTCAATACGCCCGCCGCGGTGCTGGCGCGAATGAAAAAGGTGCTCGTCGAGTAGGCCTCGCGGCGCGTTTGAGTCGATCGAGAAGGAAACGCAATACGCCATGAAATTCGGCACGCACAGTCTTCCCACTTATATGCCCGATGTAGACGGGTCATTGCCGGCATTCTATCGCTGTTTGTTCGAGCAGGTCGTCGAGGTGGAAAAGCTTGGCTTCGATCACGCCTGGGTGACGGAGCATCATTTTGGCGGCTACGGCGGGACGCTGCCGCATCCTCCTACTTTCCTGTCGGCGGTGGCGCAGATGACTTCGCGCATTCGTCTTGGGGTCGCCGTTGCGGTGCTGCCGCTGCACCGGCCGATCGATCTTGCCGAGCAGTACGCCATGGCCGACGTCGTCTCCAACGGGCGCATCGATTTCGGCATCGGCAAGGGCAGCGAGCCGGTGGAGTATCGGAAGTTCGGCGCCAGCCAGGACGAAGCGACGCTGCGTTTTCACGAGAGCGCCGAAATTATTCGCCAGGCCTGGTCGGACGAGCCGGTGAATTTTCGCGGAGAATTTTACCAATACGACAACGTGAACATCCTGCCCAAGCCGGTGCAGCGGCCTCATCCGCCGATCTGGGTCGGTGCGACGCGCAACGAAGAGACTTTTCGCTGGGCAGGCGAGCAGGGCTACGATTTGATGACCGTGCCTTTCGTTCATCCATCGACCGACGCGCTGCGCCATCTGGTGAAAATCTATCGCGACGCGCTAGCGCGCAGCGGTCATGATTTCGTCCGCCGCCAGGTGCTCGGCAAGTTTCACATCTATGTTTCCGATAGTTTTGAGCGCGGCATGCGCGAAGCGGCGCCGTTCATGAAAAACTACAGCGACATTCACCACCAAGTCGATCCTACTCGCAGGCTCAGCGAACGCGATATCGGGTCGGACATGGCGCGCGGCTTTATCATTGTCGGCGATCCGGAGCGCTGCTCCGACACGATTCAGCGCTGGCACGAAGAATCCGGCATCACGACTTTTTCCGGTACCTTTCATTTCGGCGGCATGCCGCAGGAGCTGGCGCTCAAGAACATTCGCTTGTTCGCCGAGCGGGTGATGCCGGCGCTGAAGGATCTGTAATTCCGCGCTCGGGAGAGCTTGTTGGTTGCATTGATGACCAACAAAGACACAAGCACTTGGAGTTCGCTTACTAGAGCACTTGCACCGTAATACGATGATTCATAAGTTCGCTGCATAATTTTCAACGCCACTGTCGCCCACAAAAGTCAGCACGATACGATTCCATCCCCATTTGAATTTGTCAGCTAAATTGAGTCAGGATGCTAGGATCTGGGTTTGTGCCGTTGTATAAAAAACATAGACGCGACCGTAGATGAGGGTCGAAGAAGGGGCAAAGGCATGGCGATTCATCCGCTGGCGGGAAAACCAGCGCCGAGCGACGTTCTGATCGACGTCGAAAAACTCATAAAAGCTTATTACGAGCGCAAACCCGAAGTCGACGATCCGCAGCAGCTGGTGAGTTTTGGCACCAGCGGGCATCGCGGCAGTTCGTTGGAGGGCACGCTCAACGAGGCGCACATTCTCGCCATCACCCAGGCAATTTGCGAATACCGTAAAAGTAAAAATATTTCCGGACCGCTCTACATGGGCAAGGACAGTCATGCCGTGTCCGGGCCGGCGCAGAAATCGGCACTCGAAGTGCTCGCCGCCAATGGCGTGGAAACAATCATTCAGCGCGACGACGGCTTCACGCCGACGCCGTCGATTTCCCGTGCGATTCTAGTTCACAATCGAAATCACAAAACATCTCTTGCCGACGGCATTGTGGTTACGCCGTCGCACAACCCTCCGGCCGACGGCGGCTTCAAGTACAATCCGCCGCAGGGCGGCCCCGCCGACACGGATGTCACCGATGGGATCCAGCAGCGGGCCAATAATCTGCTGCGCGCCGGCAATCGAGAAGTGGAACGAATCTCCTTCGAAGATGCGCTCAAGGCTTTTACCACGCATGAGGCTGATTTGATTAAGCCTTACGTTGAAGATTTAACCTCGGTGATCGACATGGAAGCGATTCGCGCGTCGGGCGTAAAGATCGGCGTCGATCCGCTCGGCGGCGCGGCGCTGCCGTACTGGCAAAAAATCGCCGAGCGCTACGGTCTCGCTCTCACGATTGTGAACGACAAGATCGATCCGACCTTTCGCTTCATGACTCTGGATCACGATGGCAAGATAAGGATGGATTGTTCGAGTCCTTACGCTATGGCGCGGCTGGTTAGCCTTAAAGATCGCTTTCAGGTTGCCGTGGGCAACGACGCCGACTCCGATCGCCACGGCATCGTCACGCCGTCGCACGGACTGATGAATCCCAACCATTACCTCGCCGTGGCCATTCATTACTTGCTCACGCACCGGCCGCAGTGGAAGAAAGAGGCTGCCGTCGGCAAAACTCTGGTGAGCAGCTTGCTCATCGACCGGGTGGTGGAGAGACTCGATCGAAAACTTTTCGAAGTTCCGGTGGGCTTCAAATGGTTTTCCCAGGGTCTGTTCGACGGCGATCTCTGCTTCGGCGGCGAAGAGAGCGCGGGCGCGAGCTTTCTCTGCCGCGATGGAACGGTTTGGACGACGGACAAGGACGGCATCATCCTTTCTTTGTTGGCAGCCGAGATTATTGCGACGACCGGGCGTGAGCCCGGCGCTTGGTACGATGAATTGTCTGAGGAACTGGGCCGTTCGTATTACGCGCGCATGGACTTGCCGGCCACGCCGGCGCAGAAAAAAGCTCTCAAAGCGCTTCGGCCCGCAGCCTTGGACGCCAACGAGCTTGCAGGCGAACCGATCATCGCCAAGTTAACGCGTGCGCCCGGCAATGGCGCAGAAATCGGCGGACTCAAAGTGTCGGCGCGTAGTGGCTGGTTTGCGGTGCGACCGTCGGGCACCGAAGATCTTTGTAAGATCTACGCGGAAAGTCTTCGTTCGGAAGAGCACTTGAAGAAAATCCAAGACGAAGCCTTGCAGATCGCCCAGGCGGTTTTTGTTGCGGGGGAGAAATGAACGTCCGCTTCTGATTACGTCGGCTTGACACCCGATCACGCTCTTTCGTATCTTACGGGCCGGTTCGAGGTGTTAAGTGATGTCTCGCCACGCTGTATGTTCCGGCGATTTCACTCCGGTAGGAAGAGATTGAACATGACAAACAAACGGAAGCGCCAGCATTTGCTCGCAGTCGCCCTGGCAAGTTTATCGCTACTCGACGTCAATTGCGGTCCTGCCACTGTTGGCCCGGGAGAAACGGCGAAATCTACGCCGCCACTTGCCGGTAAAAGCGGCGCGTCCGCGGAGAGCACCGCGGTAGTTTTGGGCGTGAGAAAAGAGGCGCCCCCTCCCCCTCCGGCTGGCGGGCCGCGTCCCAAATTCACGACCCCGGCATCGTACTACGAGCCGGTCGGGCCGTTCTTTTTCTACGTGGAGACTCTAACGAGCACCGGGCCGAGCAGGTATGGATACACACCGACGGTGCCGTGTACGCAAAGCGGTGTTTTTAAACGCGGCATGCGGATTGTCGTCCGTTTCGAGATTCTGGATACCTCGAGTACTAAACGGGTCACGGACAAAGACGCGGCGAACATCAAGCTGGTACTGCCGCATGGCGAAGAAATTCCAGGCCGATGGGCGATACGCGGCGGCGGCGCAGCCATGCCGGATTCGGCCTGGATGTGGGATACCTCGTGGGACATTCCACCGGATTATCCGCTCGGCTCCTTCGATTATCGCATCATGATCACCGCCAAGGACGGCCGCACGGCGACGTTTACGCCGCCGATTCAAAAGGCGACGACCGCCGATAGTCGAGTGCGAATCATCGACTGAGCAAGATCAGCCAAAAATTCATGATAGGAAAACTAGCGATCGGGTTTGCGCTGGCGTTAGCTGGCGTGGGTCACATATTTACGATTGACGGCGCCGACCGAGCGACAAACCGCGAAACTGCAGCGCGGGCGAGGCCCGCGATCGTCGCGCAATCGTCCAAGCCCAACGGCGCTCCGTCGCCGCTCAAGCTGCTTAAGGTCGAGCCGGTCAAAGGCTATTCGGGCGACTCGTTTACGATCACCGGCGAGGGTTTCCCCGCGAACAAGAAGGTTGAGTTTCTTTGGAGCACGGTCGACGCCGCGTACGTCACCAAGGTCTTGGCCGATAATCTCGAATACCACGAGCGCAAGTACGACGAAAAGCGCGTCAGCATCGGCAGCGTTTCCGCCGATGCGCACGGGAGAGTGCAGGCCAAATTTTTCGCGCCGGAAGATTTCGGCGAGGTGCATGACATCTATGCCGCGGTCGACGGCCAGGACGTTGGCCGCGGCGGCTTTCGCATTTTGCGCAGCGCGGCGATCACGCCGGCCGAAGGACCGGTGGGAACGCCGATCACGGTCACGGTGAAGGGACTGAGCTGGCGCGGCTTCGAGCAATTCATGGCGCTGCGCTACGACAATAAATACACCGGCGAAATTTCCGCCGTCAGGACCAAAGGCACCGCTGTCTTTCAATTCCGCGCTGCCGGACCGGCCGGCAAGCACGTCATCCAACTCAACAACAGCACGGCGTACGCGCCCGGCGCGTATTTAAATACGCAGCAATCGCCGCAGGCTTATATCTACGCGCACCTCGACAACCGTCAGGAATTTCGTTTTACCTTTAATGTCACAAAAGATACCGGTCTGCCTGCCGACATCCTGCAGTGGCCTGACAAAAGCCGCGTCGCGCCAATGAATGCCGAAACACCGCGGACGACCATGAGCATAACACCGTCGGCACCGATTTCAGCGACGCTCGCGCCCGCGTCAGGCCCGGTCAATTCGCCGACGACGTTGCGCGCCACCGGATTGCCGCCCAACACGGAAGTGGGATTGTTTTTCGTGACTGCGCGAGGCAACCGCATGACGCCGAGCGGATGGAATCTCGACAATGTGCCGTTGGCAACAGCGACGACAAAATCTGACGGCTCGTTCACCGCGACCCTAAAAATTCCCGACGATCTCGGCGGCTGGCACATGGTGAAACTAAGCGCTCGCGATCGCGTGCTGGCTGAAGCGCCTTACTATGTCGAGCAGAGTTTGGTCACCGTCACGCCCAAACGCGTGAAAGTCGGTGAGCCGTTTACCGTGCAAATCAAAGGCGTGGGCTGGACCGAGCTCGACAACACGCTCGCAGTCACCTACGACAATGCGGTCATAGGCTACGCCTGCGGCTTTAACAGCAACGGCGACGTGACGATCAACCTGATCGCCAGCGGCCATCCCGGCACGCATCTAATCGATCTCTATCCCGCGATCTACCGCGGCAAAGACCGGGTGCCGTGGAATTACCAGACGCCCATATTAACTTACGCCCGCGACTTCCCCGCTCTCGCGCACGGCTATCGAATTCCCGCGTACCGGCTGGCGATTGAAGTCGTGCAATAGTCGAAAGAGAACATTAGGCGAAGAAGCGTAATCAAGAACGTAAGGATTACGGCTCATGTCGCAGACAAATACGACAGCCGCGAGCACGCAAATTGCACGCGACTCAAGCTTGGCACAACGGTGTGTCAGATCAGTCTTTAGCCTCGTTCTTGTTTTGATCCTGTTGCCATGCGCTGCTTTCGGTGACGAGCTTGGGGCGCGCGATATGGCGGCCGTTGTCGAACCAGAGCGCTCTGCACCCGCAACTTTCCTAGACAAAGCACG
>Ga0075431_100003908_pt1 | contig 14506 bp, 16 predicted proteins | sample RhiMetdeltSRZDD5_FD_75297 | JGI IMG/M metagenome (GOLD analysis project Ga0075431, IMG submission 75297) | Populus rhizosphere microbial communities from Tennessee, USA - Rhizosphere MetaG P. deltoides SRZDD5 | ecosystem: Host-associated > Plants > Roots > Rhizosphere > Soil | place: USA... | reverse complement strand
GATCGGCTCCGCGCCGTCGAGCTGTCCTGCGATCGGCTCCGCGCCGTCGAGCTCGTGTCTGGTCGCCCAGGTCGCGATCTGGGACCGCCGCCTGACCCCGAGGCGGCGCATGATCTGGGCGATGTGATTGGCGACCGTCCCGCGCGTGAGCCAGAGTCGAGCGGCGATCTCGGCGTTCGAGAGGCCCTGGGCGACGAGCGCAGCAACCTCGCGCTGTCGGGGCGTCAGCGTGGAGACGGTGTCGGCGACGCCCGCCCGGTAGCCGGCCTCCGCGGCCTCGGCGGTCAGGCGCTGGACCAGGGCGACGCGATCCCCGACCAGCCCGAGCCAGCGCGCGACCGTCTCCAGGAACGCCAGGTCGTCGTCGAAGAAGTAGGCCGGGATTGCGGAGGCGACGAGCAGCAGGCCGCGTCGCTCGCCGGTGACGTTGAGCGGCACGCCGAGCATCGAGCGGACCCCGAGGTCGTGCACGACTGACGGGAGCTCCTCCGGATCGTGCTCCGAATAGCGGACGAGGGCGCCGAGCCCGCTCTGGAAGATCTGGACGGCTCGGCCGCCGGCTGTCAGCGGCATCCGATTGAGCCCCAACTCGTGCTGACGCCGGCCCATCGGCGTGTCGCTCGTCCCGATCGCCACCAGCTCGTCACTCGTGGCGTCGTAGACGAAGACGTCCACCTTGTCGGCGAGGAGGATCTCCGCCAGGTCGTGCGCCGTGCGCTGCATCGCCGCTTCGAGGCTGGTGACGTCCAGGGCCAGCAGGGCCTGGAGCATCCGCAACTGGCGCCGGGACGACGGGGCCTCACGATTGCCGCCCTGGGCACGGATGGCGGCCTCGGTCAGGCGGTGAGACGCCAGGTGCATGGTGTCGTGGGCGCGGTCGACGCGATCCCGGAGCTTCCGAGCTTCGGCACGTGCCCGCGCGGACGCGTTCCGCAGCTCTTCGACGGAGGCCTTGAGCAGAGCGAGGAGCTCGTCGAGGTCGAACGGCTTCGGGAGCAGGCCGCGCAGGCCCAGTTCGGCGGGAGACGTGATCGCGGCCCACTGGCGGCCGGTGACCATGATCGTCGGGATCTCGGCAGCCAGCGTCGCGATCTCGTGGCGCTCGGCCTCGTCGAGCGCGTGGTGACTGCGACCCCAGGCGTCAACGATCGCCAACGAGACGGTCTCAGGGCGACGGCGCTGGCGGAGCTCCCTCACGGAGGCGCACGGGTAGACGCGGTACCCCTCGCTGCTGAGGACATCGGCGAGGAACGTCCGAATGCTCGGATCGTGGTCAAGGAGGAGGATCGAGGCAGGCGCGGTCCGCTCTTCCACGGCAGTCAAGACGATGATGATACCGCCGGCCGCGAGGCGCCTGCCCCATCGTTGGCCGGGTACGCTCGGCGGCAACGCTGGTCGGCCTGGAACTTGCATTGGGTCTCGAGGTTGCATGCGAGGGCGCTGCCAGCCCTGGCCCCTGTGTCGAATCGCCCGTGCAGCCACGATGCTGATACGCGTGGTGAAAGGGATGCCGAGACGAGACGTGATCGTGGTGGGGGCGTCTGCCGGGGGGGTTGAAGCGCTGGCGGAGCTGGCGCGCGGTCTCCCCGCCGACCTGCCGGCCGCGATCTTCGTGGTCTTGCACCTGACGCCGGATGCCCGGAGTAACCTGCCTGGGATCTTGAGTCGGGTGGGGGGCCGCTGCCGGCGGCCCACGCCGTGGACGGCGGCACGATCCACCCCGGCCAGATCTTCGTTGCGCCGCCGAACCGGCACTTGCTGCTGGAAGGCGACCACATGCACCTGTCGATCGGGCCGCGCATCAACAGCGTGCGCCCGTCAATCGACGTCCTGTTCCGATCGGCGGCGCGGACGTTCGACGCGCGGGTGGTCGGCGTGGTGCTGTCCGGCAATTTAGACGACGGGACGCTCGGATTGGACGCGATCCGGATGCGTGGCGGCGTCGGCGTGGTGCAGGACCCGGAAGAGGCGCGCTTTTCTGGTATGCCACGGAGCGCCATCGAGCGGGTCGCCCCGGACTACGTTCTGCCCGTCTCAGAGATCCCAGCCCTTCTCCAGAAGCTGATCGCCGGCACGCCCCAGCGGGAGCCAGCGACGGAAGGGAGCAACGCCGTGGAGCGCGATGTCACATCAGAGTTCAGGATCGACGACGCTGCTCCTGCGCCGCGGGAGAAGCGTGGGAACGCCGCCTCGGGGTTCAGTTGTCCGAACTGTCACGGGTCGGTCTGGGAGTTGGAGGACGGCGGCCTGCCGAGGATCGAGTGCCGCGTGGGGCACGCGTTCAGCATCGACGCGTTCCTGGGCGAGCAGGCGATCGCGCTGGAGGATGCGATCTGGTCGGCGATCAACGCGCTGGAGGAGCGGGCGACGACGCTGCGGCGGTTTGCCGGGCGGTTCGTGCAGGTGCCTCGAACCCGGCAAAAGTACCTGGAACAGGCCGAGACGGTGCAGAGCCAGGCGGCGCTGCTCCGTGAAGGGCTCGCGCGGGTCATCCAGGCTGAAACGAACGGCGCCTCTTCCCAAAATGACCTGGAGGCGGAGTATCCTAGAACGGCGGAGGGAGGTAGGGCCTGATGGCAGCTTCGACGTTCGAACACGAACCGCGACTCACCGCCCTCTACGCGAGCCTGATGACGCAGTGGGCGCGGCAGACGGTGCAGTATTCGCGCTCCGTTCGGCTGTACCAGGAGGGGCTGCACCGACGACGCGCAGGGCGGTTGACGGCCTCGGAAGTGGCAGGGCAGCCGAAGGTCGTGGACCTGCCGCCGACCTCTATTGCGACGCTGGACGCTCCGAACGGCGACGTCGTCAGGCCGAGGCTGGACCTGGTGGTCCCGTCACCTTCGGAGCGCGCCGAGGGGCGCCGAGCCGGCGAAGGCTGCCCGCTGACCGCCCGCCAGCGTGAGATCGCCGGCCTGATCGCGCAGGGGCTGACCAACGGCCAGATCGCCGCGCGGATCGTGGTGAGCCGGGGCACGGTCGGGAACCACGTCGGGCACATGCTGCGCCGGCTGGGGGTGAAGAACCGGGCGCAGATCGCGGCCTGGGCGATCCGACAGGGGACAGGGGACAGGGGACAGGGGTAGCGCACAGGCGGCGCTGACGGCCGCGAGGGCGTCACATCGCCATCCGGAGGGGGCGCCAAGATGGCTGACTCGTTCATCGAGCTGACGCGCGTCGACGCCGAGCCTGGCGGAACACCGGTCCTCATCAACCTGGGAAACGTGGCGTGGATCGAGCCCGACGTCGACGGGACGTCGCGGATCGTCTTCGCCGTCGGATTGCCGTACGAGCGCGCGAATGGCGTGCCGCTCTCGATCGTCGTCCGCGAGTCGGCCCAGGAGATCGGGTTGTTGGCCGGCGTCGTGCGGAAGGCCGACCGGGAGGCGATCGCCCAGGCCTGGGTGGATCAGCGCGGTCGTCGCGGCATGGACGACGACCGAGAGTAACCCCCCTGGCTGGTTACTCGTCGCGCGACGTCGACGTGCGCTGCTCCCGGCTTCGAGGCGGCGGGGCGCCTTTGAGCACGCGGCGCAGCTCGGCGACCTCCTCCGGACTGGTCAACTCCCGAGGCTCGATACCCAGGGCGGCAGCGAGTGCGCGCACGGTGCGGGTGGATGGGGCGGTCGCGCCGGCTTCGAGGCGCACCAGCGTGATGGCATGCAGACCGGCCTGACGCGCGAGCTCGCGCTGGGACAGGAAGCGCTCGACGCGGAATGTTCTGAGGTTCTCGGCGAACGTCATCGCTCCCTCGATCGTGGTGTGCTATCGCTATGCTAGCAGTATGTTGATCCGATGGCAATACCATGTTGTCATTCTGAGAGCAACGTGTTATGGTGGGATCAGCTCGCTGCCGGATTCCTCGCGGGCTTCCTCGTCGTCCTGGTCGCCAGGAGCCTCAGCACGCGAACGCGTTGAGGTCGGCTCGCCACATTGGCATTCGCGGGCACCGGCTCGCACCACGGCGCACCAGGAAGGTGGGCTCTCATGTTCGGGTTCTTTCGTCGGCCTGCTCCGCGGCCCCTGTCTGAGGCGATCCGTCGCGCCATCGAAAAGGACGGCGCGGCGGCTCCGGTCAGCGACCCCTCGCAGCTTCGGATGGTCGAGTCGGGAGGTCGTTACTCCGACCGCAAGGTGACCTACTTCCGGGTCTTCGTCCCCGTGCTCGCGGCGCAACAGTCGCTGGACGTCCGTCAATTCAACGACCTCGACCAGCATCAAAGCCTGATCGTGCGGTCCGGACACGTCGAACGCGATGGGACGGTCGTGCTGACCAGGGCGATTGTCGTTCGAGCCGCGGACAGGCCGGTTCGCACGCAGGCCGACCGGACGATGCACGCCGACGACGCGCACATCGTGCGAGGCGAAACCGGCGCATCCGCAAACGTGCCTGCTCCCCAGGTGTCGGCGTCCGAGCACGCACTGTGACCACATCTCCGATCAACACGTGGTGATGCCACGAAGCGGACCGGCTCTGGGAGATTTGATGGATGGCGCGACTGATTGCCGAGACATCTTGAGCTCGACCGACCAATTCGAGGGGATAGGGCCTATTCGTCGTTCGTGAGGGCGGTGTGTTCGTCCGCCGCGTCGTCCCCTTCGAGCTCGCCTTCGATGCTCTCGGCCAGGCTGGCGGCGGCGCGGCGCAACGCCGAGGGCCGGCCTCTGACGGCGTTGACGACCTCGTCGGCGTCCTCGATGATCTGCCGGGCGTCCAGGTAGGCCACGCTGAGCAGGTCGTCGGCGAGATCGGGGTCGGCCCGGAAGACGCGCTGGATGTGCCGGATCGTCAGCAGCAGCGAGCGGCTGTCACCCCAGAGGATCTCCGGCGGGTTCTCGATCGGGCGGACGTCTTCGGGCGCGGCGGCGTCAGGCGTATCGTCAGACATGGCGTCAACGCTCCTACGATGCGCCCGTATCACAGTGGGAGGCGGGGACCGGCTTGGATTCCGGCGAGCCGCGCTCACGCAGGAAGATCGAGAGGACCGCGATCACGGCGATCGAGAGGAACTCGCTCTGCCAGTTCTGGAACGACTCGAACCAGAAGCGCGCGGTGGTGAGGTACTCGAGGGTCGACACGGCGGCGCCGCCGTGCAGCAGCTGCTCCTGGCTGTACTCGCGCGCGCCGCTGGCGGCGTGGAGCGCGAACGACAGGATGAAGAGCAGGAAGAGCGCGGACGAAAGCGAGTGCTCGTACAGCTTCAGCACCAGGCCGCCCCGGCGGACCGGCCACGGGACGTCCTTGCGATCTCGCGCCTGACGTGGGTCTTCGTCGACGGGCTCCTCGCCGTCAGGATCCTTCGACTCCGCTGAGCCCCGCTGGAAGAGGAAGGCGGTGAGCACCACGTAGAGGCCCATCTGCAGGAACTCGCTCTCCCAGTTCTCGAAGACCGACTCGATGAAGTGGCCGGTCGTGAGATACCCGAGGTAGCCGACCGGCGACTGACCGTGGTCCTGCTGATCGGCGTCGTACTCGGAGGCGCCGGCGATGCTCTGGCCGACGATCGACAGGGCGAACAGGACGAGCAGGACAGCCGTCAGGCTGTTGTCGCGCAGGACGCGTCCCATCGTGGTGTCCTTGGTGCAGGCTGCGCAGGCCGGCCAGCTCGAGCCGTCGATGGCACGGGCACGTCGTTGGACCCGGGTGACCACGGCTCGAACTGACCGCCCGAGCCATCGCAAGCCGCGTGCCATCGAGACGCCGGACGGGCGACGATCGAAACAGAATCGAGCGTGTTCTGTCACGTGGAGGCGAACCCGACCTATTACGGTCCGAAACCGGAGATCGGCCAGATGACGTTCCTCTTCACGAACGCGGTGTTCTACGCCGGCACGACGGTTGAGGTCGCGAACCGGGCGGACTTCTGTTCGCGAGGCTCGCGCCGGGCCGGGGAGGAGCACGTAGCCTGGCCGGCCAGGCTACGGATCGAGCGAGATGCGGTGTCCCATCCGCTCGACCTTGATCCGGAGGTACTCGGCGTTGTCCGCGTGGATGGTCGGCTGGAGCGGGATGCGTTCGACGACGTTGACGCCGTTCACCTCGAGGCCCAGGATCTTCGTGAGGTTGTTGGTGATGAGCCGGACGGCCGGCACGCCAACCTCGCGGAGTACCGCCGCTGCCGCGTCGTAGGTGCGGGCGTCGGCCGGTAGCCCCAGCGCAACGTTCGCCTGCACGGTGTCCATCCCCATGTCCTGGAGGCCGTAGGCGCGGATCTTGTTCATCAGGCCGATGCCGCGCCCCTCCTGACGGAGGTACAGCAGCGCGCCCCGACCTTCGGACGCGATCAGCTCCAGTCCCAGCTCGAGCTGTTCGCCGCAATCGCAGCGGAGCGAGCCGAACACCTCGCCGGTCAGGCACTCCGAGTGCAGGCGGACCAGTGGCGGCTGCTCGTCCTCGAGGCGGCCTCGGATCAGGATCGGGTATTCGGCCCCGTCGAGCTCGTAGACGCGCAGCTCGAACGGTCCATGCCGAGTCGGGAGCCTGGCGGACGCGGCGAGCCGTGGTGCCTCGGTGGCGGCGAGCGTACCGTCCTGCCGCTCGGCGACGACCTCGCCGCTGACGATCACATCCGGCCCGAGCCGCCTGATGTCCAGCGCTCGGAGCCCGAGCGCACAGGCCAGCTCGGCGATGCCGAGGTTGCCGACCGCCTCCACACCACTGCCAAGGATGATCGGCGCCACGCACACGGCCAGACGATCGACCAGGTGCTGACGCAGGAGCGAGGTGATCACCTGAGCCCCGCCTTCCACGAGCATGGAGCGCACCCCGATGTCCGCCAGACGACGCAGGCCGTCGACCAGGTCCACACGGCCGTCTCCGTCGCTCGCCGCGACGACCACGGTGGCGCCGCGGGCCGTCGCACGACGGACCTCGCTCTCTGGCGCCGCCGGGGTGGTGAGCAGCACGGTCCGACCCGGCGTCTCGCGGAGCAATGCGGCAGTGGGGGGGAGTCGCAGGGTGCTGTCCAGCACCACCTTGAGCGGGTCGGGCCCCTCAGCGTGCCGAACGGTCAGGCGGGGGTCGTCCGCGAGGGCCGTGCCGATTCCGACGAGGACGGCGTCATGGGCCGCCCGCAGCTCGTGGGCAAAGCGCAGCGACGCATCACTGCTAATCCAACGCGACGAGCCGGTGCTGGTTGCGATCCGCCCGTCGAGGGTCTGTGCGTAGTGAATGAGGATGCGTGGTCGTTCTGGCCGGCTGCCGCCTGGCTGCTCGGTCTGTTTATCGTCCATCACGGCCCTCCCGGCGGGCGGCAGTCCTCATGCAAGAGTTGAACCACGACGGGCCGACCGGCAGGCTGTCTCATCGATGTGTGGCCAGAACAGGCTGGCTCGCTCTGCCGCACACCGCTTCCTGGACCGTCTGAAAGAAGAGCGCCGCAGACTCTTCCCACGTCGGACGCGCGAGCGCGCGCTCGCGCGCGGCGGCGCCAAGCTTCGCGCGGAGTGAGGGATCATCGGCGAGCCGGAGCAACGCTTCGCTCAGACTCGCCAGGTCACCCGGCGCCACGAGCAGGCCTTCGCGTTCGTGCTCGGCCAGGTACGGCAGATTGCCGGCCCGCCAGCCGACCACGGGCAGGCCGAAGGCCATCGCCTCGCCGTAGACGGTACCGTATGGCTCCTTCAGGCTCGGCAGGACGAAGGCGTCAGCCGCCTGGTAGAGGGCAGCGACGCGATCGAGCGGGAGTGGGCCGTGAACGACGACCCGGCCAGCAAGATCCGGTTGTGCCAGGCGCGCACGCAGGCGAGCCGCGTACCTGGGGTCTGCCCGATCGTCGCCGGCGAGGTGCAGCGTGACGGCGTCGGCGGGCAGGCGCGCGACCGCGGCGAGCAGGTGGTGCATGCCTTTGCGCTCGACCCAGTTCCCGACACACAGGTAGGCGGCTCGCCTTCCCATCCGAAGGTCGCCGGGTGACGGACCGACGACGGCCGCGACGTCGCGGCCGGGCGGTACGACCCGGAGTCTGGCTCGTGGCACGCCTGCTGCCTGGAGATCGTCCGCGAGCGACTCGCTCGCGACCATCAGGCACGTCGCGTGATGATAGGCAAGCGAATCCAGTCTTGCCTGGATCATGGTACGGAGCGGGCCGTGGTCGATACCGCCCGGAGGTTGATGCAGCATGCCGACGAGCGGCGCGGTGGGAGGCCGGATGGTGAGCCAGGGTCCGAGGAACGCGGCGGCGATGCTGTCGAGGACCAGGACGTCGGCACGAAGGGCATGGCTCTGGCGGAGTACGCGCGGAGCCTCAAGCGCCGCGAGCGGGAACGGGCGATCCGGGAACGAGACGAACTGGATCCGGCTACGATGTCGGGGGGCCAGCTGGACGAGCCGTTGATGGTACAGGTAGCCGCCGGTCAATCGACCAGGGTCGCCAAGCGTTAGTAGGGCGATCGTCAGTATGCGCGTCATTCAGGTGGCTCCAACCCCGTTTGGCACGGATGGACTGTTCGGAGGCGGCGAGCGGTACCCGCTGGAGCTGGCACGGGCACTGGCCCGCGACGTCGATTGCACGCTTCTCACGTTTGGCTCCCGGTCGTCACGCCGCCGTGAGTCGGGGAGACTGCGCCTTCGCACCGTCCGATCGTTCACCTTCCTTGGCGGGCATCCGGCTCATCCGGTCGCGCCGAGCCTGATCGCGGCGTTGGCCCGGGCGGACGTCGTCCATACGCATCATCTGCGCAGCACGCCGAGCCGGATCGCCGCGCTCACGGCGCGGGTGCGGCGGCAACACACCGTCGTCACCGATCATGGGCTCTCCGGCGGCGACTGGGCAGGATTCTTGCCACGCCTGTTCGACCGCTTTTTGCTGGTATCGGCGTACTCTGCGCGCGAGCTGGGTGCCCCGATCGAACGAACGCGGATCATCTACGGGGGGGCCGATCCTGTCCGCTACCGGCCCGACCCGGCCGTGAGCCGAGCGGGCGTGATCTTCGTCGGCCGGCTGACCCCGCACAAGGGCGTCGACCGGCTGATCGCCGCCCTACCGCCAGGAGCCAGGCTGCGCGTCGTCGGCTCGGCCGGGCACGACGCGGCGCTGCCCGAGCGCGACTACCCGAATCTGTTGCGGCGGCTCGCCGGTGGCCACGAGGTCGACTTCGTCGGGGCGGTGTCAGACGACGCCCTGCCCCTGGTATACCGTCAGGCCGCTGTCCTGGCGCTGCCCTCGGTTGAGCGGACCTGCTACGGACGGGAGGTGCGGGTGTCGGAGCTGCTCGGGCTGGTCGTCCTGGAGGCGATGGCGAGTGGCACGCCGGTGGTGGCGAGCCGACTCGGTGGTCTGGCCGAGGTGGTCGAGGACGGTGCCACCGGGTTTCTGGTCGAGCCAGGGAACGTGGCCGAGCTTCAGGATCGGCTCACCCAACTGTTGCGAGATCCGGAGCTCGCGGCGCGGATGGGCGCGCGCGCCCGGGATCTGGTGCTCGAACGGTTCACCTGGCGGGCCTGTGCCGATCGTTGCCTGGCAGCGTATGCAGAGCTTCAGCGGTCGGCTCGGCCGCGACTGCACCGGCCCGGCTGATCCAGGGCAACATGCGAGTCGTACTCGCGCGATGGCCTGCGCCACGGTAGGCCCTGGGAATGCGGGCTAGCGGACGTAGTCCACGGCGCGGGTCTCGCGCATGACGGTGACCTTGACCTGGCCGGGGTACTGGAGCGTCTCCTCGATCCGCTTGACGATGTCGCGGGCCAGCCGGGCCGCGCCGAGGTCGTCGACGTCGTCTGGGCGGACGATGATCCGCAGCTCGCGGCCGGCCTGGATCGCGAACGACTTCTCGACGCCCTCGAAGGAGTTGGCGACGCTCTCCAGCGCTTCCAGCCGCTTGACGTACAGCTCGACGCTCTCGCGCCGGGCGCCGGGCCGGGCGCCGGAGATCGCGTCGGCGGCCTGGACCAGGACCGCCTCGACGGTCTGGTACTCTGGGTCGTGATCGTGGTGGCCGCGAACGCATTCGCAGACGTCCGGGGCCTCGCCGAACCGGCTCACGAAGTCGGCGCCGATGTAGTGGTGCGGCCCCTCGATGTCAGAGGTCATGACCTTGCCGACATCGTGGAGGAACGCCGCGCGCCGGGTCTGATCGACGTCCGCGCCCAGCTCGGCGGCCATCATGGAGGCCAGGCGCGCGGTTTCGACAGAGTGCTGGAGCTGATTCTGGCCGTAGCTGGTGCGGAAGCGCATCTTCCCCATCATCTTGACGACTTCCGGGTGGAGGCCGCGCACGCCGGCATCGGCGGCGCCGGCCTCACCTTCCTGGCGGATGACGGCCTCGACCTCTTGCTTCGCGCGGGCGACGATCTCATCGACGCGGGAGAACTGGACCCGTCCGTCGGCGAGGACGCGGCTGAGGGCGCGCCGGGCGATCTCGCGGCGGACCGGGTCGAATCCCTGGACCGTGACGGCGTCCGTCGCCTCGGTGACGATCATCTCGACGCCGGTGGCGGCTTCGAGGGCGCGGATGTTGCGGCCCTCTCGCCCGAGGATCCGGACCTTCACCTCTTCGCTCGGGATCGGGACGACGGAGGTCATCGACTCGCTGACCTGATCGTTCGAGTAGCGCTGGATGGCGGTCCCGATGATCCGCCGGGCCCAGTGCTCGGCCAGCTCGGCCGCCTCGAGCTCGAGCTCGCGGGCCCGACGCGTGCAGGCCTCGCGCACGGCCTGCTCGACCTGCGAGACGATCACCTCGCGGGCCTCGTCCAGGGTCAGCCCGGAGAGAAGCTCCAGCTCTTTCGCCTGGGAGACGCGGAGCTCGTCCGCCTGGCGCTCGCGGGCTTCGATCTCACGGTCCCGGGCCTGAAGGGCGCCGTCTCGCCGATCGAGGTCTTTCAGCTTGCGGTTGAGGTTCTCGTCCTTCTGCTGGAGGCGCCGCTCCTGGCGCTGGATCTCGGCGCGTCGGCCGTGATGCTCTTCCTCAGCGGTGGTCCGCAGGCGCGTGGCCTCGTCCTGCGCCTGGAGAACGATCTCTTTGACGCGGGTCTCCGTTTCGGCGTCGAGCCGGGCCGAGGCGAGCGCGGCGGCCTGGACCGGATCGTAGGTGGTGCGCTGCCGGGTCTGGCGCACGAGGTAGCCGCCCGCGGCACCGGCGCCTGCCGCGACCAGCCCGATGATGACGGTCAGGAGGATGACGGATTCCACGTGCTCCTCCTCCTTTGCCTGTGATGGTTTCAGGCGCCGGCATCCCACCGGCAGCCTGACATGAGTGCATCGTACAGGAATGCGAGCAGTGGCCGAGGGAATCTCGGAACGCAACCGGCCGCTTCGAGCATCCCGGACCGAAAGCTGCGCGCAGATTGCCTCCGAGGCAGGACTTTTTTCACCGATCTTCCGTTCAAGCGTGTAGCACGGCGCGAGCCCATCTTCGGCCGTGCTCACCTCGCTCTTGCTGGGCAGGAGTCTGGGGCTGCCGATCTCCAGCACCCTGCCGGCCCACGTGGCTCATCTGAACCGCGACGTGGTCGCGACGCTGCTGCGTACGATCCCGATGTAGACGGTGGGGCACTGGATCGAGGTCACGAGCGGGACATATCGCGGCTGGCGCGGGGTGGTCACCGAGATCGACATCGCGGCGCTGCACGCGCCGTCGATCAGGCTGCACCTGGACACCGATCGCGAGCCGGTCAACACGCCGGTGGAGATCGACTTGCGGCAGCACACGGACGTGAAGATCGTCTGCATCCCGCCGGGAGTGAACCCGTTCGATCCGCCGATGGCGCTGGGGGCGAACGGGACCAAGCAGGCCCAATAACCTGCCCTACAGAGTTCCACGACAAACGGTGGCGACCCGGTTCCGCACCGCGAGCGTCAGCGAGTCGGACCCGGCGTTTGGAGGTCCGCTCACTCACGTTCGCGGTGCGGAGATACACTATCCACCGTGAGTCGTTCTGCGATAGACACCGCTAACAGGCAGCCTCTTGGATTCTTCATCACCTTCCGTTGCTACGGCACCTGGCTTCCTGGCGACGAGCGCGGTTGGGTTGATCGACGCGAGAACGCTCCTGGTACGCCAACCCACTCGAAACATCCGGGTTTGCGTTCGCTGACGCAGGCCGCTCTGTCACAGCGTCCGATTCTTCTCGACGTTGATCAGCGCGCGGTCGTCGATCGGACGATTCGCGAGGTCTGCGCGTACCGAGGATGGACGCTCCACGCCCTCAACGTCCGCACCAATCACGTGCACCTGGTCTTGAGTGCTATGACAACCCCGGAGCAGGCCATGACGACGCTGAAGGCCTGGGCGACACGACGATTACGTGAAGCTAGTCTAGTCGCCGCGCCGGCCCCGAACGGAGAAGTTGCTCGACGCCTTGCCGCGATCGGCTCCCGTCTTCGTCTCCACCTTCAGCTTCAAGGTAGCATCGCCGACGACCGACTTCCGGTCCGGCACGTCGAACGAGATCTCGCACTTGCCGCTCTTGTCTGACTCGTCGTTGCCGACCGTGTCAGTGTCGCCATCCGCGTATTTGATCCTCAGGGTGCAGATCAGGTCTGACTTCTCGACGTCGGCACGAAACATCACCTTCTTGTCGCCGCGCTTCACCTTGCCGATGTCGTCGATGTCGATGTCGACGTCGTCGGCCCAGGCCGGGAGCGCCGGCGCGGCCGAAAGGATCAGCGCGGCGACCAGTACGAGAAGGAGTCGTGCAGGGAAGGAGCGCATCGGCCGCCGCCTCCAGAGAGCGGTTTCAGCGGGCGCAAGCCGCGCCTATTCTCCATTCTGAGCCTGCTGCCCTCGCTTTCTGTCGACTTCGGCGTCACAGAGCCATCACCAGCGCATCACAACCGCGTCTCGATGGTCGAAGGGGGGCGCAGACGGGTCTCACGGCTGGTGACCTATCATCCCGGGCATGCACGGACTGCGACGCCCTGAGCCAGTTGAGACGCTGCACCTGTACGCCGGGGAGCGGGAGATCCTGCTCGAGTTGCTGGCCAGCCTGGACGAGGCCGCCTGGGAGCGCCCGACGCCCTGCCCAGGCTGGTCCGTGCGCGACGTCGCGGTCCACTTGCTGGCCGACGATCTCGGCGTTCTCTCACGGCATCGGGATGAGTTCCGTCCGCAATCGCCGAGGGCCGACGAGACGCTGGGCGTCTTCCTGGCCCGGATCAACGACGAGTGGGTCCAGGCCACGCGTCGGCTGAGCGGTCGCGTGATCGTCGACCTGCTGCGCTGGGCCGGCGAGCAGACGCTCGCGCACTGGTCGGGACTCGACCTGATGGCGCTCGGCGGCCCGGTCAGCTGGGCCGGCCCCGGCCCGGCGCCGCGCTGGCTCGACGTCGCCCGTGAGTACACCGAGCACTGGATTCACCAGCAGCAGATCCGCGAGGCGGTCGGCAGGCCGCTGCTCGAAGAGGCGCGCTGGATCGGCCCGGTCCTCGCGACGTTCGTCCGGGCACTGCCGCACACGTTCCGGACGGTCGACGCTCCGGCCGGGACGACGGTCACGCTGGCGATCGACGGCGAGGGCGGCGGGGTCTGGTCGGTCGTGCGCGCGGAGTGCCAGGCGGACGAAAGGTCTGACACGCGCGCCTGGGGGCTATTCGTCAGTCGGCCCAAGCCGCCGGACGAACCGCCCGCCGCCGAGGTGAGGATGAGTACCGACACGGCCTGGCGCCTGTTCACGAAGGGGATCACACCTGACGAGGCGGCAGCGCGGGCTACCCTCTCAGGTGACCAGGCGCTCGCGCGGCACCTGCTGACGGCGGTCGCGATCATCGCCTGAGGTCGCGTGCCCGACGAGAACGCAGCCGGACCGCCGCACCGCGCTCATCCCGCCAGCGGACGATCTGTGCGCGGGCTCACCAGTCCGATCCACCCGTCCAGCACGGGTGCCGGGACCGGCGCGCCGGTCCTCGCGCGCGCAGTTCGATCGGCCGGATCGCCGAGCCACAATCTCCCGCCGCGCCCAGATCGCCGCCTGGGCCGTCGAGCACGGCCTCGGCCCATCAGCACCCCGCACCTGACCGGCGACAACGGATGGGGCACCGACTTCTTCGACGCCGTCACGCTGAGGGTCAGAGACGACGATGGGGGCCAGGACGGCCACACCGTAACGGTCCACTTCCCAGGGACCGGCAAGCCGTAGCGATTGGTGAAGCGCACAGGTAGGTCTGCACTTTCGTGCGCTGCCACCAGTTGCTACGCTGAGTGGAGCGCACGGTTGACAGACGGACAGGCCAGGTTGTTGGGCAGACACGTGGCCTGTCGAGAGGCGGACAGGCGCGGTCAGTCTGAGGCCGTACGCTGAACTCAGGATTCGGGCGTGCTCGTGCCCGACGTCAACTGCACACGGGCGAGTCCATCGGGGTGCGGGCTCGCCGAGGAGCGGGCTGCTGGCCGGGTGCCGGTCGGCCCGGTACGGAGGGAACCACGGTGGGCGGTTTCTCGACGTCATCTGAGCAGGTGCTCGGCAACCTACGTCATGCACTCAGTGTTTCGCGCCGGATCGGACGCCGTTCGGCGATCCTTGGCGCGCTGCTGGTGGTCTGCTCAGCCGCCACGATCGGGGCGGCAA
>Ga0075431_100003906_pt1 | contig 14507 bp, 12 predicted proteins | sample RhiMetdeltSRZDD5_FD_75297 | JGI IMG/M metagenome (GOLD analysis project Ga0075431, IMG submission 75297) | Populus rhizosphere microbial communities from Tennessee, USA - Rhizosphere MetaG P. deltoides SRZDD5 | ecosystem: Host-associated > Plants > Roots > Rhizosphere > Soil | place: USA... | reverse complement strand
GACGAAGCAGCCGGAGGCGGCGGCCGAGGCGAGCAGGACGCCGGGAAGCAGGAGCATCTTCATGCCGTCAAGGATAGACGGGATGCCCGCCGCCGGAGTTCCCTCGTACGGAGCGCGCAGACGCCGGGCTAGAGCCCGGCGCCCCGTACGTCATATGCGATCTTTCCCCCAATATAGGTCCGAACGACCCGGAGCGACTGGTCCATTACGATCACGTCGGCCACCGCCCCGGGCGAAATGACCCCCATGCCGTGAAGCCCCAGCTCCCGCGCCGGGGTCGTCGCGCAGGCCATCGCCGCCGCGGGCAGGGTCGCGCCGACGCGGGTCACCAGCACCCCAAAGGCCTGATCCATCGTCAGCACGCTGCCGGCGATGGTGCCGTCCTCGAGGTACGCGGCGTCGCCGACGGTGATGAGGCGGCCGCCAATCTGCGCCGCGGCGCCGCGCGGCAGCCCCGCGCCCGCGGTTCCGTCGGTGATCGCCATGATCCGGTCCGGGCCCTTGGCCGCCAGCGCCATGTGGACCATGGCGGGGTGCACGTGGACGGCATCGCAGATGATTTCCGCCGCGAGCGCGTCTTGTGCCAGCACCGCCCCGGCCAACCCCGGCGCCCGGTGGGCGACCGGCGGCATGCGGTTGAACAGGTGCGTCGCCTGCGTCGCACCTGCATCGATTCCGGCAAGCGCTTCGTCGAAGGTTGCGGCCGAATGGCCGAGCGAGACGCGATGCCCATGACGGACCAGGTCGGCGATCAACTCCAGCGCACCATCCAGCTCGGGCGCAATCGTCAGGATGCCGACGTCCGAGCGGGCCGCGGCGATCACATCGAGAATGTCGCGGCCGCTGAAGTCGCCGTCGCGAACAGTTTCGCGCGGACTGCGCAGGCACGAGGCCGGCTGCGCGCCCTTGTACTCGGGGTTGATGAAGTTGCTCTCGAGGTGCGCCGGCAGCACGCGCGCGCCCTGGGGCGGCTGCGCCCGCGCCCGGCCGACCGCGGTCAGCATCCGCTCGAGCGCGGCCGGCGGGCAGGCGAGGGAGGTCGGGCAGAACGCGGTGACGCCAAAGCGCGGCATCAGCCGCGCGATCGCGGCGATGGCGTCGTCACCCGCCAGCGCATCGAGGCCGTGCAGGCCGTGAACGTGGACGTCGATGAAGCCTGGCAGCAGCAGGTGGCCGGTCAGATCCTCGCCGCCGGACCGCGTGCCTTCCAGGACGTCGGTAATCCGATCGCCGTCGATGGCGACAGTACCGCCCGAAATGATGCGTCCCGGCAGGATGATGTCCGCGCCGGTGAGGAGCGTCATGCTTTCGCCAGCATGGCGAGCCGCGCCGCGCCGATCGCCACCGCGTCGTCGCCGAGCGGCGAGAACTCGCAGCGGACCTGTCCCACCATCGCCGGCGGCAGCCGGCGATCGAAATCCTGCCGCGTCGACTCGACGAGCAGATCGGTCGCCGCGGTGATCGGGCCGCCGATGACGACCACGTCCGGATCGACGGCAACGGCCAGGTTGACGGCGGCCATGGCGATGTAGCGGGCGGTGTCGCGCACCACGGAGATCGCCACGCCATCTCCCTTGCGAGCCCCCTCGAACACGTGCGCAGCGGTAATCGTTTCGAGGCCGCCCGCGGTCTTGACGACGGACGACTCATCCCCGGCCTGGACCCGCCACGCGAGACGGTGCGCGATCCCCTGATCGTTCACTTCGGCGGCAAAGCTGCCGTACTTGCGGTAGTCCTGCCGCTCGACCGGATTCAACGCGAGCCAGGCCGCGGATCCCGTCAGCCCGTGCGAGCCGCGCCAGGGCTCGCCGTTCAGCAGGACGCCGGCGAAGACGCGGTCGCCGAGCCACAGGCAGACGGCATGCCTCGCACCCTTTGCCGCGCCAACCCAGGCTTCGGCGACGGCGAGGGCGTCGCCGGCCCGGCAGACGAGAGGCGACGGGCCTCCCGACGTCAGCTTGCCGAGCGCCGCGCCGCCGGCCACCTGCGGGTCGTCGGTCGCGACCCCCACCCGCAGATCCGGCGCGCCCGCCGCAGAGGAAGTGGCGGCCTTGAGCGCGGCCGCAGCATCCGACGCCGGAAAGGTCGCCGAGTCCACCACTCGGCCATCCGCGCCGATGGTAACGGCGCGCGCCGACTGCAAGCCGACGTCGATGCCTCGCGTTTCCGTGCTCACAGCGGAATCAGCCGGATCTTGCGCCCTTCGAGCGGCAGCGGCGAGGCTCCCGCCGCGCGAAAGATCTCGCGATCGGCCCGCTTCAACAGGCGGCACAGCCATCGCTCATCGGGCACGCAGCACACGATCACGCCGGCTCCTTCATTGGGGGGGAATTCCCGGTCATCCTCGTAGTCGCGGTCCAGCGTCACCAGCGTCCGCCCCAGCTGGCGGGCGAGGCGGAAGTGTTCGATGTCGCGGGCGCGGCGCAGATCCTCGTGCTCCAGCACGAAGAGCACGTCCCAGCCGAGACGGGTGCGCATGTAGCCGACGACCCCGTTGGGGATGTTGGCGTCGGCGTAGACGCGCGGCTCGGTCGAACGGGCCGCATGCGGGGCGAGCTCCGATGCGAGGGTACCCATGCAGTTTGAAGTCTGAAGGCTGAAGTCTGAAGTTCAGACTTCGAACGTTCATCTGTGCCTGTCGATCTCGGCCGGCTCGTGCGCGATCGGCTTCTCGTCCCCGGCCGCCTTCGCCTGGCGGAGGAGGTCGGCGACGAGCTGATCGCGCTTGTGCACCAGCTCCTTGCGCGCGCGCCGGTTGTGCTCGGAGCCGACCGCGTACTCGCAGAACAACGGGAAGGCGATCGTCGAGTCGCAGTAGGTGACGACCGTGTCTGGCAGCACGCCGGGGTTGACTTTGCCCCAGCTCACCGCCTCGGCCGGCGTCGCGCCGGACAATCCACCCCATACGACCTGATCGGTCGTGATCTGGATGAAGTAGTCGTTGCCTCCCTTGGGGATGCCGTACACCTCCCATAGCGTCGGCTGTCCCTGCAAATAGAAGTTCTTCGGCGAGCCGCCGCCGAGGATGACGCAGCCGTTCTGCTTGCCGGCGAGGATGATCGCGCACACCTCGTTGACGTCGCGGTTCGGATCGATCATCAGCGTGCTGCGGTTCATCAGCTCGTGGTGGGCGATGTTCATGCCGATTGAGCTGTCGCCCGGCGACGAGGTGTAGATCGGGACCCCGGTCTGCGCGGCGCGCGCGACGACCGAGTACTCCTCGCATCCGGGATTGCGGTCGAGGAGGTCGAGCCCCAGCCGGTAGTGGAACTCCGAGGTCGAGATCGGCCCCGAGAGCTTCGACCGGACCAGGAAATCGCGGATGTATTTGTCGGTCTCGAGCAGCACGGTCGCCGGAAAGAGGACGTCGTAGATGCGGATGATGCCCTGCTCGTAGAGCTCGACGTCGTCGAGGAACGGCGAGCCGCGGTGGAGCGTGAAGTTCAGGGCGTAGTGAAGATCGTGGTAGAGGTTCGCGCCGGTGCTGATGACGAAGTCGATGAGCCCGCGGTCCATCAGCTCGATCACGCAGCCGCCGAGGCCGGCCGGCGTCAGCGCGCCGGCGACCGTCAGGCCGATGGTGGTGTCGTTTTCCGGCGCCAGCATCTTTTCGGTATAGATGTGGCAGGCCTCGGACAGCCGCCCGGCGTTGAAGGCCTGAAACCCGCCGTCGATCAGGTGCCGGATTTCGGCCCCGCCGCGCGGACGGTAATACTTGATGGGCTTGCCTTTGAGGTAGTTCTGGGGGGCATGGCCCGGGGACCCGGGCGCGCGGTGCGGCACTGAACGAACCTCCAGGACGGCGGTAGCCTTGCCGGCGCAGAATCCGCGCAACGGCGTGAATCCGCAGGGATTTAGCTTAACACCACTCCACTGCAGCCCGGGGGCTGATCGACCGAAAAGCCTTGACAGAGGGGCGCATCAGGAGCGAACGTAGGCCGCTTCGCCGAACCAATCCTGCAAATGACAGACGCCGCGTCCAACAGCGGGTTGTGGATCGTTGCGCTTGTCGTCGGGGCGATCGCGGTCGCACTCGTGTTGCTGTTCTGGCTCAAGGGACGCCGGATGGCCGGGGCGCACGTGTTTCGCGCCAGCCGGTTGAGCCGCGGCAACCTGTGGTTCCCGACGCAGGTGTCGGTGACGCCGTCGAGCGTCGTGCACTACACGCCGGAACTGTTCGGCGGCCGGGAGCAGTCGATGCACATCGCGCACGTCGCGTCGGTGCTGATCGACCGCAACCTGTTTTTTTCGGACGTGTTGATTGAGAGTTCCGGCGGCGCCAGCCCGGTTCGCTGCCACGGGCACCGGAAGGCGGACGCGGTCGAGATGAAGCGGCTGATCGAGCACTATCAATCCGAATACTATCGCGGGCAAACGAATGGCGGGCAACGTTGAAAACCTTCCGGTGAGCGGGCGCCGCGCCGACGCGGCCGACGCCGAGTCTCGCTTCCAGTCGCTCGTCCAGTCGCCGCTGCGCGCGGCGATCCTGCGATTCCTCTGCGCGCGGCCGGAGGAGTCGTTCGACGTCGAAGCGCTGATGCAGACGTTCGGCCGCATGCGGCTCGACGTCGAGAACTGCATCCGTGAGCTGGTCGGCTTCGGCGTCGTGCACCGCACGTCGACGAGCGGCACGCCGCGCTACGCCCACGCCCAGCCCGAGAGCGACGTCGTCCGCGATCTCCTCGACCAGTTCCTCGAACGGCGCGCCACGGTCAGCCACGAGGACCGGTCGCCGGCGGTGCAGCGGTTCCGCGAGATGATCGGCCGCGACGAGAAGATGCTGGTCGTCTTCGAGTGGATTCGGACCGCGGCCAAGTCGGACATCTCGGTGCTCATCCTCGGCCCGACCGGGTCGGGCAAGGAAGTCGTCGCGCGGATGATCCACGAGCTCAGCCGCCGCGGCACCAACAAGTTCCAGGCGGTCAACTGCGCCGCTCTTCCCGACACGCTGTTCGAGTCGGAGATCTTCGGCTACGAAAAGGGCGCCTTCACGGGGGCGCACGACCGCAAGCCGGGACGCCTCGAGCTCGCCAACAACGGCACACTCTTCCTCGACGAGATCGGCGACCTCTCGATCGTCGCGCAGGCCAAGCTGCTGCGCGTGCTCGAGGAGCGGCGCTTCGAGCGGCTGGGCGGCAACACCTCGATCGAGGTGAACTTCAGGCTGATCTCGGCGACCAACCGGCCGCTCGATCAGTTCGTGCGCGATTCGCGTTTCCGCGAGGATCTCTACTATCGCGTCAACGCGTTCTCCATCCGGCTGCCGTCGCTGCGCGAGCGGACGAGCGACATCCCGGTGCTGGCCCAGCGCTTCCTCGCCCGCTATTGCGCGGCAAACGGCCTGTCGCTCGACGGCAAATCGTTCTCGAAGGAAGCAGTCGACCTGCTGATGCAGTACCACTGGCCGGGGAACATCCGCGAGCTGGAGAGCACGGTCTCCCGCGCCGCGCTGTCATCCCCGGGCCGGGTCATCCGGGCGGGGGATGTCGAGTTCCTGCACGCGAGCGAAACGCCGGTCGAGGCGGCCCGGGAACGCCTGCCGTCGCTCGCCGACGCCGAGCGGGCGCACATCGTGCGCGTGCTCGAAAGCGTGAACTGGAACAAGAAGCAGGCCGCGGGCGTGCTGGAGATCAGCCGCGGCACGCTCTACAGGAAGATCGTCGAGTACGGCCTGGAAACGGATCCCCGGCCGTCGCGTAACCGGTCCCGCCGCGTGGAGCAGTGAATTCCGTCGCGGGTGTGTCGTGCTGGAACACGCCGATCTGGGACGAAATTCGCCGTGCCCGGCTGGTTCTGCGCTAAACAAGTCCATATCGCTCATGAGGTTAGGCGCCGTTTCAGGCGTCAACACCTGTGCGGCAGTGTGCTTGCACCGCGCTGACAGTTCGGTTCGTCGAAAAACCCTGCCCATGCTGCGACGCGCGTTGCTGACGCTCGCCCTGCTCGTCGCCGCCACCTCCGTGGCGGCAGGGGCGGAGCATCAGGCCGGGACCCGCCTCGACGCCGTCCTGGAAGATCGTGCCGAGACCGGCGACGGCGTCTCCCGGGTCATCATCCAGACGCGGGAAGCCGGCGTTCCCGCATCAGCTCTCATCCGCGCCTGCCAGGGCACCCCCGGCCGCAAGTTCACGACGCTTTCAGCGCAGGTCGCCGACATCCCGGACTCGTGCCTGGAGCCGTTGTCGGCGCACCCGGACGTCCTCGCCGTCAGCGTGGACCGGGCGGTTCGCGGCGCGCTCCAGCGGACGACGCGGGCGACGGTGGGGGCGACATGGGTTGCTGAGCAGTTCGGCTTCGACGGCGCCGGCGTGGGCATCGCTATCGTCGATTCCGGCGTCGCCGCCTGGCACGAGGATCTCGGCAACAGCCGGGTCGCCCACTTCGCGGACTTCGTCAACCGGCAGCGGCAGCCGTACGACGACTACGGCCACGGCACGCATGTCGCGGGGATCATCGCCGGGAACGGCCAGAGCTCCGGCGGAACCCGGCGCGGCATCGCCCCCGGCGCGCACCTCGTCGTCCTCAAGGCCCTCGACGGCGAAGGAGACGGGAACGTCAGCCACGTCATCGCCGCGATCGACTACGCGGTGCGGCACCGTGCGGCCTTCAACATCCGCATCCTCAACCTGTCGGTCGCCGCGGGCGTGTACGAGTCGTACAACACCGACCCGCTGACGCAGGCGGCGCGGCGCGCGGTCGACGCCGGCATCGTGGTGATTACCGCGGCGGGCAACCAGGGGCGCGACGCATCCGGGGCGCCGCAGTACGGCGGCATCACCGCGCCCGGCAATGCGCCGTGGGTACTGACCGTCGGGGCGGCGAACGACAACGGGACCGTCGACCGCCGCGACGACACGATCGCCGCGTTCAGCTCCCGCGGGCCGGCTCCGTTCGACGGATCGGCGAAGCCGGATCTCGTCGCCCCTGGCGTCGCGATCGAGTCGCTCGCCGACCCCGGCACGCTGCTGTATCTCACGCGGCCGAAGGCGCGCCGCTGGGGGAGCGTCAAGAGCGGGACCGAGCCGTACCTCGCGCTCAGCGGGACCAGCATGGCGGCGCCAATCGTCGCCGGCACGGTTGCGCTGATGCTGCAGGCTAACCCGTCGCTCTCACCCGACAGCGTCAAGTCGATCCTCCTGAAGACGGCGCAAAGCAGCAGCCGCTACGACCAGTTCACGCAGGGGGCCGGCTTCCTGAACGCCCGCGCCGCGGTGACGCTCGCCCGCTCGCTGGTCGCCAGCGAGGCGCCGGACGCGGCTGACGACGGGAGCGCCAGATGAAGGCGCTTCCTCTCGCGGCCCGCCTCTACGTCGCGTCCGTAATCGGTTTCGGCGCGGTGCTGCTCGCCGTCTTCTTTCCAATCAAGACGTTCGAGTCGCCCGGCCTCTTCCTGCTTCTCCTCGCGCTGTCGTCGGTGACGTCCGTCTTCAAGGTCAGCCTGCCGCTGGCGCGAAGCGGATCGACGATGTCGGTGTCGTACGCGGTGGACTTCGCCTCGCTGCTGATCCTGGGGCCGCACGAGACCATGCTCGTGGCCGCCGCCAGTGCCTACAGCCAGTGCACCTTCCGCATCAAGGAGCCGAACCCGACCCACCGGACGCTCTTCAGCATGGCGTGTCTGGTGCTGACGGTGCAGGCCGCGGGCGCCGCGTACATGATCCTCGACGGCGTCCCCGGGCAGTTCGAGTGGCAGCACATCACGCAGCCGCTGGTCGGCGCGGCGACCACCTACTTCGTCGTGAACACACTGACGATCGCCAGCGCGATCGCGTTTTCCACTCGCCAGCCGCTGGTGAAGGTGTGGAACGAGAATTTCCTGTGGAGCGCGCCGAGCTACTTCGTCGGCGCCGGCGTCGCCGCGCTGGCCGCGTGGATGGTCGTCGGCCTCGACGCGCACTGGGGGCTCGCGGTGCTCGTGATGGCGCCGCTCTACCTGACGTATCGCACCTACAAGGTCTACCTCGGGCGGATCGAGGACGAGCAGCGCCACGTCCGCGAGATGGCGGACCTGCACCTGGCGACGATCGAAGCGCTGGCGCTCGCCATCGACGCGAAGGATCAGACGTCGCAGTCGCACATCCGCCGGGTGCAGCTCTACGCCGCCGAGGTCGCCAAGGCGCTGGGGATGTCGGAGAACGACATCCAGGGGGTGAAAACCGCGGCGCTGCTGCACGACATCGGCAAGCTCGCCGTCCCCGAGCACATCCTCTCGAAGCCCGGACCGCTGACGCCCGAGGAGTTCCAGAAGATTCGCGCCCACCCCAAGGTCGGCGCCGACATCGTCTCGTCGGTGCCGTTCCCGTACCCGGTGGCGCCGCTCATCCTGAGCCACCACGAGCGCTGGGACGGCAAGGGGTATCCGGCGGGACTGAAGGGTGAGGAGATCCCGCTCGGCGCGCGCATTCTGTCCGTCGTGGACTATTTCGACGCGCTGATGGCGGAACGGCCGTACCACAAGGCGATGGGCTTCGAAGCGGCGATCGGGCTGCTGCAACAGGAAGCGGGCCGCGGCCTCGACCCCACCGTCGTGGACAAGTTCATCGAGCTGCTGCCAAGCCTGCAGGCGGAAGCGGCCCGGCTCGAGCAGGCGATGCGCAAGCCGGCGCCCGCGGCGGCCCCCACCGTCGGCGAGCCGGCCACCGGCCTCATGCCCGAGCCGACGAAGAAGAACGTCTTCGACGACATCGCGCTCGCGCACCGCGAGATTTACGCGCTGTACGAAATCGCGCAGGCGATGGGTACCAGCCTGGGCGTCTCCGACACGATGGCGCTGATCTCGGCCAAGCTGAGCAACCTGGTGCCGTTCTCGTGCGCCGCGCTGTTCCTCTACGACGAGGAGAGCGAAACGCTGCGCTGCCGGTTCGCGACGGGCACGGACGCGGACGTGATCCAGCAGATCTCGGTGAGGACCGGCGAAGGGCTGACCGGATGGGTGGCGCGCAACCGCCGGCCGCTCGTCAACGCCCGGCCGAGCGCGGATCTCGAAGCGGCGGGCCTCGGCCACGCGACGAGCCTGCAGTCCGCGCTGGTCTGCCCGCTGCTGTTCAGCGAGCGGTTCATCGGCACGCTGTCGGTCTACCACATCGACGCGGCGTTCTATCGCGACGATCACCGCCGGCTGCTCGATCGCGTCTCGGAGCAGGCGGCCGCCGTCATCAACAACTCGATCCTGTTCGAGCAGACGCAGTCGGACTCGCTCACCGACCCGCTGACCGGGCTGCCGAACACGCGGTTCCTCTTCATGCACCTGACGCGCGAGCTGGCGCGCGCCGAGCGGCTGAAGTCCGAAGTGTCGCTGATGGTCATGGACCTCGACAGCTTCAAGGAAATCAACGACAGCCACGGCCATCACGTCGGCGACCGGGCGCTGTGCGAGGTCGCCCGCGTCCTCCGCGCCGCCATCCGGCCGTACGACATCTGCGTCCGCTACGCCGGCGACGAGTTCATCGTCGTCCTCTCCGGTTGCGGCGCCGAGGAAGCGGAGCAGAAACGGCAGGAGCTGCAGAAGAGCATCGACGAGGTGTACTTCGAGGCGCGCCCGGGCAAGCGGCTGCCGATCGGCATCAGCGTCGGCACCGCGGTCTTCCCGCAGGATGGCGAATCGTACGAGGCGCTGCTGGCCACCGCCGACAGCCGCATGTATCAGGACAAGGCGGGGCGCAAGCGCCGCATCGGCCGCGACCACGGCCGCACGGACCTGATGACGTCGCCGTACCCGGAGCTCACCGAGATCGACGTCCAGCGGGCGGCGGCGGGGATCCTCTAGCTTCCGGCTGCCAGCTTCCTGGCCCGCCTCGAATTCCGGCACGTTCCCGAGAGTCTCCAATCGATCCAGTAAACTACTGACCCCGTCATGGTCGAGGACCTGTTGTTCGTCTCCTGTGACATCGTCGGGCACTCCACCGAGCCGGACGTGACGGTGCAGCTTCGTCACGCACAGGCCATCAACGACATCGTCAAGAAGGCCATTGCATCCGGTACGCCGAATCAAACCTCGTGGTTTTCAGCGGGCGATGGCGGCCATGTCGCACTCGGCGGCAATCGCGGGCCCGAGCGCGCGGTCCAGTTGCTCATCGATCTGCGCGAATGGTCGCGCCACGCGGGAGTACCGCTGAGGATTGCTGCATGCGCGGGTCAGGTGGGACGGTTCGTCGGTGCGGATGGCCGGATCGACATGGTCGGACCGGGTCTCAATCTCGCCACACGGTTGCTTCAACACGCCGCGCCGGGACGGACTGTCGTGACCGACGAGTTTCGCCTCCGCTGCGAGGCCACGACGCCTGACGCTCAATTCCACGCCCCCCGGGTCCTGCGCGTCTGGCTACCCGAACCCCGTACGGTGTGGCTCTTTTCAGCAAAGGATAGGTTCGTATCAGCGTGGAACGACCTCGACACCGCGGGCATTGCAGCAACCGAGGACGATCGCAGCAAACTTCGGCACGCAAGCGCTCATAGAGATGGCCTGACGACGCTATACCGTGCGAAGCGGCTGCTTCAAACTAACGCCGCCGACGGCGACGCTCTGCGGGCGATTCGTCATCAGATGGGCCCGGACGCCGGTCGAATCAGCTCCAGCAGCATGCTGGCGCAACTGTTTGCCGATCCGTCGCTCGGGCAGGAATTCTTGCGGGCTGCCATCCTGGTTGAACGCTCGGCCGGCGACGTGTTGTGCCACGCCGGCGACAGCGGGCGAACCATGTTCCTCGTTCTGCGGGGACGGCTGGCCGGCTTCCTCCCATCCCAGGCCACCGGCGGCGTACCCGATTTCGAACTCGGACCGGGTGATCTCGTCGGGGAGATGGCGTTCGCGTTGCGTGCAGCCCGGACGGCAACTCTCGTCTGCGTCGAAGACTGCTCGTTGCTCGCCATCAGCCAACAGGAGCTGTTCGCGGCTGCGAGCGGATCGCCCCTACTTCCACAGGTGAAGCAGGTCGTCGATTCGATCGTGTGCGCCCGCATCGTGCAGAACATGTGTCGAACGGTCGCGTACCTGAGTGGACCAAGTCGGACAGGTCCCCTTGGAAAGATTGAAAAGCCGTGGCTCGATCTTGGACCGTATTGCCGCACGATTCACATCGCCTGGCAGGACCGCGACCTTCGCTTCGACGGCCCTGATTTTCGCGAGCCCGGACTGTACGTGCTCGCGGGAGGCAAACTCGAGACGGCGCCGGGCGCCGTCATTCAGGCGGAGGGCGCGGAGCCTCCGATCTTGGTCGCGGAGTTTCCAGGTGAGCTCCGTTATCGCGCGGGCGTGTGCCGGCTGCTCGACGACGTCACGATCCTGTCAGTGCGTCCTGCCGGTTTCGAGCAGTTCGGTCCCAGCATCTATCGGCAACTCACAACCGAGATTCGGGCCAGAACTGCTGGCGGCGGACGATTACATGCGGAGCGCCTGCCGGTGGAGGGACTTCTGAGGATCGGCGGTGATACACACCAGACCCATGGCGTCGACGTCGTGTTCGTGCATGGTCTCGACGGAGATGCTCGCGGCACCTGGCACCCAAAGGACGACCCGACGCTGTTCTGGCCGTCGTGGCTGGCCGAAGATGTGCCTGGTGTCACCGTCTGGTCGCTCGGATATGCGGTCAGCTCTTCGGCCTGGAGGGGCACCGACATGCCATTGGCCGACCGCGCGACAAACGCGCTCGCAATGCTCGAGGCCGCTGGCTTCGGTGAACGCCCGGTCCTGTTCGTCTGTCATAGCCTGGGCGGCTTGCTGGTCAAGCAGATGCTGCGGCATTCAGTCGATTACGGCGTGCCTTCGTGGGGCGCAATAGCCCGCCAAACGCGCGGAATCGTATTCCTGTCGACGCCGCATTCGGGATCTGACATCTCCAACTGGCTGAAATATCTGGGCCTGGTGCTGCGCCTGACCACCAGCGTCGACGAGCTCAAAGCTCACGACCCCAGGCTGCGCGAACTCAATACCTGGTTCAGGAACTCTCCACTCGTGGCCGACATCGCCATTCAGGTCTACTGCGAGAAGCAATCGGTCGCCGGCCTGCTCGTGGTGAACGAGACCAGTGCGGATCCGGGCCTCAAAGGCGTGATTCCCGTCCCGCTTGACGAGAACCATGTTTCGATCTGCAAACCAGAATCGCGCGAGAAGCTCGTCTACTCCCGCATCAGACGTTTTGTTGCAGACATCGCACTGGCCGCGACCTGACGGCTCCCGGCTTCCAGCTCCTGGCTGATTTTCTCAGCGCTCGCGGGGCGCTGCTCCTGAGGACGCTCCTAGATACAATTCTCCTGTGTCTGCGCTCGTGCTGCGCGTCTGCAGCGTCCGCTACGCAACCGCGTCGGCGCGCATCATCCGGGTCGATCTCGGCGGCGCGGCTTTCGCGTACGAGCCGGGACAGGTCGCGGTGATCCGTCCCGAACAGGACGATCTCGGCGTGCCGTATTCGATCGCGTCAGCGCCCGCTGAAAGCAGCCGCACCGGGTGTCTCGAATTCCTGACGCGGCTGGAGCCGGCCAGCCGGCTCGGGGACGTGAAGCGCGGATCGCGAATGGTGGTGGAGGGGCCGTTCGGATCCTTCACGTTCCCGAAACAGGCGGCCGAGCGGAACTTCCTGTTCGTCGCCGGCGGCACCGGCATCGCGCCGCTGCGCTCGATGATCCAGCAGGCGGTGCTGACGCGGCGGCGCGGCCGGATGCACCTGCTGTACAGCGCACGGTCGCCCGCTGACTTCGCCTATCTCGCCGAGCTGCGTCAACTCGCCCGGCTCGGCCACCTCGACCTCGCGCTCACCGCGACGCGCGAAGTGCCGCGGCGCTGGCGCGGCGATCGCGGCCGCATCACGAAGGAGCGCCTCGCGCCGCTCGTCGACACCGCGGCGATGCTCTGCTTCGTCTGCGGACCAATGGCGATGGTCGAGGAGGTGCCGAGGATGCTCGCGGAGTTAGGGATCGACCGGAAGCGGATTCGGATTGAGGAATGGTAAGAAGAAAGGATGAAGGAGGAAGGAAGAAGGAGGAAGGAGGAAGGAGGAAGAAACCTTCTTCCTTCTTCCTTCTGCTTTCTTCCTTTTCCTAGGGTTGGACTTGGAGCGTCGATTTCACGTCTTTGACGCCGCCGATCTGGCGCGCGAGAGAAATCGCCTTGCCCTCTTCGTCCTTCGACTTCACGCGCCCCGACAGCGTGACGACCCCCTTGAACGTGTCGACGTCGATGCGCAGGCCGCCGACCGTCGGATCGTTCAGCAGGGCGGTCTTGACGCGCGTGGTGACCGTCGCGTCGTCAATCGTCTCGCCGACTGACTTGCCGCACGCAGTCAGCATGAGCGGCGCGAGCAGCGTCGCAACCAGGAGAAAAACCGTGGTGTAGCTGTATCTCTTCATCTACCTGCCTCCAAGCAAGAAAGATAGAAGGAAGAAGGACCTTCTTTCTTTCCCGAGAGCAAGCTACATGCCGGTCGCGTGGAAGCCGCCGTCGACCATCAGCACCTCTGCGGTGACGGCGCGGCCAGCGGGGCCGAGGAGGAAGATCGCGGCGTCCGCCACCTCTGCCGTATCGACGGTGCGGCGGAGCGGCGCGCGCTCGCGATAGTGCTGCAGAATGCCCGAAAACCCGGCAATTCCGGACGCCGCCAGCGTCTTGATAGGGCCGGCCGAAATCGCATTCACGCGTATTCCTTTCGGCCCGAGATCCGCGGCCAGGTACCGCACGCACGCCTCCAGCGCGGCCTTGGCCACCCCCATCACGTTGTAGTTTTGGAAGACGCGCTCGCTGCCAAGATACGTCAGCGTCAGGATGCTGCCGCCCCCCCGGCGCTCCATCAGCGGCAGCGCGCCGCGCGCCAGCGCCACCAGCGAATACGCGCTGATGTCGAGCGACAGCCGGAACCCTTCGCGCGACGTCTGCACGAACGGCGCGGACAACTCCTCGCGCGGCGCGTACGCGGCGCCGTGCACGAGGAAATCGAGCCCGCCGAATTCCTTGTCGATCGCCGCGAACACGTCCGTCATCTGCGCGTCGTCGGTCACGTCGAGCGGGAGGATGAGAGGATCGGCCAGCGACGCCGACAGCTCGCGGACGTTCTCTTCGAGCCGCTCGCCCTGGTAGGTAACCGCCAGCCGCGCCCCGGCCGCGGCCGCCGCCTGCGCGATCGCCCAGGCGATGGATCGCTTGTTCGCGACGCCGACGACGAGACCGTGCTTGCCACTTAGTTCCGTCATGCGTTTGGCTCGTAGCCCGTCGGTCAACGGGTCTTGGCAGGCAGCAACTTCTTGGGGAACTTGGCGACCACCGTGTAGTTGGGATCGACGACGTTGGCGATGCGCGAGTGACCACCCTGGGACACGACCTGGTAGGCGTCCAGCTTGTCGAACCCGTACTCGTCTACCAGCCACTCGATCAGCTCGATCTGCGCGATGCGGAAGGCGTCGACCAGCGGCCGGACGCTCGCCGCAACCATGATGTCGTTGTCGTCCTCCATCCGCGGCCAGCGGATCCTCCGGCCCTTGATCAGATCGAACTGGAACGTGACGTCCATCGTCGTCTCGAG
>Ga0075431_100003905_pt1 | contig 14507 bp, 8 predicted proteins | sample RhiMetdeltSRZDD5_FD_75297 | JGI IMG/M metagenome (GOLD analysis project Ga0075431, IMG submission 75297) | Populus rhizosphere microbial communities from Tennessee, USA - Rhizosphere MetaG P. deltoides SRZDD5 | ecosystem: Host-associated > Plants > Roots > Rhizosphere > Soil | place: USA... | reverse complement strand
CCGGGGACTAGCGAGAAGTACGTCGAGGCGGGGACCGTACTGGGGCATCAGGGAAATTATTCGGGCAACACGGAAAATCCGGTGGGGATGCACTTGCATTTCTCCATCGTCCTGGATGACGGGCAAGGGCATTTCAAGAACGAACTCAAAATCGAGAACACGCTTGATCCGATTCCGTATTTGGGGCTTACGCAGGACAAGTCCGGAATCTGGCATTGCGCGTAAGGGAACCACGGATTACACTGATTGCGCGGAGGAGGGATCTTTAAAACCCGTCCCTGAGTCGCGCTGCCATCCCCTGCCCACCAACGGGCCTAACTCAACTTTCAAGGAGAATGACGATGCCAGGCAATTTTGTTATTCAGAAGGCAAGCAATCAGCAATACTATTTCAATTTGCGCGCTGGAAATAACAAGATCATTTTGACGAGTGAGACCTATTCATCCAAAACCGCAGCGCAGAATGGGGTTAAAGCCATGAAAGCAAACGCGCGGCTCGGGACTCGCTATTCACGCAAAGAGGCCAGGGATGGCAAAGCCTATTTTGTTCTCCTGGCAGCCAATGGAGAACCCTTAGGCCAGAGTGAACTTTATTCCTCCCAGGCCGCCCGGGAGACAGGAATTAATGCCGTCAAACAAAACGCGTCAAAGGCTACCACGGTAGATCGCACCTAGCGGCCACAAGCTGGAGACCACCTTCGTGGGAGTGACGTTGTCACAAAGAGTCATTCCCGCGTAGGTCGAAGATACCCTTTAGGGTGCGGGAATCCAGAGATACCAGGCCTGAACGCTCACTTTCAGGAAAGTGTCGCGGGCCGCAGAGAGTCTTTTCATGCAAGCACAACTCTAGAAATAAACGCCCTGGACTCCCGTCTGCGCGGGAGTGACACTGTTACTCAGGATAACTTTTGCTATGACTACCCTCTACCTCGCCACTTCAAACGGTCTCGTAATCCTCGAACGTGATAAAGACGAATGGCGTGAGAAGTCTCGCGCGTTGGCCGGACGCAACATCACCTGTCTGACGGCTAGCAAAGAATCTATCCTCGCCGGAACCATGGAAGGAATCTTTCGCTCCACGGATCACGGCCAAACCTGGCACGCGGCGAACGTCGGCCTCATCACGCCTCACCTCCGTTGGTTGGCCTCGCACCCAGATGTGCCCAGTCTGGCGTTCGCCGGTACCGAACCGGCAAACATCTTTGTTTCGCACGATAACGGCGCGACTTGGCGCGTTTGTCCCGAAGTGGCAAAGCTGCGCGACGCGCACAAATGGTTCTTGCCCTATTCACCGGAAGCCGGCTGCGTGCGCGGCTTTGCTCTGCATGGTCAACGCATTTATGCCGCGGTCGAAGTCGGCGGTGTGCTACGTTCCGATGATCGTGGCGAAACCTGGCGGTTGGCCGAGGGCAGTGATGGGAACCCTGGCCTGGATGGCCCGCCGGAACCCTTCATCTATCCCGACATTCACTCGCTCGCCGTTCATTCCTCCTCGCCTGATCTCATCTTTGCGCCAACCGGCGGCGGGTTCTATCGCTCAAACGACGGCGGCAAGACGTGGTCTGATCTTTACGATTGCTACTGCCGCGCGGTTTGGAGTGATCCGGCTGATCCCGCGCACTTGATCCTCGGCCCGGCGGATTCGGTGGATATGAATGGGCGAATTGAAGAAACGCACGACGGAGGTGAAACATGGACGCCCGCCTCGACTGGACTCAAAGTCCCCTGGCGACGGCACATGGTTGAGCGCTTTGTGGCGGTGGGCAGTGAGCTATTGGCGATGCTTTCTAACGGCCAATTGCTTTCCGCTTCCTTCCCGGCGCTGGAATGGCGACAGATTTTGCCGGAGATCGAAGATGTGCAATGTGTAATCACTTCAGAAAAATGATCGGATTACTTGTAGCTAAGTTAAACAATCCATTTCGCGAACCTCTCCCGTTCGCTATTCGGTATCTCTTGGCGACCAACCGGTTTGCTAGAGCTGTCGCTGCTTTTTTCGTTCTTGTAGGCGCCCTATTAGTTTTTCTCATTCCATTACTATTATTTTTCCTGCTGCCTGCAATCAGATTCTCCGTACTTGATGCCACTATGGCAGGCTTCGCAGGTGTGCTTATTGGTGCAGGAATAAGCGCCCTAATATCTTACAGTTTACAGTTGGATCAATTCAAGGCTCAAGCCCTCCGATCCAAAAAAGAGCGTATATATAGACCTCTATATGAGGACCTCATAGCATTTGCGACAGCTCTCAGCGATAATCCTTACCCGTGGTCGCTGGTCCTTGGGGGAGCCCCTACTGAACGTCAGCGCGGCGGAGTTCCATCATTCTATATATGGAATGAAATCTCCACCGATGCGAGACTACTTGAGATGCCCAAGTGGCTCACTTTAGCATTCGACTTTTTTGTGGAGGAGCTTTTTGAATATGGCCGTCGGTATGCTGAATGTTCAGCCACTCTCGAATCTGCTTTGGTTACTAGCCTCGTTGATCGTGGTCTTCTCCAAGAAGCCAATGGGTTTTCGGCTACGACCCTTGTTTTACGGGGTGATTTCCATGGGCCGATAGTCTCTGTTCTCAGTTATATGAATCATGGAAGCCCAGAAGTGGGCCAAAGGTATGCGGCCGAAGCTCCCGAATTACTACCTGAACTACTAAACTCGTATTCAGAGTTCAATTGTGTAAAAGAGCTTAGGGCGCTCTATCAAACTCGCATCCTAGTCCACCTCCGCTGGCTTACTCAAGAGATTGAGAAGGTTATGATGTTTATAGACATCAAGTATGAGAGCCAAGATCGGTATCTCTAAATACTTTTTTACAGAGAACAGCTGAAACTTTATAAGGCGTTCATGATCTCTAATGGAGTTTACCCGCCGGAATCACGTTGCAGAAAAAGCGAATGACTGACAACAACTATCTCGTTCATGTAGACCACGTGATTAAAAACTTTCAAGGCCCGGCGGGCGCGATTCACGTTTTGAAGGGCGTGAACCTCCTGGTTAACAAAGGCGAATTTGTAGGCGTGCGCGGGCCGAGCGGTTCCGGCAAGTCCACGCTCATCAATATGATCACTGGCATTGACCGGCCCACCGACGGCAGTGTCCGCGTGGCCGGGCAGCCTATCGAGAAAATGAGCGAGAACGAACTCGCGCGCTTCCGTGGCAAGCACATCGGCGTCATCTTTCAATTCTTTCAATTGCTGCCCACGCTCACAGTCGTCGAAAACGTCATGCTGCCGATGGACTTCTGCCGGATTTGGAACCCAAAGGAAAGGCCGGAACGCGCGCTGAGCTTGTTGGAGCAAATGGGGCTGGCCGATCAAGCCCATAAACTGCCGAACACGCTCTCCGGCGGTCAGCAGCAACGCGCCGCGATTGCCCGTTCACTGGCAAATGACCCTCCCCTCCTCGTCGCCGATGAGCCGACGGGTAATCTAGATAGCAAAACCGCCGACCGGGTGTTCTCGCTCTTTGAAGACTTGGTGTCGGGCGGAAAAACCTTCATCATGGTCACGCACGATAAAGACTTAGCCAAACGCATGCCGCGCCTGGTGGAAGTCTTTGATGGGGTGTTGTACGAAAGCAAAAAGGATGAAGGATGAATTATGAAGGATGAAGTCAGGAGTCAGAATTCAGAAGACAGCATTCAGAAGTATTCGATTCGTCTTCCGTCATTTTTCAGCCTTCATCCCTCATCCTTCATCCTTAACCTTCCCATGGGCGTCGCTTTCCGCAAGGTGTGGCGAGACTTATGGAACAACAAGGGCCGCACGCTGCTAGTCGTATTCAGTATTGCCGTGGGCGTCTTGGCGCTGGGCATGATCACGGCCAGCAACTCCATCATCATTCGCCAAATGGTGCTTTCGCAGAAGGCCAGTCATCCCGCGCATGTCCTGCTGGGGCTGCGTGGTTTAGTGGACGAAGATACGGTGCGCAGTGTGGCGCGGATGCCGGAAGTGGCCGAAGCCGAGGGGGTGATCGGCGCCGGTATTCGCTGGAAGCCGACGCTGGAAGCCGATTGGCAGCCGGCGAGTCTGGTCGGGCGGGCGGATTACGAAAATCAGCGCTTCGATTTGGTCGAACTGCGCGCCGGGAATTGGCCGGACTCTAAAGCGGTCGCCGTTCAGTTCAATCACGTCACTCCATTTAATGTCCCGCCCATTGGCGGAACGCTATACTTCGAGGTCAACAACCGGGCCAAGCCGGTGAGAATCGCCGGCGTCGTCCGCGACCCACAAGAATTCCCCCCACCCTTTTCTGAAAACCCGACTTTCTACGTGACGCGGGCCATGCTGGCGCAGTTAGTCGGCTGGAGTGATTTCAACCAGATTCGTTTCACCATTCCAGACTACAGTGAGGCCCAAGCGCACATCGCCGCCGACGCGGTTGAAACGAAGTTGAGCAAGGTTGGCATCTCGGCGGGCGTGCCGTTCATCCAAGACCCGGAGCGCCATTTTCTCCAAGACATCATGGACGGGGTCGGGCTGATCTTAGCCGTCATGGCCGTCCTCTCACTCGGTCTGAGCACGATTTTAGTGATCAATACCATCAATGCCATCATCGCTCAGCAAATCCCGCAGATCGGAATCATGAAAACGATTGGCGGCCTGACGCCGCAGATCGCGGCGCTGTATCTGGCGGGTGTCACGGTCTATAGCTTATTGAGTTTAGGGCTGGCCGTCCCGCTGGGAGCGGTGGGCGCGCAAGCGCTGGCTCACTGGCTGCTGGCTTTGATCAATGTGCCCGCGGCCTCGTTTGAAATACTGCCGCTCTCGTTGGGGTACCAAATCGCCACTGGGTTAATCGCGCCGCTCCTGGCCGCGCTCTGGCCGGTGCTGCAAGGGGTGGGCATCTCCGTGCGTGAAGCGCTGAGTGTTTACGGATTAGGCACGGGACACTATGGCAAGGGTTGGTTTGATCGTTTACTAGGTCAGGTTCAGGGCTTGCCGCGATTGGCGACGCTCTCGCTGCGCAATGCGTTTCGGCGTCCGGGGCGCGTCATGCTCACCGAGTTAACTCTCGTCGCCGCCGGCGCAATCTTCATGATGGTCGTCAGCACCAACTACTCCTTTCAGCAAACCATCGCCCAAATTTTCCGGGGCTTTGGATACGATGTCATCATCGGCTTCGCGCAGTTGCAGCGGGTGGAGGAGGTCATTCCCTTGATCGAGTCCCGTCCGGGCGTGGAGCGCGCCGAGTTGTGGGTCTGGCGCACGGGCGCGGTCAAGATGCTCGGCGCGACCGGGCCGGGCAGTAAGTACGACGTACGCCTGCGCGCCATCCCCAAAGACACGCAGTTATTCACGCCCCGGTTAACCGCCGGCCGCAACCTTGATCTGGAGGATGGTCACGCGCTGCTACTCAATCAAAAATTGGCGGCGGATATGGGGGCGCGGGTCGGCGACCGGGTAATTTTGGATTTGGACGAAGACGGTGAGTCCACCTGGACGATTGTGGGATTGGTGTTCGATCTCTCCAGCCAGCAGACGACGGCTTTTGTGCATTTGGAAACCTTCAATCTCGAGTTGAATCAAACGGGCCGGGCCAGTGTGGCTGAGATTCGCAGTCCGGCCAAGACACGCGCCGCACAGCAGGCGGTGGCCAAAGACCTGCAAGATTATTTCAAAGCGTTAGGAGTCGAGGTGGGTTTCACCGACACGGCCGTCGGCAGCCAGGAACAAGCCAACGCTCAATTTGGCATCTTGACGACGCTGCTGCTCATCATGACGTTCTTGATTGCGGTGGTCGGGAGCTTTGGCTTATCCGGCACGCTTTCCATCAATGTATTGGAACGCCGCCGAGAGATCGGCGTGATGCGCGCCGTGGGCGCTTCGTCTCAAGATGTGAGCTTCATTTTCATGGGCGAGGGCTTTATGCTGGGCTTGCTCAGTTGGGTTTTAGCCGTGCCGATCAGCTTGGTCGCCGGGCGCTATTTTCTGGCGGGCATCAGCGAAGTGGTCGAGTTCCCCGCTGTTTATTACTATTCGATGAGCGGCGTCTGGATTTGGCTGGCGATCGTCGTCGGGCTTTCGCTGTTGGCGAGTTGGCTGCCGGCCCGCCGCGCGACGCAGATCAGCGTTAATCAAAGTCTGGCTTACGAGTAACACCACGGCAGATCTAATCACGAATGACACGAATTGCTTCGCACGAATGGCACAAATAACCTTTTAAAAATTCGTTCGTGGTATTCATTCGAAGCGAACGCGCTACTCGTGATTAAAATTCAGGGAGTAACGACAACCATGCTTACGTTTCAAAATTTCATAATCAGCAAATCACGCAAGCATCCTGAGCGGAGCGCGACGCTTTTTCGCGCACAGTCGAAGGATGCGATTCCACACTGGAGACCGATAGGGAACCGCACCCTTCGACTGCGCCCCGCTGTCCTTCGACTACGCTTCGCTCCGCTCAGGATGCGCGGGTCTCCGCTCAGGGTGCTGCCGCCCTTTCATAATGTACTGATAATGATTGTACTCAGTCTCAGTTTAGGATTAGCCGCTTGCGGGGGAGCCGCCACCGGCACGCCGCCGCCGATCGTCGTAGACGACTTTGCCATCATCGCCGATGGGCGATTGCTGCCAAGCCAGTTTGCTGAACTCTCCTTCAGCGCTGGCGGTCAGGTCGCGGAAATTCTAGCGGCGGAGGGCGACTCGCTCGCGGCGGACGCGGTGATTGCGCGTCTGGGGAATCGCGAAATGCTGGAAGCCGAAGTCGCCCGCGCCCAATTGGAATTGCTCAACGCGCAACAAGCGCTCGCCGCTTTGCAAGATTCGGCGGCGGTGGTCGCGGCGCAGGCCGAGCTGGACGTGGCGCAGGCCCGCGACAAATTGGATCAGGTGCAACGGAAGTTGCGCAACATGCAAAATCCCAATGTGGAGTTTTACCAGGATCGCGTTGAGGATGCGCAGCAAGCACTGACCACGATACAGCAAAATTCAGAGATCACGGATATTGGCGGACTGAAGACCGGAGTTACCGCCGCGCAAGACGCGCTGGAGACGGCGACGAATAACTTGAATGACTTGCAGAGTCTGAACGAGCGGTACGACGGCTGCTGCACGCAGCGGATCGAAGACGCGCAGGACGCTTATGCTCAGGCCGCGGACAATGCGCGCGTGGCGGAACTGCGCTTGGAGCAAGCTCAATCCACCAACGCGCAATCTCTGGAAGATACCCAAGAGGCCCTGGACGATGCGCAGAAAGATTTAGCCTACATTCAGGGATCACCCAACGCGATCAAGTTGTCCCTCGCTCAAGCCGATGTAAAACTCGCCGAAGCGAATTTGGCCGAGGCGCAAGCGCGCGTCGCCAAGGTGAAGGGTGGGCCTGATCCGGATGAATTAGCGTTAGCCCAAGCCCGACTGGTTAGCGCGCAAGACGGGCTGGCCGCCGCCGAAGCCGGACTGAAGCACAGCGAATTACGCGCGCCGTTTGTGGGCGTCCTCGCCAAATTGAGTCTGAAAGTGGGCGAACAGGTCGGCCCCGGTCAAGCCGTCGCCACCCTGGCCGATTTCTCGCAGTGGGTGGTTGAGACAGACAATCTGACCGAAATCGAAGTCGTAAAAATCAAAACCGGGCAAGGGGCGAGAGTCGTCCTGGACGCACTGCCGGATCAATTGCTGCATGGCAAAGTCACTTCGATCAGTTCGGTCTTCGAGGAAAAACGCGGCGATATTACCTATACGGTTAAACTGGCTTTAGAGGATGCGCTGCCGGAGATGCGTTGGGGAATGACGGCGGAGGTGACGTTTGATAAATGAGGGAAAAAGCGTACACGGATTGCACCCCTGCGGGAAAAGCCGGAAGGCACGGAGAAAAATTTTAAAAATCCGCTGGAAAGAAAAAATCAATCCGTTCAATCAGTTCCATCCGTTGACTTAGACTGAGCGTTTCTCTAAGAGAAAACCGTTCTAATTAAAGAGTAGTTCGCAAAGGGGAAACACAATGACTATCCTCCACATCCGCCAAGACTCCCTCCGCGCAGGGAAATACCCCCTCCGCCTCACGCTCGAGCGTCCAGACCAGCCAAAGCTTGAAGCCGAGGCGGAAATCGAATTCGCGCTCACGCCGCAGGAGCAAGAGGACTTGCGCTGGTATATGGAAGACTACCTGGCGCGGGCGGAATCGGTCGAGGGGGTGCACATCGAACAGATCGAAGCGTGGATGAAGCAGCGCGGCGAGGAGCTATACAACAAAGTTCTGGATGACAATCAGCGCACTCGCGCTATCTGGTTCGCCATACGCGAAGGGCTGGCCGACCTGCGGGTGGAGATCGCCTCCGGGATCGCGGAAGCCGCGTCCATCCCGTGGGAGTTGATGCGCGATCCCCAGTCTGATTCCGCCATCGCGCTGCGCGTGCAAGCCTTCGTGCGCGTCCAGTCCAACCCCAACATTTCCTTCATCCCCATTCCACCTCCCGACGAGGGACGCGTCCGGCTGCTCTACATCGTCTGCCGGCCGGGCGGGAGAGATGATGTTGAACTGCGGGCGGTGGCGAACCGGCTGCTGCAGGACTTGGGCGACGACCGCGCGCGTTTTGACATCACCGCGCTGCGCCCGCCAACCTTTGAGCAGTTGCAAAAAGAACTGACGGACGCCAAAGCCGCCGGGCGGCCTTATCATATCGTTCACTTTGACGGCCACGGCATCTACGCGGACTTGAGCCAATCTATCCTGGCCGACTGGCTGAAGGCAATTAGCGCGCTCACGCTGGGCGGTAAACACAGCGGTAAGCATGGTTACCTGCTGTTCGAACATCCGGGCAGCGACGAGAAGATGCGGCCGGTCTCGGGCACGGAACTCGGCCAACTTCTGCACGATAGCGGCGTGCCTGTGCTGGCGCTCAACGCGTGCCAATCTGCGATGCATGAGGCCGGGGCCAGCGATACCATCAAGACCGACGCGGTCTCAGAGACCGCGTCGGTCTATGGAGCCGCCGCCGATAACGTCCATGATGAAGTCCGCGCGATCGGGTCGCTGGCTCAGTCTGTCATTGATCAGGGAATCCCGGCTGTGCTTGGGATGCGGTATAGCGTCTTCGTCGTCACCGCCGCGCAATACATCGGCGAGCTGTACGCCGCGCTGGCGCAGGGCCGTTCCTTTGGACAGGCCGCGAGCGAAGGCCGCAAACATCTGGCGCGCAATCCCGATCGCTGGGTCGGACTCCAGCCGCGACCGTTGCAAGATTGGTTCGTGCCAGTGGTCTATGAAGCGATGCCCATTCACTTGCTGCCGACCAAAGAGGACGCGCCCGGCCTACAATTTGATCAGCGCCCCGAGTTGGACCCCGTCCTGAATAACCCGACCCTGCGCCGCTACGTGCCAGACACGCGCTTTGTGGGGCGGGACGAAACGCTGCTCTTGTTGGATCGAGCGTTTGACCAACACCCCATTGTGTTGCTGCATGCCTACGCCGGTCAGGGGAAATCCAGCACCGCGGTTGAATTCGCGCGCTGGTACGCTCAGACCGGCGGGCTGGGCTCACAGCCCGTTGTCCTGTTGACCTCCTTCGAGACGCATACCGACTTAACTGATGTGCTGAACCAAATTGGGAGCCTGTTCGCCCCGGCGCTGCAGGCCAGCGGGATTGAATGGCACGCGCTGAACGACGACACCACGCGCCGCCGGCTCGTGATCCAGATACTCCAACAAATTCCTGTGCTGTGGATTTGGGATAACGTCGAGCCGGTAGCCGGCTTCCCCGCCGGGACCGAATCCGCCTGGACCGATTCCGAACAAGCCGACCTGGCCGATTTCTTGAAGCAAATAAAATTGGACGGGGCGACCCGTGCAAAAATCCTGCTCACCTCCCGCCGCGACGAACACGATTGGCTCGGCGGAATCCCGCACCGGATCGAGATGCCGCGTATGCGGCCCAGCGACGCCGCCAACCTGGCACGCAGTCTGGGCAGCGAGCCGCTCCGCGAGATCGCGCGCAGAGACATCGCCGATTGGCAGCCGCTGTTGGATTACTGCCACGGCAACCCGCTGACGCTGCGCGTGATCGTGGGGCAGGCGATCAAAATGGGACTGCGCGGCCGGACGCCAATCGAGAATTTCGTCGAAGCCATCCGTAGCGGCGAGCAGGCGATTGAAGACGCCGACGAGAAACAAGGCCGCGACAAATCACTGGGCGCCTCGCTCGACTACGGCTTCCGCAACGCCTTCCAGCCGGACGAACAACCGCTCATCGCGCTGCTGCACCTGTTCCAGGGCACGGTCATGGTTGATGTCCTCGAAGCGATGGGCAAAGTGGGTGACCACGCCCTGCCTGAAATCAAAGGCAAAACGAAAGCCGACCTGACAGGCTTGCTCGACCGGGCGCGCGAGACCGGCCTGCTGACCCACCTGGGCGGCACCTGGTACAGCATCCACCCAGCGCTGCCCTGGTTCCTGCGCGGACTGTTCGCCCGGCACTACGACGGCGAGCTTGGCCGCTCGAGCGCCACCACCGCGTTGCGGGCCTGGGTCGAAGCCATCGGCCGGTTGGGCGACTACTACTGGTGGCAGTTCGAAGGAGGCAACCGGGATGTCATCCAATTCGTCGCGCTGGAAGAAGCCAACCTGCTGCACGCCCGCCGCGCCGCCCGCCGCCATGGTTGGTGGATTCCTGTCATCACCGCCATGCAAGGCCTGCAAGCCCTCTACGACTACCAGAGCCGTCGCTCCGAATGGGCCAGGCTGGTCGCCGAAATCACGCCCGACTATTGCTCCCGCGACGACACCCCGCTCCCCGGCCGGGAAGGCGGCTACAGCCTGGTCATGGAGTATCGTGTCTACCTGGCGACCGTGTACGAACGGGACTTTCCACGGGCCGCCGCGTTGCAGGAAAAACTTGTCGCCTGGAACCGCCAAGAAGCCGCCCCCGCCCTTGCCCTACCTCCCGACGCCTCTCTCGGCCCCGGCCAACACAACCACATCCGCACGCTCGGCGTCAGCGTGTGCGCCCTCGGCCAAATCCTGATGGAGCAAGGCAGCCCCGACTGCGTGGCAGCCTACGAGGAATCCATTCGGCACTGCCAGCGCATTCAAGACACCGCCGCCGAAGCCATTTCGCACTTCAACCTCGGCTCTGCCTACAAAAGCATTCCCGCCATCCGGGACCTAGACGCCGCCGAAGCCGCCTACCAGCGCAGCCTGGACGGCTGGGCTGAGAATGACGTCCTAAATCGCAGCACGGCATACCAAGCCATCGGCATGGTGCATTACGAGCGGTTCAGAGAATCCCACCAGCGTGGCGAGCCGGCGGAAACCGGGCTGAAGCACGCCCAGGCAGCGGAAGCACACTACCAACAGGCCCTCGCCCTCTGCCCCCCCACCGCCCTCACCAACCTCGGCCCAGCGCATCACCAATTGGGTAAACTCTACGCAGATGTTGGGCAGACCGAGCGCGCCCGGGAGCACTACGAAAAAACCGCCCATTATTTCGAGCAAACCGGTGACCGCTACAATGCCGGAGGTGTCCGCTTCAACATGGCCGTCATGTATGGCAATGCCGCCGGGCGCGAGGCCGCGCCTCCTCACGGCCGCCAGCGCGACCTGCTGCGCCGCGCGCAGGCCTACGCCCTTGCCGCGCTGCGCGACTTCCAGCACTACCAGGGCCGCGCTGCTGCAGAAGAAGCCAAAGCACAAGGCTTGCTTGAAAAAATTCAGGAAGAGCTGGGGGAGATGGGGTAGGAGGGCGTATTTCACGCCAGGGCCGCCCGGCGATAAAGTCGCCGGGCTACGAAACAACGCCCGATCAATCGGGCTGGTACTGTAGCTGGATTTATCCAGCGTTGCTCATAGCCCGGACATTTCATGTCCGGGCGGGCTTTGCTCACAAACACAACAGGCCCTGAGTATTGCTCAGGGCCTGTTATGTGTTGCTGAAAACTACGCTGAACTTCTAGCGAACTTACGGTTTGGTCCAGTTGAACCAAGCGGTGTCGTGTTGAACACCATCGTTGTACGTGAACTGGTATTGGAGGACCTGTCCGGCCGTGATGCCGGTGATGAGGAACTCCCAGCGCGCCAGGCCGCTGTTGTAGGTCATCTGCACGTTCTGCTGAGACAAGCCGGGCCGGATGTAATGGAGGATCACATAGCTGCACGTGATCGCGCATTTATACCAGGGCCGCGCTTGATTCGAGCTGACATTATCCACCCCTTGGTTAGTGCCGGGCGGAGGCGTGTTGGTGCGGGTCGCGGTCGGGCCGGGCGGAGGCGTATTGGTGCGGGTCGCAGTCGGGCCAGGCGGAGGCGTGTTGGTGCGGGTCGGCGTTGGGCCAGTGCCCTGTTGATAGACACGCACGTAGTCAATCTGGTAGTTAGCCGGGAAGACCGTGCTGCTGTTCGGGTCACCGGGCCAAGCGCCGCCGACCGCCATGTTCAACAGGATGAAGTGCGGAAGATGGAACTCTTCCGTGCCGTTGATGTTGTTGAGGATGTTGGCCGTCACGAAGTTGTTGCTGTCCATGTACCAGCGGATGGAGGACGAATCCCATTCCACCGCATAGGTGTGGAACGAGCCGACGCTCCCGTTGGCCGCGACGCCGCCGTACTGCGCGTGACCGGCGCCGCTATCCCAGTGGATGACGCCATGGGTCTGGGCCTCGTTGTTGATGTGTTCCATGATGTCAATTTCACCAGACTTGGGCCAGCCTACGCTGCCGATGTTAGCGCCCAGGGTCCAGAACGCTGGCCACAGGCCTTGGCCCGAGGGGATGGCCAGGCGCGCTTCGATGCGACCGTACTTGAACTCGCGCTTGCCGGCGGTCTTCATGCGGCTGGAGGTGTGGGTGCAGGAGCCGTACCAGCAGCTATAGCCAGCCGGGTTTTCCTTGCGGGCTTGGATGGTCATGGTGCTGCCATTGAAGATCAGGTTTTGCCCGTTGGTGTAATACTCGCGCTCGGCGTTGCCCCAACCGCCGCCGCCGGTCTCCAAGGTCCAGTTGCTGGTGTTGAGCGAGGTGCCGTTGAACTCATCGCTCCAGACCAGGTTCCAGCCGGTTTGGCTGGCCGGTTGAGCATTGACGACCATGGGCGCGGTCGCGATCAGGGTCACGCCCAAGATCAGCCCCAGACTCAGCGCAATTGCTAACTTCTTTTGCAGTTTGTTATCTCGCCAGCTTTTCATTTTAGAGATCTCCTTAATAAATAGTGATTAGCCAATAAGCTAAATGGATCGGGAAAGAACAGATTCTCACTGGGTGATGGGAAACCTCCTGGTTCCAGGCAGTTCAGACAGCACTATCCAAATTTAATCCATTGAGGGTTACGGAGGGCGCTTGCTAACGCGCGCCCAGGTTGTCATGGACTTGAGGACTATTGTACTAACTCTATCCTTATAAATCTTGGACAAAAGCTACTAATTTCTGGATTTTTCTTGCGAATTCGGGGACGATTCATCGAATCGGGGCTAGAAATCAGTGCTACTCGAGGATTGTCCTACGGGGAATCGCGCAGCCTGGCGATCAGCGATTGGGTTTTTTTAAACATTTGGACTTAACAGGTAAGAGCCTGAACGTTCTAGCCAGACCACATCCCTTCCGGCAGGGTTAGTGAGACTCGCGTATAAGCGCCGGGCACACTCTCCAGGTTGAGTGTCCCCCCCACCACCGCCATCATCGTGCTGTGCAACGCCAGGCCTTGACCCGCGCCCGCGCCGAGCGTACCGCCTGTCCCCCCGAGCGAAGCGAGTGGGGGATCGTGGTACGCATCGGCGTCCTCTGACGAGGATCTTTGACGGGCGGGGGACAATCCCCCACTCACTGCGTTCGGGGGGACAGGTGATGCCCCCGCCGCGCCACGGCTGAGCGCTTGCGTTCCGTCCACGCCGACCCCATCGTCCTCAATCACGATCTTCAATCCCTCGCGCCACAGGATGGAGACCTGAAGTTGTAACTGGGCCGCCGCATCCATCGCCCGGCCATAGCGCGCCGCATTGCGGATAGCTTCGCGCGCAGCGTAAAACAACACTTCCACCGTCAGCGAGGGAATCGTCTGCGCGCGGCGTTCCGCTTCCGGTTCGATTTCCCAGTTCACCTCGTCAAACGCATTGCCCAGTTCACTCTCCACGGTGTACCGCAACGCGCCGATCAGGCCGCGGCGGGCAACTTCGGAGGCGGTGCTCGTCGGTAATTCGCGCAGCAGGTCGGAGATATGGTGATGGGCCTCGGTGAGCAAGGCGACCGCTTCTTGTGAAGAAGCCTGCTCGGCGTCGGCGCTGCCATTCAACGTGAGTAGCGCGGTGTGCAACAGCGGCAGGATGTCGTCGTGCAGGACACGCCGCGCCTGGCGGTCGAGCACCTGGCTTTCGGCCAGCTGTTGGCGTTGCAGCGCCATCAAACGCCGCGCCATCTCCGTGCTGGCGCGCGTGTCAATCAACCGCTCGCCGCTGACGCGCGCGATTTCAATTTCTTCTTGAGTGTAGAGTCCGCCGTCGGTCTTTTCGCCTAACAGCAGCAGACCGATCAATCCGCGTTCACTCCACAACGGCACGGCCCACACCGCCCCACCATACCGGGTCGGCTC